>Ga0116230_10006492_pt1 | contig 11536 bp, 9 predicted proteins | sample S1TSphfallax_3_FD_88678 | JGI IMG/M metagenome (GOLD analysis project Ga0116230, IMG submission 88678) | Host-associated microbial communities from peat moss isolated from Minnesota, USA - S1T2_Fd - Sphagnum fallax MG | ecosystem: Host-associated > Plants > Peat moss > Unclassified | place: USA...
GAGAGAGAGAGAGAGAGAGAGTTTGTGTGTGTGTTTGTGTGTGGGCGTGGGCGTGTTTTGTTTTTTCCTTTGGAGACAATTGGATCAAATGGATTTGGATAACTGAGAACTGGAAAAGATATAACATGGCGTGGATTTTTTCTTTTTTTCTCATGAGATGGGGTTGTTTTTCCAATGATGGATTGGTTGACTGGTTGATCGCTGAGAATTTCCACCAGCAGCAAAATTCATGAGCTCTGAATTTACACCCAGATTTTGCGACCAGATTTCCTTAGCATGGCTCATTTGTGACAACCTTCCTGTGGGTGGTGTTTTTTTGTTTGCTAGAACAACAAGTGGGAAATTCTCAGGTGGATACTTGCAACATGTATGAAAGAATACAAGGTGATTGATGTTGCAGGTGTAGTTTGGTTTTTAGGTCTCAGTTCTGCATGCGGAAATTTTCTTATACCTGTAAAGTCCTTGCAGGAGACTATCCAAGGGAATTCCCAGCTGGGCTACTTTCCATTAGGTTAGAGTTTTGTGAAAAGAGTTCGCACAGAGTTTCTTATCTAGGTTTTTGTGTTGCAAAATTGAGCAGTTTCAATTTTTCTTTGAAACATCACTCAATTTTGGGGTTGAGGGTTTTGCTACCGAGTTCTATAGGGAGCTCCAGGTAAGTCATGTGTCATTTCAAACCATCGCAGAGTTATGATCATATTTATCCTGGGTCCACTTTGGACCCTTGAGACTGAGTTTTTGTCAAGGCAGTAACTTTTGGTTTGAGACTTGATGCTTGGTAGGGATCTGTTCCATGAACAGGGCAGTAGGTCTCTTGGTGAAGAACTCAACATATGGTTGTTCTTGCTATATCCTATACTTGCATTGCCCTTGTTGATGTTCAGTTTTAAGCATCCTGAGGAAAAAGAGTTCCTAGCATTCCCATCTAGAGAGCCTTTTTGTTGCTGGGTCCTATTGAGAAATGAGGCTGTTGTATTTTCTTTCTGTCTCCAGTGTGGAGTGTTGCATTCATATTGAAACAGTTATGCTCTGATGTTAATAAGTTCTGAAGTTAGTCACAGTGTCTGTAACCTTATCTGGGTATCTTGCTGTGCTATTTTTGCACAAATTTTCTAGAGGTTTAGGTTGTGGTTAATGTGTGTTTGTGGGTCTAAGATTCACTGGAGGTCCTGTGCAAAGTACATTCACATTTGCAGTTGTTCCTGAGAATGTGGAGCAAATGTGCTTGTGCAGGTTTCACAAAGTTTTGAATTACAGGATTGTGGATCAGAAACAAGGCAGACATCACAGGTTCTGCAAACACGAACAAGGGTTTTGAAACCTCCTATGGCAGGGACAATAGCAGTAGTGAGTCTTGCTGGACCACCTTGCACATGTGTGGGAGGCAGAAGCTCTGACAGTTACTGCGGGGTAGTTGTCGCACGGAGGCATGGGCATCACAGTTGTACAGGGTCACAGAAAACCAAATCACAGATACAGCTTTACTGCTCAATGACACAGGTATGGCAAGACTGGCGGTCCACTGCACGGGTTTTGTTGAGCACGGTCCCTCCCTGCACCAGTGACCATCATGGACCTATGGTTGTCGATGATCTTGGGGGGCAATATGAGGAAGGTTTTGATGATGTCCAGAAGGTGTGTGCACATTCCTGGGCTTCTTTGTTTTCTCTGTGATCTTTTCTTGTGGATTGGGTAGAGATTCTGGCGTATGACTATTCTATGGCTCTGCAATTGATCTGCTGGTGTTTGATCGTACCAACATGGTACTGTATGATTTTATGTGCAGCATTTGCTCGACTACTTCACTTATAAAGCAGTGAAGACAGTATTGGCACAACTATCTGAGATGAATCCTGTACAATATGCTTGGTTTTACAAGTGAGGCATTCTTCCTTCTCACGGATATAAAAGCTACAAATATCTTCACATATGCAAAGAAGCAATGTCTTTCTCTGCCCAAATGCTTGCTAGTCCATTCATGTTAACAAACTATCTGAGATGAATCCTGTATGGTATGCTTGGTTTTACAAGTGAGCATGGCTCCTTCTCATTGATAATGATCTAATAAATATCTTCCATCTGTGAAGAACCAGTATCCTCTGCTCAATGCTTGCAAGTCTATTCATGTAAACAGACTTGACATGTGATCAGGACAATTTACACTTCACCATTGTGTTCAAACTGAATACATCATTGCTGCATTTTTGGTCTCAAACAATTGACAGCTCTGATGCCGTTCACTAGAGCAGCTGAATGGTTTTGATATGGAACTCTGTATGTGGATGTGTGCAGCTTTGTGGTGAACAACAAGCCACAGGACAGCAAACTTTTCCTCCGTGTCTTAGTGAAGGTGTGTATCTGAAACCTTGACCTCTAAACCTCAGCCCTTAAATCCTGGTTCTCAAATTACATCCACCTAGCCTTGAGTGATATCCTGGTTTTTTGTCAGGTGGTTCATGATGTGATTTGGAGGCATAATCTACAACAGGTCTTGAAATAGTTTTGCCTTGCTTATAAAATTAGGATGTCTTATCTGGCATCTTCTGATGTTCATTTGGGTTGACCACTCAACAGGAGAAGCAGCAGCTGGGTGAGAGGGTGATGGTTACACGATTACACTTGTTTAATAAGTGGGTTAAGGTAAGCTTGCATGCTGATCTACATGGTACCTGATATGCACCTTGTAAAATGGAAGAATGATATGAAGTCACCCAAGTGAAGCTATTATCACTCTGTCCTCTATGCGATACACAATTGACAAGGGGAAATGGTTTAGAGTGACAATCATTGACCTGATCTTCAATCTGGGGATGTTCCTTTGTTTTGTGTGTCTACTGTGGGTGGTATGGATTCAGAAATATAATCATGCTCAAATGCATGAGGCAATCTCAGACCAAAACTTGGAGTTGTTGCGAGAGCGGTTGATCCAAACAGTGAAGCTGACATCAGATGTGGATGACATTGAGAGGCCTCCACTGCAAGGCATGTGATTCTCTCTGTGTTTCTCAAGAAATGTTTCTTCAGTTATTCTTCATCATGCTAGGTTGCACCATATTGGGGCAAGCAATTCAAGCTAGGATGGGTAATGTAAGCCTATTGGCATAAACCAAGACTTTTCTGAGGATTTCAGGCTATGGAGCATAACCCTTAGGGGAGGGCCTAGTTAAGCAAAGGGACTGCCCTTGCCTGCAGTGACATAGGTAATGACTGGCAAGATGCCTCTTGGAGGCATGAGAGCATAGAGTGTTCTGAAGTAGTCAATTATTGGTCTAATCTCCCCTCTGCAATTTATCGGCATAGCATGTATCTCACATCTACATTGGAATATGCTCATATGTTGAGTATTATCTCACTATGCTTCTCAGGTCTTGAGAAATATCTTAGTTGGAGGCTGTCAACTGGAGATCTTCTCATTCTACACTATACCTCCATATTAGATGTCTTTTAGCAGTATTTCCATGGCCAAATTCAAGAGGCATCTACGATTTTGGCACTACAGAAATTGACTTTCTTTAGATGTTAAAGTTGCAAACAAACATCAAAGTGCACAATGGATGCAGGCAACTGAGAGTTTGAAGCTGTGTCCTTGCAAATGGTTTCTACCATGTTAACTGTGTTGAAACATGCAGCAACCAGTCTGGTGTTCCTCTTCTCTTCACAAAGAAACATTTGGAAGGTAGGCACATCCTTCTTCAAAGCCTAGAACCCACCTACAGTTCTGAATTTGAGGTTCAATCTCACCCATCACAGTCTGATTGTGGGAATTAGCTGGAAGCCATCATTCTTAGTGACTGCTCAGTGATGATAATGGAACATAAGATGGAAACATGTTCAAGAATTTTTTTCTTGTTAGATGTTTGCTTTTGACTGAAATTTGACACAATGATTGCTGATTCTGAATTTCCACGAACAAGTGCATGAAAATGTGGGTACCCCAATTCCAACCTTTTCTTGCACTTTGATGTGCACTTTTTGAGTTCATCTTGACACAACAAATTTCATCAGAGTTTTGAAAGGTGCTGCTAGGTGTGTGATTTTTGTCATCAGTATCAATTTTAGCATAATTCAGTGCTGCTAATCTGTTGAGGCACCACAGATGTGATTCATTCCATGTGGGTAATATCACAAAGTGCCTTTCTTTTTTGACTTAGATTAAGCATTGATTTATCTAGAATATAAAGTTTCATGTTATGTTTTGACCCACCATGTTCTTTGCACCAAACTAGATGCACAATGAAAGAGTTCCAAAACATAAAAACCTGTGCTGGTTTTTTGGTTTTTTCAGTGTACCTGGAGAGCATGTCACCTGGTATAAAGAGCCAGTGGGCTTTACAAAGAGGGAACCTGCTGTTTTTTCTTTTTTCCATGTGATACCCATTGGGTATCCAGTGGGTACCCACCGGTTGTCATGGGATTTTTTGTTGGAAAGAATTGTGGAATTATTGTGATCTGTAAAACCCAAGGGGCCAGTATTTTATGGGAATCAGGGCCATGCTTGGCTCTGCTTCACAGGCCCCTTACTCCCATAAAGCCTGCCTGCTCATGCTTTACCCTACACTAAATGCATTGTTGAGAGGTTTTTCCACGGGATTCATTATGGTGGGATTTGAAGTGGATTAGTTCTCAAGTGCAAAAGTTTGACCCAATTCCCAAGTGCTCCTAATTCAATATGAATGTCTATTTAAAATTTTGATCTTTATTATATGGAGGTCAAGTGATTATAATGACTAGGAGGCTGGTGGGAAAACAGCTTCATGTTGCTCAAAGTTGGGTCCAATCCAAGGTGTTTAATTAAAACTAAATACTTATTTTTTAAGAGGGGGGTTATTGCTGTTTGTAGCATTGAGTTCCTTGATTGGTCATTTACTTTTAGTAATTTTGTTGGCATTCAGTGTCGGTTATTATCAAGCTTGGGCTTGTTTGCAATTTTCTGTCACATTTAAGAAAGCTGAATTTGCTACCACATTTAACAATAATTGGAGTAGGGTTATTTGGTGCAGAAAGAACTATTTTCAAATGAAAAACTTTTGAAATTAAGTTCAACATAGAATTCCAATCAGGGACTTTTTTCCAATTTTGTGAGGTCAAAAAAGTGACAACTAATATTTTTTTAAATCAAACTTAACTGAAATTGCAATGAAAAATTAGAAACCTCCCAAAAAAAAATTAAGTTGTTGCCACAATGCAAAAATTTGTCAAAATAAACATTGATTCCAATTGTTGCATAGAACTCCTTTGTTACACAAAATTTTGCAAGTTTTTAAATGGTGATCATATGTTGTGAAAATGCACATGTTACTTTTGGGAGCATTGTCAGTACCCTTGATTGTTTTCATTCCTCTTCTCAAAGAAGTTGGAAACTTCATTTTGGCACGATTCAATCAATCTCATATGTGTTGTTGTCAAGGTAAATTATCAATATTGATGGGAAGATATTGATAGTTTGATGATTAGCCAATTCAAAATCGTTATTTCCATACATTACATTCATGTTCAACAATTACCATTACTAAAGCATCGCTTTTGTCTTGGACATGAATTGTCATTGTAAGTATTATGATACTCGACACATTACAATGAAACCACCCCACAATTTTCCCTCAATAGTTGACATCAACATTTTTTTTATGTAAACTTTTTCATCATTTGCTTGTTCATGATGCAAATCATGCTAAAAATCAAAGCTTAATTCAAACTTATAACATTCTAGCAGTTTAGGTGTGTCAAGGTTAAAACAATCTTGCAAATAAGACATTCAATTTTGTATATGCTTATGGAGGTTTTTGAATACCTAAACAACCATTTATAGTGAATTTATAATACATTGATCAAGCACAAAAATATTTCCAAAAAATATTTTGAATACATTAAAATTTAAGGTTTAACATTTTGTTATTTGTTTAAACAAATGATCAAGCATGAATTGTGTTTGAAACATTATTTTGCATGTTTTGTATATTTGTTTCCATGCCCTCATGTTATTGATTCCATTGCATTTTATAAATTTATAATATTTTCCCCCACCCTTTTTTTCTCACCTTTTACTCATGGTCTAAATTAATAGTACTAGAAAATCTATGAAATAAAAATGAACAATTACATTCCTCTTTAAAACATCATAATTGTAATGATTTCAAAACTTAATATGTTTTTGCCAATCTTTTGACCAATCAATTTTGTTGATCTAGTCCATCCTAATCAAACAAGCTTTAAGTCTCCCCAAATTTTCAATTGCAATAACCAAATTGTTCTATTACATTTATTAAAAATGATTTTTTTTTCTTGCATAATTTCTTTGGGAAACTTTGGTAAGAACTTCCCAACACATGACTATAAAAACTTTTGTTAAAACTCAGATTATATTGAAAGTATCACAAATCAAAAGAGGTATGAAACAAAACCCAGCACCATTTGACAAACTAGGATGCACATATCATGTTTTTTCTTTAATTTAGATACATGCACTTTATTTAGTGATAAAATGAAGTACACTTGGTTATAAAACCAACTGATTAACAAATATTGTGCACCTTGAAACAATAAAATGATGACACCATAAAATAAGAGCACACAAATTTAAACAACAAAATTTGAACAAAACACCATAATGGTCTTTCAAATCAAAAACCCACCTATCACCCCCTTTCAACATTTTGTAAAAACTTTAACCACAATAAAATTTGAAGCCAATTATATAATCATAACTTTTTCAAAAAACTCCAACCCCAACCCAATTCAAATCACAATTCAAACCTTTTGATTTAAATTTTCAATCACATTCAAAACTCTCCTTTGACCTAGATTTGAACTAGATTTGCATGTGTAAATACATACAACACTATAATCATGTAGTGTAAGTAGTTTCAACATTCAAACTATATATGTTGATGTGAAATTGGGTATACTAATTGGTAAAAGCTAATGTGATGTAGTTATCCCATGTAACATTAAGGCTTAATAATATGAAATCATTTTGGTTGAGAAAAATGTGTTGTTTTATTCAATTGGACCTTAGATTGTCTTAAATTTTGATTAAATGAACTTCATGAAAATCATCGTGGTTTTAATTATATTGTGAAACTTTGGACAAATGAAATTATGTTGAAAAGTCATTCATTCAATTCATCATAGTACTTTAAGACAATGATATTATTTCATCTTTTTCTTTTTTCTTTTGCCTTAAGGATTTCATTTCCAAATGGGCAAATTATATGTTACAATCCTAGGTATAGAAGGTAGACATTAGAAGAAGAGGTATTATGAATTATAAAACCTGAACAAAAAAAGGCAAAATGTCAAGTCAACAAAAATTACAAATTTATGGTTCACAATTTGAAAAAATCAATCATCTTTCTTGTAGACATCTACATAATAGATTTGAAGGATTTAAACCAAATTTAGAAACTTGTCATTTGTTCTTAATTTAATTATTATGTAACATAAGGTCCTACCTATTATCTTCGGCAAAGCCTTTTGTATAAGGTAAAGCTTAAAAATGACAATATTATTAAAATAAAAGTGCACATGATGAAAATCAAGTGTAACTTTAATTTCAATAATACCATGTGCTTCTAATCATTATGCATTGTAAAAATTGATGCAACTTTCATGTATACAATATAAGAGGAAAATGAGGGTTTTATTTTTTTTGTAAAATCCATTGTGAAAACAAAACACCCACTCATGTGGTAAAACAATAATTGTGCACTATAACAAAAATTCAAAATAAATATAAGAATAAAAATGAAACATTACAATGATGTTTGTGTCTATCAATATTTATCATTAATTACAATATCTATATAAGATAAATAAAAAATCATTCATTGAGTGTCATTTAATTCACACAAAGACCTAGAAAATCATTATAGGATACTATTTTTTAATTTAAATAATTTTGATAGCTTAAGATGCTTTAAAAAATTCATACTTTATGGAAATATGTGTATATGGAACAAAAACATGATATTGATTTTTTTTTAAATTAATATTTCAACAACAATAACAAATATGTTGATTAATGAAATATTTTACAATCACAAGTCAAAAAATACATAAAAACTGATGAAACAAAAGGGTGGGATTTTTTTTGGCATTTGAAACAATCATGAATGTAATTAATCCATGAAAATTTATAGTTGTCTACTAATATTAAACAAATTAAACAATGTCATTTAACATTAAAAAAATTACACAATGCAAGAGTAATAATAATAGTAAACAATTAAGTCATGGAAAATTTCAACAAATAAATGAATGTATAACATATGAAAAAAATTTCCACGCATTCATGAACTAAATTATGAACAATGAATGATTGTTGATGATATGTTGCATAAAAAATAAAATTCATACAAATTTTTTTTTTAAATAAAATTTAAATACAAAAAAATCTTTTACACTTATATGCATTTTTAAAAATATGCTTTGATATTATATTATCTCACAACTAACAAAATTAACATTATGAAAACAAAATATCTGAGACTTGCATATCATATTTATGCTTAATAATTGACATTTTTTTGTTAAATATATATTTATTTTAAAAAGAAAGTTTCAATGCTTTCAATTTATTTTTTCTAGAATTTCAACAATTGAAGAATAAGTATACAAAATAATTCAATGGTTGAAATAATAGTTCATTTTTCAATCAATTTGACAAACATGAATAAATTTTAAAAGTTTTTTTGGTTAGACCATCAACAAATTATTTTGTGTCAAACATTATATCTAAATAAGGTATATATACATGGAAAACAACATTAAAACATTGGTAACACTATAGTGTACATTCAAATTCAATTATTGTAATATTATAAGTAAAATATACTAAAATTTAAGGCTTCAAATGATGAAAACAATGAGATTTTAATTTTTTTTCATTTATTATTTATAAATGAAATATTTTAGGGGCAAATAAAATGTTAAATTTTATCGATTGTAAATTATGAGTTGTATAGCAAACTCATAATGGATTTGTGCGTGGTTATAATTATATATTATGAGACATGATTTTTTATTTTAAAAATTTAGTTCAAGAATAATGGATTTTTTTTTAAATGATGATTCTAATTATTTAAAACAAAATTTTGGCATGAAAATATTACTTGATATGAGTTATAACAAATCACTACAACAAAATGGGATGAATTTTATTAACATTCTAATTGTATTTTGAACACCATTGCAAATACTTCAAAAAAAATAAATTATTAACTAAATTTTTTTAGGAGTTGCATCAAAAATAAAATTTTAAAAACAAATATCGTTGCAATTTCACATTTGTTAAAACTACAATTGGTTATAACACACTTTGATCACATAAGAAAAATGCATCAATAACAATGTCTATCTAAATCAATATAAGCTTATTGAACAAATAATAAACTTATGCATTTTGTGCATTTGAATCACTAAACTGTGTTCCCAATTTTATATTATTAAAACAAAAAAATTATAATATTAAAAAATCATTAAAAATTTACATGAAGGTTTAAATGAAACATGAATAATTAAATAACACCTTTGTATTGATTGTTTTAAATGTCTTATCTTAGTATGTGTGTGTGATTTTTTTTCACATTTTAGGTTTGTTTTCACTTCTTTTCTGCAATGTTTTAATTAGTTTATGATCACAATCACTTTGTTGTTATTATCATTATTATGTAAAAATCATAAATTATAATCTAAACCTAAAATTGAAATCATTCAAAAATTATATTTTAAAAAAAAGTTCTATGAAAATATCAAAACATAAATATTTCAACTCATTTTTACAAATAGTTTTTCAATATGTTTAATGAATTCATAAAAATTGCAAAGAAAAAATCTTGATCGATAATGTGTGTGATTTGATCATGTAAATATTGATTAGAATTGAAAAAAATAAAAAATAAAAAATTTGCATTCTGTTTTATTAGTTGTAAAGTTGTGGTGATTATTGTGAAGGACAACACCCGTTGAAATTAAATTTCACAATGAAAATGTTAAAACTTAAAATTTTAAACCTTAAAAATTAAAATTGATTATGGACCTAAAAATTAACTGTAAAATGTTAAATTATAAATTATAAATTCAACCCTAAAACCTAAAATCTTTTTAACTCCAATTGACTACAAACTTCAAACTTTTAAATCATTAAATGATGACATTTTCATCTTTTTCTATGAAATCATATTATTAAATTTGTGAAAAGTTATTGTGGCCTTCCCATCATGGTAGGTTTTGTTATGAGATCATATATTCTTGTAAAGTTTTTATAAATTTTCATATGTATGAAACATTTTAAATTTTTTACAAATTTTTCAATTTAATTACAATTTTCAAATATAAAACTTATGTTGCAACCTTAGCCTTGGGCTCGTGACCAAAACAAGGGCTTACAAATATGCAAACCAAAAGTGAAGCACTACTACATATTGTGCCTTTTTGCGAAGGGCCAAACAAAAAACTTGAAGGGTTTGCGAAGCAAAAACAACCTGCCATATTTGCAATGCGACACGCATCGCACCTTGTGGTGCACCACCCATCACTAATTTATAATGTACCTTACAATCATCGTAGCACTTTTGCGACATATACCACAAAGAAAACTTTGCGACCTGCTCAGTCTCCGTCCACCCTAGCGATATTCCACACTTCACAACGTTTAATCATACTCAAAACATCACACACTTTACAATACAAAACATATCGCTAAAAACTTTGAGAGTCACAAGAAATCGCAAGCTTGCGTTATTCGGTGCCTCGCATTTTGCGTTTGAATATGTATCGCAAACCTCATCACAAATTTTTACAAAACTTTCCAGTGGTGGACGTATCGCAAGTTGCGATGTGCGTTAGCTTGCAAATTAGTGAAAGGGTTACTGGAGAAAGCAATTTTGCAAAAGGTTTCACAATGTCATCTGATTTATCACGGCCTTTTTTAAGTCGCAAAAAATCTCGGTGACATTGAGGTAGTACATGCGGTAGTGCAAAGGACAGTAGTACAAAGTTCCCAGAGGACCTACTTGCAGAACTATAAAGGCTGAAATTCTTGTGAATAGTTCCATTGTGTCAAGATCCTTTTAGCATTCGCGATTTCTTCGGTATAGAGCTTAGGAGGAACGAGAGGGTTGGTAGAGACGCGAAGGAGGTCTAGGAATTCAGTTAGGGTTAACAGTAGTTCACAAGATTTTTGGGTTTAAGGTTTTGAAACCTTTTTGCGTTCAGAGATTTCAGCTATGGCCAAAGATTTGGAGGCCATACCTTCATCCTTGTCAGTGCAGTATCCAACTACTAGGGAACTACAAAGCAGATTGAGAGAGATTTTGAGAAGGATGAGACTAGAGCATCTGTATTTGATTCCTTGGGACATATAGGATGGCGCTTACCTTGATTTCTACAACATGAGAGTAGATCCAAGATTTTCTGCAATACTAAGAGGTAAACCAACTGAATGGGACTTGGAATTTGTAGGAGATTCATTTCAATTACATGTGGAGGGGCATGGATTTTTGTCACAGAAGGATCCTTTGTCTGAGAGGTATTTTGC
>Ga0116230_10006494_pt1 | contig 11534 bp, 7 predicted proteins | sample S1TSphfallax_3_FD_88678 | JGI IMG/M metagenome (GOLD analysis project Ga0116230, IMG submission 88678) | Host-associated microbial communities from peat moss isolated from Minnesota, USA - S1T2_Fd - Sphagnum fallax MG | ecosystem: Host-associated > Plants > Peat moss > Unclassified | place: USA...
ACCGCCGCCGAAATGCCGAAGTTCAACAGCATCTCGATCAGCGGCTACCACATGCAGGAGGCCGGCGCCTCGGCCGACCTGGAGCTGGCCTATACCCTGGCCGATGGCGTGGAATACGTCCGCGCCGGCGTGGCCGCGGGGATGAGCGTGGACCGGTTTGCGCCGCGCTTGAGCTTCTTCTGGGCCGTGGGCATGAACTATTTCATGGAGACGGCGAAGCTGCGGGCGGCGCGCCTACTCTGGGCGCGGCTGATGAAGACGTTCGCGCCCCAGGACCCGCGATCTTTGAGCCTTCGCACCCACTGCCAGACGTCGGGCTGGTCCTTGGCGGCCCAGGATGTGTTCAATAACGTCACCCGTACGGCCGTGGAGGCGATGGCGGCGGCGGCGGGCCAGACCCAGTCGCTGCACACCAATTCGCTCGACGAGGCCTTGGCGCTCCCGACCGACTTCTCCGCCCGCATCGCCCGCAACACTCAGCTGTTCCTGCAGACCGAAGCCGGCGCCACCCGGGTGATCGATCCTTGGGGCGGCAGCTTCTATGTCGAGCGTCTGACCCACGATCTGGCGGCGCGCGCCCTCTCTCACATCGAAGAGGTGGAGCGGCTGGGCGGCATGGCCAAGGCGATCGAGGCCGGCGTGCCGAAACTCCGCATCGAAGAGGCGGCCGCCAAGACCCAAGCCCGGATCGACGCGGGTCGCCAGACGGTGGTCGGCGTCAATCGGTATCGACCCGATCAGCTCGACGACATCCCAGTGCTGAAGGTCGACAATTCGTCCGTGCGTCGGCAGCAGATCGAAAAGCTGGAGCGGCTAAGGCGCGAACGCGATCCTGCAGCAGTCGAGGCGGCGCTTCACGCGTTGACGCAAGGGGCGGCCGGCGCCGGTGACCTCCTGGCGCTCAGCATCGACGCCGCCCGCGCCCGCGCCACGGTCGGCGAGATCAGCGGCGCCCTTGAGAAGGTGTTCAAGCGTCACGTCGCGCCGGTGCGCCTGATCGAGGGCGTGTTCGCCAAGGAGAGCGGCGAGCAGCCCCAGATCGCCCGCGCCCGCGCCGGCGTCAAAGCCTTCACGGAGGCCGACGGTCGCGCGCCCTCGATCCTGGTCGCTAAGATGGGGCAGGACGGTCACGATCGGGGTCAGAAGGTGGTGGCCACCGGCTTCAAGGACTTCGGCTTCGAGGTCGAGGTCGGCCCCCTGTTCCAGACGCCGGCCGAAGCGGCGGCGATGGCTGTGGCCAGAAACGTACACGCCATCGGCGCCTCCTCGCTGGCCGGCGCCCACCTCTCCGTCACGCCGGAACTAAAGGCGGAGCTGGCGCGGCTGGGCCGCGGCGACATCATGGTGGTGGTCGGCGGCGTGATCCCGCCCGACGACATCCAAGCGCTGATCGACGCCGGCGCGACGGCTGTGTACCCGCCGGGGACGGTGCTGGCCGAAGCAGCGCTGGACCTGATCGACAAGCTGAATGAGCAGTTGGGGTATGCGCAAGGGGCGCCTGCGACCAGCGAGCCGGCGGCGACATCGGCCTGAGTCCGGACGAACCTCCTGAAGGGCGCGCCGCGCCGGAACGAAACCGCTGATTGGATCAACGCCGCGGCAAGGCTGCCGTCGCTTATTGGAAGATCGGCGCCCCGTTGTAGACAAAATAGACCCTGCGCCGGCTGTTGGAGATCAGCACATGGTGGGCGTGGAAGAAGTCGGCCCCTAAGATAATGTCGGGAACTTTTGCGGCGATCGGTTCGAAGGGCCTAAGCCAAACATATGTGCCGTTCAGCCGTCGCACCTTCGTTTCTTGAGTCCGGCCATAAAGGTCGGCCACTATGATGCGCGGATTTTGGATAGTCTCCTCGCCGATGCTGAAGGTCTTGAAGTACGCCTTCGCCCAAAGAATTTGGCCCTGGCCGCCGGTCGCCAACTGGCCTTGGGGCTCGGCGTTGGGCAACGGCCAACCATGGCCGAGCTTCAACGCCCCTTGCCGGGTCATGAGGGTGGCGCTCGCGCCTGTGTCGATCTCCGCCCGCATCGGCACGCCGTCGACGACGACATTGACGATATCTTGAATGGCGGTCGTGGCCGGCGTCAGAAGCGGGGTTTGGGAATAGGCGCCGCCGTTAAAGGGTAGCGTGTCTCCAGGGTTGCAGTCAGTGGGGTGCACGAGGCTGATGGCGCCGGCCCGAAGGTCGATATCGTCGTCGGCCAAGGCCCAGAACCGGGCGCCGAGCACCGCGGCGGGGTTGAATGTCCCGTCCCAGCCGCCGCCACGGTCGGTCACTGCGATCCGGAAGTCCTTGTGGACATCGTAATGCGACAGGACCTTGCGGGGCATGTCGTCTAGCTCCAGGTCATGGACCCAGCCATAGCCGATTTCCGTGAACGTAGGGGTGACCTGCGTAAGTTCGTGGCCGTCCATCTCGACGATGTCGAGGGCCTGGACGGCCGAGCGAAAGACGGCGGAGCCCGAAGACACCGCGACGATGAACTGAGTCTTGCGGCCGTTAATCTCGCCGCCGATGAGGGGAACGTAGGCGCGGGGATCGACGTGGAAGGTCGTCAAGGTCGACAGGCGGCAACCGGCGGATGGCGAAGGCGCAACAGACGTCGGAGCCGTTTCAGCGGCGCCAGCGGCCAGCTCAGACCCTGGCGCCGTGAGTTCGGCCAGATGCAGATCGGGCGCCGTCACCGGCTCGATGTGGGTTGCTGCGACCAGCGCGTCGCCCGGCGCCGCGACGATCTCTACGTCGTGCTTGAGACCTTGTAAGATCGTTCTGGCCCCTTTGGCGTCTACGTCGATGGCTGCCGCCTCATCGCTCGCGGCTGCGGGAGCGGGGGCGTCGGCGACCACGGGCGTCTGCGCAGGGGGCGTCGGCAGGCCGACCTTCTGCAGGATGGCGGTGCGGGCGGCGGCGGGAACGGCGGCGAGCAGGCCCGCCGCGAGGGGCGCGGCGATGGCGATGGTGGCGGCGGTCGATACCAAAAGAGTTTTCCGGACCCCCAGCGGCGCGCCCGGCGATCGAGTCATGATCGTCTCCACGCGCTTTTTTAGGTTGGCGCCCGAAACGCCTGCTGCGCAGGGGAGGGGCGATTGAAGGTAAAGCCGGCACACTTTCAGGATGCTCTCGGCATAGACCCTGGGGTCGTGACCCGCCCCGATGACGCCCTCGTCGCAAGCTCGCTCACGTTCGGCGATCAAGCGGCCGCCGATCCACCACACCACGGGGTGGAACCAGAACAAGGCCTCCACCGCCATGTGGATCGCCGCGGTAAGGTTGTCGTGGCGGCGCAGGTGGCACAGTTCATGGGTTAGCACCGCCTCCATTTCGGCGGCCGACAGATGGTCTTCGATGCCCCTCGGGATCATCAGCACTTGGCGGAACACCCCAATGACGCCGGGCTCCAGCAGGCTGAACGAGGCGCGGGTCGGAACCTGGGTCCCAAGATCCACCGCCGATGAGGCCAGAAGGATTTCGTTCACCCGCCGCCAGCGCAGACCCCACAGGCTGAGGACGGCGGCCGCGCCTAGCGCCCATACAGCGAGGACGATCACGACGAAGGGAACGTCAGAATGGGCGACAATATTCGACGACGCAGCCATCAGCGGGGCGGTGGATGGAACGCTCTGCGCCGAGACAAAAGGCTCGACGACCTGGCGAACCACAAGCAACCCGCGTGGCGCTTGCGTCAGGGGATTTAGCCGAGTCACGAACCAGCGGCCGGCGGCGCCCAGCAAGGCGAACGGGATCAAGAACTTTACCGAGGCGGCGAACCACAGGCCGTATCGGAACCGCGCGCCGTTACGCGTCAGCGCCAGGGTCAGCAGCCCTGCGCCCAGGGCGAACAAGGTCGATTGCCAAATGTGGTCGATGAGGGCCGCGATCATGACGGTTTCCCTTTCTCAGGCGCCGGCTCGCCGGGTGATGTCTTCCCAGGCAGTTCACGTAGCAGTCGCTCCGCTTCCTGCACGTCTTCGAGGGTCAGGTTTCCAGTCTCGATCAGGTGGGCCATCACGGGCTGCATGCGCCCGCCGAACTGGCGCAAGAGCTCGTCGATCAGACGGCCCTGGGTCGCCTGGCGGGTGACCACAGCTTCGAAGATGTGGGCGTTGCTGATCTTCTTGGCCCGGCGCACGGCCTTCTTGGCCTCCAGCCGATAGATCATGGTCTGAACGGTCGTGTAGGCGGGCCGCGTCGCCTCGGGAAACTGCTCCTGCACCTCCCGAACCGAGAGCGCGCCATGGGTCCACAACGCGTCCATGATCTGCAGTTCCAGCGGGCTGAGCTTGGGCAGGGTCACGGTGGGCCATCTCCTACAATAGTAGTAGAGAGTGTTATGAGGCCTTTGAGCTCCGCAAGTCCAGAATTCGAACGATCAAAAGGACTTCGAATTCAGTCAGGGGGACAACCTGGAGCTCGAAGTGATTCGTTATTGGGCTTTCGCGGCGGACGGAGCACTGTCCCTTTTATCACCAGCCTCAGCATGCGCCTTGATTAGCGTGGTCGCCATGCGGCTAGCGATATCGGTCTGCTCGATGCTCTTCCGATTTTCCAAGTCTGCCGAATAAAGGGCTGAAAGGTAAGCGTTATCGGCCAGGGTCAATTCATCAGGCGGGCTGCGACCCATGCAAGGTTTATTAGAAAATCGGTCAATGATACTCGGCAGGACGTAGCAACCGTCCAACGACTTGGGTTGTGATAACGCCAGCATTACCATGTCGTCTGCAATTGCGCGCAGCGTCTTTGCCTGAAGCGCCTTGTTGTCTGCTACAATGAGCACATTATAAAACGCGCTGCTTTCACATGCGGTCTCGCGCCTGAAACAACCAGCGGGACCTTTATTTTCAGGGTCATCCACAACATTAGAGTTTCGCATATATAGATCGGTCGGAAGTGTTTGGCTTGTCAGGAGGCCGCCTATATTGACGCCGTCAGTTTGGGTCTGAGTGGCGTACCATGCTTGGATTGGATGGCGGACCATTTTTAGCTGATCGACTTTGGAGAGGTGGTAATAACCCAACAAATATTGGATATAATTGCTTTTGGCGACGCTGTTCATCGCGTTCTGGGGGTCGTCTTCGAATGCAATCTCGACGTTCGGTTTGCAGTTTGCGGCCGCAGCCGGGAGGCCCAAAGACTGGGCCATGGCCTCGATGCGCGCCTTGATTTTGGCGGCTTGCTCGACCAGCGGAAGGCCCATAACCATCACACATACTGGATCGCGCCAGCGTCCGATCTGATCGATATTGGGGTTCGCTACAGCGGCATAGGATTGCACAAACTCTTGAGCCTGTTTCTCGATGATTTTCGGAGCGGGCGGCGCGATGACGGTTACACCCGCGATATCCGCCGGCGTAGCCTTGCCTCCTGGCGCAGATACGGTTTGGGCGGAGCAAACGCCTGTAACTAACGATGCTGCGAGCATAAGGGACAACGCATAAGCCGGCGCCTGCCGGACAGCCAGAGCGGCATTGGTCCACAGCGCGGCCAAGGTCTGCGGGTCCAGCGGGCGAGGCTTGAGAAGGGCCATAGCGCAATCTCCTACAACTGTCGTAGATTTTACTACGATATGTTTGGATGTGCAACACCGGTCACGGATCAAAGCATCTCGAGTGTGTCTGCGGCGCTACGAGCTGCGAGTATGGCCCAATGTCGAACGGTGTCCGCTCAATAGCTGTACAGCCTCACACCGGTATCTTCGGAAACCGCGGTCTCCAGACTCCCAGAGCGATATTGGCGACCGACACCGCGAGGAGCAGCCACAGGGTGTTCTCTTCAGACGTCAGCAGACTCGCCACATCGGCGGCGTCAGCATGGCTCATGAGCGCGGCGCCTGCGCGTTTCGCTTCGTCCTGGAGGGGGCCGATGACGCGCAGGCCGCCTTCGAGAAGGGCGAGCCCTGTCGCCGCTTTGGCCCAGACCCAGCCGGCTTCATAGTAAGCGGGGTTCGCCACCATGGCTAAGAGGCCGGTGATGACGGTCAGCACCAGGGACGGCCCGACGACCCAGGCGGCGATCTTGGCCATGGCCGTCATGATCGGGACGTAAGCCGCCGTGCTGATCGACGCCGGCGCCAGGATCACGACCACCGCCAAGGCGGCGAACGCGCCGGTCAGACCCGCCGCGGCGAGGCTGTGCAGAAATTTGAAAAGGCGGCGCAGGGCGGTGTTCGACACTGGGTGTTCCAATGCGACTAGTCTATCACAGATCTGGGCGCCGCGTTTTATGCCCCTGCCGCCGCCATCTGCGCCAGGCCTAGCGCCCCGATGAGTCCCGAATGCTCCAGCACGGCGGGAACAAGTAAGGCGTCGATGTCGGCCTGGGTTTGATAGCGGTCGATATAGCCGTTCAGATGCCGCAGGAGATGCCGGCGCGCGGCGTTCAGGAGTTCGGGCCGCGCGCCTACGCCGCCGCCGAGCACGATCCGCGCGGGCGCCGTGGTCAAGACCAGCGCCATGCACAGTTGCGCCAGATAGTCGCCCGACAGGTCCCAATAGGCGTCGTCGCGTCCGAGGTTGGAGGCTGGCGCCCCCAAACGCGCCTCCAGCGCCGGGCCGCTGATCAGTCCTTCGACACAAGCGCCGTGGGCGAAGCAGACACCGGCGAAGGGGTCGTCGCGCCGCTGGCGGACTAACATATGTCCGGCCTCCGGGTGGCCGGCGCCATGGACCGGCTTGCCGCGGACGACGACGCCGACGCCGACGCCGGTGCCGACTGTGATATAGGCGTAGTCGCTAGAGCCCGCGGCCGCATAGCCGCCTTCGCCCAGGGCCGCGGCGTTGACGTCGGTCTCAAGCACGATCGGAAGGTCGAAGGCCTCGCGCAGCGGCGCCAGCACGTCCGCCCCCGCCCAGCCTGGCTTGGGCGTATGGCCGAGGCGACCATAGGCGCCCGCCTTGGGATCGAGGTGGATCGGTCCAAAGCTGGCCACGCCGATGGCCTCGAAGCTCTGGCCCTGTTGGCGGAACGACTCCAGAGCCGCGACGATGGCTTGAAGCGTGGACTCGGGCGCGGAGGTGGTGAGGCGGATAGGTTGGGCGTGCTGTTCGGCGTCGGTCCCAACCGTCACCAGCACCTTGGTGCCCCCCAATTCGACGCCGGCCACCTTGTGACGGCCCCCATCGATTCGCGCCGGCGGCGGACGTGGGACAGCGGCTACTTCGATCGTCTCTCCCGTCGCCATATGGGTTCTTTTCCCCCGCCGATTTGCGCGCCAGCCCTTAAAACGCCAGGCGCCGCTTTTGGCCAGGCAAAATTGACCTGTTAGGGCGCGATCACGGCGGAGAGGGCCTGGGCCTCCCGGCGGTCGAGCTGTCCAAAGGGCCTAGAACTCTTCCCAACCCGCCTCTTCCGCCGGCGCGGGGGATTTAGCTATGGCCAGGGCCGAGCGGTTTGGGCGTCCTGCAACATCTCGGCTGCGGTTTGGGGGAGAGGACGAGATCTTGACGGGCGCGGTGCGAGGCGGGACGCGTTGCGCCGCCGTTTCCGTGTCGCCCACCTTGAACTGAGCGATCAGGCTCGACAAGGCGTCGGTTTCTTCATGCAAGGCGTTGGCGGCTGCGGTGGCCTGTTCCACCATGGCGGCGTTTTGCTGCGTCACCTGATCCATCTGGTTGACGGCCGCGTTGACCTGATTCAGGCCCGTCGCCTGCTCTTGGGCCGAGGCGGTGATCTCGGTGACCACGGCGTTGATCTGCGCCACCTGCTGGGCGATGCGGGCTAGGGCCCGACCCGTCTCGCCGACCCGCTCCACACCCTGGGCCACCTGGTCTGTCGAGACCGAGATCAAGCCCTTAATCTCCTTGGCGGCCTCCGCGGAGCGTTGGGCTAGAGCCCTGACCTCGCTCGCCACGACGGCGAAGCCCTTGCCGGAGTCCCCGGCCCTGGCCGCCTCCACCCCGGCGTTGAGCGCGAGAAGGTTGGTCTGAAAGGCGATTTCGTCGATCACACCGATGATCTGGCTGATCTGGCGGGAGCTTTCCTCAATCCGGGTCATGGCGACGACGGCGTCCTGCACCACCTTGCCGGAGGTTTCGGCGTCCGCCTTGGCTTGGGAGACGATGTTGCGCGCTTCCACGGCGCCGTCCGCCGTTCGCCGGACCGTGGCTGTGATCTCGTCCAAGGCGGCGGCGGTTTCTTCCAGGCTCGCGGCCTGCTGTTCGGTGCGCTTGGACAGATCGTTCGAGGCCTGGGTAATCTCCGAGCCGCTGGCCCGCAGACCGTGGGCGCGCCCCACGATGGTGGCGATGGTGTTTTGCAGCGTGGTGACGGCGAGATTGAAGTCGTGCTTCAGCTTCGCATAGTCTTCGGCGAAGGCGGCGTCTATGCGATAGGTCAGATCGCCGGACGACAGGCGGGCCAGGCCGCCGCCCAGGGCCTCCACCACGCGGGCGAGGTCTTGCGCTTGGCTCGCCCTGACCGTTTCCGTCTTGCGGCGCTCCGCCTCGACAGCTTGGCGGGCCGCCTCCGCGGTTGTCTCCAGAGCGGCTTTCTCGAGGGCGTTAGTCTTGAAAATCTGCACGGCGTCGGCCATGCGGCCCAGCTCGTCCCGCTGGCCTATCGCGGGGATGACGACAGAGGTGTCGCCGCTCGAAAGCCGGCCCATGGCGGCGGTCATGCTGGCGACAGGGTGGGCGATGGATCGGTTCAGAAGCCAGCCGAGGCCGATAGCGAGCGCCGCCGTGAGGGCGCCGCCCAGCAGCAGACTCAGGCGGGCGGTCGCGGCGGCCTGGTCTAAGGCCGCCGCGTGTACGGTCATCAACTCTTCCTGCGGCTTCAAAATAGCCTTCACGTCATCTCGGGCGTTGGTCAACCGACCGACGGTCGCCAGATGCGCACGCGCCTCGTCCGCTGTCGCGGGGTCGCGACTGAGGTCCATCAGGTGATCTTGTTCGGACTTGACCTTGGCGGCGTCGGCTTGGAGTTTCGCGAGCCTCGCCTTGTCGTCGGCGTCGGACACGAGGTCGCCGAGTTTGTGGCTCGCAGCCTCGAAATTGGCTTCGAACTCCCCCTGCCGGCTTAGAAAGCTGGCGTCGTGCGTCGCCACATAACCCCGCACCGCGCTCTGCTGCTCAACAAGCGCGGATAAGGCCTTATTGGTCTCAATAATAATCGAGCGGCTGATATGATTTTCCTCAAATGCAGCATTAATGGCCTGAAGGCGACCATAAATTACACCACACATGATAATTACAACGGTCACTATGGCCGCAAAAACAATAATAAGCTTTCCAGATATTCTTATATTTTTCATCTCTGTTCCTGATTTTTTAATCAGATATTTCTGAATTCGCCTTCAACGTTCGATGTAACTGACTTCCTCTTGAAGCGTTCCACCCTAACTAGGCGTCTCCTGTGGTTCAGAGATCTGTTTTTTGACTATAAATAACACTACGGTTTGGCGCTTGAAAATCAATCATACATATTTGGTCAATCTAAATTGAAGAATTGATATTTGACGAACTATATATTTGTTTGAATAATTGGGATTTAAAATGCGACGAATTTCATTCAGCTTTAGTGATTAGCTCGTTGGCGACGGCGCTGGGTGAGCTTCATTGATTCGTTCGCCGAGTTAGCGCGTATACTTATGCTGAAATAAGAAAGAAAATAAATCCTTAATGTCGCCTATTGTTGCAAATACTTCACTCATTCGCGGCCCGCCAAACTGTACCTGGCTAGGTCCCTTCGACGGGCTTCTACCCTTTCCGAACTAGGGCCGCTGCGCCCACAATCGATCCACCACCGCCCTTGCTTCCGGGCTGGCCCAGTCGGCCCCGCCGCTCATAATGGCGCGCTCCTGGCCGCTTCGGTCGAAAATGATCGTTGTGGGAAAGCCCGCGGGGGTGGGTCTAAGGTCGGTCACGAAGTTGAATTTGGCGTCCTGGTAAAAGGCGAGCGGCGGGTACTGGGCGAGGAAGGTCTTGGCGGCGTCGGTATCGGTGGGCGTGTCCAGGCTGACGGCGACGACGGCGACGGGCTTGCCGGCGTAAGCGGCCTGGAGCCGGGCCAGGGTCGGCATCTCCTTGCGGCACGGCGGGCACCAGGTCGCCCATAGATTCAGCACCACCACCTTTCCCCTGAAGGCCGCCAAACTCAGGGGTCGGCCTGCGGCGTCGACGAAGGGGGTGGAGGGAAGGGGGCTCGGCGTTTCGACGATTTTCAGCTTCGACATCGCCCCGGACGCGAGCGCCTGTAGACCATCTGCCGAGCCCGGTTTGGCTATGGCGGCGACCATGACGTATAGGACGGCGGCGACGCCCACCAAGGCGGCGCAGACCAACGCCACCGTCAGGCCGCGTCCCAATCCCGGCGCCTTGCGCTCCGCTTCGGCGGGCGCTGAGGCGTTGAGGGGCGCGCCCCCCGCTAGAGGATCGACTTCGCTCATGATGGACGCGGACTCCCGTTCGCCCGAGGGCGCCCCCGCTCATAACACGGGCGAGCCCCCGGACCAGAGCATGACGGACCAGAGCATGACGGGCCAGAGCGTGTCGGGCCAGAGCATGTGGGGCGGCCGATTCGAGCGCAAGCCGGCCGAGCTGATGCAGGCCATCAATGTCTCTATCGGCTTCGACCGCCGGCTCTGGGCCCAAGATCTGGCCGGGTCCAAGGCTCATGCGGCGATGCTGGGCGCTCAGGGGATCATCTCTTCAGCTGACGCCGTCAGCATCGCCGACGGTTTGGTCGAGATCGAACGCGAGATCGCCGAGGGACGCTTTCCGTTCCGCGACGAGTTCGAGGACATCCACATGAATGTGGAGGCGCGCCTGGCCGAGTTGATTGGCGAGACGTCGGGGCGCCTGCATACCGCCCGGTCGCGCAACGACCAGGTGGCGCTGGATTTTCGCCTGTGGGTGCGCGACGCCTGCGACCGCACGATCGCTCAGCTTCAGGCCCTGCAACGGGCGCTGCTGGCCAAGGCCGACGCCTATGCGGACGTGATTATGCCCGGCTTCACCCACCTCCAGCCGGCCCAGCCGGTGACGTTCGGTCACCACCTGATGGCCTATGTCGAGATGTTTGGCCGCGACGCCGGCCGTTTCGCGGACGCCCGCCTGCGCATGAACGAAAGTCCGCTGGGCGCCGCCGCCCTGGCCGGCTCGCCGTTTCCGATCGACCGCCAGGCGACGGCGGCGGCGCTGGGTTTCGCCCGGCCGACAGCCAACTCGCTGGATAGCGTCTCCGACCGGGATTTCGCCCTTGAGTCCCTGTCCGCCGCCTCGATCGCGGCGGTGCATCTGTCCCGCTTGGCGGAGGAGATCGTTCTGTGGGTCACGCCCCAGTTCGGCTTCGTCAAGCTGACGGACGCCTTCACTACCGGCTCCTCGATCATGCCCCAGAAGCGTAACCCCGACGCTGCAGAGCTGGTCCGCGCCAAGGTCGGCCGCATCCTCGGCGCGCTCACGAGCCTGACCGTGGTGATGAAGGGACTGCCCTTGGCCTATTCGAAGGACATGCAGGAGGACAAGGTCCCGGTCTTCGAAGCCTTCGACGCGCTCGACCTGTCGCTGGCCGCCATGGCCGGCATGATCGAGGATCTGG
>Ga0116230_10006496_pt1 | contig 11532 bp, 8 predicted proteins | sample S1TSphfallax_3_FD_88678 | JGI IMG/M metagenome (GOLD analysis project Ga0116230, IMG submission 88678) | Host-associated microbial communities from peat moss isolated from Minnesota, USA - S1T2_Fd - Sphagnum fallax MG | ecosystem: Host-associated > Plants > Peat moss > Unclassified | place: USA...
AGACTTATCTTACTTCTTGAGCTTTCCCAAATCAAATAAAATGCTCACAAGTCAGAACATAGTCTGGAGGAAAAAAGAACACACACACACAACATATCCTCCATTGGACTGTTTTTTGGAGGATGGTGCAAATGTAATCACATACTGAAATGGAGTGTTGAATTGGTGTCATATTTACAAGTTTCAGAATTTTGCCTGAAACAAACTTTTATCACACTACTGTGTGGATAACATTTTTTTTTGACAATTTACAGAATGGGTAATTGCTAGGTGCCTACCTATGCATAAATGAAAACCTAAAACTCCATGAACCCCCCAAAAAAATTAAATTAAATTAAATTAAATGCAGACCATAACTTATGAGTTAAAATGGACTGCACATCCAAATAGGAAAATTAAGGTTGGAAAAATTAAGTATTTAGTTTTCACCAAATGTTGGCAAATTAGGTATTTAATTTCCATACAGCAAATACAAAAGAAACTGAGGAGAAAGAAGGCAAGATAGGGGAAAAATCAAAGGAATAAGAAGAGGGGAGGGGGTGTCAATTATGGTACTAAATAACAGTGTTGAATGGGTATCAACTTTTGAACATAAACAGCAGGTAGTGGTATCAATTTGTTTTCTTGAACTTCATACCCGCCTAGTATTGGTATTGGATTTTTAAAAAACTTTCATATTAGCTTGGTCCTGATATTATGGTCGAAGGCTAATTTTTGGCTGGTATGTGACAAGTATATAATAATGTTGTGCAAGTAAATGTAAATATACGTATACTTGTCGTGTAAAATCGATTATGTATAAAAACTTGCTCATCATGTAAATAAATTTTTTTACACGTTCATGTAGCCTACTTGCCGTGTGAATATATTTTTTAAAACATTTACTACTCCCTAAATAGAAGCTTTTACTACCAACACGGTACCGTGGCAAGGGCTTCCCTTGAACCCACCTATATACAATGCAAGCTCATGCTTTTGGGCCCCAAATATGGGACAAACTATGATACTATTGAAGAATATCTTTTGTGCATATTCTTGAGTTCATCTTGTCTAGAGTTCATCTTGAGTACATGTTGCCCCCACCACATGGCTTTTAGTAGAATTCTCATTCTTAACATTGTTCATGAGCATGTTGAGTTTATTTAAGCTTTTACAATTGTTTTGATACCAAAACCAGTTTCAATCTATATCTATCTATAAGGGTTGCAACCAATGCCCCGGGTATATATTGAGTTTTGACCTGGTTATCAATCTGGTAGTTGGTTATTTGAATTTTTAATAACCAACCCAGTGGACTAATTATTTGGTATTGAATTTTAATAAGTTACTAACCTACCTGGAAAACATGGTTATCATCCACGCAGGTTATCAATTTTAAAACAGTAATCATTTTTATGATAGAAAACAAAAAGAAGATTTTTCTTTTAGTTTTTAATATAAAAAAACCCTATTAGAATTGATGGATAACCAGTAGGTTAACTAGCAATTACAAATTGAGTATTTGGAAACCTCCGTTATGCATAATCAACAACTATCACCTCAAAAATTATTGATAACCAAATCAGCAACCAATTTTTTTGACATTGATATTGATAACCGAACTAACATCAATTGTTTTTTTTTTTTTTTTGTTCCCTTTAAACTTACCCAGTGATTATGTGATAGGTAAGGCCCATGGACAGGGGCATTACCAGAAATAAGGTGCCCATCCAAGGTAGCAGCTGAGGGCAGCACCCAATTCTGGTAACATACCCGTCTGAGGGCCTTACCATGCACAATGTCCGCCCAGCGGATATCTGAAGGACACAGAAAAAATTACAGACTCTTATGAAAATGTAAGAGCTGCCCGGGATTTTTTTTAAAGATTCCCTCCTGACATAGGAGAGAATTTTAAGGATTTAAGGCACCCAATGCAAACTCCAAGCAAGTTCATTATGGGGGAAAAAAAGGAAAAATCAAAAATAAAAAATTATCAACCAACACTGGTTCCAACCTGGTACCCGCCCAACACCGGAAAATAAATAAATCAAGGAAAATAAATAACAATAGTAAGAAATCGATTCATTTTAGGGTACAATAAGATTCCCTGATTCCCCGAAGCACATTTCTTTGGTTCCCGGGAAGCAAAAGAAACTTTTGTCTGACCGTCGTCTGCACGCTCTCTCTCTCTCTCTCTCTCTCTCTCTCTCTCTCTGCAGACACCAGCAGCATCGCCGCAAGCAAAGATTGCTTCTTTTGTTTGGATTGCTTCTTCTTTTCGCGTCTCCATCGAGACTTATTGTGGGCTGGACCTCCTTTTGTGAGTCGTAGTAGAATTGTGTTTTTTTTGCAAACCATGTTGCCAATTCCCTTTTGCTTCATGATTCGCAATATGAGCACTGTACAGCACTGATCACCCACGACCACCACCACCACCCCAGTAGCAGAGCACTGTGCTCTGCTCTGTTTTTTGGCGTTTCTTTTGCACGGTCGCAGTGGATCTCGCTTCTGTAGCTTTAGTAGTATCTGATTGTTTTATTTCCTGATTTTTACAGCTTCAATTTCCTTTTAATAAACTGGGTTGGTTGTTTCTGGTTTTTTGTTCTCATCTCCAGAACAACAATTCCGTATTGGGTTGCTGTTGTTGTAAGAGGATAATTACAGTTCTGGTTTGTTGTTGGATGTAGTCTAGATTGGTTTGATTGTTTGAGTTCACAAGTCCTTTTTTTATTGTTGTTTGCGAAGTACTTGTCGGATTCAAGTCTGTGACCATCGAACTATTGGGATTTAGATTTCTACTTTTATTTTCGGTTTGTTAGAGATAGAGTACCGGGGTGGGGGCGGGTGGATTAGAGACTCAAACTCAGTCTTGAGGAGGAGAATTGAATTTTTTGACAAGAAATAGACTACTTCCTTTGTCTGAACTTTTGGAAGTCTACGTGCATTTGGGTATCGCGGAATTCGATTTGTTTGTTGCGTTTAGACATCTCTGTGAAGAGGTTTCTCCGGTGGGAGAATTGGGTCTGCCAAAAAAACAAAACAAAACGAGAACTAGGGGGATCAAGCTTTCCCCAAGTGTATGGAAGTCTCTTCAGCAGTTACAGTTGGATTCAACAAGAAACAAGAAGTTCATGCATCATCATCGAAGAAGCGTCAACAACAGACTACTTATTCGCTCTTCTTCTGCTGGCTGCCTGTTTGGCTATTCACATTTCACTGGAAGGAAAACCTGATGCCAGAGAAAGTTTTGCTGTTTTCACAAGTCTTCGCCAAGGAGAACAAGCATTTGCAGTTTCTCCAACCAGAAAATCATTTCACAGTCACAAGGTACACACTACCACTACTGCTACTACTACTACACACACCTCTCAGGGTGGCCAGCATCAACTCTCACTGTTTTTTGTTTTTCAATGTGTTTCAGGTAGTACCAGATCTCCAGTGTTTCCTCATCAGATTCATGTAGTCCAGATTGACATTCGGGAACATTACTACTATAAGATCTTGAATGATTTTCCCATCTTGATTGACATGCTAAAACCCACTTTGTGTGCTAAGAAAGAAAAAAAGATGTGCACTGAATCTGCCTTGGGTCTGCAGGCTGATCAATTGGTTGATGTTTTAAGGAAGTTACCTACATTGCTGTTGTACAGATGTCTGGAGATGTCAGAAATGTCTTTTGTTTTGAGCAAGGCATTTTGAAGAACTTGCAACAAATTAAGTGACAATTCTTTGTGCATCTCTCTAGAGTTCAGGGACAGCTAAAGAAGAAGAAGAAGAAACAGTTCAATGTTGTATGCCATTTGCTTCACAAATTCTTGTAAGCTGATTGTTCCATTTTTACAGGTGTAAGTGGCAGGCAGCATGCAGAAGAAAATTCTTGAGAATTTATAGGGAGAGCAGCAGTATCAGCTCAATGCCACTAATGTACTGGTGACTTTGGATTTCAATACCTACTGCAACAACAACAACAACAATAACTGCAAACCTCATTTCCAGTGTGCTGTGCTGCTCTCTGAGGTACTAAGACATGATCTCATTGAATAATTTGGCCACAAGAACTGGAGTGACCCCAATGTGAGGTACCAAGAAGAAGGGAAGCATGTTAGGTGGTGGGTGTTTTTTCCATGTATTTCCTAGTAATCTTGGAAGTGAAACCAGCAAAAAATCTTATTGTGGGTTTGCCTACTTCAACTGTGAACCCAGATCATTCAAAATTGATCCAAGTCATGAAGTCATTGTATTGTGAAGGAAGTCATATTATTTAGAATTCTAAGAGGTGATTCAGCTGTAGCTACATCATCATCAGAAGTAAAAAAAACTCGCTAGAGAGAAGGATGATAGTCAAATACATGTCAGGTCTTGGCTGAGTGAATGCTGGCAATGTGCTGCTATTCCCATTGAAAATGAAAAAAACCATAAAAGGAATGAATGATCAAAGCAGGAATTGGATCCTATTGCAAACTAAATTTAGAAGAAAACTACTATTGCTTGCAACTATTACAGAAGTACTTCATTCCTCAAGTGCTCACATAAATTGTTAGTATTGCTGATTCTGCTGTAATTTGAGGCACAGATCATGTGTGTGGAGAGTGTTTCTGGAGCTGGTACTTTTTCTCTCAGAATGAAGTAATATCTTAAAGAGCCAAAACTGTTATGTATGGCCTTGGACCAGGGTTTCACAAGTAGGAATATCTGTGCAACTCAAAAAACTGGCAGACCTGGAGAAATTAGCCGTTCGCTCCGAATTCCAGTATGTACCATTACCCATGGCACCACCACCATCGAATGTGGCACCTGCCACTACTCCCAGCTTGGGAAATTTCAACTCCCAAATCTTTGAGGAGCTGCCAGTGGCTGAGGTTGTTGAAGTTTCCCAGTCAAAGAGGAATGATATGAGTCTGGCCTCCCAGCTTGTGTACACAATTGAGTGCAAGTATCGGCAATTCACATGGCAGCTCAAGAGACGGGCAGCAGAGGTTCTCCTCCTCCATCTTGCACTCAAAAAGCGGGCCTTACTTGAGGAGCTTCAAGAAAAACAGGAACTCCTCAAGGAGTGGATGCACAGTCTTGGACTTGGAGATGAACAGTTGGGTATCAATGTAGCTCTCCAGCTGCAAGTTTCTGATGAAGAAGGTACTGATGAAATCAGCCAGTTCTCCTCAAAGACAGGTATTCCTGCAAGAGCTGTTTTGCCAGTGATGAGACCTGCCTTTGGCCGGCTGCCAACAATCTCTCAAAGAGCCACATCTGCTATGCAAAACTACCTCAATTATTTCCTTGCAAGCATTGAACTTGTGAACACGAGAGAGGTGTGCCGCTTTCTTGAAGTAAGCAAACTGTCTTTCACTCCAGAGTACGGGCCAAAGCTTCGAGAAGGCTATCTGATGGTTTGCCATCTTTCAAGAATTCCATCAGATGATGATGAGAGCCCATCATGCTGCTCTAGCTTCTGGATCTCTTGTTGCTGTTGGTTAAGCCCAAACTGGCAGCGAGTTTGGGTGGTCTTGAAACCTGGGTTTCTGGCATTACTTGCAGATCCTATGAATGTCAAAGTCTTAGACACAATCATGTTTGATGTTTTACCACCAATGCCAGGGAGAGATGCTGCAGCAGACATAATTGGGTCAAGATCTCTTGCAACTGTTGCAAAGGAGAAAAATCCACTGCGATTCAGCTTCACTGTCCAATGTGGAAATCGGGCTGTCAGGATGTGGACATCTTGGGCAGCAGGAGCCCGCAATTGGGTCATGGCAATAAATGATGCTGGACTGGAGCCATCTGCTGAAGGCTGGTGTTACCCTCACCGCTTCCAATCATTTGCTCCAGAAAGGGGGCGCACCCATGATGGGAGTGAAGCTCAATGGTTCATTGATGGAAAAGCAGCATTTGATGCCATGGCTATGGCAATTGAGGATGCAGAAACTGAAATTTTCATTACTGGATGGTGGCTAAGTCCAGAGCTTTACCTTCGGCGCCCTTTCAAGGAGAATGAAGCTTCTCGTTTGGACCACCTTTTGGAAGCAAAGGCCAAAATGGGGATCAAGATTTACATCCTCTTGTACAAGGAAGTGTCAATGGCTCTGAAGATCAACAGCAATTACTCCAAGCAGCGACTTCTTGCACTTCATGAAAACATCAAAGTGCTTCGATGGCCAAATCATTTCTCATCTGGTGTGTACCTATGGTCACACCATGAGAAACTGGTGATTGTGGACAATTATGTTTGTTTCCTGGGGGGGTTGGATATGTGTTTTGGGAGGTACGATGATCCCACACATCCAGTGTGTGATAGCCCTTCCACAATCTGGCCAGGGAGGGACTACTACAATCCCAGGGAGTCGGAACCTGATTCATGGGAGGAACCAATGAAGGATGAACTTGACAGGAATAAGCTTCCAAGAATGCCATGGCATGATGTGCAGTGTGCAATTTGGGGTCCTCCATGCCGTGACATCGCCAGGCATTTTGTGCAACGGTGGAACTACGCCAAACAAAGCAAGGCTCCAAACCAACAAACAATTCCATTGCTTTTACCACACCAACACATGGTCATTCCACATTACCGAACAGGCCAGGAAGAAGCCAAATCCAAGATGAATTCCATCCAGCAGCAGGCTTCTCAAAAAATTGAGTTAGCCTCATCCTATGATGACATTCCATCGAGAGTGATGAGGAACACATTTGATGGGGTATTGAAGGATTTTGTTGGGATCTCAGCATTGCAAGGGAGTGGAAGAAGGGTAATTCCATATGACCCAATTCCTAGGAAGTTGTCATCAGCCATGATTGAAACTCCAATTAAGCAGATTCACTCTGTGGAGGAGATTGAGAAGCAAAAACCTCCTAAGGAGGAATTGTTAAGGGATGAGGAGCCAACGCAAGTTACTACCAAAGTTCAACAGTGCTTTGACTCAGATGGAGTACGTGATCAGCAAATCTTGGAAACCGGTCCTCGATCTCAATGCAAAATTCAAGTGATCCGGAGTGTAAGCCACTGGTCAGCAAGTACAAGCCAGCCAGAGGAACGAAGCATTGAAGCAGCCTATTGCGAACTGATTGAGAAGGCAGAGTATTTCATCTACATTGAAAACCAATTCTTTATTTCAGGTCTAGATGGTGATGAGACAATTCAAAACCGTGTCTCACAAGCTCTTTATGCACGGATTGTGAGGGCATACAACAAGGGGTTGGTTTTCCGTGTGATTGTGGTCATACCATTATTGCCTGCATTCCCAGGAGGGTTGGATGAGGTTGGTGCAGGATCTGTTCGATTCATAATGCACTGGCAGTATCGCACCATTTGTCATGGGAAGCATTCCCTGCTAGAAAAGCTCAAGGAAACGCTAGGATCTCAGAGAGTGGAAGATTACATCTCGTTTTATGGGCTTCGAAATCATGGTCAGCTACACAAAGATGGGCCATGGGCAACAAGCCTAGTGTATGTCCACAGCAAACTCATGATAGTGGATGACCGATTTGTGTTAACTGGATCTGCAAATATCAATGATCGGAGCCTGTTGGGTTCTCGAGACTCAGAAATTGGGGTGGTTCTTGAGGATCTTGAACAAATGGAATCAAGGATGGATGGTAAACCATGGAGTGTGGGCCCATTTGCACACTCATTACGCGTAAGCCTGTGGGCAGAGCATCTTGGGTTGCAACACTCAGAACTGGATTGCATCAAAGACCCAATCTGTGACACAACATTCAAGGACATTTGGATGTCAAGAGCAAGAAACAACACCAGAATTTACGAGATGGTTTTTGAGTGCATCCCAACTGACACAATTCACTCCAAACTTGCCTTGCGACAAGCTATGGCACATCGAAAACAAAAGGTGGGTGGTCACACTACTATTGATCTTGGCATTGCTCCACAAGTCTCCAATGAAAAAGTTAATACTAACTCAGATGGAGGACATGAAGCCCAATTACATGCAGTTCATGGGCATTTGGTGAATTTTCCCCTCAATTTCATGATTGAAGAAGATTTGCAACCTGATTTCAAAGAAACTGAATTTTACACATGTCCTCAAATTTACTCTTGATCTAAAGGATTATTAATCTTGGGTCATCTGGAGATCTATTGTTTCTTCACAATGTACTCCTATTAGGATAAAACTCCATTGTGTAGTGATCTATCCTCGTTTTGTACAATATGTTTGCATTGCATTAGTAATGCATAGAAACCAACTTTCAGTTGGGAATTATGATTACTCCAGAAGGCGAGGTTCACCAGGGATGAAGCATCTTGCACAATTGCAAAATGATTAGATATGATTCTTATGGACACAAACTACAATTTAGTAGATTCATCTTTTCATAGTTGGTCTATACAATAGACTGACTTTTAAATAGTTGAAATAAGTAATTTGCATAGGTAGTTTGGTCTGTTGTTTTCATCCACATGCTTGTTTGCTTGGTTAAACATTCACAAGCATTTTGCCTCCAAAACACTCTTGGCACAAACATCTAAAGCACGGAAAAATCAATCAAAAAATTTGAATGTACAATGAAAAGTGATTCAAAAGCAAAAAAAATCTAGAAACACAACTCAAAAGTGAATGACGCCATAGGAAGAAAAAAATGTTCCTAAAAAGAATGTTCCACAAAGATAAAGATAAGATCACAATAAATACCTAGCTACCCTTAAAGAAAAGAGAGAAAAATGAAACCTCTTAAAAACATAGGAAATGACTAACATAAGTGAAAATCATGTATGCCTTTATTTTTATACATACCCAAAACTTAGGGAGGATGCAAAAGTAAAAAAATAAAACCAAAGTCCAAGCAAGCAACTACTAGCTAGGGGTTAGAGAATCAAAGAGAGATTTTTTTAAAAATTAACTTGTCTACCAACGACCTACAACAAATTAGCAATGCAGATGGGAGGCGAGTCTTGAAGTGAGGGAAGTCAAGAAATAACTAAGCCTATCACTACTACTCAACTTAAATTGGAGAATGCTTACATCTTTTTTAATGTTATGGATACTTTCTGGTAGAAACAAGTAACAAGGATAAAAAGGGGACAACCATGTAACTCTTTTAGGCTCCAAATAGCATTGGCACAATCATGTAAGAAAACATTTGCTTGTTTATGTAAACAACCAAAGACATCAATCATAAAAAGGAAGAATTGATTAGTAGGGTGTTGATCATAATAACTCCTTTCTTTTGTTTGAACTACTCCTATTGTTACAAAACCTTGAAGTGAACATGATGAAAAAAGAAAATATGCCCGTGTTGGGTTAGGTATGACAACATTGGTTAAAGTATGAACCTCATTTTTGGCAAACACAATGTCGACTCGTTAGTGAGAAAAATTGAATGATGATGAAAAAAGAGCATGCAACTATTCTCATATGACATGGAAATCTACTTACTAAGCAATGGAAGGAAAGGTATCTTGAATTACATCATGCATCTTAGTGTGTTCATTACTATGGGTGCATTACAAGAAACGGACACCTATTAGGTCTTTCACTTGTGTGCACACACATTGGGAAATGCTTGCAATTCAAGGGTATAGGAGCCCTAGTTGTGTCCAAAGTGTTTTCAAAACAATTACAAAAGATAGTAAAAAGTTGGGAGGATTGGTCAAGTTATAAACCAAACACTAGACCTAAGACTAGAATGTGATAAAGATGTGAGCTTAATGAACATCAAACAACTCTCCAAAAACATGTTGGAAAAGGTATGATGGTGCAAATGCTTCAATAAGAAATTTTTAAATCAAACCATTTCTTGTCCAATAAGTTGTTCAAAAAGAAAAAGAAACATGCATGCCAAAGTTGGTAATAAATCACAAATTGTTCTAAAGTGTTGTTAAAAGGGAAAAACACTAGTGTTGATTTAGGTTGAAACTTCTAAAAAGAAAGGACATTGGTTTATTAAAAACCTAGCAACTACAATAAAAGCTACAAAAACCCAACTACTTAGATAGGCTAATGGGGCTATAATAGTTGTGGAAATGATTCCAATGCCTCCATACATTATTGGAAAAGAAGCCTCCTAAATGAAATCATGGTTAAAGGAGCCAAGGGTGCCAAGGTAAAAATCATTTTCCAAGCATTACACATGACATGTGTGGTTTCTACATAGGTTTATGTAATACATTTCTACAAATCTATTTGGGCAAATTTAATGGAAACATATTTCAAGCTCCTAAAGACTTTTTCATTAGCAATTGCATATTATTAAGCCTTAAAGAAGGCATGTCAAAAGCAAGTTCATTGAAAACTTTCCATCACATCCAAAGTTTCACAACTTCTATTGACTTCAAGTTAACAATTATCATGGTATTTAGATTTGCACCTTCATCTTTAACATAACCAAGGACCATTTTAGTTAAGCCATATTGCTCTAAAAGGTCTTGCAAACTTCTTGACAAGCTTTGCTCTGAATGTTTCAAATGCTTCAAATAAGCTAATTGTAATGTGTTTTGGCATCCAATCTTCTTCCAAGAAATTTACAACCAATCCAAAAACATCATATGCCCTTTTCAACATTCACAAATCAAAACTTATAATAGTAAAAACACATTTTGCCAAAACTAGTAAAACATATGTTTGTTTTGTCTTCTCAACCAAATCTGATAACAAATTTTCTTGATTAAAGGTTTGTTTGGAAGGGAAAACAATAAGTGCATAATTACATTACCAAATGTTCTACTTGAAAGCAAAACCAACTACTAGCTATTAGTTTTTAGGGACCAGAAGTTCATGAAGCAACCTAGCTTGCTAGATGGTTATGATTTGGTGATCTACCCTAATTGATGGTCATAGATTGGCAATGCGCTTAATCCTTATTGCGTTATAGACATGAAACCCTCAAGCCATGAAGGTACTATTGGCAATGAAGATTAATGTAGATGACCGGATTAGATTGACGATGGAGGGAAACAAGTAGTTTGCCCTCTGGTGAACAAGGTGGGTGTGTGGGGCTATTTGGGGTTATACTGTCACCAAAAAGAGAGGGTGGTAGACAATACAACCAGCCAAGGTACATGTGCTGACCCAAACAAAATCATAGCTTCCCGGCGTTCTGCAGCAAAGACGCCTCTCAATCTACTCACAGAATACTCACACATACATTCTCTGATCTTTCAACATAAATAACTTACACATACACCAAACGGCACAGCTGATCACAGAATCCAAAACTTGCTCCTTACATCCAATTGAGTAGCCAGAAACTGTTACTTGCCTAATCTGCCATGCACATCATCACAGATCCAACAACAATTGAGGTATAGCCTTTGAGGTCAGAACTCTCTAGGTTCCCTCAATCCATTGAGCCGCTAACCCACACCCACTGAATGCGACAATGCAATGTGCTTTCACTCCTCTCATCTAGAAGCTCAAGACCTAGAGACTCTTAGATCCAAATGCATTCTAAAACACCTAATCTTGATCAATAGACACCAGGCTCCCATAGAGCCACTCAATGGGACAGACTCTCATGCAAGGACAAACAATAGACTTCTTGTTTCAAGTCCTCACTTCACTCCTGCTCTGTATACATCATTCTATCCACCTTAAGGATACCCGTTGA
>Ga0116230_10006497_pt1 | contig 11532 bp, 8 predicted proteins | sample S1TSphfallax_3_FD_88678 | JGI IMG/M metagenome (GOLD analysis project Ga0116230, IMG submission 88678) | Host-associated microbial communities from peat moss isolated from Minnesota, USA - S1T2_Fd - Sphagnum fallax MG | ecosystem: Host-associated > Plants > Peat moss > Unclassified | place: USA...
ACATGCCATCATCACATATATAATTTCTCTAACCTCTATCCCACCTTGAGAAATTATAAGATACATGGTTCAAGAACTAGATGACGGCCAATGGATGTGCATGTCATCCACATTGTTGGGTTGGCTTGGGGCAACAACCATACATGGATGAGAGATGTTGACATGGTTTGATTTATGTGAGTTGTCATTCTTCCAAGGAATTTGTTTCTTGGGTGGGGTGGAAGGGTTTTTTTTCCAAAGTTGGGTTGGGTGAGATGAGGTGAAGTGGGGTTTGGGGATTTTTCTTTTCCAAGGGGGGTTATTTCTACATATTTGGGGAGTGTTTTGGGTAGGTAGGGGTGTTATTTTTTTCCATTCCAAAGGGGTTTTTTTTTGGGTGGGGTGGGGAGGATTTGATTGTTTTTAAAGGGTGGGGGGCTAAACTTGATAATTTTTATATAACATCAATATACTTAATAGCAAATCCAAAGGTTATTTTCATCAAATTATTTTTATGAAAAAATTTAAATAAAAAATAACTTCAATTATATATATATATATATATTGAAGACCCAATATTTTAAAACCATTTTTGGGGGGTTTTTTGGTTTTTTTCCCTATTTCACTCAAAAGAATATTGGGCAACACCCCCACTTTTACATATATAGGCTAGGCAAAAAATAATGGGACCATTAAAAAAATATTGGTCACTATTTTTCTCTCATCCATGTGTATGAATTCATTAAAAAATGTATATAATGCAAAATCGTATATTTAGTTTATGAAAAAGTATTCACTATGATGTTGAATATACATTTTTGTAAAAATATCTACACATCATGCAAAACCTTCCCCAAATGGAATTTTTTAAAGGAAACCTCACTATATATTACAAGAACTTATGATCTAAATATGGGAATTTCAACTTTTTTCCCTTGGAATATGGTGAGTTTGGGAGATTTTCTTCTAAAATAAATCTATTATGCAAGACAAACTTGTTTTTTTTAGCGTCATGCATGGTGAAATTTCACCACAAAAAAACCTTAAATTTGGAATAAAAAAATAGAACAAAAAAAATCTTGTTTGTTACCAATATTTGATACATATGATCAAAAGTGGAAAATAATTATGGTTGAAAGTAAAAGTGGAAAGAATGATTTTATGAATTTGAAATAATAATAAAAGCTTTAATTAAAGATAGGTGCTTTAACCTAGACTTGGGATTGAAATATTTTGGAACTTCTCTTGAGTGGTTATATGGTAATTAAGAATATAGGGTTTGTGTGTGAACCATGACATACATGGTTAAAACTTGTGAAATGAAAAAGGTATTGATATTTTGCTCATTATTAGATTATTACCTAGTTAACAAGTCATGAATAAAATTATTTACATTTTAATTATAGTTAAAAATAATAAAATTTTATTTATTTATTTGTAGATAATAAAAGGATAAGGTTTAAAAGTTTTGTCCCAAACTTAAAATAACATTGTGTGCTTGTTGTTTTCACTTTTTCATTACATTGTAGATTATGTTTGGCTTAAGTTTTCATTTTGCATCATTGTTTTTTGCTTCCCTTGTGAGTGCATGCTTTTTCAAATGTGTTTTGCCAAGTGCACCTATTGTGCTACCTCACTTATTTATTGTGAAATTCATTTTAGTAAATTTTACTTTCTTTGTTTTGCACAATGTTATTATTGTAGTGGAGGAAGTTGATTAATTATTGTAATGAATGATTTGGATTTTGAAATTAAAGATATTGCATTTGAAGCAAAGGTGCTTGGAACTTTCATTACTTTGCTTCAAGTAATGATTTGTTGGATATGGTAGTTCTAACCACAATCAATTTGAAGGTGAAATCACTTCATATAGAAACGCATGAGTGGCATTTACAAAAGGGCATGTTTGTGAGGGTTGAAAATTTGGGCATTGAACAACAATGCAAAATGGGCTTTGAGAAAGGTCATATGCATGTTGTCATTATAATTTAGTTGACAACCATTGTGTTGTTAATTCTCAAATTCCAACTTGAGTTGATTCTTATGTTTTTCCACACATTTAGGGAACTTAGAAGCTCTATTTAAAGTTCTATTTAGAGTTGGAATTCTACTACCATTGTTGTCATCATTATTGGTGCAAAGGGAAAGGGGGATAACAACTCAGTGAAAAAATTTAATGATTATAGATGGAGTGGGCGAATTTGACCAAGATGTTCTTGTGATGTCTAACAATTTCAAAAATAGTATAAACAACTTTTTGAGTCATATAATGGAAATTGATGTGTTATGGTCATAAACATGAATGTGATAATAACATCCAAAAGAAATCGATATTTGAAGGCATGACATTACACAAATTTCACCAAGGTCATTGATGAAACTACTTGAGTTCATTTTTTCAATTGTATAACTACACTAAAAAAGGTAAACTTCCTTTTGAATCATTTGGATCAAGATTTTTTTCAATTTTTCTTGCTTGGTGGAAACAATGCTTGGTGGCCACTAGGATTTTTTTGCCATGATCCATTGAAAAAGGTTTTGTGGCCATTAAGCAATTTCTCACCAAATTTAACTCTTGGGTGAAAAAACACTTAGTGGCCACAAAGCAATTTCCCACCAAATTTAGGGGAAAAAAACTTGGTAGTCACTAGGTGATTTTTTTTCAATCAACCCATAAAAATAATTCAAGTGGAAAAATACTTAGTGTTCACAAGACAATTTCCCTCTCATCAAGTTTGGGTGAAAAAATGCTTTGTGATTGCATTACAATTTCCTTCCCATCAAGATTGGGTGAAAAAATGCTTGGGAACAACTAGGCAATTTTTTTTCATTCATCTCAAAAAATAAATTAAAAAAGAATAAAATTGGGTGGAGAAAAATCTTGGTGGCCATTAGGCATTTTTTCATTTGACCATGATGAAAAAGACCATTTTGATGATAAGTTTTATTCTAACCCCCAAAATTTTATTTTATTTTAATAACTAGGTATGGAGAGTTATAAAGGAAAATTTCCTATTTTCATCATTTGTACAAGAATTAAAATTGCAAGTATAAGACATTCTAAATGTTAAAAAATTATGTTGAAACTAAACAAAAAAGAAGGTTCATTGTTATCTAATTGATGGGAATTCATTTTTGGGCAAGGGATATGGGATAAAATATCAAGATTGTGTTCATGGAAACACAATCACATAGGTTTAAGCATGTTCAAGTAAACATGCCTATCATAAATACTTAAAGACAAGTACTTATGAATATTTAAAATTGTTTCATTCCCTTTGGAGTTCTTGATTTGTTTTTCTAACCTTTCACATGGCACATCTAATGTTGCAAAGTCCGTTCAAATTGGTCAAGGAATGAACAATATATGTTTTTTGGAAGTGAAGGGGTCAATGTTCAATTTGGGCACACAAGAACAATTTATGTTTTGGATCTTAAGACCTTTTTACATTGTTCCATTGTTTTTCACTTCAAATTTTTGTTTGTAAAACTTTAGATGGCACATCCATAGCATTTTAAATCATTCAAAGTGAATAAGAAATGAGGAAGATATAAGGTTTGAAAGTAGGGGATTTTAATGTTATTTTTCCTCCTTACACAAATCTTCTTGCTTTCTTTTTGTTGATATTTTGTTTTTAAAGTTCAAACATCAACATCTTCACCTTTTTGAGTAAGACTTCTTAGAATTAATAATTATTGGGGGAAATGTTCAATTTTTTTTCTTTACTTTTGGTTTGATTATTATATATATATGTGCAACGTTTTTTTATTACATGTTATTTTTATCCCTTTCATTATTTCTTGTTATATTTTGTGTGTAATTGTGTGTTTGTATCTTTAGATTTTTTGGGGTTATTTTTGTTCTTTTTCACATTTTAGTGACCAATGTGTTATTCATAATCAACTTTATTGCACCTCCATTTTGAAAAAATGTTGAAATTGTCATGTAGACTATTGTAACTTTAACATTGGGGTTGCAACTAAATGTGGGATGTAAGAACACATGAGGTCAAAAAAATATGTTTAGGAATGAAACACATTCTCACAAGTGGGGGATAGTGCAAAAGAGTGAGCCCAATGAGTCTTATAATGTAATCCCACTTTAAAAGGGGCATTTTGTATGGGAGTCCCGAATGTTTAGAACTTTAGTTGGAAAGGCAAACAAGCACCAATTTGGGTTTCCAAAATACCATTGGAAAGGTCTTAAAGTCTAGTTACCTAAAATGCCCTCACATTGTTCATTTAAATATAAAAAGTAAGAGTTATGATCAAAAGAAAGTCTAAGAGTCAAATTGAAAATTTGACTCTCAACCACAAATCCTTTTAGAATAGGGGTCAAATGAACTCTAATTGGGGTATGCCATTTACGTTGAAAATATCCTTTTTAGGGCTATAAGATATTGTTCATACATGCTTCAAATATTCTTGATTTGAGGAATATAAAAATAGCCAAATTTCTAGGATAGTAACAATCCTAATCTTGGGATTCCAAAACTTTCATTTGGAAGTCCTGGGAATAAGTGCCATCTGGATGTAGCCCGCACAAAGAGTTACAAAGTATATTATAGGGAGGGGAGTGGTGCTTCTTCCCAAAAATTGCAACCCATGTAAAGTTTGAACTTGAGGTTGTTCGTATTAAGTTTGTCACACCACTTACATCCAAATTTTTCTAACTACTTTTTTTGTTTGGTTGTGTAGGTTAATTTTGTATTGAACTTTTACTTGTGAGTTTGTCCTAGCCCCATTTCGAAGCTCTAGCATGCCCTCTTGCCCTAGAAGTGTTGCAAGTTAAAGAATATGCTTCAATTTTTTATTTTTTATTTTGTTGTTTCATTATGGGACTTGTATTTGGTCTCTCAAGGAGTTTGGGGGTGTGTCATAGAGGATGCCATCATCTCTCCTACATGCAATTTTTATTGTAATGCTTGTCATTCAAAATCAAAAGTTCAAAAATCAAGCTTTCTTTATGTTTTAGTACAACCAATGGTGAACTCGTGTTGTTGACCATTGAAAGCAAATGGCTAAAAACAATTGTACATACGACAAAGGTTGCATATTTCAAATTGTTTTGTTCAAAACAAGTTCAATTTTTCATTTCAATTCACATTTGTGATAAATTTTGATTGTTGGCCCTGTTTGCCCCTATTAGTTTTAAGATATTCAACAATTTATCCCACAAGTTGAAACCACTTTGCATGGTGAGGCTTTGCTTGCTCCTTTGACAATTATTTCTAATGATAATGTCCAATATAATGTGAAACACAACCGTGACTTTGATGAGTTGAAGTGAATTTCTAAACAAAAAAATCTCTTAAACATTTAGTGTTGTTGATAGTTTTTGTATGACCTTTGCTATATTATTATACAAATATTCCATGTATGTGAAAGTTGCCTATATCACATTTTTGGTTTGAATAATCTTGCTCATATTTGAACATTGAATTCCCTCTCCATTTGAATGTCGAATTCTTGCTCATATTTGAATGTTGAATTCTCTCTTTTCTTGGAACGTTGAATTTCGTTGAATTTGGTCCAATATTTTAGGGATCTCTAAGGTTTGTTATAACTCTATCTCTTTGAATTCATTATTCAAAACTCAGTTCAATTTAGACTCGATCCCTGTTTTCTTCCCTCCCTTTTCAGGCAACCTGAGAATGCCTCTCTTTGGTCTCATGTTCATGAGGGATTTAGAACATTTGGGCTGGTGAATGTGGTTAAGAGAAACTTAAGCCAATTAAGTTCTTTCATGGAGGAATTCAACTTTCCTTAATTTCCTCCCTGAATCTGCTGTTGTGTATTGAGCAGCAATGGCAATCCTGTAAGTTATATTGCCTTCCCCTGTTTTCTATTTTACTCTCACATATGAACAACAGCCTTCTGTTCGTTGACGTCCCTTTTTTATCTGCTGAGCTCTGGAACCTTCTTGATTGATGGTCTCTTGAGTGAAGTCATATGAATGATCCCAGAGGAGAACTACTGGAATGATGCGGGGAAACTTGAGCTGTTTGTCAGTCAAGCCAAGATTGATCGCTGCAATACAATTGAGTGAAGTAGGAGATTGGAAACACATGTACAATAAGAAGACAGAGAGATCAAGTTGTCATGAGAAGATTTTGAGGACTGTAAGGATGAAAGTAATGGAAGTTGACAATTAATTTCTGAAGGTCACTGAAATACTTAAAAAGGAGAGCTGATACCAGCACTACTATAAGACAATGAGCTATCCCTTTGACTTAGGCACTAAAAAGACTAATACGAGAAATAAAAACTCAAAAGGAAGGTTGGAGTTGTTGAATCCTAATTACGAATATTGAAGATTTTTGCTTTTAAAAGTACAAGTTCTGTTACTATTCTGTGGAGCAGAAACCTTAACCGACTTAAAAAATTCCATAATCTGACTGAAACACCAAATTGTTTTTTCCCAGAGAAGCCAGAAAGTTTGCTGCTCATTATTTGCAAGTTGAAAAATGTCAGATCCGCAAACCAAGCAACTAAAGTTAGGGTTAAGAAAAACATGTCAGGTACCTGAATGAGGAGGGGTTCTGTTTAATGCCTTTGAGGATAGCTCAGACAAAGCTGAGAATATGGTTATATAATCAAGAGAAGCTCCCAACACCTCCAGAAATCTCCATTTGGTGAGGAGAGGTAATTGATTGCTCTAGCTCCACCTAGTTTGATTTTTGGACTTTTGTCTTAGACACATGCACTCCTTGCACCTTGGATGTCGGTATACGCTTCGAGCAAATGGCCGGACTGCTATTTTCTTAGTCTCCTTCACTGATTTCCTCACCTTGTTTGCAAACTGGCTCCATTCTATGGTCGCATTTTCTTGCAATATTTTTGCCAAACGCTTCTTATTGGGTCGTATAGTGGAAGAGCTCCCAGCCCCAGCATAGGTGCGTAATCCAGCAACAAGAGATGAGAGTTGGCTTCCAGAATCAGTCATTGCAAATACATCAGCCCCAACACACCCAATAAAGTCCAGAGCTGCCAACTGCAATATAAATGCACCCCAGCAAAAATCAGAAATCTGGTTCACACAAACCAAACCTTTTTTGTCACTCCATGAGCAAAACTGAAACAAAATTGGCTAGACTTTATTGCAATAGAACTCTATAACAAAGAGGAAATGAAAAGACACATGTCCTATCAAATTCTGCCCCATTAGATGCTGAAGGATCTCAGTGGATCAAGCAGGAGTCAATTGAGATTCTGTCCTCATGAGATATCTTGGAAGTACCAGTTAGATCTAAGTTGGCCTTAAAGTTTGTTGTTTCTTTTGTAATTGCAAATATTTGTCCATTTACTTCTCAAGTTGGATTCTGGACACTCAAAGACTTCTCCATGCTGTGAGTTCGGGCTGTTGTATGGTCCTTCCAGCTTCATTAAATGTGCTACAAGCAGACAGCATGAAGGAGAAGGAAGGTGTAGATTGATGTAAAGAGATGGCACCTACGAAATGTTTCAAAAGTTTGTTTTTTCCAAGAGACATACACATAGGGTAGCAGTATATTAGAAGGGTCTGCAGAAAACACACCTGAGATGAACGGTTGATAAAAGGTGCCAACTCTGCTGGCGTCAAAAGATCCTCTTTTGTAGCAAGATATGGGTATAGATTTGTAAGTGCTGACATCCTTGACTGTCCCCCGTACATATGGGCCCCTGCCAAGTACAGATGTGTCCCTCGATTAAAGCCCAAGGCCACCAGCATCAAGACTGCCTCTTCTGGCATTAAAGGGCAATGTCCATTCTCTCTGAGTCTTGAAGCATCTTCCAATCTGTAAACAAAAGAAGATGGCCATAAGATTAAAGACAGATTGACTGAAGGTCATAGTAAATAGAGAATCTTAATCAATGCTCACTTATGCCTCATCTCACTCTATTTGAGGATGTCACAGAGCTATGAGGGAAACATGCCACCAGAGCAATGTGTTGTTATCTGCTCTCACTAGAAACCAGCTGAAGTAAGCAATTTGAAATTTTGTGTTAGTGCATATGGAGATCTGTGGTCATACTACAATCTAAATGTCTTCCAACTGCATGACCTCTTAACTCCCACTACCAAGGTTCAAGTTCATAAGTGCAAGAGTGCTCATAAGCAAGGATTCTCTTTCTGAGGATCCATCATTTGAGTCAAGTTGCCTCTCTGTGGTGAACCTGTTCTGGTACAAGACAGAACCTGCAAAGTTCACTTTCCCCTTTTCCAGTACTAGAGACAACTAAGAATGTTCCAAATTTTTCTCCAAGAGAGAAGAGCCCATACTTGCCACTCTGTTCAAGCCTTGAGAGCATGGCAAAGTGGATGGCTCGATATGCCCTAAGTTCCTCTCTCTCAGCTTCACCTCCTCCAAATTCACACAAAGAATGAGCCACCATGTCCATTTCAAAACGCATGTGCAAAGCCAAGTACTTGGTGGTGTGTTCAGGTTTGGCAGGTCCTGTTACAAAAGCCCATTACAATCAGCAAGACAAAATGCCTGAAGTCATCAATTCTATATCTCCAAAGGAAAGCTGCAGTTCACACATGAAAACATTTTGACCGTAGAGAACATAGCTCTTCTGGTTAAATGTGAAAAAGCTACAAAGCTGTGACAACAATACCCTATGATCAAAATGTTACATTCTTATCACAGACCTCTTCCTTCTGCTTTTCAGGAAGTCCTCCAGTGTAACAGGAATAGTTGACATGGCCTCTGATGAATGTGGTCCATGAATTCACTCATAAAACTGTTCTGAAAATGAGACCTGGACTCCCTGTAAGGTTGTACCTGCATTGGTGCCAGTTCCATCAAATCCCAGTTCATGCTTCTCAGATGCACCCCATTGCAAGGTCTTAGCACGCATACGCTGAATGATTAAATCTCCAGTGTCTTGTATCTTTGGAACAAATCTTAATGCATGGAAATTGCACCGGCATCGTAGTCTCTGCAAAACAACCACATCACTTCTTGGAATCCAGCTGATACTTGGGTTTCTAGAGCAAGTTGGACATCAGGAATCAGATAGAAGCAACATGCATCACCAGTTATGACCCAAAGTGAAGTTTGAGTCCATACAAATGCCATTTAAAGATGCAATCTTTTCCTCTTTTTCAAAATAGATTCCCCAGTACACGGTGGTCATGTGTACTAACATCCCATCTTCATTGCAGAAATAATGAGGAATATTGAAACCATTGGATAATATACATTGCTTTTAGAGTATGTACCTTAAGACCACTATTATATATCATAACAGTATGGTTGAAAAATACCTGTATGTCAAATGGAATGGGGTCAAAAGACAGGCTGTTGCCAAAACCCCTAAAGTGGACCACTCGAGCACGCAGCAACAAGGGTGGAATGTTGGTGAGGTAAAAGCTAGGAGTTGCTTCCTTTGGCACCTCAATCTCTATACCCTACATTGTTCCTTCAGCAGTGCCCCCACCACCATGCATTGGAAAATGAAGTAAATCACACTTGAGCAATATTAAAACAAAGTGATTTGCCACTGCAATGCAATGGTGTGATTGAAGGCCCTTCAAGCTAGAATCAGGTCAAGGACTCTTAAGCAATGACATTTGCTTTGAAGGAGTTGATTTGAAAAATTGCCATGGTTCTACTTGACCAGAGCCATGAATTCCACAATAGATGGAAGAGCATGTAGCAGGAAATGCTTCAATGGTTTTTGTGACAATGTGAGGAAAACAGTAACAACAGGGCTTACCAGGCTACCACTATTGTTAAGATGCAATGACTGCAGCTCTACAGGCAGCTCCTTGACTATCCGAACATCATCTTGCAGGTAATCTATGAAGAAGCTTTCTTGAAAAATATCCCCAAACTGACTGCATTACCGGACCACACCCACCAGAGTCAACATGTAAAGGCATAAGCCAGACACAAAGTCCAAAAAATGAGAGTCTCTGATTTTATGTTTAGGCTGCAAGAGAGCAGATAGAGAATCAATGTACAATTCTAGAACTCCAGTCCAGCTCCCTGCTGTTGAGGCTATTGTTTTGCATAGGCCAGCACAGCTAAAACCACCAAGAAAGACCAGCACCTTGGATCCATCCAGACACTGTTGAACAGAAAAAAAGGAAGCACTAGAGTGGCATTTAAGAGTCGGGCCACTGCCACTGCATTGCAAACCTGTAAAACCTCCAGTAAAACTGGTGAGTCAATGATATTTCACCTGTTTGTTTCAGTCTAATAGTCAACAATGCAAACTCAACAGCATGGAATTCAACCCTGCATTGGTGCTAGCTGCAGAGAAGTAAGAATGACTAGAATCCATACTGCAACCCGCTGTTGGTTTAGGCCCCCATTGGCGCTGATCATGATGTACCCTGTGCTATTCTCTGGCTCTGGAGGTGCTGCCAGAACAGAAACCACAAACACCATCTTGCTCAATTTTCTGTTGACAATTTTCTGCCCAGTGCCTGCTTAACCATGATATCTACATGAAGTGGAAGTTTACCAGATTGTGCAAACCTTTTCTCTCTGCAAAACAAATTCAACAAAAGGTTGACACATTCTTTCTTTTGAATCTTCAAATAATACTTTGCAGACTGGGCTATTTTGTGTGGAATCCTTAAGGTGCTCCATTGAGGGATCCATCTCTCTGGAACTGCTACATGGAAGAGAGAACTCACAAAAATGGCCTGGTGTTCTCTGATCTGCGCAAGGCTGCCAAGATTTACCATCTTGAATAGGGTTGCCCCACAGATCTTCAGGCTCATTCTTGAACTCTTCCTGCATGAACCAGAGGCTCTTATAGACTTATGCCGCCAAAATACACACTTGCAGATAAGAATTACAAAGGATAACTCTGCAGCTGCATGCCCCATTCCTGTGCAGTATCAATCACAATTTCAATCCTCAACAAACAAGTAGTAGAAAGAGTAGACACATTAAGCTTGCCTCAGTGAGTGCATTGGCTGCCAGTGAGAGGAGGCGCTCATACATCACACTGTGGATTCTTGGGCTACTGCCATTTTCTGCCTGTAATGGTCCACAAACATGCAACTTAGTTCTTGTTTGCAAGTTCTTCGACAGCATAAATTCTCTCTGCATGAGAGATCAGGAGAGATCTGTGGCTACAAAAGTAAAACATTCACGGAGTTTCAATACAATACACATCTCTGCTCATCAATGTGTTTCCCAAACCTGTCTCTGGTGGCTACAAAGTATGATGAACTGGATCTTGGACAGAGGTGAATTGACAGTTCTGCTAAGTCCTGCAGATGGATTCCAAGATGCGTACCTGTACTTTAGGTGATAGCTGGAGAATTTGAGAAGCAGCTTCTTTAGACTGAGAGAGATACCACCAAGCAAATGTAATCCAGGATAATACAAGTAAAAGAGGGAGAAGTCCTTCATTCTTCCACAACTGTTTCCTTCTTCTACGAGAATTTGTTGGGTTGGTTCCCTTCTTTCTTGTAGTCACATGTTGATAAAGCAACTTAGTATAGGAAAGGACTGAAGACCTTGCTTTTGGACTCAACCTGCTGGAATCTGGTACTTCAGCAATTGGCAACAATGAATAGGTCTGAGGGACAGAGTCCAGAGAAGT
>Ga0116230_10006501_pt1 | contig 11529 bp, 23 predicted proteins | sample S1TSphfallax_3_FD_88678 | JGI IMG/M metagenome (GOLD analysis project Ga0116230, IMG submission 88678) | Host-associated microbial communities from peat moss isolated from Minnesota, USA - S1T2_Fd - Sphagnum fallax MG | ecosystem: Host-associated > Plants > Peat moss > Unclassified | place...
GTCTTGTGGGCAAAGATGCTGCAAGCGGCTACCTACGAAGAGTATTAGATAACAAAAAAGGATGAGTAATGAACTTTAAGATACCAGGAGCGCCCATAGCCCTCCAACGAGCTAAGCCAAGCCGACATGGAGGATTTTACGATTCTCAACGGCATATCAAGAACGCTATGTCCATATATCTTCAACATTACACCGGGCCACTACTAGAAGGGCCTCAGTTTCTTTTTGTTATCATGCGTATGCCCATACCCAAGACCGCCTCTAAAAAACGAATCCAAGAGCTTCTGCATACGTTTCATGCTATAAAGCCCGATGGTGATAATCTTGAAAAGTTCCTCAATGACTTTTGCCAACTATCAGGCAATATCTTTAAAGACGATGCGTGTATAGCTGGCGTATTACGATTTAAAGTATGGGAATTAAACCATGATGCGCGAACTGACTTCGAGTTTGTGTCACTCAATGGAAAGAAGCTCAAACAAACACTTCCCCCAATCAGCCAGATATTGTCACAGTTTATTGATTAGCGATTCTTTTTCTCTAATTTTATTTTACGTATACGTTCTATATCCTCGATAAAGCTCTCTTTAGGCATATCTTTGAGTACGGTGATGTCATAGCGTTTCATGATCATCTTGGCTATCTCCGGCTCTCCCTCAAGCTCTTTTATCAGCATATCATACTGCTCTTTAGTTATTACACTTTTAGACTTTTTAGTAGATACTTCAGTACCAACCATCTCACCAATGATCTTTGCTTCATACTCAGCATCACCGCCATCATCAAGCGTATCCTCCAAGGGCCAGATGCCCAACAATGCCAATGCCTGCATGCGTTTATTGATCTGCAATGTCCTGTCTATATTCTTATCCGTATCGCTCAAAATCAAACGCACACGTGAATTTATAAACTGACCCGAACTATGTATCAAACTAGTGACTAACATGCAGCTTGAGTCATCCTCGATGGTGGTGTACTGATAGAATGCCAAGCCGTTACTCGCTAACGCATCATTGACCTTACTAATAATATAGGGAAAGTCAGCAAAGCTCTTATCAAAGCTCTTTTTATTAGCACCTATCTTCTCAAAGCCCAACCGTGCTTTAGCAAAAGCACCTGCAAGCTCATTGATATGCTCACTGGTATATTCAAAGCGTGGACTCTCAAAGCTTAACTCACTAATAAACTGTTTAAGATCTTTAATCTCTTTTTTCAGTTCTAATAATTCTATGCTATCCATTACTTTCCTTTAAAAATGCTATTGCTGTTTTTTTAAGAACCTTATTCCATTTTTTAGTACATATATTACACAATGGATAAAACATGCTTTTAGATCCATGAATATACGATGCTGAATAACTCTTAGATATATCTTTTTTGCACTTACTACAATATTTCCATTCTTTAGAAGCCAATAAAGGCATAGACACTCTCCTTCTTTTTGTATTATTATATGGCAGATTCTAATGAAAAAGGAGAATTTATGCAAAAAAAAATACAAAGAGAAAAGACTAAAGGTAATAAGAAGTTAGATCCCGCCACTCAGAGGCTTCGGAGAGATTATTCTACACTCGAATCAAAACTCGATCTAGCCGATAAAATGATAAAGCTTGCTATAGACAAAAAGTATACTTTGATGACTCAAGTTGCTTTGGATCTTGGTTATTGTTTTGAAGATCTTCAAATGTTAGCTGATGATCACCCAGAAATAAAAGAAGCTCACGAAAAAACAAAACGTATTCTTGGCCGAAATGCGTATGAAGGAATCGAGAATCGTACTCTTTCAGGAACTTTCAGTAAATATTCAGTAACAAAATATAATAAAGAAGTTCGTGAACAACGCGAAGCTATGAAGCTTGAAGAACATCAACGTGAAATAGAGAAGATAATGGCCCGTAAAGAAGCGCAAAAAGAACAGTATCAAGAGATTATAACTGAGATCAGAGAAAAGAACGGTAAGAAAGTAGCCGTAGTCTCTGTTGATGAGAATATACTCTTACCTGATGAGGAATAGATGTATTTATTATGTCAGGATTGTTTTTCTTATGTCGAAAGTCTTAATTTAGGCTATTGTATTTCGTCAACTTGTTCTAACTGCAAAAAAGAAATAAGGCTAATACAAGATGGGGAGATATGTGAACGTTGTGAATTTTATGAGGATGATTTGCTTCCTTCACACCGAAAAGCGGAGGAACGTGAAGATGAGAGCGCAAAATCACGCAATGAGAAAGCCTCTTCTATTCTTGAAGAATTCGTTACCGATGTAATCAACAAAGGTAATACGAGAATCAAGAAAATAAAAGTTGATGAAAATATTCACTTACCCGATGAGGAATAGATGTTTTATAACCCTACTTCAACAAAGCCTATAGAGCCTTTATGTTCAAAATCTAGCTGCGCACAGATAAATAAGCGCCTTGATTATTACATAGCTGTACATGAAAAGAATCTTTCAAATTTAGATTCCATAAGTAGAGAATTAGAAAGACAGAAGCATGAGAATATCTTTTTACGATCACGGTTAGAACTCTATCAAGAAACATTACAACTGGCAGGATTACCTTTTACAGATCTTAATGGAGTTATATGTAATAAGGGAAAATGATGGATCTATTATTTGATGAAAAATGCTTACAATGCGCTTCATTCCATCAAGAACTTTTTAAGCAAGCAGCGCTCTCAGATTCTAAAATTGATGAATATAAACTTAAATTAGCTCGTGAAGAAGAAAAATATCAAAAGCTGTTAGAGCTCTATTATGAAGTAAATAGCGAACTCGCCAAAAAAGAATTAAAAGAATTGGGACAAGATGTGGCCATTTAAGTGCATGAAAAATTTTAGCAAAAGACAAAGCAATATAATGAATACAAAAAAAAGATATCCAATCAATGAAGAATACTGCGACTATATAAGAAAATATCATAAAGAGAAAAAGTTAAGTATTTGTATTAATTGCAGAAAAGAATTTGAATATCCGATTAAGAATATCTTAACCGGGATTCCTATGTATGATCTTGCTTTGCGCATGGTTTGTTTACCTTGTAGTGGAATAAAAGATACTGACGAATATAAAAATAAATGGCCCTATACAAATCAGAATTCTCCAGGTTGGTTTGAAGGAGAGAGTGATGTGGCCATTTAAATGTAAGCAATGCGAAATTAAACAACTTACCAACACCCAACTCAAAGTAAATCTTACCACCTTCCAACGCATGTCTGAAAAGTTAGAGGCAAAACTACAGCAGCAAGAGAAAGTGAGCAATCTCAAATGGATTGATATTACACATGAATTGCCTCCTATCAATACCAATATACTTTGTGCTTCCGCTGATTTTAATTGGCTTGGGTTTATCTACATGGAAGACGGCTGGGATTACTCACGACAAATAAACATGCAAGGCAATGGTAAGATATGGGCTACCTATACTAATCCCGAATCAGTTCATTGGTGGTTAAATGTGGATGAGATAAAAAAGTAATGTATCTAAATAAGACCTTATTTACGTGTGAAGTATGCGGACGAAATTGCGTTTACTTTTCATGTAATGGGCCTTATAAGCATTCTTTTAGATGCCAAGAACATAAGCCTTCTTATCTGCAATACACACTTATACAAACGACCGGTAAGCTTCATAAAAAGAATTGGGCGTATATGGCTGCGGGTATATCTATAAAAATGAAAAAAAGAATCTGTGAGAGTAAATGAACGTTGAATCCCAAATAACCCTTGCTGAGTTTAAGCTCCGACCGTACCAAGTGCCCATCTATAATGCACTTAAGCAAGGCTATCGCCGTATCATAGCTATATTGCCCCGCCGAGCTGGTAAAGACTTTCTTTCTTGGAACCTACTTATTCGTGAAGCTATACGTAAACCTGGTATATATTGGGTGGTACTACCTACGAGTGTTCTTGCAAGAACTATTTATTGGGACGGACGTGATTCAAACGGTAAGCCCTGGCTTGATTGTATTCCTAAAGAACTTATACGTTCTATTCATCAGCAGGAAATGAAGGTTCATTTGATTAATAATTCAGTGCTACAGCTTCACGGGAGTCTTGATCCTGATCGATTGGTAGGGGCGAATTGTTCAGGGGTTATTCTGTCAGAATATGCGCTTATTAATCCCCTCGTTTATGATCAGATTCTTTCTCCCCAAATCAAAAATAATAACGGCTTTGCTATTTTTTTAAGTACACCACGCGGTAAATCGGGTAACGATCTATGGAATAAATGGAATATCGCCCAAAATAATCCCTTATGGTTTTCTTACATACAAACCATAGAACAAACCCAACATATGTCTGTGGCGGAGATCAAACAGCTAATAGCATCAGGTGAACTAGAAGAATCATTAGCTTTACAAGAATATTGGTGTTCATGGGAACGTGGAGCGGCTGATACCTTTTATGGGCCATATCTTGATAAAGCTCGCCTGGAAGGACGCATAAATCATGTGCCACACGAACCAGGATTGCTTGTATACAGCGCTTGGGATATAGGGGTCAATGATAATACTGCCATAATTCTCTTTCAAGTAGCAGGCCAAACTGTTCGTGTTATTAACTGCTATAGTAATAAAGGCCTAGGCGTTGATCACTATATAAACTGGATGGATGACCAACAGCGCAAGTGGGGATATAAATACCATAAGCATTTTGCACCATGGGATATTATGGTCAGAGAGTTTGGCGCAGGTGCTATTACTCGATATGAACAAGCACGACAACTTGGACTAACTTTCACACCCCTAGAACAAATAGGACTCTATGAAGGGATCAATAACGTATGGATGAACTTTCAGAAGTTCTACTTTGATGAAGCTCATACTAAAGGATTATTATCAGCACTTGAAAACTATCGTAGAGAATGGGATGAAGTTAAACGAATTCATGGAAAGATGCCAATACACAATTGGACTAGTCACTATTGCTTTACCGAAGATAATACAATTTTAATGTCCGATAAAACACAAAAGAGAATTTCTGAAATAAAAATTGGTGACGAAATTCTCACTCCATTTGGCGCAAGAAAAGTTCTAAAAACTCATCAAAGAGAAGTAAAAGAACTCTGTGAAATACAGATTGGTTCAACTAAGGTAATTACGACTCCTGGCCATGATATCTTTACACAAAGTGGCATTGTGTCTGCCGATTCCTTGAGTTATAATGATGAGATAGAAAGTTATTCATCATTAAAGCAATATGTATGGAAGAAATTATATGGATATCTCTCGGAGGAAGAAAAATGCAGCGGATTCAAGAGAATTATCTTATCTCAGAAGACCAAGAAACTATCATCTTTAATGGATTCAATTATAGGTGGGATGGAAGATACTTTAAGCGTGGAAAGACTGCACGAAATGGCGCAAGTAATCTGCACAGAGCCATTTGGGAATATTATAATGGGCCAATACCCGCAAAAATGCATATCCATCATAAAGACCACAACAGAAGAAATAATAGAATCGAAAACCTTGAATTACTCACACCAAATGAACATCTTAGAATGCATATGTTGCTTGAAGGATCATGGTCACAATCAAAAGAATGCAAACAACAAATTAAATCTATGCAAGAAAAAGCTAAACTATGGCATTCTTCACCAGAAGGAAAAGAATGGCATAGTCAGCACGCTTATAAAACATTGCCAACGGTCATGGGTCAAACATATGATCATGTCTGTATTCAATGTAAAAAAGAATTTAAAGGGCATATTAAGTCTCAAAAATTCTGTTCAAACAATTGCAAGACGCGGAATAGAATTCATTCAAAAGTGGATAACATTAAACGTTCTTGTGCCATTTGTGAAAAGCCATTCGAAATTAATAAATATTCTCACACAAAAACATGTAGTGAAGTCTGTGGCCATAAAGCATCTGTCAAATCCCGTTACAGTTTATGATTTAACAATTGAAAAAGATAATTGTTATTATGTAAATGGCTATCTTGTTTCAAATAGTGATTCATTCCGGTATCTTTGTCAGGCATTACCTTTATGCAATATTAGAAACTCAACCCCTGAAGAGTTAGAAAAGAGATTCAATAGATCACTCAATCCACGCGGTAATGAACCGAGTTTTACTTCGCATCGATATTAGGAATACATATGTTCTGTTTTGTTTGTGGTAAAAGAATACATCCATTTAAACCTTATTTTCATTCTTATCTTTTAAGGAGATCTATACATATAGATTGTAAAGATAAGTACAAGAAAATAGATAAATTTTATCAAGATAAGCATTGGGAAATTATAGATAAAAAAGAACCTATCTGTACTTGTAAATGTGAAAAATGTTCATGTCAATGTCATTTTCATTGATGGGCCAAGCTTTTGTTCTAATTTTTTCATTCGCAATGCTTTTCATGTCTTTTAGGACAATATTTACATTTATATAGTAACCAGCGTTTATACAAATCTTTATATTCTGCAAAATGACGAGACATTAAACATTGCCAAATCATCGGAGCTTTAACTGAGCCATATTTATCAAGTTCTAGTTTCATCTTTGTTTTTATTTCTTCAAAAGTCATACTATACCCAAGATAAGCTCAGGACGCATCGATATTAAAACCATTTGGCAACATATAGCTTGCCAGTTTGTATTATTTTGCCAACATATAGTTTACCAATTTACCATATATCATTATGTGCGAGCTAGAATGGTTATGGGGTGTTATATAAGTCATAGAGAAATTCATTTAAAGTTACTTTTTTATTGGTATTCAGAGATTCATAACATTCTTTTCTTATACGTTCATATTCTTTCAATGGCATAAGCTGCAGCATGATTTCCTTAATCTTACGTAAAGAAGTTCCTCTTTCTATTTCCAAAGAACGATGCAAGAGTAAGCCTTGTCCTTTAGGTAAATCTTCATGCTGAATAATACCCATAGAGATTTCTTCTTTTTTTTCCTGAATGATCCAATAATTTGCTGTATTATTATTAAAACTTCTAAGAGCTTTATATTTTTCAATTTCTAAATGAGAATGTTCCTTGTAACATTTAGAGTCACCACACACACATGCAAGCCTTTCAAGATCACTTATTTTCTGTTTTATTTTTTGCATTTGTTTATTACTCATTATAATATCCCCAAGATATCTGATACCAACACACTCACATAATCACCAGTCAATGTACTACCCGCATACTTACCAAATACTACCACATCTCCAATCTTAATTTCATCAGAACTACTATCGGTTACCGTAGCAATCCAATAAGTAATATCTTTCACATTCTTCTCATTTTCAGGTAATACAATACCACTTTCTGTCTTTTGTTCTTGATGTTTATTAGGATGTATTTTTACTATCAATCTGCCAGGTAATGCTTTTATTTTCATAATGCCTTCAGGAGTTCGTAATGAAGTTTGACGATTTTATAGATTTTTTATTGGTTCTTACCAGTCTGTCAGTTGCTATCGCCGCAGTTGCTGGCATGAGCTTTATGATTTACTTATTATACACTGATGTAAATACATTCAAGAAGCCTATTTACATACATATAGCCAATATAGATACGATACCAATAAGCAAAGATATTATTTGTGAAAACGAAGAATGGAAATATAACAGATAACTGATACGATAAAGATGCGTTTTCTTTTTGCTTATTATCCTTCCAAGGGTAATAGAGGCGTGGGCATCTGTAATAGGATGCCCTGTTTTATTTCTTATGTATTATTTGATGGTGTTACATTTTTCGGTGTCACCACCGAAATCGGAGCAACATTGGTAACTAAGGCAGACTTGAGTATACCTTCAGCCCACGTAATCGTAGCCGCAAATTCAGGATAATCAGACTCAACCACCGTGATCAATGGTTGTAATATACTGAGAAGATTTAAGAACTCAGTTGATATCGCGCCGGCCGTAACTGCTCCAGCCAAAGCATCCAGCTTTTTAAGTATAGCTTGAGTATCAGTCTTAACAGCAGTTTCCACAGATGTAACAGTATTTGAAGAAAATAAGCTCATAGGTTACTCCTTAATATTTATAAATTTCTGAACAACTATATTCATTTCAATATCTAATATTTTTTGTAATTTTGTGCCGCATTGATCGCAGAAATAATAAGTATCATTTATGATGTAAAGCTTATCGCCTTCTTTTGGGCTTATTTTTAAATTACATTTCATACATCCGTTTATTTCTTTCATCTTACTTTAACCAATCTATGTATAGGAACATCATGCATTTCCCAGTGATCTGTATCTTTATATACCGTACCAATAAAATTACCACCCCATCGATTTCTATTATCTAAAGATTCCCAATATTGACCTGCCTTGCGATAAATATCTCCATCCTTGAGGTAGTTACCCTTATGATCATAAATATTCAAATCTATGGCCATTCTGTTGCAGTGGAGAGAATTTTTAATTCCCATATGATGTGATGAGTAGTAATGAGCAGTAATCTGAGGTCGCCATGCTTCACCCAGAGTAACAAAATAGCCCTGAGCCATTATGAACTGGATTAATAGGCAGACATTTTTAGCAAATATAGATTGCAGTAGATACATAACTACTCCTGATCATTTTTACTGATCTTCTTCTTCTTCTTTGTAGCTTCTCTTTCTTTATGTGCTTTATCTCTATGTTTAGGACAACACCATAATTCCATGCCATGTTTATTTTCAGAGAATGGTTGGGCAAGTGTATGTATTCTTGTTGAGTCTCGTTTCATTGTTTAGCCAAATGTATAATCACATACCCAACAATTGCCAAACCTAAGACTATTGTTATGCCTAAATCATATAATGTTAACTCGCTATTGCTCGTTAATTTTTTCATTTTGTATCCTTTATTATTGAATCAATTTTTTTTCTTAATTCTTTATTATATTCTTTCATTTTTTGCAGTCCGCATATTTAATGGCCAATGTTACTCCCGTCATAACTAATCCAGTGATAAGTGTATTAGCTGCATGACTCATTATAAATCTTCTTCTACTCATTTGTACTCTCGTGTTATCTTGATCTGATTCATGAAGCTTATCTTGTACGATCTCTATTTTGGTCTCTTTTCCTTCATCATCGGTGACCGTCCCTCTCAGACTTTCCACATCATGAATTCGATGGGCGCTGGTTGTCTTGTGAACTTCCGCTCGGTTGGCTTCTATCGTCGCATCGGCTATTACTTGTGGCACTCGTAATTGTTCCATTGCGTACACAGATGGTGATAGTAACAAAATCAAATTTAAATATTTTGCATTCATCAGTATTCTCCATAGCACCCAACATGAGTGGTAAAAGTAATGGAATAAAATATTTTTTTGGGTATTTCATATTTTCTTTCTCTTTTTTTCATTACTTCGAACTTCATATCCTGCACAGAATGATTGAAGTATTAATAATGCTTTTAAATCTGATAAATCTTTATCTTGGGTATCATAAATAACACTAAAATGTTTTTTCCCATGGACTATATTTTCTACAATTTTTATACTTTCATCATGATTTGCCCATATCAATTTATTCATAAATTAAACCCATTCAACTTTATATCCTCTAATAATATCTTTGCCACATGCCCTTTAATGCCACTGAGATACATGGTTATACTCGTCTCTACTGCATCATCAAGTGACATTCTATAATCTCCAATAGCCCGCATATTTTGCTTAATCATCTTGCACGCATGTAACAGGCTCTGATATTCCAGCACATCATCCATATTGTTTAATTTATGAGCATCATAACGTGCAGGAAGTTGAACTTCAGAAACAGCAACATAACGATACCCCTGGCAAGCAATAATCTCTATCGAGAACATACATAATAAAAAACACAATTTCATAAATCATCACCTATAAATATATCTGATGTATATAACCAGATTGCTTGGCCTAATACGATGCCAAAAGCAACTTCTAATATGCGAACTATTGATTCAAACATCTAAACTCACCTGTATATCCAAAATAGACTTGTAACCATGTAACAAAAATTAAGCATACCAAGACAATAATAATTTTGATCAACCATGTTTTACGAATAAGTCTTAGCATAAGACCTCTTATTATTGCTATGAGTCACATTTAAATATTAGAATAGTGCCAAAAATTATTAGTTTTAAAGGAGTAGTATGATTACGCCAGGACTCACCCCTCCTCTCGGCCCTAAGTATATTTCAAATGACCAGACTATTGTACAGCGTTATGAATCATTCTACCGACAATGTGAGACTCCTACGCTTGCCTGGTGGAACCATGCACTTTTAGATACCCAATATTATTGCGGTGATGCTACTTTATGGAGTTCCCTTTATGGTAATCTTCCCGCTTATATCCGCAAACAATTTAATTTTAATCTTATTATGCCGTTTGCGCATCAGATTCAAGGGCATCAGATGCGCAATCGTAAATCTATCATTGCCAAACCTATCGAAAACGCTGATCAACAAACAGCAGATGAATACACAAAGATCATCTTACAAATAATGCGTGAAGGCAATGTAGAAGAGACTATATCAGAAGCATTTCTTACCGGTTCAATAATAACAGGGCTTAACTTACTAGAAGTCTATAACGATTATGAATCTGATCCCATATCCGGCGATATAAAAGTAGCCCTAAAACCTTACTCATGTATTATTACTGATCCTTATTGGAAGAACATAGATTTCTCTGATTGCCAAGGGTATATAGTCAGAGACTTTCTGACTCAAGGCCAACTACTTGCCATGTATCCGGAATATGAAGGAGAAATACTCTCACAACCGCCCAACATGAACGGCAACTCATTCGATGGGAAGTTTCAATTCACTGCACAATCCTACGATTATAACTTGTCCTCTTTGATGGTATACGATCAGTACTATTACCGTGATTATCGAACTGCTAAGATGCTCATTGATACCAAGTCCGGAGAAACGCGTGAAGTACGTGATGATGAAACACTTAAACGCGTATTACAACAGTTTCCTACGCTCGTAGTACAAGAAATACAAAAACAAACCGTAAAAGCAGCTTTTATCATAAACAGATCATTGTGTGTATATGATGGGCCTAACCCGTTGGGCATCGATCGATATCCGCACGTTCCGGTCGTCGGCTACCGTCGTCCCGAAACTCCCTACTATGAATGGCGCACCCAAGGTGTCGTTCGGGCTATGCGTGATCCACAGTTTCTTTATAATCGCTTTATCATCAATATGTCTGATCAATCTGAAGCACAAGTAAACTCAGGCTATAAATATAAAGAGAATGCTCTTGTTGATCCTAAAGACGTATTTATGACCGGTAACGGTAAAGGCATAGCTATCAAAGAAGAAGCGGCTATGACTGACGTAGAGAAGATCATACCAACCGAAGCATCCGCTACGATGTTCAAGCTCTCTGAGATATTCCAGAATCTCATGAACTCAGTATCGGGTATCAACCAAGAACTTATGGGTGCTTCTGACAATGACGTTAGCATTACACAGATGCTCAGACAAGGGGCAGCACTTACTACTCTACAACCATTATTCTCTCGTCTGGATGAATCCTGTAAAGTATTAGGTGAGATTATATTGGAGAA
>Ga0116230_10006502_pt1 | contig 11528 bp, 9 predicted proteins | sample S1TSphfallax_3_FD_88678 | JGI IMG/M metagenome (GOLD analysis project Ga0116230, IMG submission 88678) | Host-associated microbial communities from peat moss isolated from Minnesota, USA - S1T2_Fd - Sphagnum fallax MG | ecosystem: Host-associated > Plants > Peat moss > Unclassified | place: USA...
CTGCTGGTGAAAGACTATGACCTGGCGATCGTGACGCACATCAGCTTCTGAGGACGCTTGAAGGCTCAACCGGTCAAAATCTGTGGTCTCATGGCCGAAAGGCGATGCCGCAAATCTCTGGTCTGCGCCGCCTTGCTCATCATGACCATTGCAGCGTACTCGCCCGTCGTCCCTAACGGCTATGTCAACTACGACGACAATGTTTACGTGTATGAAAATCCGAATGTGCTGACCGGGCTTACCCGCGCAAATTTTCACTGGGCGTGGACGACTTACGAAACCTCGAACTACATTCCGCTGACATGGATTTCGCTGCAGATGCATGTGAGCCTTTTCGGTTCGGGGCCGATGGGAATGCATGTTGAGAATGTGCTGCTGCACGGCATCAATTCGATGCTGCTGTTTCTGTTTGTGCTGAAAATTACGAGCGAGTTTTGGCCTTGTGCCGTGGTCGCGGCGATTTTTGCCGTCCATCCGGTTCATGTGGAATCCGTCGCCTGGATCGCGGAGCGAAAGGATGTGCTCAGCACGTTGTTCCTCCTTCTGGCATTGCACGCTTATGTCTGGTACGCGGCGATTGACGCCCGGAATCGAATTGCTGCGTACATCACGATGGCGATGTTTTTTGCCTGCGGACTTCTCTCCAAGTCGATGCTGGTGACTTTTCCATTTGTACTACTACTGCTCGACTACTGGCCGATGAACCGGATCAGGGGAACGGCGGTGAGCCCATCAAGCCTGGGCTCATTTCGGAAGGTGCGGTTTTCTTCCGCAGTGCTTGAAAAGGTTCCCTTGATGGGATTGTCGGCTCTGGCCAGCGTGATGACGTACAAGGCTCAGGCATCGATCGTCGCGTCGCTGACCAATATTCCCGCGAGCCTTCGCTTTCAGAACGCGGTTCTGTCCTACCGGGATTATCTCGCGAAATTTTTCTGGCCGGTGAGTCTGTCGGTGCTGTATCCATACCGATGGAAGATCCCCGAAGGGCAGGCCGAGTTGGCAGCTGGCGGATTATGCCTGCTGACTGTGATCTTTGCCCTGCTCCGCAGAAAACGGCCGTATTTCAACTTCGGCTGGCTCTGGTTTTTGGGAACGCTGGTGCCGGTCATCGGAATCGTGCAGGTGGGGGCGCAGTCGATGGCTGACCGGTATCTGTATGTTCCATCGATTGGATTGAGCATCGCGGTCGTCTGGCCCTTTCGCCGATTGGGCCGAACGATCAATAGCGCTCGCGGGGCGGTCGCGGCGACTCTTGCGATTCTGATTGCGCTGACCTTCCTGACGCGCCGGCAAGTGGGGTATTGGATCAATACCGAAACCCTGTTTCACCATGCCTCCGCGGTATTGAGCGGTTCGGCATTGACCCAAGTGCGGCTTGGGGTCGAGGCCCGCGACCGCGGCGACGATGCCGGCGCGGAGCAGCATTTTCGCTCCGCAATCGCGATCGACCCGGAGAATTTTGCCGCCAACTTTGACCTGGGAAATCTGCTGCTGAAAACGAGGCCCGATCTTGCGATCAAGTTTTATCAGGTTGCCGCAAAGAGCAATCCGCTGCAGGCGGAATTGCATGCCAACTGGGGCGTTGCGCTGATGAAAACAAACGATCCCGCCGGCGCATTTGAGCAGCTGAAGATCGCCGAATCGCTCGCTCCCGATTCGTATGAGCCTCACTGCAATCTTGCAAAGTTATTTCAAATTGCGGGGGATCTGCCCAGGGCCAGGGCGGAATTCAGTCTGGCATTGCACGTTCGACCGGGTGACCCGGTCGCGACCGAAGGACTTCGCTCGACTGAACCAAAACATTGACAGTGGATTTGCCCCGACTCATTTCGTCTTGGTCACGGCTGGCTTGGCTTTTTCATCGGCGATTTTAACCACGGGGTAGAACTCGCCGCCATATTTCTTGGCGTCCGATGGGAGCGGCGGCGGCGGCGCGGGCTTGCTGGGGATGACCACCACACCGGCGGTGGAGGGGACGCGCATGGGCTCGGGCTTTGCGATTGCTTTGGGTTTGGCTTTGACCGGCGCGGGCTTGGCGACGCCAAAGCTCTGCAGGATCGACAGCGTCATCGGCCAGGCAACACCGATCATCAGGAAACCTGCCAATGGCGGCATGCCCCAGAGCGCCGCGGGGCGTTCCCACCAGGCCTGGCCGATGGGCTTCCAGAGGCTTTGGCGGAAGTCCAGATGCACATTTGGGTTTGCCTTGTCGGGATTGGGGAGAGCGGCAACGGCTTTCAGGAATTCGACGACGGTCGGAAAAGTGTCCTTGCCTCCCAACGCGGTCTTAAGTTCGGCAAGTTCGGCATTCATCTCCGGGCTGCCCGAATGTTTTTTCTCGACGTGCTCCTGATAACCGGGTTTGTACGGGCTTGGCGCGGGGTACTTGAAGGGTTTCCATTCTTGATAATCTTCGTAACCCGCGCGAGCGTTGTTTGCATCTTTATTTCGGCGACCAATGCTGTAAGTTTCGCCGGTGACCCAGTACGTATGTTTCGGATCGCCAGCCAGGGGCAGATGCACTGTCAGGTATCGCACGCGCGACTGTCCCTTGTGAAACCGCTCGACATTGTTCTGCAACTGGCGGGCTGCACCACTGGAAGAAAACCGGGCCAGATCATTGAACTTGGTCAGACCGTAAACGGCGTTTTCAAACTCACCGGCTTCGATTGTGTCGCGTTCCTGTGCGTCATACTTTGGCCCCGACCAGGCGGCAATACAGCTGAACAGTGCTCCGGCGATCACGCCCGCGAGCATCCAGTGCCAGAGTTTGACGTCTTCGATCTCCATATCCAGTCTCACAAACGCCCGTCGGGGCTGAAAGTTTCGGCGAACACTACGTATTCACTGCCGAGCTTCCGGAAGTATTACAAGCTACCCTCGGATTGGTTGATCGAAAAGCTCCTGTTTTTCTGTCGGTCGAACGCAATCAAGACACGATCGCGTCGGCTTCGATTTCGATTTGCGCTTCCTTGTCGATCAACTGCGGGACCTGCACAATGGTCGTCGCCGGTCGGATCATCGCGAAAAGTTCGCCGTGAACTTTGGCGACTTGTTCCCATTTGGAAACATCGGTGACGTACATCCGGGTGCGGATGACCTGGTCGAGTTTTCCGCCCAGGGCTTCGATGGCGGCCTGGATGATCGCCAGTGATCTGCGGGCTTGTTCCGCAAGGTCGGGCGAATATTTGCCGTCGGCGCCGACCCCGACCGTTCCAGTGACGGCGATCCAGTTTCCGCTGCGAACCGCGCGGCTGTATCCCATGAGCGGTTCCCATTTGGACCCGCTGCTGGCGGTTAACCGGCCGGCACGGTTTTCGGTGGTGATGTTGATGCTGTTGTCTGGCATGATGCCAACGTAGCATGGGAATCGCACCCGTGCCATGTGCATTCGGGACGAGAGGGTTTGTCGATGCCTGGAAAAGCCCTAGGTTTGGCGATTGCGTGGTCGATCGCATTTGCAGCGGCGGTGTACCTGGACACACCGATCGCGCGAGCGGTCCACGACAGCGGGCTGTCGGCTTATGTGGCCGGCAAAGGCTGGGCGCAGGCGGCGAAGGTGCCAGGGCAAATCTTATGCACGTTTTTCGTCGTTTTGCTGCTTTCACCGCGACAGATTCCTTTGAAGCGGGCCGTGTTTGTGCTGCTCGCGGGGGTGTTAAGCGGATTGAATTTTCTGATCAAGTGGGAAGTGGGTCGATATCGGCCGTATAAGTTCCCCGGTTCGACCGGTCTTCACCCATTCTGGTTCCATCCGTTTTGGCATGGGATTCATGGGCTGTTGAACCAGCACGATCTGAGCTTCCCCTCCGGACACGAATGCACCGCCGGCGCTCTGGCAGCGTCAATGTTTGTGGTTTTTCCGCGTGGGCGGTGGATATTTCTCGCATTCGCGGTGATCGTGGGAATCGAGCGCGTCCTGGAGAATGCCCATTACACCAGCGATGTCGTCGGCGCGATGGGATTTGCCATCTTGGAGGTCAGCGTGCTGAATCTTCTGCTTAAGGGCTGGATGAATCCGAAGGAAAACAAGGCCTTCGAAGTTTTGTCGAACCATACATCTTTAGAAACGAGTAAAACCCCGCAATGCTAACTTTGATCTGCATCATTCTCAGTGTCGCGGTGTTCCAGACCGCGCTCGCCCTGGCGGCGACGTTCAATTCCATCTTCGGCGAAACCGGCCGCCGGTGGGCAATGGCCTGCACCAAAGCGCCGATGATCGATCTGATGCTCGGGCTGTTCACCTGGATTCCCTGGATCATCCTGGGAATCGCTTTTGGCTGGCGCGGCGTGATCGGGTCGATCATCGGGCAGGTGATTGGCCTGTTCATCTGGATCACCGGTCACGAGATGGCCAACCGCGAAGCCGCAGCGGGGCCGCGGATTGTCAAAACGCTCAATCGCACCGTCGGGCGATGGCAGAATCATCTGGCGTTGTGGGTGACGGCGGTCGCCTTCCCCGGGTTTCTCTTCATCCGGTTGATGGAGGTGGCGCTGTGGCCGGCCCTTGTCGCTCTGCTGCGATTTCCAAAATACGACCAGGCGAAATGGGTGAACATCACCCGGCAGAAATTCAGCGGTCTGATCGGGCACGATCTGATCTGGTGCCTGTATTGCGACTGGATGACCGGCGTTTATTCTCTGGGCGCTGAGATGCTGCGGAGCGTTGAATCGTTCTGGTGTCCGATCCGATTTTATGACGGGAAAAAGTGCGACAACTGCAAACTGGATTTCCCCGACATCGACGGCGGATGGGTAGCCGCCGACGGGACCATGCAGCAGGTGACCGAAACGCTGGAAGGCATGTACGGCGGCACCGGTGAACGCGCGTGGTTCGGGCATCCGGTGCGGATGACGGTGAATGGCAAGTCAATATAGTCGCGGCAAATGCCGAATCACATGGTAGCAAGCCCCGGCGTTTGGCCGGTTATCGGACTGATCTTTCCCTATGTCGACTTTGCCAGCCACACTCGATCGCCCTGTTGATTCCGGAGCGGCGGCGGATCGTTCCGCTCTGAAGCGCATCGTGCGGCAGGTCGTTATTGCCGCGATTGCCTTCGTTCTAACCGCAGCCATCTGGGAAGCGCTGGCAGCTCGACTTCATGCCCGCCCGGAGGTGCCCGAGCCGTTCAAGAGCAAGATCGATCTGTGTCTGGACACGCCGGGGGTCAATACAATTTTCATCGGATCGAGCCGGTATTTTCACGGCATTGATCCGGCCATGTTCGATGCCCAGACGGCTCGCGACGGAGTGGCCACGCATTCGTTCAATCTCGGATTTGACGCGCTGGATTTTCACGAGCTTCGGTTCGTGGTCGGGCATGTGCTGGATGATCCGCGATCGAAAAATTTGAAATATCTGGTGATCGAGCCGTCGTTGAGGGTTCGGCTCGCGCCGGGGTTGGAGCATTCCCAAAGAGCCATCGCGCTCCACGATGCCGCTGGTTCGCAGGCCGTCGCGGAGCTGATTCTCAAGGGAAATCACGATTGGAAACGAAAGCTGTACTGGCTGTATCAGCAGGCGTCGGTGTCGGCGATTCGGCTGGCGAATGTGGGGGTGATGACCAACCGGTATATCCGCCCCCAGGAACCACCGGCCGATGTGCGGGAACTGGGCGGCCCGGGGGGCAACGGATACTCCGGGCTCGACCCGGACAAACTGCTCGGCCCCCGACCGACCGTGCAAAGCGACATCGACCGGATGATGGCTGATCAGAAGGCATCGGAAACTTCCGGCGAAGCGCGCGAGTTGAACGACTTCGAGGTCGCCCAGCTCGCCGACCTGCAACAGCGTGCGGCAACGCACGGAGTGAAGCTGATTCTGCTCGCTCCACCTACGGCAGCGCCGGAAGTCTACGGCGAATTTTCCGCCGTCGCCCGTTCAAAACAGCCCGTGCCGATGCTCTCTTTCGCTGATCCGATCACTTATTTCGACCTGTACGATCCCAAGGGTTTTGTCGATCCCGACCACATTTCCAAACCGGTCGCGGAGAAATTGTCGCTCAAGGCCGCCGATGCGTTTTCCGCACTGATCCGTTCTGAAAAGCTGCACCGTAACACGGGTCTTCGGCCCGTGCCTGCGACGTCGGATCCGGCAAGTCGAAATTCACAGAAGTCACAACGCAGCACGCAGGGGCCGGAGGCCCCTGTCACTGGGAAAGATCAGCGGGGGAACCCCTGATGCTTTTCACCGAATTCCGATTTTTCTTTTTCTTTGCCGTCGTTTTCTGCACCTATTGGATGCTGCCGACCAATCGCCAGCGGAAGGTGCTGCTGTTGATTGGCAGCTATATTTTTTATGCCGCGTGGAACTGGAAGTTCCTGATCCTGATCATCGCCAGCACGATCGTCGATTTCCTGATCGGGCTGAAGCTGGGAGCGCTGGGCAGCTCGAGAAAAGATTCCGGCAGCGGGGATTTGTCAGGCAAGGTTCTGGATTACGCCGAATCGGATCTGGCTCACACCCGCTTTCGCCGGGCGATGTGGATTTCGCTCAGTGTCTGCTGGAATCTGGGCGTTCTTTTCTTTTTCAAATACTTCAACTTCGGCATCGACTCGGCCCAGCACCTGCTCACCTGGCTGGGGCTGCATCCGAGCCTGCACACGCTGAACATCATCCTGCCCGTTGGGATCAGCTTTTTCACGTTTCAATCGATGAGCTATTCGATTGACATTTACCGCGGGACTCTGGAGCCCTGTGAGAATCTGCTGGATTTCAGCACGTTCATTGGATTTTTCCCGCAGCTGTTCAGCGGCCCGATCGTTCGGGCGATCGACTTTCTTCCGCAGCTGAAACAGCCGCGCCGGCTGGACCAGGTGCGCGGCCGGGCGATGGTGATGATGTTTCTGCTGGGGTACATCAAGAAGGCGTGCATTGCCGACAATCTTGCCCCGTTCGTCGATGACTATTTTGCCAACCCCGCGCACTACAACTGGCTGGGCTGCTGGACCGCGGTCCTGTTTTATGCCGCCCAGATCTATTGCGATTTCAGCGGATACACCGACATGGCCATCGCGTCGGCAGGGCTGCTGGGTTTTGAATTCTGCCAGAATTTCGACTTCCCCTATTTCAGCCCCAACATCGCCGAGTTCTGGCGGCGCTGGCACATGAGCCTGTCCAGTTGGCTTCGCGACTATCTGTACATCCCCCTGGGCGGAAACCGCGGCAGCCGGTTGTTTCAGCACCGCAATCTTTTTTTGACCATGCTGCTCGGCGGGCTGTGGCACGGGGCGGCGTGGACCTTCGTCATCTGGGGAGCACTGCACGGATCCGGGCTGATCGTTCACCGCGAATTTCGCCGCCTGACCAAGCCTGCTGTAAAAAGCGTCGCAACTTCCGGTTTTTCTGTTGCGACGGTCGCCGGCGCGGCGCTGACGTTTTTATGGGTGGCACTGACCTGGATCTTCTTTCGAGCGCCCGGATTCAAACCGGCAATTCAGACAGTGAGGTCGTTCGTGCTCTTCCGTTCTCCCGGTTCAGCCGACTTCGGCACACGCTGCCTGGTCGCCTTCGCGATTCTGGTCGTGATCCACTGGGTTGCCTATCGCCGGTGGCTGCATGCCTGGTGGACCAGAGTGCCCGCCTGGCAATTCGCCGCTTTCTGCGGGGTGCTGCTGGCGTCAGCGTTGCCCTGGACACCGCTGCGATATCAGCCTTTCATTTACTTTCAGTTTTAGCCAGGAAAACGGATTCTAATCGGAACCGCGTTGCACCGCGTGTTACGTCACACCTTCAGCGATGCATTATCGATCACAAACCGATACTTCACATCGCCTTTGACAATGCGGTCGTATGCCTCGTTGATCTTCTGAATCGGGATCATTTCGATGTCGGAAACGATGCTGTGCTCGGCGCAGAAATCCAGCATTTCCTGCGTTTCCCGGATCCCGCCGATCAGCGAACCGGCGATTTGCCGGCGGCGGAAAATCAGATTGATGATGCTGGGTGACGGATGCGGCGTCGGCGGCGCGCCGACCAGGCACAGCGTGCCGTCACGCTTCAAGAGGCCCGTATACGCGTCCAGGTCATGGGCCACCGAAACGGTGTCGAGAATGAAATCAAAGCTGTTGGCATGCTTCGCCATCTCGTCTGCGTTTTTGGAGACGACGACTTCGTCAGCGCCCAGCCTTTTCCCGTCCTCGGCTTTACTGGGTGAAGTGGTGAACATGACGGTGTGCGCGCCGAAGGCGTGGGAAAATTTGATCCCCATGTGCCCCAGTCCGCCAAGTCCGACGATGCCGACTTTCTGGCCCTTTCCAACTTTCCAATGTTTGAGCGGAGAATACGTGGTGATGCCCGCGCACAGCAGCGGTGCGGTGGCAGCGAGGTTCAGTTTCGGTGAAACGTGCAGGACAAATTTTTCGTCGACGACGATGTGGGTGGAATATCCGCCATAGGTCGGTTTGCCCGGCAGGTGTTTGTCCGGGCTGTTGTAGGTGAGGGTGAAACCATTGTCACAGAACTGTTCATGTCCCGCGGCACAGTTGGGACAGGTCCGGCAGGAGTCGACCATGCAACCGACCGCCGCCAGATCACCGGGCTTGAAGCCTTTTACTTCCGGGCCGACCTTGGTGACCTTCCCAACCATCTCGTGCCCTGGAACAAGCGGATAGATGGTGCCGGGCCATTCGCTGCGGGCCTGGTGGATGTCGGAGTGGCAGACACCGCAGAAAAGAATCTCGAATTGCACATCCTTTGGCCCGACCTCGCGGCGATCAAAATCGAACGAAGCAAGCGGTTTGGTGGCGTCATAAGCGGCATACGCGTGGGCTTTGGACATGCTGAAAATCCTGTTTTTGAAAAAGAACCGATCCGTTTGGCGGACCATAGTGAACGCGCCGTAGAGAAGTCAACCGGGCGTGTGGGTTTCCGCCCGTCGCGGCATTGCCAATTCCTTGACACGCAAAAACGCATCTGCTACGTTTCGGCACCTCCCGCGAGGGAACAGCGGAATTGTTTCCTGTTTTTGATTTGAGCCGGGGTTAGCGGCTTTTTACGCGTGAGCAAAATCGCCTTATCATCGGTTCGCAGTCGCCTGGATGTGAACCGGGAAACACGACCGTATGGCCGACCGATCCCAGGGAATCTGAGGCCCGCAGCAACGTCCATCGAGTGTCGGAGAACCGCCTGATGAATCGCCGTCTTTGCGTCTGGGTGGGTTCGATCTTCACTTGCGCGGTAATGGTTGGCGCGACAGTGCCGGGCAGCGCGTTGGCTCAAGTTCCGCCAAGCGGCCTACAGCCATCCCCCACAGCTCCATCGTCACCAGCGGCATCGACGGGCCCAGCCATCCCGCCCGCCGCGCAGACTGTCGTCAATGCCAATCAATACGCTGCTGATATTCGGGCATTTATCCAATATCAGTTGGGTGTGCTGACCGGCAGCGATTTGGCAGCCGTGCCCGCCGCCCGCGACGCACTGCGAAAGCAGCTGTCCCGCGGATCGACGCCATCCTATTACGCCGTGTTCTGCCGGGAATGGTGCATCGACTGCACATCCATCCTGAACAAAGTGCCCGCTCCCCCGCTCAGCGTCCGGCTCAACATTGCGATCGTCACTTCAACCCTGACCGACAACGGTCAAACGATGGACGCGTCGGCGGTGCCTGCGGTTGAACAGCTGGCGATTCTTCTGCTGAATGATTCGACCCCATCTGTTTCGCTCTGGGCGATCAAGGCAGCCAGACCGCTGGTGCCGCTCCGCATGCAGGCAGCGGACGTCAATGGCAAATCCGCCGTTGCCCCCATCGCCGATGCGATTGTGTCGGCGGTCAACAAGCACAAGGGGTCCGAGCTTGGCGGTTACCTGGCCCAGGATGGCTACGGCGCTTTGAAGGTGACCGAGATCGGCGGGCTGACCGCCGCTCAGGTTAAACCGCTGCAGCCTATGGTGGTTGATCCGATGCTGGATATCCTCGAATTGCGTGTGAACCAGTATAAAGACGGCGCGATTCTGTGCCCCGGCGCGGAGCGCGAGATCGCGACATTTCTTGCCAGCCAGTTTCCAAACGTTCCCCTGAAGACGCAGAAGCGTATGGTTCAGCTGATGGTGACGCTGGAAGCGTACGCTGGCCAGCGCTCCAATCAGTACATCAACGACAAGGCCGAGCTTTCCCAGATGCGGGAAATGCTGAAGTATGTCGCCAGCGCGTTGAAGGTGATCTCGAACAATGATCCGAATGTGGAGAAGGGGCTGCTCTGGCTCTCGAGCATTCCGCCGGCGGCAACGCCTTTCGATATTTTCCAGCACACCAAGCTGGTCGCCGGCGTGATGCAGGCGGCGTTCCCATGGGTGACCGAGCCTGCGGCTATTCCGACCATGGAACAGCCCGAGCAGATCAAACCCCCAGCGCCCGCGGCACCTGCCGGTGGAGCCCCAGCGCCGGGCGGACAGCCCCTCACGCCAAGGCGGTAGCTGCGACGATGATCCTTGAACATCGAACTTCCGACGTCCAACATCAAGGCACGGACTTCCTCATCTTCTATTCGATCTTCAATGTTGGACCTTAGAGCCTGGACGTTCGCATTGTCTGCTTTCCGCGACCCATTTGCTCCGCCCTCTCCAAGCGTGTATCGTCGAAGACTCAACAGACTGGCCCCCATTCATGCTGCGAATTCTTATCATCCCTTCGCTGCTGCTGGCGTTGCTGGGCGCCTCGCTATTATGGACGGGCGAGGGCAAATCCACGCGCGCCGATTTTGCCTTCGTCAACCGCGGCGACGTCATGTCCCTGGATCTTAATGACATGTCCTACATGCAGGACATTCGCCTGGCGTATCAACTATGGGAGGGCCTTTACACGCTCGATCCAAAGAATCTTCAGCCGGTCCTGGGCACCGCCGATTCCGTGGAGGTCAGCCCTGATCAAAGAACCTACACGGTTCATATTCGCACCAACGCCAAATGGACCAACGGCGATCCGGTGGTCGCCGGGGACTTTCTTTTTCAATGGCGGCGGATGCTGGAAAGCCCGAAGGAATACACATACCTTCACTACTATATCAAAGGCGCCAAGGCTTACGAAGCAGCCTACGCCGATTACGCCAAGGCAGATCTGAACCGCAAACCGCCGTTGCCAAATTTCAGTTCCGTGGGTGAAGAGCAGCTCGACGATCATACGCTGCGAATCACTCTTACCGATCCTGTCCCGTTCTTCCCGGCACTGCTGGCGTTTCCATCGTTTTTTCCAATGCACGAGGCGTCGATGCGGCCGTTCCGACAGACGGATCAGAACACGGGGATGGTCAGCTACGATACGAAATTCACACGCCCCCCGAATCTGGTGACCAACGGTCCTTATCGGTTGGCCGAATGGGAATTCAAGCGGCGGGTTCGTTTGATCGCCAGCGATTTTTACTGGAATCGTTCGGCCATCAAGAGCCGGGTCGTCGATCAGATCCATGTGGAGGAACCGACGGCCGCCTATCGGCTGTATCAGCAGGGAGACGTGGATTGGCTGGCGGATGTGGACGGTGAAATCGCCGCCGCGCTGCTGAACCAGCGCGACCCGGCTGACCCGGCAAAACCC
>Ga0116230_10006503_pt1 | contig 11525 bp, 9 predicted proteins | sample S1TSphfallax_3_FD_88678 | JGI IMG/M metagenome (GOLD analysis project Ga0116230, IMG submission 88678) | Host-associated microbial communities from peat moss isolated from Minnesota, USA - S1T2_Fd - Sphagnum fallax MG | ecosystem: Host-associated > Plants > Peat moss > Unclassified | place: USA...
AATTTAATTTTCAATGAAGAAATCATTCAATATTCAAGAACTTTTGCACCACATGTCCAAACATCATGAAACCAAGCTGATGCACCCCTCCTCCTTGAGAGCTTTCCAAAGAGACCAAGAGCACTATCTAAGCATGCTGGTTTGGTGGATCTCATAAGTACAAATGAAACAAAACAAAACAAACTTCCTTGCTTCATAGATAGATAGGTGGGCCAAATGGCAGGAACTCTAAACTTTTTTCGGGAGGCTCCATAGTTTCAATTTTTTTGAGTGATGGGCCAATCAAATTGACTCATTGCAACAAAAAAAATTGAACCTGGGACGCACCTCATCTAATGAATTGGAGAGGTGAATAGCTAGGGTGTCTGTGGGGTTAAAACAAAATCTACTTTCGTCTATGACCTGTAGTCAAATTTGGCTAAGTCCTCATGTGCTGATCATTAATCCACATACCTCACAAAATTGAAACAAAACAAACCCAGGTCAAAATAGGTGATGAACACAGCTCAGAATAGAAATTTGGACCAACCGATGAGGAATTATAGCATGCACCCAATAGACACAGTTTTTCTTTTTTCTTTTGAGGAGCCTGGGGGATTGAATTTTTGTAGTTCCCAATGTGTTCTCACCAAGTTCTCCATGTGTTCCCATCAAGTTCCCAATGGATTCCTACAAATTTTCCAATAGCGCCTCAATTTGTCCCCCATGTTTTGCCCAATGTTGTCTTGTTGAAGTTATATAAGTGGGAAAACATCAGGACATGTGTTTCTCCATTAGGAGTGATATGTTTCTATCTTGGGGAGTCCCCAAAGTTTCAGAACTTTTGTGTGATGGGCCAATAACAAAGGGGCTTGTTGCAAAAAAGAATTCTGAAAATAATACCCTTCAACAAATTAATTTGGACCCAACTACTTTACCCTGGGGTCATTTTTGTTATTAAATAATCTTCAAAATATTAAAAACTAAATTCTCGAAAATATGAAGCTAAGGCATTGAAAACCATCATAATTATGGCAGACTACGATTTGAATAATTTCACTCCTCATATGACAATATCACAGTAGCCTAGATCATAAATTTTATAAAAATGACCAATTCCCTAGTTAACCATGGTAGTTAGCTCAGTTGCTTTTTTAGTAGGTAGGTAGTATATAAGCAGTCATTACCTATGTATAAAAGTGTGGACTAGGTACAAACCATATACTTACTTTACTTACTAGTCACCTATTTTCCTACCTATCTATTTATATATAGGACCTTTACTGAATGAGTTACCAAGTTGAAACCAAGTATTACCTCAGTTGGGGTTCATCCACAACTGAGTCATAATGCACATCCGGTGGATGGTGCACTAGTGGGTGCTAGTTCACTTTGGTTGAGCATCTGCACCTGTGGTAGTAAAATGGCTTGTACACTAGTTTTTTGATGAATTATAGCAAACAAAATAGTTTGTGCATGTACAATTGCTCATGAAGTGCAATGTTCTCCATTTTGTTGTTGGACCGATTAACATATGCCACCACAAACTCTTGACCATCATCATCAAGTTGGGTGAGCATAGCTCCTAACCCTAAAGTACTCTAATCAGTGTGTAATTAGAATGATCGTCCTCAGATGGGTCGTTTCAAAATGGGGGTTAATGAAAACATGGCTTTCACCTCTTGAAAGGCTTGTTTTTGTGGCTCATCCCAAATGAACTCATGGTCAATATGTGTCAACCGGGTTAAAAGATTTGGTTATGCTACTAAAAACTTTCACAAACCTCCGATATTAATTACACAAGCCATGTACAGGCTTAAATATGATAGTAGCCCAGGGTTTAGGGTTTAAGGTTTTAGGTCAAATTTGATTTGTTGCTTCTTTGAATTGCCATAGGGGGTAAAGCAATAGTTTGATGAGTTCTAGTTAGTCTAATAGATTTGAAATTACAATCATGCATCTAAATTTGGAATTGAAGTCAAAATAGTTAACTTTTTCCGAGGAAAATAGAAAACCTTTAGAAATATTTGACATGTTGAATAAATAATGTCTACAAGTTGGTTTTTATTAAATTATAGACAAAATTTTCAAGTTAGTATTTTCAATGGAAATTTTTTGGCATAGTGTGGGTGGATTTTTTTATCGACTTAAAATTGGTTTGATACAAACGGATTTGTTGTGGTTGTTGATCAATGATTTTCTAACAAGATATTTGCCATGTTGCTACCTTTTATTAACAATTGCAACACATCCTTTCAATTCAAAGGTTCCTAAGTTATTACTTTTGCTTAGATCCTATGGCTAATGACATGTCCATGTTGTTGATTACTGGAAGTTTTTCATCACTTTTAATCTAATTCATCATCTTTCTCTTCCCTTTGTGACCAATTACCCACCTACCATAAATCCACCCCTACACATAGACATTCTCTTTCCCACCATGATTCATTCATCATTATTGTAAATGTCAATACTTAGAATGTTGGAACCTATAATGGCATTAGTTGATTATGTCAATATAAAGTTTTGTGCACATGAATGTTCCACCACAAGTTTGTACCAATAGTCCATTTAAAGGTTCAATGAAAACTAAATTAATGATAAATGAAGTTGCCAACATCTTACTTAATAAGACCTTAATGCACATTTAAGCTTGTTAAGTGATATTAATGATAACTCCCTCATTTTAATTCCTTAACTCCTCAATATTGCACCCAAGTAATGAAAATTATAGATGTTAAAATGGCATAACTTTTATCAACATGTTTCAATCAAAGGAATTACATTAAATGAACAAAAGGGTTGTGCACTATGATATCTAGGTGCCTAATTGTCTTCAACAACATATCAACATAAACTCATGTTAAACAAATGCACACACATATTCACCCCCCTACACGGGGATAAAAACCCTTGGAACCATATAATAAAATTGATACAAGTTTGAAATATGTCTTATGGGGTTACCAAAAATGGACACCTTGGTTCCAAGTGGTGAATTCAAATGAAGAACTTTTGTTAAAAACACATTTCCAAAATTCATAATTGTTAAATTCAAAACCATGTTTGTCAAAGAAAATGTACTCAAATGTGTTTTAAAATGAATTTCAAAAATTTCAAGATCCTCTCCAATTTTGAAAAGGAATGGTGCACATTTGATCACAAAAAAAAAATTGAAAAAAAAACATTGTTCACAATTGTCTTGAATATGCAATTTAGGATTTTTGAAACAAGATCTATTTGCATCAAGTCTTGAAAATTGAAACTTTGCAAACAATGTCACCTAAGGAGGGAATGTTTTTGATAAACCAATTTATTATATTCCCTTTGTGATTTTTCAAAGATACAAAATTACAATTGTAAACATTGTTCACACACCAAGTGATTCATTTATTTTTTACACCCTTTAATATGTGTAATCACATTCAAAGTCCCCTTTACACAAAATCATTATTTCAAAAATCTAACTAAGGGAGCTCCAATTGGTTATTATGTGTACCAAAGGCAAAAGTAATCACCCTTAGCACCCTTCTACAAAGGTGGTGTTAAACACCCCATGTAAGTCCAAACATGCAATTGTGATTCACACCCATCTTCTTGGTGTTTTGCTTAAAACCAATGGGTTAAGTAATCAATGACATGACAAAACAAAATTGGCTATCCAAGGAGAATAATTTTGAAATATTTTCTCACAAGTTAACACAAAAGTCTTATGACCTAATAAAATGTCACAATATCCTAATATGTACGTGTGTTCATAAAATGAATATAAAATGCCCAAAAACACTTTTAAGAAAATGGATTAAACAACAAACATTGGTTACATTCCTTCAAAAGTGATTTTGGATCATTTGTATTCATTAGATTTGTTTCAAACTTATAAACATGTTCCCATATTATATTTGAAATATTATTGTAAAAGTACATAAAAACAAATTCAACATTAACCTAAGTAACCATTTCAAAACATGAAAATTTAAACAATTGTTACACCTTGTGTGAATCCTAATTACATGTTTGGACCCATGTGCCAACCCTTGGAGCATTGGTGACATACCAACATGGTGGTTGCACCACATGTAGACCCACACAATATACATCTGAAACATGTAGGTACTACTCAAGAAAAACATTTTTGAACTTTTTAATTTAAAAAAAAATGTTTGATTGGTAGTAACAAATTTAGGTCATGTGACCTCTTGTAGAATTATTCTGAGTTTGGTAGAGGGTATTGACCAATTTATTGGTCAACATTGCTCTTAACAAATTATTTCTTAACAAAATTGCAAGGTTGATGGTATTTGTTTCTTTCCAAAATAACATCCCAAAACTTTCCATGATTAGAGAAACTTTTTTAAAGAAGAGGTAGGTTCCTTTCTCTAGTGTTTAAGGAGAGGGAAAAATGTTTTGTTTATGCACCTTACAATTTTACAACAATGCAATGAAGTTTTATTGAATGTTTGTTTGAATTTTCATGCTTTTGATATTTTTTCTATGTTTGCATGAGTAAAAAACAAATTACTACATTAAAATTTTGAAAGAGCAAAAGAAAAAATAAATAGAAAAGGATTTGAGGGTGTGATCTTTCAAGTTTGTGAATATTTCTCATAGCCTACCAAAATACATTTGGAAAAAAAATAATTGAGTTTAAGGTACAAAATTTATGTTTGAAATTTTAGAATTCTAGGGACCTAATTTTATTCTTCTAGGTTTTGCAATATTTTCTTTCACTTTTATTTATAACCTCAAAATTCATTTGGTATAGACAATTTCCTTCATTATTTTTTTACTTATTCAAATTTCATTCATACAAAAACTTAAACATTACAAGCTTATATAAGCTTCTTTGTGATTTGTAATTTTACAATATGTCATCAAGTATGTTTGTACTTGAAGTTAAGCAAAGTGTGTCAAGGAATTTATGCTTGAACACATCTTTTGTGCATAAATTTGATAGAAATTTGACATACTACAAGAATTGCAAAATCAATCCTAAAAACAAGGCTCAACTTTTTCAAATTTGAATGTCAAACCAAAGGATGAAACAACATCTACAACTTCAATAATTGAAACCACCCCAATTTCATTAACACTTCCAAACTCATCCTCTTACAATTTTTGTGGATATTATGGTCAAAATAGTTGTGGGTGTGGAGAATGTTTGTTCCTACCAATTTTTCAACCATTTGTGTTCAAAACATCACCTCAAATTCGAGTCACAACTATTATGCTAGAAATTCCAACCATGTTGTAGTTGGTACTATGGTAATTATCTTCTACAATAGAAGTACCCGTGACTTTAGTAGTCAAAGTAGTATTTGGTAACCCATATACTAAAATTACTTTTATTTAATCCAAGAATCCCTTTCGTTTCAATAATTGTCGAGACCTCCAATGGTTTTCCCTTTGTTGGATATATTCTTTATTTAAGAGGAAAGTCTTATCAATATTGGCCTCCAAGAAGTATAGGATCTAATTACCCAATTATGTAAGTTCAACACACTTCATTCAATTAGTACCTTTGGGAAGTGGCAATGGTCATCTAGGAGGTGGTGCTACAAGAGGTGGTGGTGGTCCTCCAAGGGAAGGAGGTGGTATTTCGTGAGCCACATAAGGAGGGGGTAGTGGACAAAGTTTGGCATGTGCCAATGGAGGATCAAGTGGAGAACTAGGTAGTGGACCACCAAATGGGGCCCTAAAAAAGAAGATCACCAGATGGAACCCCTAGAGGAGGACCACCAAATGGACCACATAATGAACCCCCAAGAGGAAGATTTCCTTGGAATCCTTGAAACCCACCTTTATCTCTAATTCCAATTTTAGTAGTAGCACCAATTTTGGTAGTGCCTACATTAACAAGAAGGTAGTAATGTATTCAATATACATACCTAAATATAACCCAGATGCACATAATCTAGGTTTTAAAAAAACAATAATGACATTTATGAATGGGGGGAAATTTTTTATGTTGGGTCACCCAAAATTATGTTTTTAATGGATTGGAAGTTTATTTTTGCAAATAATATTGAAACATTTGATTGATGAACAAGTATATATGAACAAATGAGCATGTGTGAATGTGACCATGTGTGAATGTGAACATGGATCAAATATTTTATAACATCCATGGAATCCCTTATATAATCACCTTTATAGTCATGGAAAAAAATGTTATGGATGCTAGTTATTCCATGTTGTTAGGTAGACCTTTGTTAAGAGATGCCAAAGTCTCCCATGATTAGGGGACTAATTTGATTGCCATTGAAGGCAATGGCAAAGTCAGAATGATTATTGTCATTAAACAGTTAAATGGAACCATAAAAAAACCTAAAAATGTTATTGTCTAATGATTTCATCAATGGAGTTACTAATGAGGAGGAGGACACTTTGTTATTATAGAACTTCATCTATACTCCAACTTCACATTATTCAACATGAAATGAACTAAATATTTGAATACCCCTAGCTCATGAGGTTGAGTACTAATGTATTTCAATTATGATATTGTTGTCAAACATGATCTAAACAAATTATTGGCTACAAGATTCATTCAACAAATAGACCAAACTACATGGTTATCTTTTATTATGATGGTATCAAAGAAAAATAAGAAGTTAACAATTTGGATAAATGTTTACAAATTCAGTTTCTCAATAAAGAAGGATCCCATATCTTTTTCCATTTATCAAATAAGTCCTAAATGTAATAATAGGCCATGAAATCTATTCTTTTCTAAATGGATTTTAAGCTACCATCAAATTATGATTGCCTTGAAAACATGTGCAAATTTTATTTTTACCAATTGGGCCAAAACTTTTGTTTAAATCATCATACCATTTGGTTTAAAGAATGTTCCACCAAAATACCAAAGAACTATCAATACATCTCTAAAGGAATGGGTGAAAGCATGATCAAGTATACATTTCGTCATCCTTGTCAAAAAAAATATAAAGTAGTTGTAAATCAAGCCTTTAACATATCAAATTTTAAAATATTATTTAATTTAATGATCAATATGAACATATTCTTTGAATTTATGTCAATGGTATTGAAGAATCACATGCTTAAAGTAGATTTTAAGTAGATTTCAAAAAAATGCAAGTAGATTGTTTTTTACATTCTAGGTTGCCCAAAGAAACAGAATAAGCTTCAAGTAGATGAAATATTGAATTTTTGTACTTTCTTGGTTAATGACCATTTAAAATTTACTTATGTAGTTTCAACTTCCAAGGTAAAAATAATAATATATCAATCTTTTAATGTAAATATATTTTTGCACACAATTCCATTAGTCAATTTCAAAAATACTTTTGACTTACTTTTAGTACACTAAAGTTTTCCAAACTTTGTATACTCTATAAACTCAATATTGTGCACCATGATGGTTTAACAATGATTGAAAAGGTTTTGACTTTACTTTCTTGCATTTATGTGTAAAAATATGATTGTAACCATTCATAGCTACTTTTGTTGTATACTTGATTATGCTTTCACATGAATATCTTAATAGCTTTATGAAATTATTTCTAAATTATTTCAAGGTTTTTAATGACATTCAAACACGTTTATCAAAACTTCAACTTTGCTTCAACAAATATCAAAAGTTTGGTATTAGTCTGAATCCAAAAAATGTATTTTTTCAGTCTAGTTTGGAGTCATTTTGGGCTACATTGTTTCCAAGGAAAGGAAATTACTAAACTTTAAAAAGATTTTGGCAATTATAAAGATGCCACCATCAAAAAATCTCAAAAACATCTAAATATTCAACAAAATGATGTAACTTTACTATGCTTCATATAAAAAAATTCATTTATCATGGCACCAATATTTCAAATGAACTATCAAATGTTAGGAGGCTTGGGAAATGATAAAAGTTTTGTATGTGGATGCACTAATTTTGATTACATGTCGTTGGGATCTAAAATTTCATGTGCACACCAATGCTTCCAACCTTGCTGTGGGAACAATCTTGGCACATAATATCAATATTAAATGTGATTAATTCATCAATTATGTATTGAGATTTATCAATAATGTTGAATGGAATTATATAACTACTAAATATGAAATGTGATAATGCTTTACATTCAGCACAAATTTTTGCATTATTTATTGGGCAACAAATTCATGTTTTATATAGTAAGGCATTGGTCTATTTGATTTGCAAGTTGTAATTATCAAGATGAATTACTTATTGGTTGCTATTATGGAATATAATTTTTCAGTAATCTACAAATTTGGATGATCTCATTTGGTAGCCAATGCTTTTTCCCAATTACTAAATTCTATTGAAAATTTGGGAGTATTAAATCAAACAATTGACATAATTTTTTTACTTTATAACCAATCTAGTTGTAAAAGGTCCATTATTACCTACATTTTAGATGACAATCTTGCACACTTCATTAGCAAACAAAAATAAAACTTGGTTTTGAAAGCTTTATTTTTCACCTTGGTGGAAGGGCAACTCTACCACATGGGGCATGATCAAATTTTGAGAATATGTTTACAACCAAATGAGACTCAAATGATTCTAATGCATAAGGGACTAAAAGAAAGACATTTTTTTTGACAAACATCACATATTAAAAAAAATTGCACACAAAATATTGGTGGCCTCCTAATTACAAAGATATTCATAGTTGATATCAAAGTTGTGATCACAACTAAACAATAGAAATCTTCTTACATCTAGTATAGTTAAATTGATAATTATGTTTCTTATAGAACCATTTATGAAATAGGGATTTAAGCAAAAGCTTAGAATACCAATACAATAATTGTTACAACAAAATTCACCTTAGTAAATGACCAAGGAGCTCAATTTCATTAGCGATGCCATTCAAATTTTGATAATTTATTTCCTTTTTCAACATACCAACTCTATCACCTATTATCCACAAGGCATTACACAAACATAATCAACTAACAAAGTCATTAGAGCTTTGATAACAAATGAAATGATTGGTACAAACATTTACATATTACCATGTATGCCTACCAAACGACATTTAAAGTAACTATTGGTCATGTATACCCTTTCAATTAGTGTATGGATTTCATCCACTCATGCCTATTGAATATTTAATACCCACCAAACCATTAGATATTGAAATCTTTATTGAACCCATTCAAGTGCTTACTTCTCAAATTATCAAAATAGAGAAACTAAATGAATTTAGAGACATAATGCTAGTACCCAAAATCCAAAAACAATGGAAGCATGTTCTTTGGGATCATAATCACTACAAAGAAAAAAAAAATTCTTTAAAAAACTATGTGCTTTCGTTTCCCAGAAGCAAAAAATTTCATATAAGGAAATTCAAAAAATGATGGTTTGGGCTTTACAAAGTGTGATATTGCCTATTGAAGAATAATGTCTTACTAGTAACCATAGATAAGTTTGATCCCAATCCCATTTTAGTTAACATGCACAAACTCAAGCCTTACCAAGTTTCAAATGTAGGTTTTAAAGGATTGGCAACTCAAATAGAAGAGAGGGGGAAAGACTAGTAAGATAGGTTATAACCAAAAGGTGACATGTTAAACAACAAAGAGACTTCAATAGTAGATCTAGTGAAAGAGGATTAATTGCAAACTTTTGTTAGAATAAAAAAAAGTACTACCAAAAAAAATCCCATTTTATGGGTATTTTATTGGGTGTGTGTTTCAGTTTTTTTTTCATGTGATGCCTTTGGGGCATGTTCTTGACCCAATTTCCTTATCTTGTCATAATTTTAATTGCAAGGTCTTGTTAAAATCACAACACCAACCATGGTCAATGAACAATAGTTTAACATGAACACCTCCTTATAATCATAATTGCAAATCAAGCATATACAAACCTTGGAGCTTCCATTGGGAACAATTTATTGATCGACATTTGTTGAGTTGTTGATTTGGAATATGAAGGATGAACATTGTTTTTCAATTTTACTTTCATGAAATTTAACTTGAGAATTAAGCTAACCATTCATTTTGATTTCAATCTTAGGATGTTTGCAATTGCACATGTACTCCACATATATATTCAAAATTGGAACTGTGAGTAAAGACTAGCATGCTTGAAAGGTGAATATTGTCTTTTTAGTGTAATTGGTAAATTTTGATTACAAATATGTAGCATATGGTGCCATTTTGAATTAATATTTGTTGAATGCAACTTGTAGGTTTTATCTTATGTATCTTTTCATAGTTATGTTATGTAAAAAGTAGGGAGAAAGTCAATATAGTAGGGAAGGAAGATAAGTGATGGACCCCCCAACTTGGTTTAATGTAATTTTCTGTGAGTTATTCCATTTGTTTAAATGTTGATCATGTCTATATTGTTTTGTTTGGTTTTTTTGCTATGTATCCCCATTTGTCAATTGCATATTGGACCTTGCACTATTTGGTTGGCCATAGAAAATTGACACAATTAAATTAATATCACACATGGCCAACTTTTGAGGAAGTATTAATTGTGGTGAATATGCATCAAACTTTATTTTTTCTTTGTGACCTATGTGTGTATCTAAGTTCGTTTGATATGCGGCAAATTCCTTGAAGAGGAATGAGATAGTAATAAACATGGTTTTTAGAGAGATAACTTTTTTTGGTTGGTACACTTGGTTTTTCTTTTTATAATAATAAAATGCCATTGTGAAATTAGTTTAGAAAGCAAGGGGTCAATGTATGTTGGGTTTATTCTCTTGATTTTTTTTGCTTTATATATCTTTCCTTGAATTGTCATTGAACTATGTGATAATATTGACCAACCTCACAATTGGTTCACAAGGATTGAATGTTTTGTGTATTATCATAGATTCTTAAATTCTTTTTAATTAATATGTGATCAACACACATTACTTTTTAGATATAACACCCATGAAAGAAATGTCCATGGTAAAATTAATTTGAATAAATAAATTTATTGTTTGTACAATATATAATATTCATTTGCCATGGTAAAAAATTGCAACAACTAAAAGGAATAGAATGAATAAATTTTTAATTATGATTTTTTTAATAATATTGGAAGCACATTAACATGGATACATAACAAGCAGACTAAGAACCTACAATTATAGTCATATGAAAAATTATAATTTACTTTCCTTTTCTAAATTTTTCCTTTCTTTGAAAATTTGAAAAGTTGAAATAAAAGGAATAAATTCAATTGTCCAACAATGAATTACCAACATTTTGAACATTTACTATTCTTAAGTTCAAATTGACATAGTCATTTTGGAGTATTGTAAAAAATTGCTTTAAATTTGAAACATTCATTATTATTTTTGTTATACTTTAATTGACATATGTTTTTTGAAATATAATGCCTAAGATTTTTGAATATGGTAACGAGTTATGGGAATCATATGTATTTTGCTAAAGGCATTTCCCCACTTTGACAATTCTATGTGTTGCTATTATTTGCATGGTAATAGGACCTCCTTTCAACTAGAAATTAGACCATCTACCTCTTTAGGTTATTTTTTGCATTGGAGAGTTCTCAAGTTCCCAAATATTGATCACCATTAATTTCATGTAGTTAGCCTCTACTAGGC
>Ga0116230_10006504_pt1 | contig 11523 bp, 11 predicted proteins | sample S1TSphfallax_3_FD_88678 | JGI IMG/M metagenome (GOLD analysis project Ga0116230, IMG submission 88678) | Host-associated microbial communities from peat moss isolated from Minnesota, USA - S1T2_Fd - Sphagnum fallax MG | ecosystem: Host-associated > Plants > Peat moss > Unclassified | place...
CTAGCCGGACTATTGCATTGGTACATATGGAATACTTTTGCTCATTTTATGGTGTCAAATTTATTTGTGTAATTTTTTGGAATTTCATGATAGTAGTTTTCGTGGTTACAATTTTCATGGTATCTTTTTTCAAGATTACATATGCAAGTTTTGAATTTTGTATGGTCACATGATCACTTTTCTAGATCACAGATGTTATTTTTCATGATCAAGTTTAATTTTTCATAATAACAAATGTATTATTTCATGGCGACATGTTATCACAAAATGTGTAATTCACAAGTCAAAAAAAGGGAATAACACCATTTGCACAAGTATAATCTCATGGCTACTCATTTCATGATGAATCCACTAATGTAGATTTTCAAAGTTTCATGGTAATAGTTTTCATGGTTCAAATTTTTATTGTATATTATTTTGAAGTCATATGTGGCAAATTTCAATTTTCAATGGTTGCTAACACCATTTTTCTTGGTTAAAGGTGTTATTCTTCATAATGACATGATATCACAAAATTTGCAACCCATAAATGAAAGGCAAGTATAATACAATTTGCATAAGCATAATTTCTTGGTTACTTAACTCACAATGTTCAATTTATTGATGTAAGTTTTCATGGTTACAATTTTCATAGTATGGTCTTTTGAAATCACATAAGCAAGTTTTTAATTTTTAATGGTTACAAGTTCTTTTTCGTAGGTACAAGTTTTTTATTTCATGTTTACATATGAAAATTTTCAAGGTGACATGTTACCATGAAATTTGCAACCCAATAGTCAAACAAGGGAATGATACCATTTGCACAAGCTTAATTTATGATTATTCAATTCACATTGTCAAATTTGTTGATTTAAAATATTAGAGTTTCATGGAAGTAGTTTTGGTGGTTACAATTTTCATGGTAGAATTTTAGAGGTCACATGTGTAAATTTTCTATTTTTAATTGTAACATATTCTTTTTTTTCATGGCTATAAGTTCCTTTTTATATGGTAGGAGGTGCAACTTCTCAAGGTGACATGTTACCATGAAATTTGCAACCCACAAAGCAAATCACATAACAATACCATTTGCACAAGCCTAATTTCATGGTTGAATGTTTGCAATCCACAATATTGAGTAATTGTTCAAGTAGTTTTGCACTACCTTTAAAGAAAATTTGTGGGCAATCACTTCGGGCACCTTGTAGCTATCCTTAAAAAAATTGGCACAATACCACACAATAAATAAAAAATTGAACCAAAAGTGATTTACTTGAATTGGAAAAAACACCTTCATCCTTTGTGTTTTTTGAAGGCTTTTGGAAACATATGTACTTTTAAAGAAAAAGGTTAAAGTTTCAAATTCAATGGTGAAATATGTGAATGTGTGATAATCATGAGTATTTTACTTCAAAAAATGGGGTTGTGTTTGTGTTTTAGGAATGTATAATTATATAATATAGTTGTTTGAACCTAACTAACAATGATTTGCATACAATACATCAAATGAATGTATTCCAAAAGGCCTTAACAAGAAGTGTGTATAATATTCATGTCAACATAAATGAATAGAGCCTTATAATAAACCACATAATTTTTTTGCATTCTATAATAATGATTGCACTACACTGAACACAAAAGTGATTCTTGAGGTTAGATCATAGCTTGTTGTTGCCACCTTGTGGATGTTACCTCCATCCAAACACATTTTCAAGTAAGCTTGGAACCCATATTAACCTTGCATTGCCAAGAGACATTCATGGGTGAGTGCTAAATGAAGTTCAAACTTTTTATCCAAGTATTTAAAAGCCAATTCTCCAATTTTGTAAGCTTTATCTCATATGGCAAATCTTACAACCAAAATCATAAACATATAGACAATTTACTTCATTAGTTTACAACTTTACAACCACATAGTTTAAACAATCATCAATGTTGATTTCAATCCATTATTCTAAAGATTCAATGTATCCATTGTTAATGACAAGGTTGCAATAATGTTAAATGTCAAATTGATACCATTTGATATTGAAATAGTTATTTTTGGACCAATTGGCACATAGTCAAGGGAATCCATTATTTTATGGAAAAAAATTGAATTCAATACTAATTCTATCTTTCTCTCATGAATTTATTTTTCTTATGAATATTTAACATATAGTGAATTCCACATAAATTCAACTCATGGATGTTCTAAAGCATAAGGCTTTGAATGCATACATGAATAATATTGTGAAATTGGTCAATAGTTTCATCTTCATGTATTCGATTTCAAAGACTTACATCTTCAATCTTTGATGTGATAATTCAATGAAACTCAATTGTTGCACTATCCAAAGGTGGCAATATTTCTCTACGTATATACACAATATGAGCAATGTTCGTGCAAGTATGTGCATAACATGAGATAAAACTCCGCATCCAATCTAGAGGTTGTAACATGTGCACGTGATGATTATACCACATCACATGCCTGAAAGTTGCATAGTATGTGTGTATTACTTTAAACTTTAATCTTAAATAAAACAAAGTAATAGTGGATATGTATTATGGATTATGAAAAGCATGCTAGCTTAAACCATTATTTCCCTTATGAAGGTTGGATTAACAAAGTCATGAATCAATTGTCCATGACCTAACTATTTTTTAATGGATCATCAAAAGCATATATTATTTAACAAACACAACACAATTTCAAGAATCAACGATATTTGCACCTAGTTGTGCATTGATGGGCATGTTAAGTAAAGTTTGTATATATTAGCTCTAGCAAGTTCCATGTCTTCTTGCCCAAATGAATGTTTAGTAACACAAATTGATCGAACTCTTATTGGATGTCCATACTTGGCTACTACTATTGAATACCTAGCAAAAATTGTTTCTTTCTTCTTATCAACAAAAATAACAACCCATAACAAGAAATGTGACCCCTTGTCAATGCCCCTATGCAAGTGAATGTGCCATGGGGTGAGTTTATCATATGTTGTCAAGCAAAATGAAAAAATATTATCTCAATTAGATAGACTCTAAGCATAATTTCTCGGTAAACCCCAAATGAAAATGGAACTTGTTGAAAGCAATCACTTTTATAACAAGGTACAACAATCAACATGTACATCCAAATGTTGGTTGTAGTTGCAAAACTAGAGAGAACGTGCTTTGATATATACACATAAATCATTCTCCTAGATGTTAGTAACAATAAAAAAAATTAATTTCATAATGTGTGGATGCTGCAAGTTTGGATCAATTTGAATTTTGTTTGAATCTTAATTTTATAAATCATAGGTAAAATCAAAAAGCAAAACAATTCTCCAAGCACAACGTATTTAATTTTTTAAATTTATAAATAAGGAAACCAATCAACATTTAACACCAAAATCAATTTTCATTGTATTTGAAGAGTTGGAAAAAAATGTTTTGATACATTTATGTGAAACATTTTTTAGAGATGTCAAATACCAAAAAACAACAATTGATAAATTACAACATTTGTTTAACAATCTCAAGCCTTAATTAATAATTGGATTTAAAGTGTTTGAATCTTTTGGTTGAAAATGACAATACAAAACAAAACAAAATTAAAGTTTGATTGAAAAATGAAACAACATTCATGATATTTATGGTTGTGTTTTACACTTATAATCCATGTGCCACATGTGCATTCTAATTCTATAATAGCATATTGCTCTCACAACAACACATTATAGGTTTTTTGATTGGTCAAAAAAATTATTATTATCCTTTTCGACTACAATTGTAACTACTTAATCACAAAAATCAATATGTAGTTACAAAGGTCATTGAAATGTCATGGTTTTGTGACTATAGTTAGTATGATTATCAATGGGGTTTTTTAGATATATATATATAATTTTTGAAATTGTAATAATATGTTCTAAATTAATTAAAATTAATTAATTAAAATACCCTGTCTTTTGGGACTAAAAAAATGACTTATAGTCTCACAACATGATGATGTGGCATTCCATGTGCACACAATTTAAAATAAAATTATGAAAATTACCAATTAAGTTTATCTATATACTATACTGGTATATTGTTGAAAGCATTTTTCAACTACATGGTCATTTGTTGAATATTCTTAGCATTTAAGGTTCTTTAGTTGGCACACAATCAAGACATTGATTAGTATTCAACTATTTTGGATGATAAAATGTATTAGTGGATGGATGAAATATAATCTTGTTTGCAATTATCTCTTTCAACTAGGTTAAACAACTAATATGTAAATTTAATTTTATACATATAATATTGTAATATTTATTTAAAATTATGATAACATTAAATTACATGTTAATTGTATTTGTATAAATTAATGGTTTTTTTTGTGCATATAGGTATTAAAATTTAATTTCAAAATAAAGTTTAAGACAATTTTAAAAATATGTTAGTACTAATGTTTATGTTCAATACACATGTAATTTATTATTTCTATGTAGATCATTACAACATATCAATGAATGATACATAATTAATAATATTGTGCAACTATAATGTTTATGCATTTTTATACACATGACATCTTAATATTTGTTTAAAATTATGATAAAAACTCAATAAACACTAATGTACCCTATGTCATTGGCCCAAGTTTGAATGCATTCAATTGAATTTTCCTTCCAAACTTCTTTTTGCAATTTGTTTAAATTTCCAGCATCAATATGTACCCACCAAAAATTCAATAATATTTTTCACATTTTAGGTCTCAAAATTATGAAATCAACTTTATTAAATCAAACTTGGTGAAGGTTTTCCACAATACAAAAAATGCCTTCAAATTCCAATATAGTCTTCAATCTTGGTTTTGAATGAAAATATGGTTCAATAATTACTAAATTCCACATTGTAGCTCCAAACGATCTAAATCAAGTCATTGCACCCCTATTCATTTAGAACTTTTGGATGATAAGTTCCATAACATAACTTAAAACACCATGTTTGGGAAATATCATTATGACAAAACAAAACAAACTACCTTCCTTCATGGATAAATAAAGAAGCATTTGTTGTTGGCCCCAAATGTGAACACACTCAATTCATTTTCCTTTTTAAACCCAATTTGTTGTAATTTGTTTGAATTTGTAACAACAAAATTCATTCAAAATTCAATATCTTCCATACTTTCAGTATGAAAATTATGAAATAAATTTCATTAAATCTAACTCAATGATTACTTTCCAACAACACCAAGTACACTTTTGGATTTGAGTATAATTTCTATTTATGATTTTATTAATGTTTATTAAAAAAATGGTTCGATAATAAGTAACCTTTGCATTGTAGTTCCAAAAACATTCAATCTAAGTCAGTGCACCCTTATTCATTGTTAGGTTTTCAAAGGTATCAATAACATTATATGAAGTAATTTGATTTGGGAAATTTCAACACAATTAAATAAAACCAAACATATTATTTACCTTCATTAATAGATTAAATTATGTGTAAATTATCTTTGTATAAAATGAATGGTTATGTATGATGCAAACATTTTTTGTGCACACAAATAATAAAATATGATTGAATGAAATTTAAGGAAATTTTGAAATATAAATTTGTAATAATGTGCATGTTCAATACACTTAATTATTATTTTTCTGTAAATTCCATTTTAGTTTACAACACATCAAATAATGATACATAATTAATATTTTATGTGGAATTTTAATGTTCATTAATCTTTATAGACATGATATCTCAATATTTGCTTTAAATTGCAATAAAAATTCATTAAACATTAAACTACATGTAAATTTTATTTGTGCGAATGAATGTTTATGTGTGATGCAATTTTTTTTGTACATCTAAATATTTGATTTTAATTTTAAAATAAAATTTAAGGAAATTTTGAAATATGAGCTCGTAATAATGTAAGTTCAATATATGTAATTTATTATTTATTTATAAATCAAATGTTAATTTACAACAAATCAAATAATGATACATAATTCATAATTTTGTGGAATTTTAATGTTCATTCATTTTTATACGTATGATGTCTTCATATATTTTTTAAATTAAAATAAAGATTCATTAATTATTAAGGTACATGTAAATGTTTTTTGTATACATGAATGATAACATGTATGATGATTGTTTTTGTGCATATAAATATTACATTTTAATTTGAAAGAATTTTTTTTAAACTTTTGAAATATAAGTCAACTTAATAATGTGTACGTTCAATACATGCATAATTTATAATTTTTATGCAAATTCAGTTTTACTTTACAACATATCAAGTATGGATATTTAAGTCATCTTTTTTTGGAATACTAGTTCAATACATGCGTAATTTATTATTTCCGTGTAAATTCAATTTAGTTTACAGCATATCAAGTAAGGATATTTAGGTAATTTTTTTTGGAATATATATGTTCAATACACGTGTAGTTTATTATTTTCATGTAAATTCAATTTTAGCTTACAACATATCATTTAATGATACATTATTTATTTATTTTATTTATTTTAATTCTAATTTTTTATATAGTTCCAATATTTATTTTATTTATTTATGGTTAAATTAGAATAATTAGTAAATATAATTAATAAATTATCATATAATTTATTTTTATTTAACACTATTATACTATAAAGAAATTCTTATTTAATATTTATTATATTAGGTCATATAATAGTTCCAACAAGTTAAATGAAACTAGTTAAATAAGTACCCTAACCTAATTACTAGCTACAATATTATTATTAATGTTGTTGTTGTAATTGTAGTAAATTATTAATTATCGTAACATTATAATAATTATTATAATTAAAATATCATCTATAATTTATTATTGAATATTTATATTTGAGTTAATTCTTTGTTTTATGAAATGTTAATAAAAATTTATAATGAATTTCGAGTTAAAAAAATATTTGGTGATAATTAGATATTTAGTAAATAAATACATTTAATTGCTGATTTATAAAAAAAAAACTAATCACCATATTATTTAATAAATGGTGATAATATGTTTAATTATTTAATTATACAATTATACAGTTTAAAATAATTGATGAATAATTACTATAAGTAATTAAAGTTTAGCTACACCTAGGCTAGGTAGATTATTAGTTTAAGTCTAGACCTAACTAAGCTTAAACTAGCTTATAAAACTAGATTAGAACTATCTGAATTGCAATTAGGTTGCAACTAGGTTACAACTAGGGTAGCCATCAAATGGTACTCTATCACTAAACACTTTCAAATTTTCCCTCCTAGTTGGCACACCCATTAGGTTTTAAATCACTCAAATTAGACTAAAATGAGGAAAATATGGGACTAGAATTAGAAAAGGTCTAGAGTTATTTTTTCATGATTTTTGAAGCAAACTATCATTCATCATTTTTTCATGTTTTATGCGTTGCTCCTTTATTTTTATAGTTGAAAGAAAATTTGTAGCTCTCCAATTTGCACATCAAATGACACAAATTCATTCAATTTGGTTAAGGAATGAGGAAAATATTGGAGAGTGTTTGGTGATGGGCGAATCTAGCCTACTTAGTCCATAATGGGTTTCCAATGGACGGTGCAACAATGGGTGTCAGGTCACATAAACCCTAGATTCCTTTTTGGTTGCCATGCACCTTAAAGAATTATGAACCATTCCATGATTTGTGAAGATGGTTAACTTGTGGCAAAATCAGACAAATTTAGCCCCCAATTTTTCATCCCAATGGTTTGCCATTATGTACCAATGGGTTCACTAGAGTTTGTTAAAACAATTTTGTGATGTAACCAATATGGCCATCATCTATTAAAAGGTTTTAGCCAAAATTTCCTATAAATGAATTATGAAAACAAAAAATCTAAGCATTTTTTTAATTTGTTGGCTCCATATTGGAATGTGATATAGGAATCAGTTGAGTTTATGATTTTTTTTAAAAAAGATTTGGCAAATAGTGTTTCAAGCATGACAAACATCAAAATGTGTGAATCTAGATATTTGCCCACTAATATATATTTCGAGGACAAGGTTGGGTAAAAACATATGGGGGGCAATGAGTCGGTGCTATTGTGAACATATTGGAATAACACATTGTGAACCCATTCGGAATTTCATGGGAACATCTTAGGAACCAAAAAAATGCAAAAAATCCAACAAGCCTTGACCTTCCCCAAAAGATTTTTTTTGTGAATCTATTGGGTGCATGTTGCAATTTTTCATTGGTTGAGCATTATTTTTATTCCCAACTATGTCTTTCATTTACTTCGGACTTTAAAAAAAAAAAGCTTATTTGGGACCTTTATCAAGACAAGGTCATTTTTTTATTCCACCAATGAATGTATTTTGAACAACCTTATAGGTCTAAACTCCAAACCCATTTGGATGTTATTTATCCTTTTTTTATGGTGATTTGTGACCAAATTTTGTTCTTGGCTAAGGAAGCACATTGTGCCCAAGTAGGGTTTCAAAATCCAATTCACCATCTAGGATGGTGGATGAAACAAGGATGTTGCCAATTTGCATCCAATCCAATGAGTTTCATTGCCAAGATGTTTAGGCTTTTTATGTTCATTAATGTGTGAACTAGTCACTTGTGAACACCGTAAACCGTAGCCACCATTGCTAGTTGGAGGTTTCAAGCTTAGTGTGAAAAGTCGATTTGCTTCAAGCTTATTACCATCACCATCTCGCCCATTAGTTAGTGCAATTTTTTCACCAAAGAGTTGTTTGCCATCACTAATTAAGATCACCAAATCTTGTTTTCTAGTAATTGGGATCATTAGAATCCACATGGTGTACGTTTGCAAATGACAAGATGTTGGAACTTCATTCATTTTGTAATCCTTGAAAGTTGAAACAACTACTATCTTGTTCAAGTCTTCATCCCATCCCATTATGCAATGCATAATTTGGTTTTTTATTGTTTAGGTTTAGAACTTCATGAGTTCTATGTTGAAACCTTGTGGATTTGTACACATTGCAATCTTGACAAAGTTGTTATTTTAGCTTTGAATAATGGCAAAAGGATTTTTTTTGAAATTTTGTGGGGGCCTAGGGGTGATTTGGAGTTGGGGTTGACGTTGCAGGGCATCGACGAGCCACAACTTACAAGTAAATGTCTTCATACCTCAAGGTTAAACCTTCATGAATCCTCCTTGAAACCCTTATTTATTTCTATCCATTGTCCATTATCTACCATTTAAATTATTGGAAGTTTTTTCTTTAATCTCTTATAGGCTTTGAGTCTCGTTGGGTTGTAATTTTTTTAATTTCCTTTTTTGATTGTCCACGCTAATTGTTCCAATTCTTGAATGCACTTCTTGAGCATGCTTCTTAAGTGAGTGATGTTATCGATTCCCTTCAATTGATGTTTGTTTTCAATCCATGCTAGGTACTTTGATTCTTGAGTGTGCTTCATGACTCCTGAGTCTTAAATGAATGTCCTAAATTTTGGTCTTGTTGTTAATAAACATCAAGAGCTCCAATTTTTGAATGCATTTCTTGAATGCACTTCATGAATGAGTGTTGTTGATTCCCTTCAATTGATGTCTATCTTCAATTGTCCATTCCAATTGCTTTGATTCTTGAGTGTGCTTCCTAAGTCCTAAGTCTTGAATGAATGTCCTAAGTGATGTTATTGATGTTGATAGGCATTGAAAAATATTTCCCTTTTCAATTGTTATTGGTAATTATTTGATGTTCATCCATATATTGTAAAGTCCATATTGTATGTTCATTGTTACTTCAAACTTTTATATGATCTTGTTACACACAACAATCAACATCATTCATGTCTTCCTCAATATTTTTGTAATTTAATTTGTCCATAAACCCTAAGCTTACCATGCCATTGTGCCTTGTGAGTGATTCTAGCATGTTTCCTAGGTCATTCAGTTCCTCTAGTGGCCCGAAATCACCTCTAAGTGGAGCATGGTTTCTTGAATCTATTATCAACCCACTTGAAAACCTTTTTGCACCAAATTTTCAAAAGCCCACTAGATTTGTTCAACACAAGTTCAAACTTTGTAATGCTTGATGTCATTCTTGAAATCTCTAATGTTATGCCTAAAATCCCTCTTGAGTCGATAGATCTTAAAGAGATAATGGATTTTTCAGACTCCCAATTTGACCCCTTTGAATCTAAGTCACTTTTGAAAAAACAAAAACTATATGTGCTTGGGGTGGGAAGAAATTAAAAAAATCTAATGACAACACCAAGAAGTTCCAAGCATAATGGGCAACCAAGTTGCCATGGGTAAAAAATTTAGTGAATGAAAGGGGGTTTATTCAAAGTGTGAAATGCATGGTTTGTTTTTTAATTGAAAGTAAGCACAAGATTGTTGGGTGTAAATGGGATACACTCACAAAACATGCAGACCGCGGGATTGCTATGTGAAACTTGCTAAGTCTTGGGGTGAAGAAAGGTGGGACCTACATTACTAAAGATTGTGCCAACCTAAAAAAATGAGATTGTATGCCCAAAGGGGTCCCCAAGTCAATTTTGACCCAAGTAAACAAACTTGTGAGGGAAGTTAATTGGAAAATGGTTCAAATGAAAGCTTTGTTTCATGTTCTTAACCATGGCCATCCAATGTTGGAATACAAGACCTTGTATGAGTTACTTGCTAGTTTAGGTGTCCCAAACAATCCAACCATGCATTAATCAAATTTTATAGGTTGGATACTTGTTTAATTCATGCACACCCGAGTTGAGAGTGCCATTCTCAAGGCCATACAATATGCCCAATTCATTGCCTTGTCTTCTGATGAGGTCAACCATAGACAATGGCTCGTGGATATGTGTTCATGCTTATGTCGTTGATTGTTGGACCAAAATACCAATTGTTGTGTGTGTCAATAGCATTATAAATGGATTAGGTTCTAACAACCTCACTGAAGTTATAATGAATGCATTGTTGAAAGGCGGGGGGCTAATGAAGGAAAAATTGGCTACGAAATTCTTTTGTTTTGGAAAGGATGGGTTGAATGTGTTTCAAGGTGGGAAACATGAGTCACAAAACATATCAAGGATTCCTAGGCACCATTTTTTATGGGTGTTCACTATGTTCACCATAGGGCAAACTTGGTGGTCCAATTCTTGGGGAATTCGATTCCTTCAACAATTAGTCTTTCATGCCTTAGAAATTGTCTATTCGCAATATTATTGACTATAAGTAGATGTAGAGGTGACCTTTCCTTGACATGTGGAGGTGTTAAAAGGATTTTATTGTAGCCCACAACCATGTGGACAATCTTGGGGGAAGGGGAAAATCTGTTCTTGTTGTTGTTGCAATTCTCTCATCATGGGGTTTGGATGTTCAACAGGGTTTTTTTATGATGACAATGAAGTTGAAATCAACTCAAGCCATGGTTGAAGTGGTTGCATTCACAACTAACATAGTTAACCTTGTCATTATTAACCCTTTGACTCATTTGTGGTGAGTATCATTGCATCCTAACTTTTGTTTCATTCCTTTCCAAAGTACCTAAAGGTAAAATAGATTGCCATGGTTGACATGTTTAGCTTTGTTGAAAACAAACATTGTTTTAGTTTAGTTTCTTTTTTGAAAAA
>Ga0116230_10006507_pt1 | contig 11521 bp, 5 predicted proteins | sample S1TSphfallax_3_FD_88678 | JGI IMG/M metagenome (GOLD analysis project Ga0116230, IMG submission 88678) | Host-associated microbial communities from peat moss isolated from Minnesota, USA - S1T2_Fd - Sphagnum fallax MG | ecosystem: Host-associated > Plants > Peat moss > Unclassified | place: USA...
GTCAAAACTATTTGTAGTTAAACTCAAAATGAGATTAAAAAATGGTTCATGGCCAAATGTTTACACTGTAAGAGTCTGATTTCAACATAGAAAGTATGCCAAAAATGTTGTCAAAACTATTTGGAGTTAAACTCAACATGAGATATAAAATGGTTCATGGCCAAATGTTTACACTGTAAGAGTTTGATTTCAACATAGAGACTATGCAAAAAAAATTGTCAAAAATATATTTGGAGTTAAAATGAGATATGAAATGGTTCATGGCCAAATGTTTACACTGTAAAAGTTTGATTTCAACATAGAAACTATGCAAAAAAAAAAAATGTCCAGCTGCATAGAGTTAAACTTGAAATGAAATTAAAAATGCCCATGACCAAATGTTAGACAAGAGTTTGATTTCAAAAGAGAAATCATGCAAAAAAGTTATCAAAACTGCACATTGTGGACCTAATTCAAGCACACCTAACCCTTGCCCTTAGCCAAAACATAGAAAGAGGTAACTACTTCAGATGGACCCTAATCGGAAGAAATTAAAGAGAAAAAAGAGAAGAAAACATGTATTTCCATAATTTCCTCTCTAAAATGTAAAGTAAGGAAGAGTTTGAAACGTAGGAAATTTTCTTCAAGTTCATAACAGAGCGACACCCCTAGACTTGATCTTTCACCAGTACATGCTCTGATCCAGTTTGTGATTTCATACGTTGGGGGGATACAGCGACTCACAATTGTGAGTCGAGCTCACGCCAGTGTAAACCTGGACGGCGGCATCCGTTGCTACCTGTACTGCTCTGGTATAAACGCATTGAGGAGCGCGGACATTAGTACGCGGTTGCACACGTCGTCTATTTCTCGACGGGTAAGGTGATTCACTTACAGACGACGAGTCATAGTCACTCCCCACACTTCCTCGAGCACCTGTTGCAAGGGCCGGTCCGGCCAGTGGAACGGCTCTTGCACGGTGGCGCCGGGCAGCAGCAGCAGCTCCTCGATGGGTTCCGCGTTGCCTTCTGCGTGGCCTCGGGAATCGATCCAGTAGAGAAAGGCATCTGCCGCACTGGTCATTCAATGCCGGCGTGGAAAGAAAAAAATCCTGGCGTTCCACGATCTGATGGACATAGTCCCGGCGAATGCTGGAGCCGGTAATCCTATCGTGCTTCTTTAGGATTTTTTCGAAAGCTGCAAAATTACAACGAGAAAACTCATTAGCTTCCAATGTCTTTATAAATAGAGCGAGTCGCTGCGCACTGAGTTTTTTCTTTTTCAAGGAAAAAGTCTAGAACTGAGTTGTAGCTAACTAGGAACTTAGATCTGTCAGCATCAACTTTACCTGCGTGGTTTAGAAAACTGTAAATGTCCAGCAGGGTCATCTTCTCCGACAGTGTGACCATGCGGCGCCTCATATTCATCAGTTTCTTTAGGCTCCAGGAACTGCGTCCACCGGGATGAAGTATGTTCTGTCGTGATTCCTCCTCGCGGCGCATGAGGTCCAAGTCCTGTGCGTATAAAGCGAACCAAAGAGCTGTTGAGGTATGTGATTTGAACAGCTACTACTACAACAGTTACCATGCTAAAGTTCCGAAAAAGAAACTAAAGACTCAAAAACGAAGAAGAAGAGCAGATTAAGGTGACAGAAATGACTGACATGCATTGTATCAACGTAGTATTGCATGGAACTCGTGAAGAAACGATTGATTTTAAATAGCTCAGATTCAAGTAACTTCGTAAATGCGACACACTGGAATTCGAGGTCGAGAATTGCCGCCGTATCATCGTCACCATCATATACAGTGGATTGGAACTCATGGTCACGTTCAATGGAATACACAGGTCGACTACACAAGTGGCAAGGTTGTCCTAGCAATGCCGGGTGTCGAACTACCTCACTGAGTCCTTGCATTTGCCTAATGATTGAACACTGGCAAGCACTTCGTTGGTTGAGAAAGATGTGCTTCTTCAGAAGCTTATAGTTTAGAAACATTGGCCGGTACTCCGCAGGCATTGCCTGAACTACTCCTGCCAGGAGTTTACCAAATTTCATTGTGTTGGCTGAGATTGTTATGTCCAGAGCCTTGAAGGACAGACCAGCCAGCTAGAAAGCCTCCTTCCCCTGACAAAGAACACAACCATATAGGTGTTAGCCTCTTTCAACATCCCTAAAGCAACTTCACATCATTGTATGCATTGTCTGAAAACCATGCTTATCCATGTCAATAAAAAAAGACCAGAGAGCTACAAAACTAATTTTCTTCGCCTACAATGAGCACCACAATATTCCTTCGACAGCACTAGAAAGAAAGTTCACATCACCATCTACATTCTCTGACAACCATGCTTATTCGCTCTAAGAGAAGAAAAACATAACTAAGCTAAGCCAACCCAATCGATGTCAGGGGAAAAAAGCTCTAGACTACGCACAAACAGAAACCATAGGGCAAGGACGCACGACGCTACCAGATACGAACACAAAAGAGCGAAACACATCAATTACGTGACATACTCTGAGAAAACCAGAAAGGAGTCTGCAGGAGAAAAGAAGAGCTCACCTGAAGGTTAAGCAACTGATGCAGTAAGAACCTGTAGGAAAGGAAATCTCCGTGGATAGCAAGAGGCTGATCACATGAGGACAACCAGGAAGGAAATTTCAGGAGATCTGAAAGGCTGAACAGAGACGAACGAGAAGGGAAATCTCCGCAGATCTCACAGGCTGTGAGCAGAGGAGAACCGCAGAGGAGAACGAGGACAAGAAGACTTGAGAAGAGATAGGAAAACTATGTAATCTGCTCGCCTCTATGTAGCCGGTGAGTATGCAAGGGACAAGCCCCAGCCTCGAAGAACAGGAAAGATAGATTTACTAAAGCCAGTTCCCTGACTAGGTACCTACCACTAGACGAAAACCTAGTTCCCTAACTACCTGCCGTGTGACAGTGCCGTCTTACCAACCAAGTGTATTTTCCGGGCCTTTTTACCAACAAGGTGTATTTTCCAGTGAGCTTAACATTGCTAGTCCTCTCGAGATAGTTTTGTGAAGTTCCAGATGGGTCATTACAATGGCAGAGAAAGAATTTGTAGTCCTTCTGAAGCTACAAACTAATTTGGCAGGTTTATATCACCTTAGACTAATTTTTCATTTTGTCGTTAAATTTTAAAGTGAATTTTGAAAAATGTTTTGTTTCTATATTATTTTAAAAACCCAGCAAAACAAATTGTGTCCATGGGGGTTTGGGACCAGGGGTTTTCTTTTCAAATTTGTGGATTGAAAGTTGGGCAAAATTATCCAAAAAATTTGCATTTGGTTCAAAAAAATAATAATAATAATTTAATATCCAAGTTTCTTTCCCCCAAAGTGCAAAAATTCACCCAATTTTTTTGAAAATCTGGTTGGGAGTAAGTCGAGGAGATTGAAGATAATATACCTTAGTACCTTCAGTGCTTTGGAACAAATTATATGTGATATTCTTATATATCAAAAATATTCAAAAATATTTTTCTCACACAGAATTTTTTTGTGAAGGAAATGAAGAATCATGTAATATTCTGTATTTTAAATGGGATCTTCAAAATTAATTATTATTCAGCAGACATGTGTACCAAAGCTGACAAGGTACTATGGTATTCACATGGGTGGGAGGGGCTGGGGAGGGGGGAGCTTTCAAATTCCATATACTCTCAGTTAATGGCAACTCACTTCAAGTGGGAGAATGAAGAAATTTGTGGAGGGTTTTAGTCACAAGTGCGAATGTAGATTGGAGGGACGATGATGTACAGAATAATGTTTGTACCCTAGCCTTTTAATGGACTCCAATTCACTATTTCTTTCAAGCCAGCCAGCAAGGTCTCTAGCATGTGTAGGGAGAAATGACTCTTGGCATATGGGTGTATGAAAGATTGGTTGAAAGCTAATGGCTCATGCCAAGGAAAACATTGTAAAGAGGTATTGTAAACATGTCATGTTCTATTAGGCAATTTCATAACAGCTTGAGTCATTCTAAATGGAGTGAGTCCTGACTGGATTTTCTGGGGAGGTAGTCCACAAGGTACTTCTGCTAATTTGCAGATGGATTGGGATACCTTGGACTTGGTGACCTGATGGCTTTCTTTCCCTATTTTTTCATTTTTTAAGTGGCAAATTTTCTATGGAAATTTTCACTTCACTTTACACTAACAAAACAAAATTTTCCACATATTTCTCAAAACAATTTCACAAAATAGCATGAAAATCCAATTTTTTTAAAAGTCTAGTCCTGTATAGACTTGAATGTTTTTTTAATATGGAATGGGTTTTCAGACAATGCATACAATGATGTTTTTAGTATGGTCTGAAAAATTTCCATGAACCTGTGTTTTTGTTGTAAGGTTTTCCATCCAGCTCCACCAGATGATAGTTATACCCTTTTTTCAATTTAAACTTTCAAAAGATATTCCAAATGTTGATTATTGACCTGATGAGTCACATGTAGTTCACCTTGAATATTCATTCAACATATGGGAAAGTTTCAAGGAGAGTCACCAGCTTGTTGAGCAACAATGTCCATCTAGGTGGCCATGTAGGCTTGAACTATGCTAGGCTATTTGCTTGAGCATGCTGGGCAGCCTTCCTTTTACTAGGGGATATATTGCCAGAAAGACAAATAAAAAATAAAAAATCACCAGATTCATATATATGCTGTCCATTGTGTAACCAAAAATAGCAAAGGATGATTAAAGATTTATACTTTATTTCTTGTAAATAGCCAGATTTGGCTAAATTTTCTTGGGATGATCACCAATTTTTCTACATTTTCAAATGAGATCTTGCCATTTTATATACAACCGGAAATTTCTGAAAAAATACTGTTGCTGAGAGATGGGAAAGGGCAGACCTGCCACCCATATTCTAACAACCATTAACTGTCTTGTCCAGACTCCAAACCCACATGCCAATGAGTATCAGCTCTAGGATAAATTGATCTGCTTCTACTTTGGGTGCAGACTAATCGATGGATCCAAAAGAGTCACACAAGGTCTGCAGGGCCACCAACATAATACCTTTTCTTAATTGCCTTTCAAGCTTTTAAAGTGCTGAGTCAAAGCTGACTCTCTCCTTTTCTTCTTGAAGCCAGTGTTTTTTAAGTGGCAAAATATTGTTAGAATTTGACCATGAATCTATGTCTATGTGTAAAATCATGTGGAAAAATTAGGGCAGAATTACCTAAAGACTGCACACTTGGAATGTTTTTCCCATATGGTTTCTCTTGAACAATAATGCCTATCATTGCACATGGTGAGCTTGAAACTTATCCAACTATCAAATGGCACCATTACACCATCCAATGTCATTCATACCTACTTGTTGTCATTCTTCATCAAACCAAGAATGATGTTACAATGTACGACAGGTAAATTGTTGCACACAAAGTGGTCACTCTCATGATCACCAACTATGCAATTGAAATCACCATCACTAATTTGTGTTATTGTTAAAACTTAGGATGCATTCACTATGCATTGTGTAAGGGATTGTTCAAGGAGCAAGTTGTAGGCATATTTCAATTTTCCAATCGTTGAAAACAAATTCATTTACAAAATATTATGTTCTTATAATCCCTTATCATTTTTGCATTGCATTTAATCAAGTCAAGTATCCTTACTTTTTGTTGAATGTATCTTATTTAGTTGAACATCAAGTTTAAAGTTTAGGGTTTAATGGTCATTTGCTCTTGTTGTCCTTTGTTTTTATTGTTCAGTATTCAGTACTCAATAGTTTAGTTCATTTCATTGAACAAGGCTCTAAATAAAAGTTTGAGGAAAGGTAGAAAACCAATAACAAAGAGATTGTAATAATCTTTTATTATTATTAAAATGTTTCTAAGTCTTTCCATGATAAGGCAAACCAACAATCTTAAGTCCAACTATCATGACCCTATAAAATAAACCAATAGATAACTACATACAAAATGCATCTCCTAATTGTAAGGTAGCCTATCATAGTCTAATACCCACCTTTAACTTATTTTTAATATGTTGTAATTATAAGTCTATCAAGATTGATTTCCCTAAGTTAAGCTCCCTTCTTCAATTGAAATTGATGGTAAAAGTCCAAGTCCATGGTACCAATACTCAAACTTGGGGCAAAGAATAGGCTTGGTAAACATGTTCGCTCTCATTGAGTCAATTGAAGTGTACACCAAAGTCAACTCTATGGAATCCACCTTTTCATGTAGATAGTGATACCAAATAACAATATGTTTTGATTTATCATGAAACTAGGGATCCTTGGACAATAAAATGGAAGATTGGTTGTCACCAAAAATAGTGAGAGGAGAAGGTTGATGGTAGTTTAAATTTGTAAGGAATTAACGTAACCAAGTATACTCCTTAGCAATTGAAGTGCCAACAATGTCTTCAGCTTTAGTGGAAGAAAGAAAAATAGTTTTTTTTGTTTTTAGGACTACTAGGAAATAATAGCACCTCCAAAAGTAAAAGCAAAGTTGGTGATGGACTGACAAGTTTGGACATCACCAACCCCATCATCATCTCCCCAACCTTCAAGTTGAATGCACACATTGGCACCGTTGTACAAGAAACCATATGTGGGTGTGCCCTAAAAATAATGAAAAATACATTTGAATCTGCCTTAAATGAACCATGAATTTGTGTAATTCACAACAAATACAATATCAAGTCTAGTTGAAGTAATGGCATGAATGAGGCTCGCCATAGCATTAACATATGAAATTGTGGACATGGCAACAATTTCTTATGGAGTTTGGGGAAACATGGCCTAGGCTTATTTTGTGCCAAAAGTCATAGGAATGGATATGAGTTTACAGTGGCATCCCATAGAAGGTAAGCTTTTCTAACACATATTAATTTTGATTAATGTGTATCAAATGTCATTGTGGTTCTGAAGGACTTGTATGCTAAGACAATAATGTAATTCACCATTGTCAGTCACTGCAAAAGCTTGTGAAAATTCAATTTTAGAAATTTGAAAAAATCAAGATTATTAGATACTTAAATAGAATCATCCACATCTAGAGCCCACCAAAAAAAAATTATGTAAATATTTTGATCCACCTTACCTTTAGTAAAGCTAACTTGGAAAAGATATGTGGTGAATTTTTCATACCATTTGCATGGAACCTATTTGAGCCCATAAGGGGTCCACAAAAGGTGACACATTTTGTGCTCTTCACCGGATTTCTCATATCCAAGTGGTTGAATCATATAAACTTCTTTAGTGAAAATGCCATTGAAGATGGTGGTTTTAACATCCATCTAATGGATTTCAAAGTCATATGTGGCAGAAAGAGCTATTAGGAAGCATAATGAAGTAATTTTCATGATGGATGAAAAAGTTTTTTCATGGTCAATGTCATAATGTTGAGAAAATCCATGAGCCACTAATCTAGTTTTGTGATAGGCAAAAGTCCCATTCACATTCTATTTCTTATGGAATATCCATTTGTAAGAGATAGGAGTTTTATCTTATGGTAAATCTAGGAGTTGCGAAATGTTATTCTTCAAAAGAAATGAATATTCTACATTTAAAGCTTCTTGCCACTTGTGAAACTTTGGGTTGGCCAAGGCTTTAGCCAAAGATGGAATGCCATTGAATTGGGCAACCAAAACTTGAACAAAAAGATTGTGAAACTATGCTAGGGGTTGGCCTTTATTTGCTTTTTAAAACACCCTTGGAAGGGTGTTTGGTTGATTTTGACACTTATGAGATCTATCATGGGTAGTTGTGATAGGGGGGGTCAATGCCACATTTGATAAGATTTGAGTAGGTGGGACAGCGAGGGAAGGAAATTTTTCAATTCACACAAGAGATGTGGGTGCCAAAGGTGGAATTTGGGTGTGTATTGGTGAGTTGGGCACCTAGGGTGGGAGAGCAAGAATTGGTGGAAGGGAAAGTATTGAGGGAATTTGCTCCTCCACATAAACCTTTATGGTGGGGTTAACAAAAGAATCTTCATCAAGGACCAAAATATTACTAGAGTTTAAAATAACTTTGAGTTGGGAACCTTTATCAAAGGTAACATAATGTCCAAAGAGTGCCTTTCAAAATTGATGATCATATAACTTATGCCCTTTAACTCCTTGTTCTTCATACCCAATGAAAATACATTTAATTGCTTTAAAGTCCCACTTCTTTCACTTTTTGCTTCGAATGTGGGCATAACATGTGCAACCAAATATTCTTAAATGATTAATTTTGGGTTTATGTTGTGTCCAGAATTCATATGGAGTTTTGGGTTTTGTTGAAATTGAAACCCAATTTTGGATATAATATGCAATGGAAATGGCCTCAACCCAAAAAGTTTTAGACAACTTAATAATATGTAACTATACACAAGTTCAACAATAGTGCGATTTTTTCAATTTACAATTCCATTTTGCATAGGGGTGTAGGTATGGTCAAATAGACCAAAAAAAAGTAATCTACCTCGTTGCAATTTTAAGGTGTCTCATGAAATCAATGTTAAAGTCGGTCTTAGTGAAAAGAATTCACAGATGCAAGTGCATACGTGTGATGTGGGCTTACATGATTTGTACTTTATGAAAAAAATGGAAATGAAACCAAAGATTCATTCTACTATCATTTTACTTGATTAAACACGCTTTCAGTTTTAAAAAATTGAATGCAAGTAAATCCATATAGCATAGAACACCAAAATAAAAATTATGGAGGCCTACATATGCATATGGTGCAACATTGTATATTATCAAGTTGTGGTAGTCTTGACACCAAGTGGGATGAAAGTGGATCCGAATTGCAAAATCGAGACTTTCATTCAAATCTACTTTCAACCTATTTGTTGAAGTTCAAATTGGGAAAATGATTATGTTTCAAAACTAGTAAACTATAATCAAAAAGTTGGCATAACTTTTTTCTAGGAAAAAAAATTTGAAGCCCATAAGTACATTACCTTGTTCAAGGAGAAAAATAAATAAACAAGTAGGGCCACAACTAATAGGGACATTGATTTTCAATATTTGAAGATGGTGTTCATTCACTACTACAAATCATAGTTTTTAAAAGGTTCAAATTGACTAACTTGTCATTTCTGACTAATGGACATGTGCATTTGATTAAAGGCCAAAGGTTTGAATGACACATGTATTTGATGACTAATCAACTTGATTTTAACGGTTTATTTGACTAGATACACATAGTTAAATTGTACAACCTTAATCAAAATGGCCAATGGTCTTTTGTCAAATCAAATAATTAATCAACATGGCTAGTTGTTTTTAGTCAAAATGACCAATAGTCTGTAATCAAGTTGAAGATTTAGTCAAGATAGCCAATGATCTTTAGTCAAATATGACATGGTCTACTACCTTATATATTTGCTTCCTACTTAGGTGCAAATTGCATATAAGGAACCACTTGCAACCATCACCACTACTTTAAAAAGTTTAAATGTGTCTAAATTTATTCTTTCAAAATAATATGAAATAAAAAATGAAATAGATAATATCACACACATGGTATTAATGTAACACATACTACAATTTTAGTTCATTTAATTAGGGTTTAAAGATATAATATATTTTTTTGCAAATTATTCCTAGAAAAAAATTGCACCTTGCATTAGGCCTGTTGTTTATAGTTTAGCCATAACCTAAAGTGTAAGGGTTAATTATGAATGTGCATTTTGCATTAGATATCTAAGGGGTAAGGGAGCTAGACAAGCCCTAGAATCAACTTTAACTCATGATGACTATGTAGTTTATATATTAGGTCTAGGATTCATGGGAGCCACACCCAAAATTAGGGTTTAAGGATGCAATACTTTCTTTTGCCATTACTACTTTTGTTTCTTTGCCTTGGAGTTACTACTTGAAATCAATGCAATGGAAACTAGCCAATAACATTCATGGGTGAATTCTCAAATTTGTGTGCACTAGTTTGAGCATGAATGTGTTGTTTCTAAGGTGTGAATCCATGAATTAAAACATGTAGATTCAACTTTCGTGTTCATTATTGTTCGATGATGGAACATTCATGCTGAGGTCACCGAAGAAGTGCAAATGCGCGCCATATCTACAAAGTCTCTAATGTTGTTTAGGAAACTTTGAAATGCCCTAATATTATTGATGAGTACTTAGAATCACACAAGTCAAATTTCAATTCAGAGTATGAGGTATTTTTCACACCATTGGAAAGTCCTTCTCACTCGGTTTCTTATCCACAACAAGAAGACCTAGATGTTCCCAACAAACAAGAGAGGGTAACCATCTAGTGCAAATCACGAACAATCTTGGAGATACATGAAAATATTATTCATGAGTTACTTAAACCTATACCTTTCTAGACACATATGAATCTGTGTGATGTAGCAACATTTAAGGATGCATGATCAAGTTATGATGGACCTCCATCTATGACTACGAGAGCACAACCCAACGAACCCAAACTTGCAAAATCAAAATTTTCACATCGTTTTGTTATTGTTGATGTCATCGATTCTTAAGATGTGATGCATCCTCCAAGGGTTCATGTGGTAGATCGATGAATTGTCAATAACATTTTGATGTTGCTAAGTTTCTGATGTCATTATTTTTGTTGGTATTAGGGTTGTGAAGGTTTTCAAAATGAATGTTGTTATAAGATCTGCCAAAGGGAAACAAGTTTTAAGGCTTCAAGCAAACAAAACTAAACTGTCAAAGGAGGGAGAAGAGGATGGAAGGGAGGAAGCAAACAATCCTCTTGAGAGATGGTACTTGGAAAAGAAGAGACACAATAACAAAGATCATGATCATAGACACAAACAATGAAAAGTTGTTGAGGGCATGGTTCCAAGCTGCATGGCAACTAATTTCATCCCAAATACTAGTTTGGATGTCCATCTTACTACTAGGCAAGAACAAATAGTCAATGAAAATATAGCCAAAAAGTTGATATCATTCATGATTACTCAAATGCAAGATTTTGGAAAAAATGTGAAGCATTTGGCAATTGAGAAAACATTGTCACATTTGACGGTGAAGGATTTTTTACCACCCTATCTAAGTGATCTTGCTATAAAGCAAAGCCATGAGGTTGTTCAGAACTTGAAGGACGAAATGAACACACATTTAGTGGGATCACAACCATTTAAAGTCATCATGGTGAAAGATATTGTATGCACTTTTGAATTTTCACAATTTATCAATAGTGGCAAAGGAACTTCTAAACTCTTTGGTGCAGACATAAGAAACATCAAAAGAGCAATAGAGTGCACAATTCTACTTGACAACAAGAAGGATGCATTATGGTTGAACTACAAGAAACAAAAGAAATACCTAAAAGTTTGAAAAAAGTTGTACTTCAATAGTGGATTGACTGTTCTATTGTCTCCCCCAATAGAAAACACATGGTGAAGAAATGCGTAGGAGTGAGACATTATGAAAGTCGTGCAACCCATTACTTGCAAATGTCACAAGTGAAAATATTTCCTCTACAATTTATGTTATGTCTAGTGTCACTAAACTTTTCAATTACATCTCATTTGTTTGCAAATGTGAAATTGATGAATTTGTCATGTGCAGA
>Ga0116230_10006508_pt1 | contig 11520 bp, 10 predicted proteins | sample S1TSphfallax_3_FD_88678 | JGI IMG/M metagenome (GOLD analysis project Ga0116230, IMG submission 88678) | Host-associated microbial communities from peat moss isolated from Minnesota, USA - S1T2_Fd - Sphagnum fallax MG | ecosystem: Host-associated > Plants > Peat moss > Unclassified | place...
CTCGACATGACGGATTGAGCGGGCAACAGGGAGGCGGGCGGCCCGCGCGGGCCAGCCTGCCTCCCTGCACCCTGCCGCGCGCGGCACGTCCATCACCGCCGGGGCGGCTTCACGGCTCGCAATCCCCGGTGAAGTAGTCACGCGCACAGGAGTCGTATTGCTCTTCATCCCAGTAGAGCTCGTTGGCCTCTCGCTCCTCTTCCGCTTCTTCCGCCTGCGCCGCCTGTTCCATGGCCTGCCGGCATTGAGGAGAGCGCTCGCAGGCTTGTTTCTTTTCTGTCTCATACTGATCGAGAGCCTGAAACCACGCGACGACCTCTTGCTCCCTCAAGGCTGTTTGCTCGGCGCGTGCTCTTTGCTCGGCCGCGCGGGCTTGTTCCTCGGCCAGCAGAGCAAGCCCGGTCGCCCCGGCCTTCTCATACCAGCCCTCGGCGATCGCCTCGCTCACCGGCACACCCAGCCCGCGCTCATAGAGTTGCGCGATATCGATGTCCGCTTGCGGACTGCCCTGTTGAGCGGCAGCGAGGAAAAGCCGCCGGGCCGTCGCATAGTCCTGCCGCGCGCCCGTCCCATCCCGGAACGCGACCCCCGCGTCGTTCTCCATCTCGGCGTCGCCGAGATCGGCGCCGATCAACAGCCAGTTCACCGCGTCGAACGCGTCGCCGCGGGCATAGGCCGCGTTTGATTGACGCCGCGCCTGCTCGGCCGTCGCGGACAGGAACTGCGCGTTCCATTTGCCCAGGATCCGTGTGCCGTTCGGAAAAGTCCAGATCACCTGGGCGTTTTGGAGCTTATCCCCGCTGCGCGTCCCGGTGTAGACGGCCGCGAAACGACTGGACAGGTCGTGACGTTGGACCGTCAGCTTCGAGCCCAGCCATGAGATCGTCAAGGACGTTGAGATGATCCCCGTCATGCCGTCATGCCAGCGGCCGGCGCCATCGGTTCCCTTGAACCACCACAGGCCGCAGTCATTCACCTCGCATTCCCGCATGACCAGCAGGCTGGGCGCCGGATGCGCAGGCGCCGAAGCGGGGGGCGTCGGCAAGGCGCCTTCCTTGACCAGTCCCTGCGTCAGATAATGCTTCAGGCTCGGGGCGACACCGCCCAATATGTCATGCACCATCCATCGGTCGCCGAACCGGATGAGTTGAAGGGTCTCTGCCCCCCGGCTGCCGACATCGCTGAACGCGACCGCGATCACCGCATGGTCCGGGTCCTGATAGAGAAACTTCGTGCTCGTCACTTGCAGGTGCGTATAGTCCTGGCACAGGCAGATCGGGTCTTCTTCCAGCAAGGGCGGCCCGCCCTTCGAGCTGGCAAAGCTCACATCCCGCTTCACGAGCGCCAGGAGGTCAGGATCGTAGATGCTCTCAGGCGGCAGAAGGTTGGTATCATCGCCGTCACTATAAGCCTGATAGAGATAGTTGATGAAACCGACCGGGGATGTGGTGTCACCGGGCGATGACGCTGCCGCGAGATTTGGCACAGCCATCAATACGGCGAAGAGTGCGGTGATGAAGGTGACGGCGTTTCGGGCGACTTGCCTGGACATCGGTCGTCTGCCTGCGGCTGGCGTTTCCGTGAACGCTACCGCAGCAACGTTGCGCGGCCAAGCTCAGCCGGAGCGCAAAGCTCCTGGCCGTTGGATTATCCCTACAGCAGAGGCTCCGGCTCCCGTCAGCCTGCGTCCCGGCATCCTGCCTCGCGCAGCACATCCATGACAGCGTCGGGCGGCACGTCGCGCGTGGTGAAGGCCTGCCCGATCCCGCGCACCAGAACGAAGTGCAGCGCGCCATCCCGCATCTTCTTGTCGCGCCGCATATGCGCAATCAGCCGCTCGGCCGAGAACACCCGGTTCAGCGTGCGCAGGTCCGTCGGCAGGCCGACCTCCTCCAGATGCGCGCGCACCCGCGCCCCGTCCCCGGCGGGGCAGTAGCCCAGCCGCGCCGACAGGCTGAAGGCGAGGCCCAGCCCGATCGCGACCGCCTCGCCATGCAGCAACTCGCCGCCATAGCCGACCTCGGCCTCCAGCGCATGGGCGAAGGTATGCCCGAGGTTGAGCAAGGCGCGGCCGTCATTCGCGCGCTCCTCGCGCTCGTCATCGCCGACCACGGCCGCCTTGAAGGCGCAGGCGCGGCGGATGGCCTCGGCCTGGGCGGCGCGGTCACCCCCCACCACGTCCGCGCCATGCGCCTCGCACCACGCGTAGAAGCCGGCATCCCCGATCAGGCCCGCCTTGACGATCTCCGCATAGCCCGCGCGCAGTTCGCGCGCCGGCAGGGTCGCCAGCACATCCGTGTCGGCCAGCACGATGCGCGGCTGGTGGAAGGCGCCGATCAGGTTCTTGCCGTGGCGGGTATTGATGCCGGTCTTCCCGCCGACGCTGCTGTCGACCTGGGCGAGCAGCGTCGTCGGCACCTGCACGAAGGGCAGGCCGCGCAGCGTGGCGGCCGCCGCGAACCCCGCGAGGTCCCCGACCACGCCGCCGCCGAGCGCCACGATCGCGGTGCGCCGCTCCACCCCGCGCCCAAGCAGGTGATCGACGAGTTCGCTCCACCCCTCGACGGATTTGGAGGCCTCGCCGGGCTCGATCTCCACCGTGCCGGTGGTGAAGCCGGCATGTTCCAGCCCGGCGGTCAGCGCATCGAGGTGCAGGCCGGCGACGATCCGGTCGGTCACGATGATGACGCGGCGCTGCGGCAGCACGCGGGCGAGCAAGCCGCCGGCGCGGGCCAGCAGGCCGCAACCGATCACCACCTCGTAGCCGCCGGAGGCGAGATCGACCGGCACGCGGAGCGGCGGCTCATGCGCCAGCACCGCCTCGGTCAGGCGCTTTGCCATGCTATCGACGGGTTCGTCTCGGGAGTCGATCACGATATCGGCCTCGGCGTAGGTGGGGTGGCGCAGGTCGATCAGCCCCTGCAGGATCTGGACGGGGTCGCCGCTCATCAGCAGCGGGCGGTGGGTGCGGCCGGCGACGCGCTTCAGCAGCAGGGGCAGGGGCGCCCTGATCCAGATGGAGAGGCCGTGGGCGCTGATCACCGCCCGGGTCTCGCGGTCCATGAAGGCGCCGCCGCCGGTGGCGAGGACGAGTCGCCGGCCATCGAGCAGGCGGCGGATCACGCGGCGCTCCACGTCGCGGAAGGCCGGTTCGCCGAACCGCTCGAAGATTTCACTGACGCTGTAGCCGGCCGCGGCCTCGACCTCCTGGTCGGTGTCGATGAAGGGGAGGCCGAGCGCCTGCGCCAGCCGGCGGCCAACGGCGGTCTTGCCGGCGCCCATCAGGCCGACGAGCACGATGCTGCGGCCCGCCATGTGGGATGGCAGGTCCGGGGCCGGGATCTCCAGCGAGTTGTTGCGCGTCATCACACCCCAGGCTAGCACAGCCGCAGTTTCGAGGGGCAGATCCGCCGGATGCGTAGTTTCCTATTGATTCTCATTCTTTTCCTGCTGGTCGTGCTGGGTGGTGCGTTCCTCGCCTTGGGGATGTTTCCGCTGCCTTTGCATCAGCATCAAGTGCATGAGGTGCTGCCCGCCAGCGCCATCAACAAGGGCTAGCCGGCAGCCGCTCGCCGCCGGCCGCTCGCCGCCGGCAGCTAGCCTGGGGCTTCGGCGGCCGCGGCGGGAGCAGCCACGTTCAACAGCACCGCGGCCATCACCACGGCGCCGCCGATCAGGGTCAGCAGCGGGGGCACCTCGCTAAAGGCGAGCCAGACCCAGAACGGTGCCAGCGGTGCGTCGAGCAGGCCGATGATCGCCGCCCGGGTCGCCGGCACCCGGCGCATCCCGAAGGTCAGGAGAACGAGGCCGAGCCCGAGCTGGCAGGTGCCGAACAAGGCGAGGTGGATCAGGGGCAGGGTCGTGATGGGTCCGACCCGGGCGAAGGGTGCCGCGATCACCGAGGTGAGGAAGCACATGATGGCGACCGCCGGCATCATGGACACCTGCCGCCCGCCGCGCCGCATCATCACCATGGTGATGGCGAAGGTCAGCGTCATCGCCAAGGCGAGCAGGTCGCCGGCAATGTGCCCGGCATGGACCGCGCCGCCGGTCATGATCGTGACGCCGACCAGGGCGACGAGGCTGCTCGCGATCACCCGCCAGCCCTCCCGCTCCCGCAGCACGAGCCAGGAGAGGGCCGCCGTCATGAAGGGCAGGGTGGCGTAGATGATGGCGACATCGGCGACCGAGGTGTGCCGGAAGGCGGAGAGGTAGAGGTACGAGGAGAGGACGCCCATGGCGGCGACGACCAGGCCCTGCCAGCCGATGGCGCGCGTCACCGTCCAGGCGTGGCCGCGGTACTGAATGAGCACCAGGGCCGTGATCATCAGGCCGCCGAAGATGCCGCGCCAGAACAGCAGCGTCATGACATCCAGCGGGATGAGGCGGGTGAAGAATCCGGCAAGGCTGTAGGCGGCCGCCGACCCGGCCATCAATGCCGTTCCGACCCATCGCTGCATGGTGCTCGCTCCTGTTATCCGCGACGGGCTATAGGGGGTTGGCTTTGACAGCGTGGTGTCAGCATTCGGCACGCTTGAGTAGTGAGGGAGACATGCGGCCAGCCGAGCGCCTTTTCGATATCATCCAGCTGCTGCGCGGAAGCCGGCGGCCGCTCCCGGCGGGTGCCATTGCCGGGCGGCTGGAGGTCTCGACCCGCACCATCTATCGCGACATCGCGGCCCTCCAGGCGAGCGGCGTGCCGATCGAGGGGGCGGCTGGCCTCGGCTATGTGCTGGGGCCGGGGTATGACCTGCCGCCGCTGATGTTCACGGCCGAGGAGTTCCAGACGATCGCGGTGGCGCTCGATCTTGTGCGTCGCACGGGCGACCGGGGGTTGCAGGCGGCGGCGGCGGGCGTTCGCGCCAAGATCGCCGCCATCCGTCCGCCCGCGCGGGGCGGCGCCGCCGAGGTGCCCTACTACGTCTGGGGCGTGGGCGCGCCGCAATCCTCCATCATCTGCCTGAGCGAGGTGCGGGACGCGATTCGCGCCGGCCGCAAGCTCCGGCTGGACTACCGGGACCGGGACGGGGAGCAGAGCCGGCGCATCGTCTGGCCGCTCGCCATCGCCTACTACGCGGAGTCGACGGTGATCGGCGCGTGGTGCGAATTGCGGGGCGACTACCGGCATTTCCGCGCCGACCGGGTGCGCGACCTCGCGGTGCTCGGGGAAGCCTTTCCCGTGGATCGCCCGGCGCTGCTCTCCGGCTGGCTCGCGCTACAGGAGCAATACGCGGCGTCCGTGATGCGTTCCTGATGCAAAGATGATGGATCGGCACCTCGAGGCCTTTCTGGAGATGATGGCGGCTGAGCGGGGAGCGGCGCGGAACACGCTCGCCGCCTACCGGGCTGATCTGGAGGATCTGGGCGCCTTCCTGGCGGCGCGGGGCGAACGGGTGTCGGCGGCGGACACCGCCGGTCTGCGGGCCTATATTGCGGGGCTGGCGGGGCAGGGCCTTGCCCCGCGCACCCAGGCGCGGCGGCTGGCCGCCATCCGCCAGTTCCACAAGTTCCTGCGGCGAGAAGGCGTGCGGCCGGATGATCCGGCCCGGCTGCTCGACGGGCCAAAGGCGAGTCCGTCCCTGCCCAGGAACCTGACCGAGACCGAGGTCGAGCTGCTGTTGCGCACGGCCGCCGAGGCCGAGGGGCGCACCGGCCTCGCGATGCGCGCCGGCCTCGAAATCCTCTACGCGAGTGGCTTGCGCATCTCGGAGCTGCTGGCGCTGCCGGCGGCGGCGCTGACCCAGGACGCGGAAATGCTGCTGGTGCGCGGCAAGGGCGGCAAGGATCGCGTGGTGCCGCTGTCCGACGCGGCGCGGGAGGCGGCGCAGGCCTTGCGGGCAGTGCTGCCGAAGAGCGGGAAATGGCTCTTCCCCGGCCGCGATGCCCGCAGCCCGCTCACGCGGCAGGCATTTTTCCTCCAGCTGAAGCTGCTCGTGGCGAAGGCGGGGCTCGATCCGGCGCGGGTGTCGCCGCACGTGCTGCGGCATTCCTTCGCCTCGCATCTCCTCGGCCGTGGCGCCGATCTGCGCAGCCTGCAGATGCTGCTGGGCCACGCCGACATTGCGACGACGCAGATCTACACGCACCTTCTCGCCGAGCGCCTGCAGAAACTCGTCGAGCGGCACCACCCGCTGGCGATGGCCGCGACCATCGAGCGACAGGATTAAAGTTAGCATAACTAACTCAACGGGTTCGAAAACGAAACGACAGCACGTGCTCCCCAGTTGACGGCCGTCAACTCGTCGCAATACGGCCCTATCGGCGTTCCGCATCCGGGTGGAGTTCCGCTGCGTTAGAACAGTGTGTCCAGGAGATTGCCCATGCGCCGCTGCCTTGTCCTCGCGATCCTGCCGTTGCTCGCGGCCTGTGCCCGCCAGCCGGTGACGGCCTTCGCCGACCGCACCCCCGTCTTCAAGGTCGAGGACTTCTACAACGGCCATTCACGCGGCTACGGCTTCTTTTTCGATCGCAACGGCAATGTGGTGAAGCAGTTCACCGCCGATGAAAACGGCACCTGGGACGGCACGACGCTCCGCCTGCACGAGCACTACCTGTTCTCGGACGGGAAGACCCAGGATCGCGACTGGACCTTCACTCGCGACGCCCAAGGCACCTGGATCGGCCGCACGCCCGATGTGGTCGGCGTGACCCGTGGCATCACCTCGGGCAATGCCTACCGGATGCACTACGTCTTCAACCTCAAGAGCAGCGGTTCAGACCACACCCTCACCTTTGATGACTGGCAATGGATGGTCGCTCCCAAGATCATGATGAACCGGGCCTGGGGCACCAAGTTCGGCATCGAGTTCGGCGAGATCGAGGCGACCTTCATCCACGACTGACGCGCGCCCGCTCCGGGGCCCTTACTCACGATCGGCGCTACGAGGCCATTTTCAGCCAGGGGCCGCCGACGCGGTTCCGGCCGGCGCGCTTGGCCCGGTACATGGCTTTGTCAGCGGTATCGATCACGCGCGCGGGCTCGTCGAAGCCAACGATGCTGGCGAGCCCGACGCTGACGGTGATCCTGACGATCCGCGTGCCGACCATGAAGGGATAGGCCGCAACGGCCGCCCGCAGGCGTTCCGCCACGAGAACGGCTTCCTGCATCGGCATCGTCGGGAGCAGTACACCGAATTCCTCACCGCCGAAGCGCGCCACCAGATCGCCTTCGCGAAGAGCGCCCGCCAGACAGGTCGCGACCTCCTGGATGCAGCGATCGCCCAAAGGATGCCCGTAGCGATCGTTGAATCCCTTGAACCAGTCGATATCGATCATGAGGAAGGTGGCGCAGGTGTCCTCTTTGTCGCACACGAGCTGCAGCTCCGCATTCAGGCGGCGGCGGTTCGCGATTCCGGTCAGAGGATCGCGGTAGGAAAGATCGGTGAGCACCGCGTTGTGCGACAGAACCCGGTCATAGTTCAGGCGCTGCAACAGGCCGTGCAGATAAAGCCGCCGCGATCCGCGCTCCAGGCCATGCACCGCGCCGAGCGTCGGCAGGGTCTCGGCCAATAGGAGCCCGATCAGGAAAACCCTCTCGGATTGAGAGAGATCGGGATGGATGAGAAGGGCAACGACGTAGGCGCACCCGATAGCGGCCGTGAAGCCCGTGGCGAGCGGAAAGGGCAGCCGCACGAAGATCAGAACGAAATTGACGGGGAGTGTCGCCACGACCATCGACTGGAGCGGAAGGGGCGTCCGCTGCAGGCTGATCATCGCGAGCACGGACAGGCACAAGGTCACGCAGAAGCCGAAGATGGCGGTCTCCCGTTTGAGAGACGGCACGGCGGGCCGGAGGACGGGCTGCACGATCAGCGTGGCACCGATCATCAGAACCCAGAAGAAGGAGGCCAGTTCCCATCGGGGGTGTGGGACCAGAAGCAGGGTTTTGAGGATGCCAATGCTCAGAAAGACCGCGAGCGCGATCCGGGAGACTGCGCGTAATTCCTGTGAACGCCCGATCGCCGTATCGCGCCGGTAGCGGCGCTCCAGCTCCTCGGGGAATCGCAGCCGGAACCCCGATCGCCGGATTTCCGTATCCGCGAGCATTTCCAGCGGTGCCGCAGGCTGCTTGCCGCAATTGATCTGAAACCCCATGAACAACAGTCCTTCATGCAATCGTGCGCACACGGTCATGCGCTGGATACAGAAAGTTCGTTTTTGCTTAGGGTTCTTTTCGTGACTCCCGCACCGGTGGCCATGCGGGAAAAGCAGCCCGGTTGTTAACCCGGTCGCAACACAAGAGCGGATCGTCCCGGTGGAGGGGCGTCAGGGCGTGGTCTCGAGCGATTGGCAACTCACCCGGTTTCGCCCGGCCCGCTTGGCGTCATAGAGCGCGGCGTCGGCCAGCGCGATCAGGCGCGCGGCATCGGCCCCGCCGCCGGCCGCGGCGACGCCTATGCTGATGGTGATGCCCACGGAGACGCCGTCCACCGTCAAGGGGTGGGCTTCCACAGCCTGCCGCAGCCGCTCGGCCGTCTCCATGGCCTCGGACCGCAGCATCTCGGGCAGGAGGACCGCGAATTCCTCTCCGCCCATCCTCGCCAGCAGATCCCCTGGGCGCAGGCGCGCCGCCATGCATCGCGCGGCCTCGCGCAGGCATTGGTCCCCGGCCGGATGGCCGTGCTGGTCGTTGAAAGCCTTGAAATCGTCGATGTCGATCAGCATCAGCGCGCCCGCCCTGTTCCCGGTGGAGCAGAAGGCGCCCAAGGCGGCATCCAGCCTGCGGCGGTTGGCGATGCCGGTCAGCGGGTCGGTGGCGGAGAGGTCCGAGAGACACGTGATTTCCGCCGTAAGGCGGTCGTTGCGCAGACGCTGGAGCAGCCCGTAGAGGTAATCGTTACGCGATCCGCGTTCGATCGCATGCAGCCCGACCAGGGACGGCACGCAGATCAGGACGATGAACCCGAACGAGAAGGCCGTCCCGGCCACTTCCGGCCGCAGGAACACCATTGCCACGTAGGCCAGGGCACTAATCACCGCCAGCGCCGCGGCGCTGCTGAAGCGCAACCGGATGAAAATCAGGATGAAGTTCAGCGGCATGGCGGCGAGCACGAAATCCCGTGCGCTGAGCGGTCCCGGGTCGCGGAACACGACCAAGATCGCGGCAAGCTCGCAGGCCAGGCAGCAGATGAAGATCGCTGCTTCACGCTGGACATCCGGCGTATCCGCCCGGAAGAAACGATATGATATCAGAATGACCAGCACAAAGCATCCGCCGAGCTGGATCGCGACGCTCGTCCAGGGCGGGTGGGAGACGACCAGCAGGTTCTGCAGCACGCCGATGATGACATAGAGGCTGACGCCGACCCGGCTGATGAAGGCGAGGTGCCGCGCCCGCATGGCCGCGGTATCCTGGCGATAGCGCGCTTCGAGCTCGGCGGGAAAGCGCAGACGGAACTTGGCTCGGCCGAGTTCCGCCTCGGCCTGCGCCTGCAGAGCCGACCCGTCGGAGTTCGGAGGCGACTCAGCAAGCCTCTCTGGCACCTTGATCCTCTAATTCTACGCGCAACGAAACCCGACGGCTCCGAAAGCAAACAAGAAAGAGAAGAGCCTTAAACGTTATTTTCCCACGACAAAATCTAATTTTATGATCAATCCGAAATGCGGCGGTCGGTGGCGCGCGCTACTGCAGCACCAGATCGTCCCGGTGGATCAGCTCGTCGCGGCCGCGCCAGCCGAGTATCGCCTCGATCTCCTCCGAGCGATGACCGATGATCCGGCGGGCATCCTCGCTGTTGTAGGCAGAGAGACCGCGCGCGACCTCGCCGCCGTCGGGGCCGAGGACGCGCACCGCGTCACCGCGCGCGAAATCGCCCGCGACCGCGCGCACACCCGCCGGCAGCAGCGATCGCCCCGAGCGGAGCGCCCGCGCGGCTCCGGCATCGACCGTCACGCTGCCGAGCGGCGAGAGGCTGCCCGCGATCCAGCGCTTGCGGGCCGACCGGCCATCCTGGACGGCCAGGAACCAGGTGCAGCGGGCGCCATCGGCCAGCGCGCGCAACGGATGCGGCTGATGCCCGAGCGCGATCGCCATGGCGCAGCCCGCGCTCGTGGCGATCCGCGCCGCGGCGAGCTTCGTCCGCATCCCGCCCGAGGAGTAGCCAGGCGGCGGCTCGCCGCCCATCGCGTCGATCTCAGGCGTCATCACGGGCACGACCGGGATATGCGCGGCCCCCGCATCCCGACGCGGATCCGCCGTGTAGAGCCCGTCGATATCCGAGAACAGCACCAGCTGGTCCGCCTGCACCATCTCGGCGACGCGCGCGGCCAGGCGGTCATTGTCGCCGAAGCGGATCTCGGTGGTCGCGACGGTGTCGTTCTCGTTGATGACCGGAATGCAGCCAAGCCCCAGCAGGGTCGTAAGCGTCGCCCGCGCGTTGAGGTAGCGCCGGCGGTCCTCGGTATCCTCCATGGTCAGCAGCAGCTGGGCGGCGGTCAGCCCCTGGGCGGACAGCGCCTCGGTCCAGGCCTGGGCGAGCCGGATCTGGCCGACCGCCGCCGCCGCCTGCTTCTCCTCCAGCCGCAGCCGGGGCTGCGTGAGGCCGAGGGTCCGCCGCGCCAGCGCGATGGCGCCCGAGGAGACGACGATGATTTCGGTGCCCGTCGCCCGGAGAGCCGCGATGTCGGCCGCGACCTCGTCCAGCCAGCCCTGGCGCGGGCTCGCGGCGTCGGGGTCGACCACCAGCGCGCTGCCGAGCTTGATCACCAGCCGCCGCGCCGCACCGATGGAGGGCAGGGGCGCCGCTACGGCTGGCGCGAGGCTCGCGCTCACGCGGGGACGGTCGTCGCGGTGGCTGCCGCGCGTTCGCGGCGTGCCTCATGCACGATTGTCATCAGCACCCGCAGGATCTCGGGAACGCCTTCCCGGCTGACGCCGGAGGCGACATAGACCGGCTTGCCGCTGGCCTTCGCCAAAGCCGCCTTGCGGGCCGAGAGTTCGCGCGGGGACATGGCGTCCGACTTGTTGAGCACGAGGATCTCGGGCTTCTCGGAGAGGCCGCCGCCATAGGCTTCCAACTCCTCGCGGATCGTGCGCCAGGCATCGACCACGCTGCCGGCGGCGCCATCGACCAGATGGAGCAGGGCGGCGCACCGCTCGACATGGCCGAGGAAGCGGTCGCCAAGCCCGACGCCTTCGTGCGCGCCCTCGATGAGGCCCGGAATGTCGGCGAGGACGAACTCCTCGTATTCGGTCGGCCGGACAACGCCCAGCTGTGGCGTGAGCGTGGTGAAGGGATAGTCGGCGATCTTCGGCCGCGCGGCCGAGACCACCGAGAGGAAGGTCGACTTGCCGGCATTGGGCAGGCCCACGAGCCCGACATCGGCGATGAGCTTGAGGCGCAGCCAGACCCAGCGCTCCTCGCCCGGCCAGCCCTTGTCGGCGCGGCGCGGCGCGCGGTTGGTGCTGCTCTTGAAATGGGCGTTGCCATGGCCGCCGTCGCCGCCACGGCAGAGCACCACGCGCGCCGTGGGTCGGTCGATGTCGGCGAGCAGCGTCTCGCGGTCCTCGGCCAGGATCTC
>Ga0116230_10006510_pt1 | contig 11516 bp, 11 predicted proteins | sample S1TSphfallax_3_FD_88678 | JGI IMG/M metagenome (GOLD analysis project Ga0116230, IMG submission 88678) | Host-associated microbial communities from peat moss isolated from Minnesota, USA - S1T2_Fd - Sphagnum fallax MG | ecosystem: Host-associated > Plants > Peat moss > Unclassified | place...
GCCTACGACGGCGGCTACGCATCGCACGCGGTCGTTCCGGCGAACGCGCTCGCGAAGATCCCGGACGCGCTGACGGCCGCCGAAGCCGCGCCGCTGATGTGCGCGGGCGTGACGACGTTCAACTCGCTGCGTCACAGCGGCGCGCAGCCGGGCGATCTCGTCGCGATCCTGGGCATCGGTGGCCTCGGCCATCTCGGCGTGCAGTTCGCGAACAAGATGGGCTTCGAAACCGTCGCGATCGCGCGCGGCGAAGATAAAGGGCCGCTCGCAAAGCAACTCGGCGCGCACCACTACATCGATAGCACGGTGGGCGACGTTGGAGCCGCACTCAAAAAGCTCGGCGGCGCGCGCGTCGTGCTCGCGACGGCGACGAGCGCGTCCGCGATGGCGGCGACGGTCGGCGGTCTCGGCTTCGACGGCACGCTGCTCATCGTCGGAGCCGCGCACGAACCGCTCGAACTGCAGAGCGCGATGATGATCGGCGGCCGTCAGGGCCTGCGCGCGTGGCCGTCGGGTACGTGCGTCGATTCCGAAGATACGATGAAATTCGCCGCGTTGACCGGGGTGCGCGCGATGATCGAGACCGTGCCGCTCGCGCAGGCCCAAGCGGGGTACGACAAGATGATGAGCGGCGACGCGCGTTTCCGCATGGTGTTGACCGTCTAAGGCGTCGCCTGCACTTTGTTCGCGCGAACGAACCAATGCATCATCGTTCGCGATCCGTTCGCGTCGTGGGCCCAGCGGCCGGCCGTTTCCGACGCGGACGCCTCCACGATCGTTTCGATTGCAAACGGCCGTAGCAACGCGCGAAGCCGGACTTCGTCGAAGTACGCGTGTGGAACGTCGCGTTCGCTACCCGCGCGCGGAGCGGTGACGAACGGCTCGATCGGCGCGCCCGCGGCATACCGGGGATCGCTCGTCGATCCGAAGGTCGCGTACAACGCGCCGCCGGGCAGTAAGCGACTCGCGATCGCGCCGACGGCCTGCTCGATGCTCGCGATGCGGCCGTGTAAGAGCGCGTGCGTCGAGAGCGCACCCGCGAAGCCGCCCGCAAACGCGTACGGCCCGGCGTACGAACCGCGCGTCACCCGTACGCGCGGCCCTGCGGCGAAGCGGATCGCGGCCGCTCGCGCGCGCTCGGGATCGCCTTCCACGATGTCGACCGACGCGCCCGCGGCGACCAGTGGCGCGACGTTGCGTCCGCTTCCCACGCCGAGCATCAGCACGCGGGGCGAGGCGTCGCTGCGAGCGAGCACGCGCGCGAGTTCGAGCGCTAGCGGATGGGCCGGAGGCTCATCGGAGTCCGTCGGAGTAAGGTCCGAGTTCACGACCGTATCTTTCGACGAAGGGGTTCATTCGTATGCTGGAAACCGGCGCAAAACTGCCGGCGGTAAAGCTCGCAGACGACAGCGGAGCGCAGATCTCTACCAAAGATTTGCTCGGCAAACATCTGGTGCTCTATTTTTATCCCAAAGACGATACCCCGGGCTGCACGAACGAAGCGACCCAGTTTCGCGACCTCTACGAAGAATTTCAGAAAAAGGGCGCCGCGATCGTCGGCGTGAGCCGCGATTCGGTTGCGTCGCACGTCAAGTTCAAAACGAAGTACGAGATCCCGTTCGCGCTCCTGGCGGACGTCGATTCCGAACTCTGCAACGCGTTCGGCGTGATCGTCGAGAAGAACATGTACGGTAAGAAGAGCATGGGCGTGCAGCGTTCGACGTTTCTCTTCGACGACACGGGCAAACTCGTGCACGTGTGGCCGAAAGTAAGCGTGAACGGCCACGCCGAGGACGTGCTATCGAAACTGTAGAGAATCCGCGGCTCACCGTGCTCGGCTCGAGCTGTTCGATTCCTCGGCCGGCCCGCGCCTCGAGCGCGTATCTGATCGAGACCCCCGCCGTCGCGATCGTCGCCGACCTCGGAACCGGCGGCTTCGCGAACCTCGTGCGTTTCCGCACGCCCGAGAGCATCGACGCGGTCGTCGTCAGCCACATGCATGCGGACCACTTCATCGACGTGATCCCGCTACGCTACGCGCTGCGTTACGGCGCGCGAACGCACGACCGCCGCGTGCGGCTCTTGCTGCCGCCGGGCGGCACCGAGATCTTGCACGCGATGGTCACGCCATTCGCGGGCGAAGCGGACGCGTTCCTCGACGACGTCTTCGCGATCGAAACCTACGACGTCGCGACGCCGGTGACGATCGGCGACGTGACGGTCACCTTCGCTCCGACCAAGCACTATATCGACTGCTACGCGATGCGCTTCGCGATGCACGACCTCACGTTCGTGTACTCGGCGGATACGGGGCCCGACGACGCGGTCGTCGCCTTCGCGCGGGATGCCACGTTCTTGCTATGCGAGGCGACGCTCGAGGAAGCGGAAGAGGCGCTCGAACCGCGCGGCCATCTCTCATCGCGCGAAGCGGGCCTCCTCGCAACGCACGCGGGAGCCAAAGCGCTCCTGCTCTCGCACTATCCCGCGTCGGCGAACCCACCCGAGATGGTCCGCGCCGCGGCCGCGACGTACGACGGTCCGATCCGCGTCGTCGACGACGCGGACCGCATCGAACTAGTTGTCGGTTTTCGCCTCACTGCGGGGTAGCGAAAACGCGACGAGCGATTTGATCGGCGCGAGTCCGCGGTTGATCACGGCGTAGACGTCGACTTTGAGGTTGAGTTCCTCGAGGCGCGCTTTGGCGGCCATCACTTCGCGACCGTGACTCACGACGTCCTCGAGTAGCAGCACGCGCTGACCCTCTTGATAGGGCCCCTCGACGTATTCGTTCGCAAACGCGCCGTAGGCTTTGGGTTGTTTGCGCACGACGAGCATCGGCACGTTCGCCATCTGTGAGACCGCGGTCGCCAGAATCACGCCGCCGAGTTCGGTCCCGCCGATGAGGTGCGGATTGAGTTCGGATACGATCGGCGCGAACATGCGCGCGATGCGACGCAGGATCTCGGGATCGCTAAAGAGCCTGAACTTATCGATGTAGTAATCGCTTCGCACGCCGCCCGCAAGCAAATAATCGCCTCGCGTGAGCGCTTTTTCCATGATCGTGTTGCGGAGCCACTTGAGTTCGGGTACGCGATTGAGGCGCGATCCCTCGGGCTCTAAATATCCCACTGATAGGCATTCCAGACGGCCGTCACCGGATTAGGTGCGAAATTTTTGAGATCGGGATTGACCGGCTGAATCTGCCTGGGCCACCAGATCGGAATCACGGGAATATCCCGGGTCAGGTTAGCTTCGATGCGGTCGTAGGCTTTCTTGCGCGTCGCGCGGTCGAACTCGGTCAGCGCCTCGTTTTCGGCCGCATCGGTCGCCGCACTGCAGTAGCGAGAATCGTTATTGCCGTTTGGCGGTCGGGCGCCGCACGTGAAGAGCGAGGAGTTATCGGGGTCGACGCCCGAGACCCAGCCCGTCCAGGAGAGATCGTACTTACCGGTTTGTAGGATGCCGCCTTGGCCGAAGGTACCGAACAGCAACGTCCCCTGGTACGTCTTGACGTCGGCTTCGATCCCGACGGTTTGGAGCATCGCTTGAATCTGCACCACGCCCTTGGTGCGCGTCGTGTTGCTGAGGTTCGTGACGATCGTCAGCGATAGGCGTTTACCATTTTTTGTTAGGATGCCGTCGGGCCCGGGAGTCCAACCCGCTTGCGCGAGTAGGGCTCTCGCTTTGGCGAGATCGGGTGGATAGCGCGTGATGTCGTCGCTATGCGCCCAGAGAAACGCGGGTAGATCCTCATCCGCAGCGGCGGCCGAGCCGCCGGTGAGCGCGCCCACGAGTTTCGCCCGATCGATCGTATACGAAATCGCTTGACGGACGCGCACGTCGTCGAGCGGTGGGTGCGCCGTGTTCATATCGAAGCGTTCGAACTCATTGCGATTCTGCAACACGAGATCGATATCGGGCACCGTCTTGAGCACGTTGTACAGATTGGGCGACGCTTCGAATTGCCAATCGAGATCGTGCGTGCGCAGCTGATTGACCTCGGTGTTTTCGTCGGGGATGATCTTGATCGTGATGTGCTCGATCTTCGGCCGCCCTAGAAAATAGTCGTGGTTGGCGACGAGGTCGATATGATCGCCGCGAACCCAGCGCTCGACTTTATACGGCCCCGTACCGATCGGCATCGCGTTGAACGGGATGTTGTTGATGTTGGGAAGCGCGGCGAGCAAATGCTCCGGCACGACGCTATACGGGCTGTCGCTCTCGCCGAAGATCGTGTCGATCGCGGGCGAGAACGGCTTCTTCATGTGCAGCACGAGCGTGTAGGGATCGGGCGTGTCCATCTTCGCGATGAGTTCGTAGCCCGTATGGGACTCCGTGTTATTGTTCGGGTTCAGGATCGCGTGAATCGAAAAGACGACGTCCTTGGCCGTGAAGGGCACGCCGTCGTGCCATTTGACGTTGTGACGCAAATGGTACGTAATGGTCAGCCCGTCTTTGGAGATACCGCCGTTCTCGAGCGTCGGCACGACCGACGCGAGGACGGGAACGTCTTTGGTGCCGCTCGCATCGACGGTCACGAGCGGATCGAAGATCAAGCGACCGATCATCGCTTCGGTCGTGTTTCCCGCTAAGAGCGGATTGAGCGTATTGGGGGCGGCTTGAATGCCGATGCGCAAGCGACCGGCTTGCGTCCACGTATGGCGTCCGCCCGTTGCCGTATCGACGCTCGAGACTTTCGTACACGCGGCCAGGAGCACGCATGCGGCGATGCGCGCGATCGTACGCGCGCTGCGGTAACGCATCTCGTTTCTCCCTAGCGCCGCGCGCGTTTGGCCGATTTTTTGGCCGGCGCTTTCTTGGGTGCCGGACGCTTTGCGGGTTTGGCGGCGACTTTCTTGGCTACGGGTTTCTTCGCCGGCGCCTTTTTCTTCACCGCAGCCTTTTTCGCGGGAGCCGCCTTCTTCGGCGCGGCCTTCTTCGCGAGCGGCTTGTTTTTCGCGACCGCTTTTTTTGCCGGCGCTTTCACGGACGCGGGCTTCTTTTTCGCGACCGATTTCTTCGCGGCGACCTTCTTTGCGGGGACCGCTTTTTTCGCAGGCGCCGCTTTCTTGGCGGGCGCGGCTTTCTTTTTCGGCGCCGCTTTTGCCGCAGCTTTGGCCGGTGGTTTCTTCGGTGCGGGCGTCGCTTTCGCGGGCGCGGACGCGGGCGTCGGCTTCGCGGCCGCGACGGCTTTCGTCGCCCGCGCCGGGGCGACGGGCAGCTCGGGTTCGGGCGCCGCGGCGGCCTCCGGTTCGGCAGTAGGCGCCGGCGCGGCGGATTCGTCTGCGACGGCCTCGCTTACGACGGCCGGGACCTTGGCACGGCTGGGACGCGGCTTCTTGACCTTCGCGGGAGCGCTCGCGACGGGTTCGGGTGCGGCAACGGGGACGGGGACGGGCTCGGGTGCCGGCGGCAGCGGCTCGGGTTCGGGGGGCAGGTGCTGCTTCATGAGCTCTTCGGTCGCACGCAGCGCGACGCGCTTGAGGCTGCCGCCGATCGGGAAGGCGATCTCGTTGATCTCGGCTTCGTCCAGCAGCGCGAGCACGGCCTCGAACCCGCGGCCTTGATCCTTGGGGCTGTGGGCGTCGGAGCCGACCGCGATCGCGACGCCCTTCTCCACGGCCTTACGCAGCAAGCGCAGATGGACGGCGCGGAACTTCTCGAGCTGCGCGTCATCGTCGTGGTAGTGCTTGTAGACGTAGCGCGAATTGAGCTCGATCGCCATGCCCTTTTCCGCGCATGCGGCGACGAGCTGGTCTTCGTAGCCCTCGAGCACGTCGTCTTCGGGCCAGTGCCCGAAGACCGCGGGGACGTAGAAATGGCCGACGATATTGCCGGGCAGCTTTTCGATCGCCTCGAGCAGCGTCGCCATGTAGATCTCCCACACGGCGGCCGTCCCGACCACGTCGTAGAGATCTTTGAATTCCGGATTGTCGAACGCCCACATCCAGTTCTCGCCGTGCGTCGGGTGGGTGATCGGCAGGAAGTGGACCGAGCGGATCATGCCGTCGGGCTTCATCGCGTCGACGATGTTTTGGGCGTCGGGGCGGCAGCGCGGATCGTTGTCGATCTCCGCGCCGATCGAGTAGCGCATTCCGCGGCGTAAGCCCTCGGAAACGGCCTGCGCGTGGCCGACCTCGACGCCCGCGGTCTCCGCGGCGCCGTAAAGATCGCCCGCTTGCGCGAGTTTGAGCGCGCGGCGCACGAGGTTGACGGCTGCCGGATCTTCGAAGGTCAGATAGTTCATATGGTCCGCGACCATCATGAAGCGGGGCGCACCGCGCTTGCATGCATGGTAGAACCACAAAAAGAGCATGCGCGCCGTGTACGGGATCGGCCGCTCCTCGGCAAACGGTTTGTGCTCGCCTTTGGCATGACCGTGGCTATCGGGGATGGCGACCAGGCGCGGATCGGGCGGTTCGGTCTCGCTCTCGATCTGCGACGGGGGTGCGTCCGTCCTATCCACGCGTGCCTCCGAACCAATGGGAAATGCCGAGCCGTCTCATACCGGGAAGAACTTTCGCTTTTTGCGTTGCGCCGTCCCTGGCCAAAAAAAAGCCGGCTTGTGCGGCCGGCGGACTAGGGTCTGTTTAGGGCTCGAACTTTTTTGTCTAAGCGAGAACGCCTAGGAAGTCCGAGCACCTCCAATCATCGTGTTGATATATAGTAGTTGGTTGCCTTCAGTACTAACGATGATCACCTCCCTTTGCCCGTCTGTTATCCTTCAATCGTATATCTCTGAAGGGACCGCGGGTAGCGTATGATCCGGACGTTATGCGCGCTTGCGGCTATAGCCTTCCATCTTCAAGATGCGTTCTTTGACTTCGACGCCGTAGCCGTAGTTGTGCAAGGCGCCGGCTGCGTCGACGACGCGATGGCATGGGAAGAAGAGCGCGACGGGATTGCGTGCCATCGCCTGCCCGACCGCGCGCGCCGATTGCGGACGGCCGATCTCGCGTGCGATCCAACCATAGGAGCGCACCTCGCCCGGCGGAATCTGCGCGGCTTTGCGCAGCGCCGCTTGTTCGAACGTCGTGAGGTTGGAGATATCGACGCGCGAGAGATCGACGGCCCACGTTGCGAAGAACGTCGCGACGGCGTCGCGGATCCAGGCGGGCGCTTCCGAAGCGATCGTCACCGCGCGACGTAACCGGCGCTGCGCGCGTTCGCGAATTTCGTCGATCGCTTCGCCGCGATCGATCGCGATGTACGAGATGCCGCTCGGGCGCCACGCGATGAAGAGATCGCCGATCGGTGAGGCGATGCGCGCGAGGCCGTCGGAGACCGTCGACGTGTAGCCGCCGCGTAGGGCGGCGATGTGTGCGAGGATGCGCGGGACGAGATACTGCGGTGGTTCGACTTCGGGAAGACACGTCAGACAGTACCGGACGCCTTCGGATTGTTCGTAGGCGTTACGGCAATCTTTGCAGTGGTGCAGATGTGCGCGCGCGCGATCGTTTGAGGAGTCGCCTCCCTCGCGCATCTCATCCCAGAGAATTTCTACGTCGATACACCGCATCAGTTATTCGTCCTCGGATGTCGCGATTCGGCCGAGTTGCGGGCCGAGTATTCGCCGGAGAATTCGCACGGCGCGATGGACGTGCGATTTGACCGTCCCGATCGGCTGGTTCAGTATCTCCGCAATCTCGGGATGACTGCGGCCTTCGATGAAGCGGAGCGTCGCAGCGGCGCGCAAGTGCATCGGCAATTGCAAGAGCGCTTGCTCCACGAGTTCCACATCCGTGCCGCGCTCCACGACGTGCTCGGGCTGCTCGGGGCCCTCTTGCGTCTCGTTCAGAAGCGCATCGGGATCGGCGAGTGAATCGAGCGCGACGTTCGTCGGCCGCTTGGAACGGAGTCTGTTCCTCGTTACGTTTAACGTGATCGTGTATAGCCAAGGTTGCAGGCGCAGCTCCGCGCGCTGCTCCTCGCTCATTTTCCCGAGCGCGCGAAACGCGCGGACGAACGCGTCTTGGACGATCTCTTCGGCATCCTCGCGATTGCCCGTCATGCGTAGCGCGAAGCCGTAGAGTCGACGCTGGTAATCGTCGACGACGCGTTCGAAATTCTCGGGCGACGGCAACGCATCGCCGACGGCGTGAACGACCGGCCCCGTCGTCTTGACGGGGCGCTTCCGTTCGGTACGCGCTTCGGCGGTCATAGAAGTCGCGGTTTGAACAACGGAGCTCGTAACCCCCCGTATGGTGACGATGGGGTCGTGTACCCCCCGTTCCCCCCGGGTCCGCATACGCAAATGCTCATGGGGTCGCGGCCGTGGCGGTGCAACGGGGTTCGATTGCGGAGATTTTCCGCTGGTAGACGATGGTCACGGTATCGTTACTGGAGCGGTTGGAGACGCTGCCCGTGATCGTGACGGTCGTGTCGAGGATCAGGAGCAGGCTCGAGTCCGTATCGTAGTAGGCCGTACCGCGCATGGCGATTTTGCCTGCCAGCGTCAGCCCAGGCCGGTCGGGTAATGCTCCCTTCATGGGACCCTGTGCTTCAAACGACACTCCGACCACGTGACGCGGACCGAAGCCCCCGCTGCCGATATGTTTGAGGTAGCCATGCAGCGACGATCCCGTAAAAGGCGAGGGAAAGTCGAACGGGACCGCGCCATGCAAATGTTTGAGATCGCCGAGCGTCGCCGCGTCGAGTTGCGCGGCGAAGGGCTGGTTGAGCACCGTCAGATAGTCGGGGTCGTGGTCGGCCGAATCGACGAGTTCGCCGCTTGCGGAGAGGTCCGCGACGTACTCGCCCGTCGCCCCCGTCGAGGCCACGCCGTCGCTACGCGTGTAGGTGACGCGGGCCCGCATCCGCGTGACCGTCCCGCGACGGGTCACGGTCAAGACCTGCTTCCCGGCGTAGGCCACGGCGCTTTTGATCTCGCCCGAACCGATGGAGAATTCGTCTTTGCCCGCGACGATATAGCCCTGTTCCGCGCGGGCGGCAGCGGTCGAGCACCACAAGGCGAGCAGCATCAAAGCAGCCACGAGCGAAGCGCGCTTCATATTCGTCTAACGCACGTACCCAAACGAGCGTTCGCACAAGCGAGCGGCGCAGGGTTTGCAGCGCGGCTGAACGATGTAGGACATGCCGCCCATGCTTAAACGCGCCCTTTCCGTCCTGTTCACGCTCGCCGCTCTGTCGACGCTCGCACTTCCGAGCGCGATCGACGCCGAAACGGCGCTTTCGTCGAAGCTGCAGAAGATCTATCTGACGGCATTCGACGAAGCCCTCAATCGCCATGCGAGCCGCGAGCGCGACGGCACGACGTACGTTTCGACGGGCGACATCCAGGCCGAATGGTTACGAGATGCCAGCGCCGTCATGGAGCCGTACCTCGCCGAAGCCTCGGAGGATCAGCGCGTAGCCGAAGCCCTGCGCGGCGTCGTCGCGCGTCAGGCGCGCTACATCCTCATCGATCCCTACGCCAATGCGTTTTCGTCGGATTATAAAGTCGTCGAGCGGAAGTTCGAAGTCGATTCGCTGCTCTATCCGATTTGGTTCGCCGATAAATATTACAAACAAACGCACGACCGGTCCATCTTCACGCGCCAAGTGAACCGCGCGTTCGAAGTGGTGCTGGAGACGCTGCGCACGGAACAACGGCACGACAAGCGCTCGCGCTATCGCCATCCCGATCTCGCCAACGGCGGCAAGGGCAGTTGGGTGCGCTATACGGGGATGATCTGGACGGGCTTCCGGCCTTCGGACGATCCGGCGCGCTATCAGTACAACATCGCAGACAACATGTTCGCGGTCGTCGTGTTGCGCCGCTTGGCGTCGATCGAATCGCACGTCTACCACAACGAGCGCGATGCGGCCAACGCGTGGGGTTTGGCGTTGCAGATTCAGACCGGGATCGAGCAGTATGCGCTGGTGACGGTGCCGGGCTACGGTCGCGTCTATGCGTACGAAGTCGACGGCTACGGTCACGCCAACATCATGGACGATGCGAACATTCCGTCGCTACTCTCCATTCCGTATTTCGAATATCTGCCGGTCAACGATCGGATCTACCAAAACACGCGCCGCATGGTGCTCTCGCCCGCCAATCCATTTTACTATCGCGGCAAGTACGCCAGCGGCGAAGGGAGCCCGCATACGCCGCACGGCTACGTGTGGCCGCTAGGACTCATCGTGCAAGCACTGACGTCGACCGATTCGAACGAAGTGGGCCGCGTGATGGGCTACATCGCGGCCTCCGACGTCGGCGATCACCGCTTGCACGAATCGTTCAACGCCGATTGGCCCGAGGCGTTCACGCGCGATGATTTCGCATGGCCGAACGCCCTCTACGGCGAGCTCGTGGCACGCCAGCGCGACGGAGCACGCGGCGGCGGCGTGAGCGTGAATTTCTTAGCGCATTAGTTAGGCCGCGAACGTGCCGCGTTGCGCGAAGAAACGCAACGTCGCGACGTTCCCGCAGACGACGGTCGCGGCCGGGTCGCTGAAGATGCGGCCGTCGACTTCGATCGTGAAGAGGCCCGCGAAAAATCCGGCGAGCGTCGTGCGGATCGCGCGCGCACGCTTATCTTGGGGAGCGCGCGGCCCGAGTGCTTCGAGGACCGCGAGTGCGAGCAAGCGTTCGACGCGAATCGGCGTGGCGCAAGCGAATACGCCGCATTCCGTCGCTGCGATCGTGCCGACGTCGATTGGGATCGGTACCCGGATCACGTGCGGCGGCTTCGCGCTTGCGACGCATCCATCTTCTCAAGATCCTCGCGCGCGCCGACGGGAATTTCGGTCGCGCGCATGGACGCGAAACGTGCTGAACGAAGGCGACTCGCGATGGACGATATGCCACCGCGTCGTTCGCGGCGCCCGCAGAAGACACGAAGTGGTGAATCGACCTTTCCGCTCATTCCGTTTCTGATCGGCGTGATCGTGCTCGGCTTCGTGATCGGCGCGGGGCTCTCGATGGCGGGTCATGGCGGCAACGCGCCGAGCGGACCCGTCGCCGCTGCGCCGTCCGCCGTCGTGCCGACCGAGTCGCCGACGTTCGCGCCCGCGACGCTCGCACCACTCGCGACGCCGCGCCCGCTCTCTTCGCCATCGCCCGCGTCGTCTGCGCCATCGCCCGCGTCGTCTGCGCCATCGCCCGCGTCGTCTGCGCCGTCGCCGCGCGCGACGATCGGCCACGCGCCGTCGCCGCGGCCGTCACCTTCCGCGTACGTCGCGCGCGTCGCAGCGAGCCCGTCGCAACCGCCGCAAACGCCGAAGCCGTCGCCCGCGCGGTCGGTCGCGACGCTGCTTGCGGCACCGGTGACGCCCGCTCCGCTGCATTCTGCGCATGCGTCTGCGACGAAGTCGTCCGCGCCGCTGACGACGGCGACCGCGGCGGCATCGGCATCCGCTGCGCCCGCAACGACGATCGACGCGGATAGCGATTTCGGTCGCTTGAGCGCGAACGTCGTGCGTCAGTATTTGCGGGCGCTCGGGCGAGGCGATACCGATAGCGCGTACGGCGCCTTCGGCGTCGCGCCGGGTTCGGGCGGCGTGTCGTTTCCGGA
>Ga0116230_10006511_pt1 | contig 11515 bp, 8 predicted proteins | sample S1TSphfallax_3_FD_88678 | JGI IMG/M metagenome (GOLD analysis project Ga0116230, IMG submission 88678) | Host-associated microbial communities from peat moss isolated from Minnesota, USA - S1T2_Fd - Sphagnum fallax MG | ecosystem: Host-associated > Plants > Peat moss > Unclassified | place: USA...
ATCGACACCCGTTTCTTCTGCCCGCCGGAGAGATTTTTGACCACGGTACCGCGGCGTTCGAGAAGCCCGACGGTTTTCAGCACGCGCTCGATGTTCTGGTCGATTTCCTGTTTCGAGGTGTCGCTCGGGAGCCGCAGCTGCGCGGAATAACGCAGCGCATCAGCCAATGGCAGCCCCTCGTGAAAAATCACTTCCTGCGGCACATACCCAATCAGCGATTTGAGCGAATCAAACCGCTGGTAGAGACTTTCACCGTTGTAGAAAACATCCCCGTGCGTGCCGGGCCGGCGGCCGTTGACGGCATCCATGAAAGTCGATTTCCCGCAGCCCGACCCGCCCAGCAGTCCGATGAATCGCCGCGGCGGGATCATCAGATCGATGTCGCGGAGCAGCCAAAGCGGCTCGCCGGTTTCGCGGTTTTTCACCTGCTTGCCCAGCCCCCTGACGAAGATCCGAACCCCATCGGCCGACGCCCGGGGGAGCAGCTTCTCTCCATTGAAGGTCATCCGGAATGAGGCGATGGAAATCACATCACCGGGCACCAGCGCGCGGGGTTTGGTCACTCTCAGACCGTTGAGAAACGAACCGTTGGCCGACCCCAGATCGTGAAAAAAATATTTCCCATTTTCATACCGCAGCTCCGCATGCCGGCGCGACACCATCGGGTTATCAATCCGGCAACCGCAGTCGGCTTCGCGGCCGATGAGGATCGACCGCCCGAGCAGAAGCACTTCCCCGGCGATGGCGGTCGGTGCAACATCTCGATGCCCGGCAACCACGGTGGCATCCCACGCGGGCGAAGGCTCTTTCCGAGTCGAAGGCTCCGCCAAGGGGGACATCGACGGCGGTGTCATCGCCATCGGCATCGCCATCGGCATCGCCATCGCCATCGCCGGCGGTTCAATCGGCAGCTGCTGCGATGACTGAAGCTCGATCTGCAGCAGCGGATCGGTTGCCAGCCCGCTGTCCAGAACTCCATGTGCAATCGCAGCATTGGGAAACGCTGCATTGGCAATCGCTGCATTGGCAACGGTCGAGGGCGTCTCACGCGGCAGGGTCCGGGTCGATTCCTCCGCGAACGACCGGCGAACGCTCAGGTCAACCCCACCGACGGAAATACGGTCGCCATCCCGCAGCACCTGGCGGCTGGTGACGCGGTTGCCGTTCACCGTCGTCCCTTCCAGACTGTTCTGATCCTGAATAAAAAACTCGCCCCCCTCGAAACCGATGCAGCAATGCTTCCGGCTCACCCAGCCTTCGCTCAATGCCAGATCACAATCCGGATCACGCCCGATCTGAAATGGCTGGCTTAATCCGGTTGGAGGCACCGAGATCGACCGATCCGGCATCCCCGGTTTACACAACGTCAGGCAGTGGGCCATGTTCATCCCTCACATATAGCCGCACGATACCTGCATCGGCTTCAGGCCCCCTCAATACAAAGGCGACGGCGGCGTCGCGGTCGGGTCATCAGGACGCGGCGGCCCGTTCGCGCTTGGACTTGTTCTTCTTCGGGTTCAGGCACCGGTCCAGATTCGCCATTGCCTGGGTGAGCCGCTGATCGTTCTCCACCAGGGCAATCCGGACATACCCGTCGCCGTTTTCACCGAAGGCCCGGCCGGGGGAGAGCGCCACCTCCGCCTCGTCCATCATCCGCATGCAGAAATCGATCGAATCCTGCCCGCGCAGATGCTCGGGTTTGATGCCGGCCCACACAAACATGCTCGACCGCGGTTTCTCGTAAATCCAGCCGAGCTTGTCCAAACCCCGGCAGACCACATCGCGGCGATGCTCGTAAATCTTGCTCTGCTCGATCGGAAAATCGGCGTATTCGCGCATTGCAATCACGCTGGCGATCTGGATCGGGGCAAACATGCCGTAATCGTAATAGCCCTTGATGGTCGCCAGCGCTTTGATCATCTCGGCATTTCCGCAGCAGAACCCGCAGCGCCAGCCGGCCATGTTGTAGCTCTTGCTCATCGTGGTGAACTCGACACCCAGCTCCTTGGCCCCATCGGCGGCGAGAAAACTCGGCGCTTTGTAAGAATCAAAATTCACTTCGCCGTACGCGAAATCCGAGATGATCATGATGTTCCGCTTCCGGCACATCCTGATCGCGCTGTCCCAGAAGCCCGGCTCGATGGTCATGGCTGTGGGATTATGCGGATAGTTCAGGATCAGCAATTTCGGCGGTGGATAAAGCCCGTCGATCGTCCGCTCGATGCGATCCAGAAACGCCTGGTCATTGCCCAGCGGCACGCGGATGACATTCGCCCCCGCCATCGCCGGGGCGTAGATGTGAATGGGGAAAGCGGGATCACCGACAACGATCGTGTCGCCCGGCCCCAGCAGCGCCAGGCAGAGATGGCTGAATCCCTCCTTGGAACCGATCGTGGCAATGACCTCGGTTTCCGCATCGAGCTTCACGCCAAACTTGGCGTCATATTTCTTGGCCACTTCCCGCCGAAGCCCGACGATGCCGTTGCTGACGCTGTAGCGGTGATTTCGCGGATCGCGTGCCGCCTCGGCCAGTTTCGCCACCACCGACTCGGGCGTCGGATCGGTCGGATTGCCCATGCCCAGATCGATGATGTCGATGCCCGCCACGCGCTTTTCGTATTTGGTCTTGTTGATCCGCCCAAACAAATAAGGCGGCAGCCGGGCAATCCGGCTGGAAACATCAATGCGGAACGGGGGGTGTGTGCTTTGGTCCATGGACTCGTGAGCTTATCTCACGAAAGGATCGTTGGGAATTTTTGCAGCCGGAAAGACAACGGATTCAAGAACAACGACACAAGAAAACTCAACTTCGTCCGACCATACGACCGAACCACTCCGCGGCATTTTGTCCTGAATTTCAGCTCGCAAATGTTCCACTTTGTTCCAAAATGTTCCACATTTGAAGCCCAAAAACAACCCAGATTAACAGGACTGCGACAAATAATCATCTATTTTCATGAAATTGCTTTTATCGGCTGAGATCTCACAACCCGCTCGAATCAATGGGACGGACCCGTTGACGGGGCAATAAGTCCGTAGGTTGTCCGAAGCTGAGCTGCCTTTGCGCTTTGCCCTGTGCGATCAAACAAATCTGCCATCGCCGCGGCGGTAAGCGCCGTGGCGGGGCTTTTTGCTCCCAGATTTTTGACCCGCCACTCCAGGCATTTCGGAATCCCCGAATCCCCGAATCCCCGAATCCCCGAATGAATGACCAAATCCGAATGAAGAATGACGAAACGAAGACCAGGGGCCGAAACCTGCCCGTTGCGGGCTTTTGTTTCGTCATTGGGATTTCGGGCATTCATCATTCATTCGGGGATTCGGGTTTCGGAATTGACTGCTGTGAAAAAAGTACCTTGGGCGTCTGGCCGGCGTGACGCCCGTGACGCAAGTTTTTTCCAAGGCCGCGATCCCGAATCCCCGAATCCCCGAATCCCCGAATGAATGACCAAATCCGAATGAAGAATGACGAAACGAAGACCAGGGGCCCGTTGCGGGCTTTTGTTTCGTCATTGGGATTTCGGGCATTCATCATTCATTCGGGGATTCGGGTTTCGGAATTGACTGTTTGTGAAAGAGTGCCATGCGTGTCTGGCTGGCGAGACGGCCGCTGCTGGCCGTCCGGTAATCGCTCAATTTCCCTGACCCCATTCGCCGATGAGCCATTAGAGTGCGAGAATTATCGATCATTATCCCGACCTGCAACCGGGCGGCGTTGCTGGACCGGTGCCTGACCACGATCGCGCGGAACGTCGCCTGCGATTACGAAATCATTGTCGTGGACGGTGCGAGCACCGATCGCACGCCCGATGTGCTGGAGCGGGCGAGCGATCTATTCGAAGACCGGATGCTTTGGATCCGCGAGGAGAAACGGCAGGGATTCGTCCGTGCCGCCAACGCCGGTTTCCGCGCCGCCGACGGAACCTACATCACCTGGCTCAACGACGACGCCCGCCCGCGCCCGTTCTCCTACCTCAACGCCATTCGCCAGCTCAAACGACGGCCAGCAAATGTCATCGCGATGTACCACCGCTGGAAATCGGAGAAGAACATCGCCTTTGAAAAATCAGTCGACGGCATCCCGTACCGCCTTTGCCATGTTCGCGGCACGCTGTACGCCAATTTTGCCGTCGCAACCCGCAAAGTGTTTCAGGACCTGGATTATTTCGACGAGCGCTATCGTTTCTACGGAGCCGACCCGGACTTTTCGCTCAAAGCCTGGCATGCGGGATTGACCGTCGAACCGGCCGAGGAATCCTTCATTGACCACGACCAGCACGATGACGCCCGCCGCTTTGCTGATGGCGAGCAGGCGAAACGGGACAACCAGAAGCTGTTCGCCAAATGGGATTTGCCGCCGATCAATCCGAATCAGAACGATTTCAATCCCAAGCGTCCCTGCACCCTGCGGGATGTGCGCCGCCGCACACCCGCCGCATGAGAAAGGCCGGAGAAAGCCGATGGACATCGCCAGCGTAGACCCGATGATCACGTTCCTGATCGCAACCCGCAATCGCCGGGATGTTCTGCTGCGGACGTTGGACGAGCTGCAGGAAGTGGATTGGCAGTCGGGCCTGATCACGGAAACAATCGTCGTCGACAACGCCAGCCGCGACGGCACCGCGGTCGCGGTCGCATCGCAATTTCCGCAGGTTCAACTGTTGGCCGAAAGAAAAAACCGCGGAGCGTGCGCAAAGAATGCGGGGCTTGCAAAAGCGCGCGGCGAATTCGTGATATTCCTTGATGATGATTCCTACCCCACCGCCGACGGCGTTCGGCGGATGGTGCAGCACTTTTTCGCCGAGCCGGATCTGGGGGCAGCCATCTTCGACGTGACGCTACCGGACGGTTCGCACGAAAGCAGCGCATACCCATCGGTCGTGATCGGTTGCGGCAGCGGATTCCGCCGCTCGGCATTGCTGAAGGCAGGCGGATTGCCCACCGATTTTTTCATGCAGGCCGAGGAATACGATCTGTCGCTTCGGCTTCTGGAAAGCAAATGGAAGATCCGCCGATTCGACGACCTGCAAATCCATCATCTGAAAACCCCGGCCGCTCGAATCCCCACCCGCACCACCCGGCTGGACATGCGGAACAACGTCATGGTGGTCACGCGCTATTTTCCGAGGCATTGGATGCTGCCCTTTGCGATCGACTGGGCCCGCCGCTACTGGTGGATGGCCGGCACAAAAAGCAGGCGGCATCAAATCGCCGCCGCGGTGGGTCTGATCCAGGGCGTTCTCCGATCGCTCCGCCCCGGGCATCGCCGGCCTGTCGGGCTGGCTGCATTTGAGACATTCGCAATGCCTGTAGCGATCCGCCAGCGCCTCGGCGACGCCATCCGCACCCATCGGCTGCATTCCATCGTCCTGATCGATCTGGGGAAAAACATCCTCCCGTTCGTGCTGGCCGCCAAAGCAATTGGCGTCCATGTCAGGGCGATAGCGGACTCGCGCCTCGCAGCAACGCATCGAACCTATCGCGGCATACCAGTCGTACGCGATGAGCAGGCATCGCTCATGATTTTCGACGCCGCTGTGGTCGCCAACCTCTCCCCGGCCCACGCGGGCGCACGGGCCGATCAATGGCGGAGACGGGGGAGAATGGTGATTGATCTGTTCGAGACTGCCGAGCTGCTGTCGATTGCAGCGTAATGCTCTGCCAAGTGTTGAATGCAGGATGCCCGAGGATCATGAGCGAAGGCGCAGCCGCAGTCGAAGGATCTCAAGCAATCCTGAATTCTTGAAATCAGACCGCGGTTCCGAGGTACGCCGAAGAACCGGGTGTAGTGATGCAAATCGGCGAAGAATCCGGCGCTTCGGCGTACCTCAGAACCGGCGTCCGCGCGCTGCTACGCTATTCCCCGATAATCTTCACCAGCACCTTCTTCGCGCGTTTCCCGTCAAATTCTCCGTAGAAAATCTGCTCCCACGGACCAAAGTCGAGCCTGCCCTTTGTGATCGCGACCACGACCTCCCGCCCCATGATCTGCCGCTTCAGATGGGCATCCGCGTTGTCCTCGCCGGTTCGATTGTGATGGTAAACATTCGGGTCGGCATTGAACGGGGCCAGTTTCTCCAGCCAGACGCCAAAGTCGTGATGGAGGCCGCGCTCGTCATCATTGATGAAAACCGAAGCTGTGATGTGCATCGAATTGCACAGCACCAGACCCTCCTGAACCCCGCTCTTTCGAATCGCCTGGTCAACCTGCGGCGTGATGTTGATAAACCCCGTCGTCGTCGGCAGATTCATCGTCAGATATTCGGTGTGCGATTTCATTGCTCGGTCTTATCACGGCGGCAATAAATTGGACATGGCTTAAACGAAGTTGGACGCGCGGCTAAAATCATCCGCATGGACGCACCCGTGACATTGCAACTGGATTATGCCATCCCGTCGCCCAGGCGACCGGTCCGTGTCCTGGCACTGATCGGCATCGCCGCGACGACGGTCTTGGCCGGAACACTTATGGGAGTCGGCACAAACGCCATCAACGGAGCCGTGAGCCCGGCTTACTTTGTGAGCGTCATGGGCTGGCCGCCCGGCCCAAACGTCTGGGGTCAGAGTATTCAGCAAGGGGTTCTCGAAGGAACTGCCGTCGGTCTTCTTTCCTCCGCCATCTTGACGACAACGATCGGCATCATCACACGGGCGACCTGCACTCTGGGGATGGGCCTTCGCTGGCTCGCATGGATCATTCTGTGCGACGCAGGTCTGTGGCTCGCAGGCGGAATCGCCGGCGTCCTCCTTGCATCATCCTTTCCCCATTTTTTCAGAGATGTCTTCATCGGCGTGCCGAGCGATTTTCATCAGATGCTGCGATACGCCTGGGTGGGCGGATCAATCTGGGGAGCCGAGCTTGGCGGATTGCTGACGATTGTGGTCGGTCTCATTCTCTTCTGGCGGAGTTGGCAACGAATGTTGAGGCGGCAGATTCCGGTTCTGAATGCAGCCACCCCGGAATGGCAAACTTCGCGCCGGGTCATGTTTTTGTCGTCTCGGAAGCGTAGAATCCGCAGTGGAAAATAAACAAGGATTAAATGAATACCAAGGCAGTTGCACGGAACGGTTTCAGCCTCTTGGAGTTGTTGGTGGTTATCGGGATCATCGGTTTGCTCCTGGTCATCTTGTTGCCCGCCCTGGAACATGTCCGCCACCAGAGCTACATCACCAAATGTGCCAGCAACCTGCGGCAGATTGGAAACGGCATCCAGATGTACGAGAACGAGAATGCAGGGAATTTCCCGAGAACAGTCTATGTTCCGACCGCGCCCCTGACCGCTGGAACAGGTGTAAATTCTCCCGATCCCTTCACGAACGGGGGCCCTTCCGCCAACGACCTGACAGCCGGGATTTTTCTTTTGATGAAATACGAGAAGCTGCCTCCCATTCTCTTCATCTGCCCTTACAACGACGAAACTTCCTACGTTGCTGATTCAGCCAATCTGACCGGAAGATCCAACTTTACCAATTACAGACAGAACCTCGCCTACAGCTTCGCAAATCCTTATCCCAGCACCGCGGCGGTGAATGCCGGCTACAGGCTCGCGAGCAATTTACGGTCTGATTTCGCGATGGCTTCTGACATGAATCCTGCGTGGATCAGCAGAGCAATGTCTTTAATGCCGTGCAAGGTGCATCCAACAGCACTCTGGAGACGACCAACAGTGACAACCACGAGCGAGAGGGCCAAAATGTATTATTTGGTGACGGGCATGTGGATTGGAAAATAAGCCCGTTATGCGGAATACAAAACGACAATATTTTCACCTCACAGGCATCAACCGATCAGTCGGTCAATGCGAGCCCTGCAAACGCCGTTGATTCGGTGCTGCTGCCCGACGACGATTGATCCGGCCAGCGTTGTTCTGGACTGTGCGATTGTGTCGATCCAACCTGAAGATTTCGCTGGCTTGCCTGAATATTCCTGATTCCGAAAGAAAAAACTATGCCGAACAGTCTTTTCCAGCCCTTCAAGATGCATGACCTCCCGCTTCAGAACAGGGTCGTTCTGGCACCGATGACTCGATCCAGGGCTGGGACGGCCCGACTTCCCAACGCCGTGATGGCCGAGTACTACGCCCAGCGAAGCTCTGCGGGGCTGATCGTGACCGAGGCGACGACGATTTCCGAGGAAGCGAACGGCTGGAACGAATCGCCCGGAATTTACACCGATGCCATGACGCAGGGGTGGAAACAGGTGGTCGATGCGGTTCACCAAAAAGGCGGGGTGATCTTCCTGCAACTTTGGCATATGGGCCGGTCATCGCACAGCAGCTTTCATCACGGCAAGCCCGCCGTGGCACCCTCGGCGATCAAGATCGAGGGCGACGGCATCCACACGCCCACCGGCAAGCAGCCATACGAAGTGCCCAGGGCGTTGGAGACCGCAGAGATACCAAGGGTGGTCGAGGACTATCGTCGTGCCGCCGAGCGGGCCAAGGAAGCCGGGTTTGATGGCGTCGAAGTTCACGGTGCCAACGGCTATCTGATCGACGAGTTCCTGCAATCGAAAACCAACCATCGAACAGATCAGTATGGCGGGAGCGTCGAAAATCGTTACCGCTTCCTGAAAGAAGTCGTGTCAGCGGTCGCGACCGTCTGGCCCGCGCATCGGGTTGGGGTGCGGTTGTCACCCAATGGTGTCTTCAACGACATGGGATCACCGGATTTCCGTGAACAATTCACATACGTTGCCGGGCAACTGGACAGCTTTGGACTGGCTTATCTGCATGTGATGGACGGGTTGGCGTTCGGATTCCACAAGCTCGGTGAGCCAATGACCCTTGCGGAATTCCGCAAGGTCTTTCACGGCCCTCTGATCGGAAATTGCGGCTATACGCAGGAAACCGCAGAGAAGGCCATTGCCGAAGGTCACGCCGATCTCATCGCGTTCGGGCGTCCGTTCATCAGCAATCCGGACCTGGTTGAGCGATTCAAGAATGGCTGGCCGCTGGCTGAACTGGCACCGATGACCGACTGGTACTCGCCGATTGGTGAGAAGGGGTACACCGACTTCCCGGCTCATCGTTAAGAGGTGTACCGGGCCGTATGGCACAGCCCGGAGCATTCTGGAGATCAACGATATCTCTTGCCGCCAAAGCCCATTTGAACGCATGTCTGGCGGTTACATCCTCAAACAGGAAGAAGAGAAGCAACTCGAATAGAGCGGGTTGCGGTCTTTCCGTAGCCGCGACGCCTGCGTCGCCTCTTTGCTCGACCTTCGGTCGAGGGCGACGCAGGCGTCGCAGCTACGCAGTGGCGCAAACCGCTCTACCAGCCGTCACAAATCACGAGCATGATGCATACCCACCGTTCACCCCAACGCATGGGACGAGCACAATGGCAACGCAGAATACGTTCTTGAATGCACGATGATCGGCGGGCCCACAGCCCCTTCCGTCAGGTAAAAGAGATCCCGATGACCCCGATTTGGTCAAGGGCGGAATTACGATTTGGGCTTCGGAAAACCGAATTTTCGGGATGAAAATTCGGTTCCTGGCACTGGGGATCTAGGATTCGAACCTAGACAAAGCGCTCCAGAGGCGCTTGTGCTACCGTTACACCAATCCCCAAAATCCAGATGCTATTGTGGCTTCATTTCTGCCGTTCGTCAACCGGCGCGATCGACTGCTTTCTGATCGGCATCTCGATGGGGTAAACTTTCAAACTTGCCGGGGGTTCCGGATTCAGCCGGCACCTGTCGGGACATGAGACCCATGACCTTTGAATCGCCAATCTGGTTGCTCGGACTGTTGCCGTGGTTGGCGGTGATGGTTTACCTGCTGCGGGGGCGGGGCCGATCGGCGGCGGTGCCGTTTCTTCAGTTCTGGCAGGGTTCTCCGACCCTTTCGCGGCAGAGGGCTTGGCATAGACCGCCGGTGTTTGTGCAGTTGATGTTGCTGTCGATGCTGCTCGCCGTGCTCGCCGCGGCGGGGCCGGTGTACCGCGGGTTGGTTTCGGTAAATGGCGATGTGTCGATCGTGCTGGATTGCGGAGCGTCGATGGCCCGGCCGGGCCAGAATGGCGAAGCGTTTCGAGGCGTTCTCGATCGATGTGCCAGGACGCTGGGCCTGATCGGCGGGAATGTTTCGATCACAGCGGTGCCCGGGCAAACGATCGTTGTTCCTGGATCGGCCTGGGTGTCGGCTGCGAAGGCGATGCACCCAACGGCGATCCGGGTCGACCTGCATCAGGCGATCGCCGAGCGACTCCGGCAGACCCGCGATCTGGTGGTCGTGCTGAGCGATCAGAAGCTCGATCTCAACGAAGCGCGCGTTTTGCAGATCTCTCCCGATCAACCGATGGCTGCCGTTGCGATCACCCTGCTTGCGGCTCGGCCCGACCCTCACCCGCAGGTCATGGTTCGGCTGGAAAATCACTCGGATCTGAAAAGCCTTCAGATCCATCTTCAATCCGACCAAATACATCTCGATCGAAATATCATTCTGGGGCCGGCTGGAAAAAGTCAGGATGAATTTTTCGACCTGCCGAGCCTTGGGCAGATTGTCTCCGTGAATCTCAACCCGACGCCCGCAGATGATCCGTGGGCGAAAGCATTCCTGGTTCGCCAGTCCAACGGCGAACACCTCGCCCTCGTCGGCGAAGTGCCTGGGTCGGTCCGGCGGATGGTTGAGATCTACTCGAAAGACCGACCCGCAGGTGCCGATGCGCAGCAGGTCGTGGTAACCAATCACCCGCTCGGCGATCAGCAAGCGGGGATTTGGATCGATTCAACTTCCGAGGGCGGCAAGCTCGGCGAAGCAACCGTCACCGCGCATCCGATCACGCGGAACATGAAGCGGTGGCCGATACCAGTAACCCCCGCCCCACCCCCGGCGGGATTTTCACCGCTGGTCGTGGCCGGTGAGCAGACAATCGTTGCTGAGCGGGACACTTCAGTTCGTCAGGTGTGGATTCACGCGAACTTTCGGGATTGGGAAAAGACCAGCGACTTCGTGATTTTTTTTGGCAATGCGCTGGACTGGATCGCCGCGGAGCGGCAGGGCTACAGCGCCATCAGGCCAACCATGCTAGGCAGCGACTGGCGTGCTTTGCCCGAACCGGGGGACCGGCCAGTTCCCCCCGGTGCATGGCCTGGCGTTTACAAGTCGCAACCGGGCGGTTTGGTTGCGGTCAACGCAGAGGCTTATCCAGAGCAGAGTCAGCGGGTCCAACCCATGGCGGCGGCGGTTGCCGGACTGAAGATTCCCGAAAAACCTTCGCTGGCTTCGAGCGTCCTGTATTCAGCGCTGGTGAGTTTGCTTGCCGCTGCCATCATCTGGCCCGGGAGCCGCGTTGCCCATGAATAAGACCATGAAGCACACTTCAGGAATCGAGGCGAAACGCGACCGATGCCAGGAATGAATCCAGATCCGGATCGGGGCCGGGCCCGAGGTTGGCGTTGACCATCGGATCGAGCGTGACGCTCCGCAGCGTCGTGCCCTCTGCATGCTCACCACCGGGTGATTGCCCCAGGACGAAGTAGCTGATTTTACTGGTGTGTCGGTTGCGG
>Ga0116230_10006512_pt1 | contig 11515 bp, 10 predicted proteins | sample S1TSphfallax_3_FD_88678 | JGI IMG/M metagenome (GOLD analysis project Ga0116230, IMG submission 88678) | Host-associated microbial communities from peat moss isolated from Minnesota, USA - S1T2_Fd - Sphagnum fallax MG | ecosystem: Host-associated > Plants > Peat moss > Unclassified | place...
AAACTTTTTTTGAAAAAAAATTCTCCTCTTTCCTACTAACTTCTAATGTACTGACTAAATATGATTCAACTCATGCATACATGATGACAGTTGAAAAGATGTGAAAAAATTTAATATGTCATTCAAGAATAATCTATGTATATAGAGATCAACAATTCAATTTTGGGAATGTTACATTGAATTTTTTGAATTTTTTAATATTTTGATTTCAAACATTAAGGTGAATGGACTAGACAAAATTTCATAATCGGTAAAAGAAATTGTATTTTTTAAGTTTTTTTTTAAAGTAATAAATAAGATTTTAATTTTCTATTAATATTTATATTACAAGAAGTGTTAAGCAATGAAACCATATACTCCAATTGTGAATTTCAATTTTTTTTCAATTTTTTTATTAATGTAAAGTTAAAATTTTCATTTCAATAGAAATGTGTAGTTGGCTATGAAAATTGAATAGAAAGTTTTGCCATCATTAATTTGAAAAAGATGAAAAATCATTCAAAATTATGTGAACTTTGTGATCATTTGTTTAAAAAAATTTAAATGACCTAAATAAATCATTAACATATTCAATTGGTTCAAAATGATGAAAATTATGAGTTTTATGTGAAGGGATAGATTGAAAATACACTCCACATCGAAACATAATGCATTTTGATATTTTATTCCAAATGTAAATTGGTCTTTATAAATATTTAGTAATCCAAAATATTGCAATAAAATCTATTCACAAACCTCCCATAGTAACATTTAGTGTCATTTTTGTCACATATTGATGTTCATTAGTGACCATACTTTGATATAAATCAAACAAAAAATTTAGATTTAATTTTTGAATATGACATTTTTGGGTTTTTTAATATTCAATAATAATCATTGATTTAAATATGTCATGTTATTTTACCTCAATTGAAGAGATGACAAATGATTATCCAATAAATAAAATATAGAATCAAAAATATAAATGTCTATTTCATATTTGTATGTTGAAACCAAACAAAAACCACATGAATGCAATACATGTTCAAATGCTGAATCAACAAAAATTTATATAATTTTTTTCCAAAATTATGAATTTCAATCCAAATATATAAATAATAAAAATCACCTTATTCACACATACACATTTTAAAAGACATGAAATCAATGATTCATTAAAAAATAATTTACATTGAATTTTTTTTATAAAATTGTATTAAAAAATCTTATATTAAAAGCTACTTGTACTAAAAAATTACTTACATTGAAAAAAAAAATTGTACCAAAAAACTACTTGCATTAAAAAAAACTACTCATATTGAAAATTTGCTTCAAACATTCAAAAAAAGGAAATCACGAAAAATATGGTATAAGGATTTTTCACATATTTGTCTAACATTTGTATAATAAAGATAATTATAAAAACGTAGCACAAAAACTATCAACAACCTTAGTGTTTAAAAAGGTTTCTCTTTAGAAACCGATTTCAATTCATCAAAGTCAAGTTTGCATTCACATTATGTTGAACATCATCACTAAAACTAATGGCCAAAGAAGCAACCAAACCTTCAACATGCAAATTGGTTTTTACTTGTGGGATAAATTGTTGTATGTGTTCTTGAAATCTAACAAGGGTAGCCTCCCCTTTTACACTAACAATGAGGACAATAATATAACAAAACTTCAATTTTGAAAAGAAATTTTTAATTTTAATTGATATGAAAAAACATTGGAACCAACTTAGGTTCAAATAAAATGATTGATGGCATAATGATCATTGATTGAATTGTAATGATAATATGCATGTTACAATTTTCAAATCAACTTTTGAACTTTAACTCAATAACAAAATTTTCAACTTTTAAAAATATGTCTTTTTGCAAATATTGTTCATGCATTTCTGTATAAGGTGATTTCATCACGAAAATGATTATGACTAGAATTGTCAGGTCCAACAAATCACAATGCAAATATGCGTAGCCTAGATATTCCATGCTTTTATTTACAATTCAATCCAAAGCTGCTTTGCATTACCAATGATAATCAACTCTTTTTTCTTATGTTCCCATGTATGGTTTTCAATAGTTCATCATTATTTATGTCAATCTTTAATCTAATTTAAATTAATATAAATGTCATGAACAATGAAAAAGTACATGTTAAGTTGCCTTTTTTATATCCATGTTGATGAGGAAAAAAAGAGAGTGAGATAGTTAGACTCGAATTGTCTCTTGAAATGTTCACAGACTACCATATGATAAGAATTGTCCAATAACAATCTCATGATAGATTCCACCAAAAAAAAAAACCCCGTATAGCAATTAAATAGACTATAACTATGCTAACCAGGGTACATAGCTGAGGTACAGGAAGCCAATGAAAAGGGCAAAAAAAAAAACAAATTCTTTCCAACTAACATCCATCCAAACTGGTGCGTTCGTGGGTGCTGGGTAGTCACGTGGGCCAGTTATATAGTCCGCTCTGCGCGGACACGCCATGTACCAAATAAGTAGCCACAATTGTGGCTATTTCCGTTTCCTCACGTTTCGCGCCTGATTCTCTACTGCTGCCGCGGAAAGAGAGTTTCGCACTCTTACGGTTGCTTGCTTGTTTGTTTGTTTTCTCTCGGTTCTTGCGGCGAGCACGGACACACGGACGGAACACACACGCACCCGATCAATCAACGTTAGTTTCCTAATTTTTTTCTTCTTGTATGTCGGTTTCCTTCGGCTTTTTGTTTTTGGATCCGCTATAATCCCTGTGTTTTTTTGTTTTTCTTTTCTTATTTCGCTGTTCTCGGTTTCTTGTTTCTTCTCTGATTTTTGAATTTTTTTCTTTCAGTTATCAAATTTTGTTCCCGTTCGTTTTGTTCTCTTTCGTGTTTCAGATCGGTTGATTTACCGTGCTTTAGTGGAGGGGACGATGGAGGTGGTGGCATGTCGCGCTTTCTTTCCAGGAGCAGCAGCGGTAGTATCGGTTGAATTGCGCGCTTCTCTTCATGACGCACCGGTAAGAGTTGTTTGCTCTTCAAGAATTGAGTTTGTTTGATTGTTGATTCTTCTTCGCATGCGAATTTATTTTTCGGGAGTTTGGCGTCAAATCTAAGCCCGGTTTCGGAGAGCGCTTCTGTGGGTTCTCCTATTGAGCAAGGAGTTCTATACAAGCTGATGGAATTTCCACCTTTTTATTTGGTTGTCGTGGCAGCAACAGCAAGGAAGGTCCAGAAGTTGCTCGAGTGGTGCAATTTTGCGAAATAGGAGAGTCCAGTTTAGCAACAACCTAGAGTACTACTCAAGGCACGGCAATGTTTCTACTTCAAGGCCAGGGCACTTGAGGATCCTTCGTTTAGATAAGCACTGCAGGACCTCCAACAAGTTTGCAAACACCTTGTTGAATTTCTCAAGTTGTTCTTTTAGCTGCAGCTCTTCAAGGGACTCCAGGGTACAACACCACAACTCCATCATCTATGCAGGTGTGTATTGGTGCACTGATCTTATGTGATTTAGGGCTCTGCATGTGAGGAGACAAGAAAAATTTCCCAAAATACCCTCAGTGGGAAAATTGGAATTGCCCATCTGCCTCAATTTTGACAAGCAGAAGTCTTTCACATTTCATTTAGAAAGCACAACTGTATGTTATACAGGAGATGCAGCATGAATTTGAAAGCACCATCAATTGCACTGCAAGAATAAGTTGGTAGAATGGCCTTAAGAATCACTATGGAGGAGAGTATTGTGTGCAAGGCCTTGTGAGGTCAGATATGTAAGGTACTTAAGTGTTCTGAATGTTGTACAAGCACATGATGAGCCTGGATTTTTCTCTTATGTGTTCGGAACTGGGAGGTGCAGGATTAGCAACAGGGGCAGGGACAGCAGATGAGTCAAAAGAAGCAGATTTTGCTTCAGCTTTGCAGAAGATTGTTGATTCTACAACTGACATTGGTTTATCGGAAGGCACTCGCACTGTGACTATCACGTATTCTTCTTGCACCTGCTAATTTTTCTACCTCTGGATGGAGTCTTACCTCTTGTAGAAACTTGAATGTATTCTTTCACATTTGGACTTATTGGTCAATCAATTTTGGACAAAATACATTTAAGACAAGTGTGGCTGATGCGTGTGTTTGCTTGTAACTGTAGTGTGTGCGGAGTGACCAGTGACAACGACCTTCAGAGGTACAGTCTCAGTACTGCTCCATTTTTCTTCCTTTTGTTTTTCTTGTGTGAAAGCATAATTTTAATTGCACAACATCAATGTTGTACTCACCTTGAAAATGGTCAGTGGCTGCTGTTTGTTGGGGGCCCAAATAGATCACTAGAAGACTTGTATGAGTGTGACCATGGATAGGAGATCACATATATGATTCTCTCACCCAAGGTTTTATAAGGTAGATGTTTCTTCAAATGGTGAAATGTCACCTTGCACACAGGTTCACTTGTTGCTGTACTCGATTCTCTTACTTCTTTACTATATGCATGTATTTTGCCATGCAGGCTGCAGTCACAAGTGCTAGATCTTGATGGAGTAGGGCATGCTTTGCTTGGTCCATTCAAAGAAGGAGGACTTAGAGGGGGCTCAGTGACCATGCAGATTGAAGTAGAGAGGAGATTACCCCTTTCTATGTTGATTCAGAGCATCCAGGCATTGGATGAAGCTTTGCTGATTTTGCCTTTCAAGACAAACTCTTGGCTCTGGAGGTATGGGCAGCTCTCTTGCTACTACGCATTAGGATCTTAAGAGTTCTTGGAGCTGCATGATGCAATGTTGTATTTTGCCAATATGTGTGGAATAGACTTAATACTGGCAGCTCATGTTTGATTAAGAACTAATTTTATCCTTCTTCTCCTTCCTTAGTTCCTACCAGTTCTTGTTTGATGTGGTTCACTACCAGAAATATTTGCTCTGGGATCCTGGATTACAGTCTTATTGTTTGGGTGGATGGCTGTAGAGGGAATAAAATCAACTACTCTGTGGCAGGCAGTGGCAAGCCACTCATTTTAGTTCATGGCTTTGGTAAGTATCTCTCATTATGTTCAACCTTTCACAAAGCTAATTTAACATGCAATGTAATGCACACATTCAACCAAAAACCAATCAATACACAAGGCAACTGTGGTGAAACCATCCACAATCCTGGCTTGAAGTCTTCAGAATTGTTGTTCACCATATATATCCAGGACATAACATTCAGAGATTGCTGTGAGGCAAGAGCTGATGGTGAGTGAATGTTTGTCATGTGGCAGGTGGAAATGTGGGACACTTTGCAAGATTGATTCCGTTTGTTGCTGAGAACTACAGAGTCTATGCAATTGATCTTTTGGGTTTTGGAGCTTCAGATAAACCTACAAATGTAGAATATGGGCCTGAACTGTGGGCAGATCTCGTGTGTGGTGTGTCCTTGTTCCCTCTAACGTTTTAGTGCTTTTGACTCAATTTGCTGCCATACCCAGTGTGTAGACCATCAAAGGCCTCTGTACTCAGTGTTGCCTATTTCATGGCACATTTTACTTAATTTGCAGAGATGCAATTGTAGGATCAATCGAAGATAGACATACTGTTGATGGCTAATGCTTATGCCTGTCTGTTGAATGCAGATTTCTCTGAGGAGTTTACCAAAGAGGGTGCAGTACTATTTGGAAATTCCATAGGATCACTCACAGTGTTAGCAGCTGCTGCAAAGGCTGGCAGTGATTTATTCAAGTATGTTCTGTTCTGTCATTTTTACTTTCATGGTGATTTTGTTGCAGGCTTGGATAGAGTGGGGGATGGAAGAGTTGAGTTATTTGTAATAAACTGGGCCAACCATTGATGCTAAGAAACATTTGGAATTCTTTGCTATTAGTTATTGTTTGTCATTATGTTGTCATGGTTGCATCAATCAAGTGCAAGGATTCTACTGGTACAGACATGAGCTTATACAGGCATGGCATTGACAACAGGGGGATAGTGTTACTGAATTGTGCTGGAGCCATGAATAGGAAGGGCCTTGCACAAGATGGCTTGGCACTTCAGTTGGTAGGCCCAATCTTTGCAGTAGTTGAGTACTTACTTAAAAAACGCAAGATTGCCAATTTTTTGTTTAACAGGTAACTCTTTCTTGCCTTTTGAATTCTGATTTTCATGGGCCTTCATCTGTGTTAGACCCTATGTGCTTTTATGTTGTTGTGGTCTCAAAGTTTTACAGTACCAATTGAGAGGATTCAATCATGAGACAATGCTGAAATGCGGATGCTCTGCAGATTTCGGAGCAAGGAAAATGTAAAAACAATCCTGACACAACAAGCTTATCGTGATAAAGCGGCTGTAACAGACAATCTGGTAAATTTTGTCATGGTTTTTCATCTCTATAACATCAGAGATTGGTAGCTCTAGATAGAGAGGCATGGACAGCTTTTGGTACTCAAAGGCATTAGAGCAAGCACACATATGATGAATTCTTAACTGAGATAGTTATTCATGGTATCTCTAGTAGGAGACCAAAATCAGTTTTCAAGATCAAACAAGTGTGCTTTTGGAGTCAGAAGCAATGACACAGTTCCTTGTTGGTGGAGGTTGTCTAAAGATTGTAATGCATTTGCAAACCTGCAGGTTGATATTTTGCACCATCCATCAACTGACGAAGGGGCTTTGGATGTGTTTGTTAAAGTGTTCACTGGAGAGCCTGGTAAGTAGTCTTTTGCGGGAAGTTCTTTTTGGTTTAGGTGCACTGTCAATTTGAACACATGCACCTGTACATTTTGTCATTTAGGGCTGCAAACCTCATTGTGCAGTATGGTTGGGCTTATTACTCTTATGTAGGCACAGACTGCTGAATTAGAAGTATTTATGTTACCTCACAAAAGTCATGTTTTATGACCACAAAGAGAAAGATGATGGATAGATATTTGCAAAAACTCCTGGGAGCATCACTTCTGCAGATGTTTGCACCTCTGGGCAGCTCATGATGAACTGATTGCAAGTCACTGGCAGAGACTAGAAATTGCATGGGCAAACAATGGGAGTAGAATATGTAGTGGTGAAAGGTTTTCAAAGCAAAACTATGCAGAGTTCTAGAGGTGGGAAGTATGGCAGGCAGTGATCTAAAATTTTCATTCTGCTTACAGGTCCACGACCAGAAGCATTGATGGCAAACATTGATCTGCCCTTACTCCTGTTGTGGGGTGAAAAGGACCCTTGGACTCCTGCTAATGGCCCGGTATGATCCTTCTATTGTAAGTTCTATAGTTGGCTGCTTTTGTTTGCCCTTTGATGGCCACCAACAAGAACAAAGATTGGAGACTTGATTATTTGTAAATTGATGTTGTCCCCACCTTCGCTTTGAACAGGTAGCAAAGTTCTTTATGAAGCTAGCAGGAGAGCGGGACAACCTCTTTGTGGAGACACTTCCTGATGTTGGTCATTGCCCTCATGATGACCGACCTGAGCTTGCAGCTGGACGTATTCTTCATTTCCTCAACACATTTGGTTTGTAACTTGAAGCAGTAATTTGCGTGTGTCAGAAATCTGCTCCAGATACCATTATTCATTCAGAGACATTTTAGGGATGCGGCACTTTCCAATGAATTTTCATTTAAAAATGGAGATTCTCGTGGAGTAATTCTCTATGGCCTTGTGTATAGGTATTAGCTTCAGGTCATATTCTCTGCTCCAAAGAGGATCAGCTATACTGTAGGCTCTTTCCAACCTGGATTGTGAAATTGATTTGTATTTTACAACAGAACATGATTGTTTGATTACATGTTAAGACCATGATGACATACAAGAAGGAGACCACTTAGAAGACTTTCATTCTAATTGGCACAGTGTAAATAGCATAAATTCATGTGTCATACAGATGGTGGTGGTGTCTGGGTTGCTTTTGGCAGTGTGGGGGATGAATTCTGAGACTCTTTGTGCAAAGCTGTTTTGTTGACACAGAACAATTCTAAAGTGTTGGGGTAAGGACTGAGAATGGAAGAGCTCACGCAGGACCCAGATTCTGAGAACAGCCTTGTTCCAAGAATTGAGAGATGATTTAATCCAAGTATTGAGGTGGTTCTCACATTTTTAAATTTTTATTTTTTTCATACCCCATCCTGTTCTTTATTTTTCTTTTTCATTTATGCCCAACTGGTTCTTTCATAACCAATTCTTAACTCATTTAGATTAGTCGATTCTATTAAATCGGTTCTTTAACTTCATTTTCAGATTTTAGGTCCAAAAAAAAATAAATATATATATATATATATATATATCTGAACAAAAACATGTGATCACATTTTAAAGATATACAAGTCAAAGAACATTAGAGTAGTCTTTTTCCCAATTTATCTCGCTCAAATGAGCCTTCAAACTCATATAATTCTTACTCTAAATTTATTTCAAAATCTATTAATTCTACCAACTTATTAGGGGTCTTGCAATCCATCCTTTTTTCATTAAGCCAATTCTTACTTGCAAAAATTAATTTCTCAAGGTTTTCTGATTGAAAGTATCATCTTCTCAAATTGGTGAGAATTCCAACAATGAAAAAAAATGTCTTAGTTTCAATTTGAAAACCTATAGTTCCTAATATTTATTTAGTTCAAAAGCCAACATTTGGGAACATAATTTCATATTTCCCCACCACCCCAAGGGCATTTGATATCTTTAACAATGGTCACCCCATGCTCACAACAAAGAAAAGGAGATTAATCTCAAAGTTTAGAATCTAGAATCTAACATCAAGGATAACATATTATGAGCGCTCCTTTCATCATATCTTGTCAAGAAAGAAAGGAAATAGTTAGTCACCCCAATTATTGACCTCCTTCTTAATGTTCTTCACAAAAGTTCTCAACTCAACAATCAATTTAAAGTCATTGTCATCAATCAAGCCATCTCATAAAGGGAGATAGTTCATTCTTTCCTTTAGTCTTAAGCTTGTGGATATGGCTACATTCAAAACATCACTCAACAACCAATGACCTTAGAATTAGTTTTGCACATAGTAACAATAAGAAACAAAATATTTATTATAATTTGTGATATATGTCATGTGAGTGGAGGGGGAACACAACCAATGACCCTAGGACCAATTTGCTTGTTGTAATAAAAGGCAATGGCTTTTCAAATTAATAAAGGGCTTCCTAAAACATGATCACTTTACTTGTAAACTTGTACAATTCATATTATTAATCAAAATTAAACATTTTGGAGTACAAAAATTCAAAACAATAAAAAAGAAAAAACCAAAACAAAGTAACTTACATTTTACCTTGTTTTGATTGGTGTATTCAATTTTTTGGGCTTGAGGCTCGCAATAATGCAAGCCTTCGTCCATTCATGTCTTCCTTTCCTTGACTTGTTAGGCCATGTAATACATTTTTGCAAATTTTCTTGGGTAGACTTAATGGAAACATATTTCAAACCCTTGGAGATTATTTCTTTAATAGATGCAAATTAGGAAGCCTTAAAGAAGGTATGTCCAAAACAAGTCCTTTGAAAACTTTCCATCATGCCCAAAGCTTTTCAATTTATTACTAAATTCAAGGCAACTGTCATGGTATTCAAATTTGTTTTTTCATCTTTAACATAAATAATTTTTTTTTTGGTCAACCCATATTGCTTTAAATGATTTTACAAACATATTGCCAAAGTGTGCCCTAATGTTTCAAATATTTCAAATAAGCCACTTGTAATGTGTTTTGGCATCCAATAATTTCTTAAGAAATTTGTAACTAATGCAAAAACATCATGTGCCCTTTTGGACATCCATAAATCAAAACTTGCAATCATAAAAACACATTCTACCAAAGTTAATAATACATGTTTGTTTTGTCTTCTCAACCGAATGTAATAACACTTCCTAAATAAGGTTTTTCTAGAAGGGAAAACAACACAATGGTAGAATTGCATTTCCAAACATTTCAGCCAAATATTATCAACAAACTACACAGGTAGATGGTTTTTGACAATTAACAAACCCAATTTTTTCACAAAATCCTTTTGGTGCACATTATTAAAAAATGATGATAAAGGTTTGGAATTTCTTCAAACCTTTCACCTCCAATTCTTTTGTCCATTCTCATTTCATTTTCATTCATGAACACATCACATCCCCCAAATTAATTTTTTCACCAAAGCCATAAGCAACCAACAACCTACCTTTAATGAAATTCCAACTTATAAAACAATGTAGGGGTAGGGTAGTACTAACCACATCAAGGGAGGAATAATATGATGTGCACCAAGAACATGATGAACACTGACAATAACATAATGAACAAAAGTGATGGTATTTGAATTACCAATGAACACCAAGAACATGATTAAACACCAAGAATGCAACAAACAAACAAATCAAGAATGCAATGAACACTAAGAATACAATGAGTAAATGAACACCATGAATGTGACAAACATACCTAAAAAGTTAAAAACATGATGGACAATGTGAACATATAATATTGCTTCCAATGTGGGAAAAATGGCATTTCTTGAACCTTGAACCTAAAGCTTGGCCTCTAATGTAAAACCTTAAACTCTAATTAATTTTATATTCCCTATTCCTAAACCATTAAGAACTAGACCTAAGGGTTATCCATATACTCTACTTGAGTATCAAAATTCCAAATTTAAAAAATGGTTTTTGATGAACTAGGTATTTCAAATTTGATATTTAAAACTTCAAGTATCAACTTAGGTAGCACCCTAGGTGATACCCTATTGATTTTTTGCCTAAGAATTAGTTAGGAACGAAACTAATGTTAAACTAGTGTTTAGTACCTACCCAACATTAGCCAAAATAACAGTAATCCAAAAAACAATTTAACTAACTAGTCCACATTTGTTTTTTTTCTCTTTGTATTTGATCTATGACATAGGTGGATTATGGGACCCAAGCAACATGGGAAATGAATTGAGACTAGTAATATTTGGTATTAGAAGGTCCTTTCAAAGTGAGTAAAGGTCAATGCAACATAAAATACATACCTCATCAGGCCACCCAACCAACAAAGCAATCAAAAGTGTCGATGTGTGTCCTATGAATGTGTGAAAACACATCAAGCTTTCCACCACAAAATTAAGTATCATTTGAAATTGTTGTACATAATTTCTGAAGTTGATTAGGATCCTTGTGAATTAATCCACTTCAATCATTTTTTAAGAAACTTTTGTGTTGCATTACTTATCTCAAATCCTACAAGATTAATAACAAGGAGTGAAACATGCAATATTTGAATATTAAGGTGTTTTGGTAATGTTGAACCCAATAGAATAGTGATTGTGACTCCCAAGCCTATAACAAAGTTAGGTTTGCTTTTAGAATAATCCCCTAACCACAGACCCGTGGAGGTTTCCTATTATTATTTTTTGGTTTTATTTAGTCTTGTGTGGTTGACTTTGTAAATTTAGAATTACCTTATAGCAATAATTAGTCTTTAAAAAATGGGGGCTATGTTATTAGTAGGCCTCCTTTTTCATGGGCATCAAACATCCCATGTCCCTTAGTTCATCATGTCTCATAAAACCTTGTATTTGCATTGTCCATTTGCTTTATCATGTGCCACCATAA
>Ga0116230_10006513_pt1 | contig 11514 bp, 10 predicted proteins | sample S1TSphfallax_3_FD_88678 | JGI IMG/M metagenome (GOLD analysis project Ga0116230, IMG submission 88678) | Host-associated microbial communities from peat moss isolated from Minnesota, USA - S1T2_Fd - Sphagnum fallax MG | ecosystem: Host-associated > Plants > Peat moss > Unclassified | place...
CGACCGGCGTGCCCGAACGCGGGTCGATGATGTGTCCGTACCGCCGGCCGCCCGCGACGAAGTTGCGCAGATAGTCGCCCGACGAGGCGATGCCCCGGCCGCGGAGACCGACGCTCGCCCAGGCCGAGCCCGGACGCTTGGGATCTTCCAGCCCGATGTGCCAGGCCGCCCGGCCCGGGGGAGTGCCCAGCGCCCGCAGGTCATGGCCGAAATCGACCAGCACATTGGGCAGCCCGTGGTCGACCGCGATCTGCGCCACGATGTCGACCGCGTACTCCTTGCCGAACCCGCCGAAATCAAGCGCCATGCCCGCTTCCGGGAGCAGGACGCGGCCCGGCTCGCGCCGGACCCGGCTCCAGCCCACGCGGCGCCGCGCCGCCGCGATCGCCTCCGCGGACGGGATCGTCGGCGCCTCGGCCTGCCAGTTCCACAGGCGCAACAGCGGCAGCGCGGTCGGATCGAGCACGCCCTGGGTCATGAATTGCAGCGTGTCGCACAACTGGAAAAGTCCCTCCGTTTCCGCATCCACCTCCACCCAGTCGCGCCCCGCCGCCGCATTGATCCGGCTGATGAGGCTGCCGGGGCGAAAGCGGGAGTACTTGGCCTCGAAGGCTTCGACCCAGGCGACCGCCGCGCGCTCGAACGGCGCCGCCTCCGCCTCGCCGCCCGGATTGGCAAAGCTCACCTCGCACTGCGTTCCGAGGGCGCGAAAGGCCAGCTTGCGCAGCGGCACCCCGGAACCGGTGGTGGGCCGGTCCGGTTCGGGGGTGCGCTGGGAGCGGACGAGAATGGCCATCGGGAAATCGGGAGACGGAGCGGCGTGGCTGCGGCAAAAAATCCCTACCAGGAAAACTTGGCTCCCGCCACGATGATTCCCGCGATCGGATAGGCGCTCTTCGGCGTGACCCCGTCCCGGCCCCACATTTCATACCGGTCGTAGGCGAGATCCAGCTCGATCCGGTCCGTCACGTTCCAGATCGCCTTGAGGCCGTAGGTGATGGTCGCGAGTTTCGACAGCCGGTAGTCCGAGGAGTAGGCGGCCCCTTGGGGATTCGGCACTGCGGTCGGCACGATCGCGGTCGCGTCCAGATTGTAATAGTAGAACCGCGCCGCGCCCTGCTCGTACAGGCGGAGGTCGGGCCGGAGCACGAATCGCTCGCCCAGGTGCTGAAACCATGCCAATTCGACGGTGCTGGCGACGGTGCCAAAGGTGTCGGCGTAATAGCGGTAGCTCCCTTCGAGCGAGCCATGCAGGGCCGGAAAGGCGCGCTCCACCGAGACCAGGGCCGCGCCATGATTGCGCTCGTCCGGGCGATTCTCCGCGAAGCCCAGCGGAAGATAGAGCCCCGGCAGGATCGCCACGGTCTTTTGCACGACCTTGTACTGATCGTTGAGGAAGCCGGTTTCCCGGCTCCAGCTCAGGTTCAGCGTGACGGTGGTGAGCGGATCGAGCAGCTGGGTGAGTCCAAGGATCAGATCGGTCGCCTGCTTGCCGAGGTAGGGATGGGCGGGGGTGAAGAACGCCTCCACATCGTCGCTGTGGCCGGCGGCGCCGACCAGCAGGGTGGTGTTTTTCTCGTTGAAGTCGGTGAGCGTATTCAGCGACCATCCCCGGGAAATGTAATCGTGCTCGCGGCTCTCGCCGAACCCCGCGGTGACGCTGACGCGGGACCAGGCGCGCGTCGCGTCGGCCTCCCAGGCCTTGCGGTGATCGTGCAGCTCCGTGACCGGAACCTGCGTGCGGCCGGCGGCGGCGGGCACGCCCGTGGGGGTCGCACCGGCGATGGCATCGATCACGCCGCTGAGCTTGAACTGCCAGTCCGGCCCGAGGTCCTGCTGCACCAGCCCGCTCTGGGCATGGACGTCGATGCGGCCGCCGGCTTCCGCATAATCCTCGTACTTGTAGGTGACGGAGTCCTCCGCCCGGCTCGCGCTCCGCGGCAACGTGAGCGCGAGGATCTGCGTCAGCAGGAGGGCGGGCGGACACCCGATCCGGCCACGAGCCGGCTGGCTCCGACTTCCGCTAGTTGCGGACGATTTCAACGGAGGAGATGCGCAGATTGGCGTTGAGGAGACTCGGGTTGCCCTTGTCGGCGAGCAGCCCGAACTGCTCGATGCCGATGTAGGGCGAACGCTGCCGGAGCGCCACATAGAAGGCGGTGATGGTGGCCCAGTCCGTCTTGGTCGCGGTGAGCATGAGCGTGTGCACGGCAAACTGCCCGTTGCTGACGTCCTGGGTGTCGCCGATGTTCACGTTCCTCAGGCCGGCTTCGGTCGCCATCGCCTGCACCTCCGAGAGCAGATGGATCGAATCGATCGTGCGGGAGGCTTCGAGCCGGCTGGCGGCGGTCTGGGCCGCGGTGTCGATGGCGGCGCGGTTGGCCAGCCAGAGCGTCTGGTCGCGGAGGGCGGCGGTCGTGACGTAGACGTTGTGCACGAAGCGCGCCCCCTGCCCGGCCAGGCTGGAGAACCAGACGAGGACACAGATGACCGCCAGTCCGGTCAGCAGGAGCTTTTCGCGGAAGAGCCGGGCGAGGAAGAGCGCGCGCAGGGTCCGGATCATGAGGCAGGGGGCGGCGCCATCGGCTTGAGCGCCGTGGGTCGGAAGGTGACGGTGAGGGTGAAGGGGGTGAGGCTGTCGCGCGAACCCTGGAGGTGGACTTCCACCCGTTCGCATTCGGGGAGGGCTTCGAGCGCCGTCTTGAAGGTTCCGATCTCGGCGGCGTTGTTGGTCTGGGCGTCGACGTTGAGCGTGACGAGCCCGCTGGTCGTGGCGCGGAGGAACTGGATGGCGGGGGGCTTTTTGCTGGCGACGATGGAGATCATCTCCAACGGAAGCAGCCGGCGCGTCGAGAGTTCGGTGATGCGATTGGCGAGTTCCTGCTCCTGCATGATGCGGCCGACCACGGGGCTCTGGGCGTTCACCTTGAGGAGGCGCGCCTTCTGCCAGAGGCCGCCACCGGCCAGCGCCAGCTCACAGAGGAGGAGCAGGGCGCAGGCCGCCGCGCTGCCCATGAGGATGCGCCATAGGAAGACGTCCCGGGCACGGGCGCGGCGGGCGGCGGCGAGGTCGCCGCGGTCCCGCACGTCGAGGGTCGTCAGAGCCGAGAGGGGAAGCCGGGAACGGAACTCGCCGCTGGCGAAGACCACCTCCCGATCGGTGCGGGCCGGCTGGGGCAGGGGCGGCTCGGTCAGGTCGACGATCGTCCGGCTTTCGCCCACCGCGCGCAGCAGCTCGTCGCGCAGGGCGAGACGGGCCTCGGCGGTGACCTCGGGCGGCAGGAGGCGGGTGAGCACGACCGTCGGCACCGGACCTCCCGCCCAGTGAATGGCGGTCAGCGTCAGGTCGGTCGCGAGGAGCACGGTCGTCGCCGGCGCCATCTCGGCTCCGAGCAGGGTCGCAAAGGCGGGCAGCACCCACTCGACTCCGGACCAGGCGGCCGTCTGCTCGGCGGTGAACCGGCGGCGATAGGAGGCGTACACCAGCGCCCTTTCCGAGCCCGGCGACCAGAAATAGCCGTAATAGAGCTGCGCGAGCGGAAACGGCGCCAGGGCCTCGACGGCGAGTTCAACCTGGCCGACGACTTCCGGAGCGCTCGAGCCCGGAGCGATCGGCACCGCCCGCGTAAAGAACAGGGCATCCGAGAGGATCGCGACCCGCGGGGGCGGGGGACCGGCGCGGAGCAATCGGAGCGGGGAGGCGCACATGGTCAGGGGGAAGGAGCGGCCGGCGGAGACGGCGGGATTTCATCATTCTCCAGCAACTCCAGGATCGTAAAGGGATAACTGAGGTTCTGGGGGACGTTGGCGGCGTTCGTGCTGGCAGTGGCGGTGCCGGTCGGCTGGGCGGTGTTGGTGACGGCGGTCGTCGTGGCGGCGGAGGAGCTGGTGTTGCCGGCGGTGGCGTTGGCCGCATTCGTCTGGATGAGCGCGGCGCCGCCCTGGGGGGCGATGACGGCGGAGAGTTTGAAGATCGACCGGCCCTCGCGCACCGTGACGAGGACGCGCAGGGCGGTCACCGTGGTGCCGAATCCGCCCGCCTGTCCGCCCAATCCGGCCACCCCGGCGAGCATCGCCGCATTCTGGAACCACTGCCGGTTCTGGTTGGCGTATTGCCCGGTGCCCGACAGGAAGTCCGTGAGATGCTGCCGTTGGACATCGGTGTACTGCCCGACGGCCGCGAGCACGTCGGCGTTCGCGCCGTTCACGTTCGGCGTGGGGAAGCTGAAGATCGAGCAGTCGGCGACGAACCGCCAATAGTAGTCGTTGGGTTGCCCGAACTCGTCGAAGAACGTGTCCTTGATCACATCGATCGCCGCCAGCTCGGAGTAGGAGCGCAGGGCGCGGGCGGGCGCATCGTAGGGAATCGGATCCTGCTCGTAGTCGACGGTGAGGGGCGTGGTGTAGACGTACCCGTTCTTCATCCAGCCGAGCAGGGCGTCGGCCAGGCTCTGCGCGCGATCGGACGGGATCTTCCAGACCTCGAACAGATTCGCGAGCGTGGTGAGGTCGGTGTGGTTGAGCGGAATCTTCCCGCTCTCGTCCTGCAACGCGACCTCGACGCTGCGCCCTTCAGTCGGCGTCCAGCCGGCCCAGCCGATCGGGTCGCCCCAGCCCTCGTTCACGCTGTGCAGGCCGTTGTCCGCCTGCCGGAAATCCTCCAGGACGGCGATGGTCACCTCGAGGGCCGAGTAAGCCTCCTGGCGCAGTCGCCCCGCATCGGCCTCGCGCGCCTCGACGATGAGATCGTTGCCGGCCTTCTCGATGAAGGCGGTCAGTGCCACCGCCGTGAACACGAGCGTGATCATGACGATGACCAGGACCGAGGAGCGGGTCGAACGCGGCACCATGGTCAGCCGGGGTTGGGCAGCCCCTGGGGTGTGGTGGGCAGCGTGACCACGGTCTCACGCTTCAGCTTGCCGTAGGCGAAGGCGAGGCGGAGGCGCTGGGGCACGAGAGGATTGCCGCCGGCGTCCTTGCGCAGGACCGTCTCGTTGGTCCATTTGTTCAGGTCGCTGTCGAAATAGTCATAGCTGCACGCCGCCACCCAGGGCGAGAGGAGCGCCTCGCGCGGGGGATCCTGGTTGAAACGGGTTTCCATGTCCGAATGCCAAAGGAGGTAGAGCCCCTGCCCCGACCGGACCTGAAGCGAGCAGACCACCTCCGGCAGCGGCCGGCCGGGCCAGTGGAGGACGTGAGTGCCGCCCAGCAGCATGAAGGTGATCAGGTTGTCCTGGAGTCCGTTGGCGGGCGTGACCGGCTGCACGCCGATCGGGCTCGCGTTGGCCGCACCGGACGGAGGATAGGCCGCGACCATCATCTCGCGCTGAAGGTAGCGGGTGACCGCCTGGACATGCTGGTCGAAGAGGCGGACATCCGTGTTCCTCCCCCAGAGCTCGCCCATCGAGAACACGAAGGTGTTCAGGGCCACCAGCATGAGCGCCACGAGGGCCATCGAGAGCAGCACCTCGATCAGCGTGAAGCCGCGGCGTCGGCCGCGGAACCCGGGGGCCGGTTTCATGACGCGGGCTGGCGGCCCTGGACGACGGCGATGCGGTTGGCCGCATTCTGCCGCAGGGTGGTCCGCACGGTCGGATCGGACCACGTCGGTCGGACCAGCATGAAGCGTTCGGTGTACTTGGCGGCGTTCGGGGGCGAGGACTCGCTGACCACGCAGGTTAGGACGACGTTGAAGAGGTCCGTCGTTTCGGTCGGGGTGACTTCCGCGGTCCATTTCACGTGGCGGCGCGTCCCGTTCATCCCCGGATCGTCGTCGTCGAACTGCGCCCCGTTCTGCACCGCCGTCAGGTCGGCCAGCCCCAGGAGCTGGCCGTGCGCGACCGACAGCGCCTGATTGGCCAGGTTGGCCCGGCGGGCGATCTCATAGCTGTTCAGCACATTGACGTAGGCCGCCCCCAGCACCACGGCCGTCAGCGCAAAGATCACCAGCGCGACCATCACCTCCATCAGGGTGAAGCCGCGCCGGCGCCGGGCGCCGGGCCCGGATTCAGCGGTGGGCATCGGCGGGCGCGAGCATGGGCGCGCAGGTCCAGGGGTCGAGTTCGAGGGTGTGGGCCCCGCCGTTGGCGCGGAACTGCACGCGAAACGGGGTGCAGGTGCCGTCGGCATAGAATGTGACGAAGGCCATCGGATTGGTCGCCACGAGCGTGCCGCCGATCAGGGAAGCGCTGGCGTCCTGATCCGCCGGGAAGAAGTCGATCATCGTGTCCACCGGCCCCGTGACGGGCGTCGACCGCGACGAGTCGCCGTCGCTCAGGATGAACGACCGGGTCCGCTCGTCGTAGCGCAGCCGCAGGTCGTGCTGGCTCTGGAGCGCCGATTTCCGCGCGTTGGCGCAGACTTTCCAGAACTGTTCATCGAGGGAACGGGGCTGGTCCGCCAGCAGGGCCGAGGACGCGCCCACGAAGACCGTGGCCAGCAACGCGATCAGCGCGAGGGCCAGGAGGATTTCGAGGAGCGTGAACCCCCGCGGTTCACCAGTTGCCGATATCGTCATCCGTGCCGTCCGTGTGATCGGGTCCCTTGGACCAGAGGTCGTAGCTCGTCTTGTTGTGCGTGCCCGGATACCGGTACTGGTACGGCTCGTTCCACGGATCGAGCAAGGGATAGGTGGTGCCTTCGGCGACGTAGGGGCCGCGCCAGCGGTCCGCCTTGTTCGCGGGGGCCGCGAACAGGGCGTGCAGACCCTCCTCGGTGGAGGGATAGTCGCCCACGGTGATCCGGTACGTGGTGAGCGCCGTCTGCATGCTCTGGCGCACGAAGATCTGCGCCGTGCTGATCTTGGCACCGCCGAAGATCTTGTCGACGTTGGTGATGGCGAGGCCGGCGAGCAGTCCGATGATCGCGAGCACGACCATGATCTCGAGCAGGGTGAAGGCGCCCCCCGACGGGCGGAGGCGGCGGCGCATGCGGGCTCCGGCCGCGGGAGCGGCGGGGGCCTCAACCAGGGAGGAAACGGAGGGAAGCATGGACAAGGAAGTGGGCGATGGCGGGACCGATGTCGAGACAGGGGCCGCGCTGACAGAGTGACAGAGCGGACGGCGGCCGGGTTCCGCCCAACTGCCCGGAGCGCCCCGGGGCGGCCGGCCGCGATAAAACCAATTTACATTCGGCGCGGTCTCGGATTGGGTCACGTGTCCGTTTCAACCCCACCCCGTCCGCATGATCCTTCGCCTTCCCCCTTGGGCCGCCGCGCTGGCGTCCGCTCTGCTCGCCGCCGCGCCGCCGCCCGCCCGGAGCCAGGGATTGGCCGCCGCTGCGCCGGACGAAGCCGGCTGGGGTCAGGCGACCCGGATTCTCGCCCGGATCCGCGCGCCCGAGTTTCCCGCCGCCGTCTTCCCCATCACCGCGTATGGCGCCACGCCGGGCCAGGACGCCACCGCCGCCATCCAGGCCGCCATCGCGGCCTGCCATGCGCAGGGTGGCGGCCATGTCGTCGTGCCGGAAGGCACCTTCCCAACGGGCGCGATCCGGCTGCTCAGCCGCGTCGATCTGCACCTCGCCGCGGGCGCCGTGCTGCGTTTCTCGGCGGATCCCGCCGCCTACCTGCCCGCGGTCTTCACCCGCTGGGAAGGCGTGGAGTGCATGAATTATTCGCCGCTGATCTATGCGTTCGAGCAGGAGGACATCGCGGTCACGGGCAGCGGCCTGCTCGACGGCTCCGCCGCGCCGGACAACTGGTGGGAGTGGGCCCGCCACGATCAGGGGCACGTCGCCCGCGCCGCCGCCGACAGCCGGGCGCTCAACGCGATGGCGGAAGCCGGCGTGCCGCCGGAACGGCGCCGCTTCGGCGCCGGGCATTACCTGCGCCCGAATTTCCTCCAGCCGTACCGGTGCCGCAACGTCCTGATCGAGGGTGTCGCGATCGTCCGTTCGCCGATGTGGGAGATCCATCCGGTGCTCTGCCAGAACGTGACCGTCCGCGGGGTGAGGATCTCCTCCCTCGGGCCGAACAACGACGGCTGCGATCCGGAATCGTGCCGCGACGTGCTCATCGAGGGCTGCGTGTTCAACACCGGCGACGACTGCATCTCGATCAAATCCGGGCGCAATGCCGACGGGCGCCGCCTGGGCGTCGCCGCCGAGAATCTGGTCATCCGCCGCTGCGACATGCGGGATGGCCACGCCGGCGTGGCCATCGGCAGCGAAATTTCCGGCAGCTGCCGGCGCGTGTATATCGAAGACTGCCGGATGAGCAGCCCCAACCTCGAGCGGGCGCTCCGGCTGAAATCGAACGCGACGCGCGGCGGCACGATCGAGGACATCTACGCGAGGAGACTGGCGATCGGGCGGGTCGCCGAAGCGGTGCTGACCGTGGATCTGCTTTATGAGGAGGGCGCGCGCGGCTCGTTTCCACCCGTGGTCCGCAACGTCTCCCTCGAGACCACCACGGTGCAGTCGACCCCGCGGCTGTTTTTCATCGCCGGATTCGCCGGCGCGACGATCGACCGGATCCGCGTCGCCCACAGCACCATCGCCGGCCTGAACGCGGCGGAAAGAATCGAGCATGCGGGCCGCATCGAGCTCGACCACGTGGAGCTGATCCCGGAGCATACGGGACCCAGCCGCAGTTCGCGCGTCTTACCCTGACCCTCCGTTCATGCCCCCGGCCGCCCCAGCCCGACCCGCCTCCAGCCATTACCGCTGGGTGATCTGCGGACTGCTGTTTTGGGTCACGACCTCGAACTACATCGACCGGGGGGTCTTCGGCAATCTCGCCCCGGAGATGCCGGGCCGGCTGGGAATCGGACGGGAGGAGTGGGAGGCCGCCTACTGGAACATGCAGATGGTCTTCAGCGGCGCCTACGCCGTCAGCATGCTGCTGATGGGGCCGCTGATGGATCGCCTGGGACTGCGGTGGGGTTTCGCCCTGGCCTGCGCCGGCTGGTCGCTGGCCTCGCTCTCGACGGCGGGGGCCCCCGAGATCGGCGCCCTCTTCGGCAGCGCGATCACCGGCTTCTTCATCTGCCGGATTCTGCTCGGACTCGGCGAGGGGGGCAATTTCCCGGCCGCGATCAAGACGACCGCGGAATGGTTTCCGCGGCGCGAGCGGGCGCTGGCCACGGGCGTCTTCAATTCGGGTTCCAACATCGGCGGACTGCTGGTGCCCTGGGCTCTCCCGTTCGTCCTCGCCCTCCACTTCGGCGCCGTGGCGCTGGGTTGGCGCGGGGCCTTCGTCCTGACGGCCGGCCTGGACTTCGCCTGGATCGTCGCGTGGCTTCTGCTCTACCGGAAGCCGGAGGACCACCCCCGGGTCAGCGCGGCGGAATTGGCGCTGATCCACAGCGAGCCGACCGAACCGGTCACCCGCGTGCCCTGGCGCCGGCTGCTGCCGCACCGGCAGACGGCGGCGATCGCCGTGGCCCGCTTCATGACGGACTGCTTCTGGTGGTTCTATCTCTTCGGATCGCCGGACTTTTTTCGGCAGCGCTTCCACCTCGATCCGGCGGGCCGCAAATACCTGATCATGACGATCTACGTGCTGGCGTCGGTCGGCAGCGTCGCCGGCGGCTGGCTGTCGGGCGCACTCATGAAGCGCGGCTGGTCCACGAACCGGGCCCGGAAGGTCACGCTGCTGATCTGCGCCGTGGCGGTCCTGCCGGTCGTGGGCGCCGCCCTCACGGACCACCGCTGGGTGGCGGCCGGACTGATCACCCTCGCGGCCGCGGCGCATCAGGCGTGGTCCGCCAACATCTACAGCCTCGCCGGCGACATGTTCCCCCGGCGCGTCGTCGGCTCGGTCACCGGCCTGAGCGGGATGATCGGCGCGGGCGGCGGGATGGTCCTGTTTTACGTCACCGGACGGGTGCTGAGCCGGACCGGCAATTACCTGCCCGTTTTTGCGCTGGCCAGCGTCGCCTACCTGCTCGCGCTCGGGTTGGTCCAGCTCCTGGCGCCCCGGCTCGACCGGGCGCGGATCGAAACCGCGGCCGCCTGAGTACCTGATCATTGGATACAAGGTCGGCCGGCCCGGGGGGCGCCGCCCCGCGCGCGAAATGCGCTTGACGAGGACAGGTGTCCGAAATAATCGCTTTCCTACCCCCCCATGAAAGCACCCTGCCTACCGTATTGTCTCCTGGCGCCGCTGTCGGCGCTCGCCTTGACCGCCGCCACCGCGGCGGCCCAAACCGCCGCCGCGACCGGGCCGGCCTCGGCCTCCGGCGGCGCCACCCCTGACGCCGAGCAGGTGGTCACCCTGAACGCCTTCAACGTGAATGCGGACGAGGCCCACGGCTACGCCGCCTCGGAAACCACCACCGGCACCCGCATCGCGAGCAAGATCGTCGACCTGCCGTTCGCGGTGGACGTCGTGACCTCCGATTTCATCGCCGACTTTGCGGCCTTCAATCTGAACGACCAACTCGCCTTCGTGGCCGGGTTCTCCCCGTCGGAAGTGCAGGGCCAGTATCAGCTGCGCGGCTTCCAGAACAGCACGTCCCTGGTCGACGGCTTCCGCCGGATCGGCCTCGTCGACGCGTCGGACATCGCCCGCATCGAGGTCATCAAGGGGCCCGCCGCCTCGATTTACGGCGCGACCCAGCCGGGCGGCATCGTCAATTACGTCACCCCGCAACCCACGACCACGCCCGTCCAGACGCTCGAAGTCGACGGCGGCACGGACGACTTCTACCGCGGCTCGATCGCCCTGTCCGGCCCGGTGGGCGACAGCCAGAAGCTGTTCTACCGCATCGCCCTCTCGGATCAGTTCAACAAATACGCGGAACAGTTCGCGAGTCAGCACAAGGCGTACATTGCCGGCAAGATTCTCTACAAGCCCGACGATGCGACCAGCGTCTCCGTCGAGCTTGAGCATCAGGAACTGTACGAGCACCCCTTCAACCAGGTCCTGACCGTCACCGAGAAGCAGACGATGCCCTGGGCCGGGAACAGCGTGACGGAGAGCCAGTACTACGGGATCGTGAGCCCGCAGAACAGCGGTCTGCTCAACTATGATTACGCCGGCCCGGAATCCTACGATCACAACCGCGTCACGAGCGCCACGCTGATCGCCGAGCACCGCTTCGCCGACTGGTGGTCGGCCAAGCTCGGGGTCAACGCCTTCACCAATCCCTACAACGACCAGGAAGTGGGCAGCGGCGCCTACTATCCGTACGGCACGGGCAACGTCACCCTGGCCAACGGGGTGGTGCAGCAGCCCTTCACCCCCGAGGTGAAGGATCAGCCGCAGGCCGACTGGAAGCCCCAGCGGGGCGGCGGGGCGCAACTCGATGATCTGTTCACCTTCACTCTCGGGCCGATCAAGAACAAGCTGCTCGTCACCGGCGACTATTACGAACTGACGCAGCGCACCCTCACGCTCGTGCCGCTCGTCAACGGCAGCCAGGCGACCGATTACTACGCGACCTACAGTCCGTACAGTTCCGCCGGCGCCCCGTACTACACGCCCGCGAGCACCTGGAACAACTCCACTCTCGGCTATGGTTGGAACACGACGATGTACGGCCAGAATCCCGCGCTCTACAACGGCGTCAC
>Ga0116230_10006514_pt1 | contig 11512 bp, 10 predicted proteins | sample S1TSphfallax_3_FD_88678 | JGI IMG/M metagenome (GOLD analysis project Ga0116230, IMG submission 88678) | Host-associated microbial communities from peat moss isolated from Minnesota, USA - S1T2_Fd - Sphagnum fallax MG | ecosystem: Host-associated > Plants > Peat moss > Unclassified | place...
ACTCCGTGTACGTAACAGGCGGGAGGACCATTGTATGACATCGAGCTCGGACGCAGGGACAGCCTTACTTCATATGCCCCGAGCTCCGAAACATTTCTGCCCGCTTTCAGTCTCGAGGTTTCGGGCTTGTTGGAAGACTTCAAACTTGTTGGCCTAGACCTCGTCGATTTGGTTGTTCTCTCAGGTCAGTGGGTTGTTCAATTCTCGCCCATTCCATGATATACACGTACAGCAGTAGTTTGCAACGCAGCTGAATCCTGAAACGTTTTATAAGATTTTTTCCCATCACATTAGCTTGGGTTACCCTAACTTAAGGAATTTCCAAATTAATGCAAACACAGGCGGACACACAATCGGGCAAGGTCATTGCAACAGCATTATCAACCGCGTGTATCCGCACGTCGACCCTCAATACCCCAAGTATTACAGCGACCAGTTGGTGGCCAACTGCACGGACAACGGCGCCATCAAGCTACCCAACTACGACAACAACACCCAGTTCTTTAACGACCCGATCACACCGCTCCAATTCGACAACCAGTACTTCAAGAACCTGAAGAAGAACCTGGGTCTATTCACGTCGGATGAGTCGCTCTTCAACGACCCACGCACGCTCAAACTGGTGGAACACTATGCCAACAACGAGGATGCATTTTTCAAGCAATTTGGTGTGTCGTTGCGAAAGATGGGCAAGATCGGTATTCTCACAGGGACACAAGGACAAATCCGCAAGCAATGTTGGGTTCGAAATTCACACAACGCTGACCCTGCTCTCGACCCCATATCCCTCAACTTCACGGACAGCACCGCCAACTGATCCCGAAAACATGTTAAATCGGAAACCTAAGACTGAAAATGCAGTCAATACAAAAGTGCCCACCCGTGAACATGGTTCGTATCCCGACCCAGTGGGCTTTCTTTCACTTCCTTCGCAGGACCCTTAGAGCATCTCCCGCGGTGTTCAGCATGTGATCCTGCACAGTTAAAATGAATGAAGAAAATCCAACATATGCCGGTTTCACTCACGAGAATCGTTTTGGATCAGTACAATTGCGCACCTTGCCGTGGCTGGTAAACAAGGTCAGCACCGCTGTGCACCTCCAAAAAAGAGTGTAATAAATATGATTGAACTGCTGCTCAGTGTTTCTGATTGGTCGATCATAATGATTGGTCCAGATGGTTTGTTATTAGTAGTCCCCCACCTATTTCCTGCCCCAGTTTCAGTTTTATTGGTGGGGTTGCCAAAGAATACATAACTGAACTTGGACGTGAACAATATTTTCGTAGGGTCACATACTGAGCACCGCTGGAGATGCTCTTAGCACCAAATTTCGTCAAATCTGAGTTTCACCTTGACTTTTTCATTTTTCTATTTCTTGTACTGTAGCTATAAATATTCTGGTTTGTAGGTTGATAGAGGGATTGAGGGATGAAAGAAGGGCCCAAAAGGGGGGTGGCTTTTCAATCTCTAATATGAATATTCTTTCATTCTTATATGAAGATCCTTATCATTCTTTTGAATTTTAGAGGGTGAGAATCACTGCCCAAAATCCCACTTGTTACTTGTAGGGTCATGCATTAGGTCATGGAGGAGAGTGGTATATGGATGTTAGGGGTTTACCCTGAATGTGGAGGGACAAGAGACCCCTTGAAAATAAAGGCCCATTTTTTGAATTTTTCTTCAGTTCAAGGATGTGATTGATGGAGTTGTGTGTAGTGTAAAGCTCTCTAATATCATTCTCAAAATAAGGGGCCTAGAATGAGGTGATAGCCAAGTTGAGCCACACATTTTGGGAATGTCCCTCACTTGTGGGCTTTAACCTATCGTAAGGCACAGGGCAAAATTTATCATGAACCAAATCTATGTAAATCACAAGGCTTATGAAGGGGAGGGTTCTTATGCCTACTCCTCAATAGTGAGACAGTTCTTACACATACAAGTAGGCATAATTTCCCTCCCATCCTTAAGGAGTAGGCATATTGCCCCTCCCAATTTCTAGGAGGGATATTCATAGATATAAGTCGCCCTCCACATACATTACAAATTTTCTCCGAGTGCTTTACCATAAGTTTTTGGAGGGGGTTCCATGACAACTCTTTTTAATAATTTTCCTCCTTTGCCCAACAGCATCTTAATATACCCATGCAATGAAGCAAAAATTATAGATAATGTTAGTAGATACTACCCAATCACCAAAACATGTTTTTTTATTGAATATTTATTATATTGGAAATGGGATAGTTTTGTCTCCAATCAAAATGGTCAAGTCATTTCACATTTTTAAATGTGACTAAATTTTGGATTATTATTGTGACTAACTTGTGCTAGGTGACATTGGTGTCAGATGTTGCTCATCATTTTCAAAACATATTTAAATAATAATTTTATTATATTGAATAATAACATTAATTATTTTATTCAACTGAAAAATCTGAAAAATAAATATGATATTAATGTAATCTAATTTATATTTTTCAATAAATTCCATCAAACTATCATGAGCTCATTGAAACCCATGATCTAGACAAGTTGCCTGCACCAAAGTGAGTAATAATAATAATTGGACTATTGTTGAACATGTGTCTCAAGTTTTTGACCTATATATACTTTCTTTTCCTTTTATAAAACATGTCATATATAGTTTAGCCATGTTAATCACAACATTAGCATTAAGATGTCACTAGAAGGAGTTGAAACATCATCTCCATGGCCATGAAATAGGTCCTTCACCATCCAAAAACAACTTCATGTTGTGACAAATAGTGTAATCACATAAAAATAAAGATGTATATAATTAAAATCTCATGCATTAAGATAAATGTAGTTTCATAAATGAAATTAATTTTCACTTGTTGATTTCATTATTTAATTTGATTTAATGATTGGATTACATTAATTGAATCAACCGCATTTTAGATTACAATGAATTACATTGATGACATTATATTACTTAAATTGTATCAATGACATTACTTACATTATTACATCTTTAAAAAAAATTTAATTAAAAATAAAATTAATTTCAAATTTTAATTTTGAAAGTTCAAATATAACTTTTCATTTTAATTTTCTTATAATCATAATTTTATTTAAATTTTCACTTTTTTTAACTCTCAAATGTCAAAATGTCATATGAGTGTTCAATATTTTGATTTGAGCCATAAATTCACATTTAAAAGTTTTAATTAGTTTAGTCTTTGTAGTTTCATAATTATGAAATTACTTTCAGATGTGAAAATCAGTTTCATTTTCCTCTAATCTGATATTTACAATTCACTTGGTAATACTTCAAATTTCTAGTGGAAATGAATTTAATTTCAAAAAAATCCAACCTAATGTCATTATCTTGAATAAGGCAATTATGTATTTTCACAAGTTTCATAATTACATTTAATTTATAAATTTCCATTATTTCCTAATTACATCAAATTTAAATAATATTGATTAAATTTTCATGTACATAATTAATTTAATTACATTATGTCTTGCATGTTGACACATTAACATCCATGTCAAAATTCAATTGACATAGCAAACATGGGATATTTGTGGACCGTGTAATATTTATGTGGACTATTCAATTGCAATCTTTGCATAAGTGCTACATAGTCCACATGTAACTAGCAATGTCCAATATCAATAGAATGGAATTGAACTTAGTCATATCAAACCTACTTACTTTTTCTAATAATCAAAATGGACATAGTTAATCATTTCAATCAAGTAATTTAGACTTCACAAAACAATTTAGTCATAATGCTACTAGCCTAAAAATCATGGTTTTGTTGGGTGTTATGTGAATTGCTTTCACAACAAATAAAAATGATGTTAACAAATGTTTGCCCTATGCAATTATGTGCATCTCCTATTCAAATTTGACATACACCTTTGCTGATTTTTTGCATTTAAAAAATAAAAGTTGCTTTGTATGTATAATTTTAACTATATCATGTGATTTGCAAGTGTCAAGAGATTGAACTTGGAAATGGAAAAACATGTTAATTTCAATAAAATTTAAATCTTCATAGTTAAAAACAAATTTAAACACACTAGAAATTGACTTTCAAAAACGCATTCACTTTTTGTGCATTAGAGTTTAGGCTTGGGCAACTATTGATTAGTTAATAGCATGAAAAATCCTAATTGTTTTCAAGATAAAATTGAACCATTCACCTTAACAAGCATACCACATCTTTTATGTAAGTTAAACTTGCACATATTAAAAGTTCTACATGCCTCCTAACTAGAATCCTTACCCCAAGTCCTTTAAAAACCCACCAAACTTTGAAGTTGAATTATTGAGCAAAAGTTTTAAACCATGTGTCATGGATATCATGGATGATATATCCATGGCATAACTTAATAATTTTCTACATTGTGCTCATTATTTTGATTACAATTATTGTTTTTCTAAATGACCTTCAACATATTTTCATTCATTCGCATTGAATTTTTTGAAATTCTACAAAAACATGTTGCACAACAAGTTTGGCCTTAGTTTTTGGAAGCAAAAGATCATAAACAAAGATGTAAACAATTGCAAAACACTGAAATTATTGAAAATTGGTAATAGTGATGAATCATCATGGATTGCAAGGTTTACATATAAGAAATCAGTAACATGTTATAAATAATAAATCACCATATTCAAAGCAAGAGGGATTGTTGATGTAGTGGCCAAGTTCATGAACACTTTCACTTTCATTAGTGGGCATATCTTATATATAAAAGCAACAGTGGTGTATGTCTGTCTGTTTGTGGTGACAAACAGGGCAGGGCAGGGGCAGGGCAGGGCAGGGCAGACACCCGCCCACTGGACTTGTTGGCGACCCGCAGCAACCGTCTAGGTGGTCTTCTTGCAGTGCAAACGGTTTCTTCTTGCTCTCCTCTCCCGCTTACGTCTTTTCTCCCTCTCTCGTTCGCGCGCTCTCTCGTTCTCTCTCCTTCCACTTGGTCTGTGTGTCTGTCTGAACCTATCCATTCCGACCCGTTAACAGTCTCTGTGAGGCCGATTTTGCAACCCCCCAGATGACAGAAACGACATCCCGAAAGGACGTCAGGATGTTAAATGAAGCTTCCTTTGAATTCGTCCGGTCATCCATCCCTCCGTCATCCGTCCGGTCCGTCACACCATCCCTTTACTGAGAGTCTGACACTATAGCTTTCTGCCCACGTGGGGGTGGTGGGAGGTTGGAGGGGAGGTTTTTTTTTTCAAGCTGTATTTGGTGTGGACAGTGGACAGTGGACTTTCCATGCAAGTTTTATTTGGGCACGGGGGGGAGGATTTATTTTCCTTTCAGCCAATGGGAAGGCCCAATGTGCCTTGCTTTTATTCCTTTTAAACTTGGGGGGCGAAAAGGATTTTTTTTCCATTTTTCCTTGTTTCCCAATGTGTTCTCACGGTGTTCCCTCTAAGTTCCTAATGGGTTCCCAATGTGTTCCCCAAGTTCACAATGTGTTCTTCAACATGTTCTGCATATAAGCACCTCACTTTTATCCCATATGCTTTGGCAAATGTTGTTCTCCTTTCACCTGTGCATTAGGCACGGGGTTCACACTAGTATAAACTAAATGCTATAACACCATTACCAATTGCATTCAAAAGTAGTTTATGTAAAACTTCTTAAACATTTGAATCATTTCCATTTATGGTGGCAAATTCTCAAAAATATAATAATTATCATTTTTTTTTTCATTTTCATAATATCACCAAATCTTTGATCAATTCTTGACATCGTTCCAAGAGGTTCATGAATCCTTAAGGTGCCCAATAAAGAGGAAAAAATAACTATTACAATTATGATGGCACCTCTCCAAAATTTGTGAAAAAACTCCAATGATAATTGTATCAATCTCATTTGAAGACCCATACTTTTCAACACACTTGGACTTAATCTTCTACCACAACTCCAAGTGTGTTGAACATAATGGGTTTGAACAATGCATGTTTAATGCAAACTATAATAGCCATATGAAATGTGGTGTTATAATATAATGTTAAATGTCCAACATGGTTTCATATGATTTGGTGCATGTGCCAACCATTTCAAAGCATGTGTAGCATGTATAAACAACTCTTGAACATTATGTGCTTAAAATTATGTGTGCAAGGGTTTGATTTGAAAATCACCCAATTTTCATATTAACATTCTTCTTCATTTACAACATTGTCGGTGAAGATAAATTCAATACTTGACATTCCAAGTTGAGGAATTTATCATCTTGGTGCAAAGGGATCTAATTGTTGTCAATATTAACTTTCATAATGAACATGACATTCATAACATGTGTTAGACTAATGATAGCATTGACCTTGATTTCATTTGTGTTAGAGGTGTAAAAATGAAAGTGATGCACCAAATTTATTTCAAGTATTATTTTCACATCAAGTTGAATGGGTCAAACAGTGCATCAACAAGTCGATATGTATACATATTTTATCACTATAAGAAAGTTTTACTTCATTGATTCTATTTTCACTTTGTGAGTAATTCAACTAATATTTATTGCAAACCAAACTTTTAAAATACTTCAATCTTGCAATAGTGAAAAAAATTTATTGAAAATGTAAGTTTTTCTTTTATTTTTGGGTTATTTGGCAACCAAATGCAATTTGGTTTGTTGATTTTCCTATCAAATTTTATCAAGATTGTCAAATTTACACTTGATCAAGACCATTGATTGGCAATCAAATTTTGATCATGACCATTTAAATTGCAATAAAACTTGTTTGGCTGTAAGGCATTTTTTCCCCTTTGATTTTCAAGCTTTGAACAAACTTTATTTTCACCATTGACATATGACCAAATTTAATTATGACACCTTAACTCATGAAATGAACCTATTGTTAGTTGTGGTGCCTGACAATTATTTATATATTTTTTGCAATGAACCATTTTGATTGGCCCTCAAAATAAAAGTTTCTAGTTTTGCAATTTTTTTATACATATTACTTCAAACAAAACTACCTTTACTGCTCTATACACTAGTGCTTACAAGACATAGGAAATGATCTCAAATGCAATTACTCCCCCTCCTTGTCTCTTTACAAGTGATTTTACAAGAATGAGACTTCACAATTTCAAGTGATCTATGTATATCTAGGTTCATGATAACCTTTGCCTCGAGCTTTATGATTCAAGTAAAGCCCCAAATTGAGAACATTCCCAAAATTTGTGGCCAAATACATATATCCCCTTGTCCTATGCCCTTTATTTTGAAATTTACTTTACATTTTCATCTGAAAACAAATGATACCAACTCCAAACAAAACAATCTCAATTCCATTTTCAAGACAAAGAATGCTCATCTCTAAATTTGCAACTTGTGACCATGTGAATGTGTTTTGAATTTGCACTAATGTCAATGTTTTATGTTTTGTGTATTGCAAGAATCATGAGAATAGAAAGAAGGAAAACACAAAAGGAATGGAGATAGGTAAGATGAAAGATGAAATGAAATTTAAAATATTCCTTAGAAAAATATATTGACCTTGAATGGGGGTGTGAAACTATTTTTGCCTCACTTTTTATAATAAAATTAGTTGGTCCTAAGTTGTGCCATTTCATTGTTGGTGTTATAACTATATACAAAGTCTTGAGAAAACATTTGCAATACCCAATTTTTATAAATTTGTATCTTTTTGAAGATAACAACATTTGAAGTTCCAAAGAGATTGGGGTTTTTTCCTTTTTTTTAAATTTTTTTTCCATTTAAATTTTTTTTGCCAGGTTGAGCAAATAGGTCACCTTCAAATTGTTTAATCAATTTAAATTTCAAGGTTAACAATTTAAATTGATTTAAACCTTGAAAATTAAATTTAAGGATTTAGTGATCCTTGAGATTGTCAGTTGATGTTAAATCTTTCTTGGAACTCTTGTGAGTCATCCTGTGTGTTCTTAGGGTTTTGGGATTCTTAGGGTTTAGGGCTTGATCAAGTAGCTAGTTCTTTGCATATAACCATTCATTTGTTGCGATTCATTTATTCATTCTAAAGGAATGAATGGTTACATGGATGAATGAGAATTTCACCACAGAAACTGGAAAAAAGGGCAACTCCATGAAAATAGTAGCCATACTCAATGAATCTTTTAAAATCTTTAATTTTCTGAAATGAAATCTTCAAATAAAATAATTATTCGATACTGAAAATGTTGAACTAGATGATCATTTCATTACAAAAAAAAAAGTGTCCATTTACACACTAATATTTCCAAACCAAATGTTTTAAAGAGTATTCTTCTGTGCTTTGAACACAAGGTTTACTCAAGGATGCTAATGGTTTGAGCATGGTGTGCCTGTGTGATAGTTTTCTCTGTAGAAAACTGCAGTTGTCTCTTCCTCAAAAAAACCGATTGAGAGAGCTGCAGACTTTTAGAACAAAGTCATCTAGTGATCACTTGTAACAAACATTTGTAAAGAAAAACAGCCATGATGGACAGGATCCAGGCCTCAGTCAGAAAGAACATGACAAAACCCACTCAAAAAGGAAAAATCGGATTGATTTTCAGTACCTTTGTTCAAGGGAAAAACTCAGTGTTTGGTCTTCGCAGTAACCAGGTTGAACATCAGAATGCTGCTGAGTAAGCATGTAAACACTGAGCCATCCAAGTTCTTCCTATTGAGCTTCCTTGCTGTTGCTGTTAAGACAGGCATTTGTCATACAAGTGACAAGATGCTTCTTCCTTCCACAACAATATGAAGCATGCATCAAGAAAGAGGCTTGTTACAGAGCTAAGAAACCAATAGTCAACATACCTGCAATGTGAGTAAAAACATTTGAGCTGCAGAAGAGAGAGTGGAGTGGCTCAAAATCATTGTCTGATTGCTTCTGTGTGCTCAAATGGTCAAAACACAGACCATCAAGTACCACCTTCTCCAAAACCTTCTAGAAGGCCACTCCAACTAGATCATCATACATTCTGCAATACATTTGCAGCAGCAACCTTCAACAATCTAAAAAAAGCAATGCCATCAAACCCATGTGCTCAGACTCCCTGCTTCCCTGCTGCCTGGTGCATCAAATCCAAAAACCTGTAACAGCTTGACCATACTTGTTTGCTGCTTCAATATTGACAAAGAAGCAGGAGACAATTCTCTATATAATCCTGTACACCAGATTGCATGAAATGCTCCTGTGTATCATAGACATCGTCAGCTCCCAACAGAGAGTGCAGATCACAAACAACAATCTGCTCAAAACTTACAACAAACAATTGCACAAAAACCTGATCCTCGGTTCCAGGAAGGGTTCCAGAAAGACCCGATTGGTCATGATGTTGGCTAGCATTCAAAAAATCTAAAAAGCATGTTATGATGACATAACACAATTTCCATAACAAAAAAAAACATTGCCAACATATCCACACCATGGAACATGACAAGGTACTACACATCAACTCTGGATGACAAATGCAATCATCAGTCTAAACTCTTTGCTCAAAAGAACTATGTGAAAGACAAATGGTGACAAAACTTGAAACAAATCGTTCTGAACATCCTATCATCTGTTTGTTTAACATGTCAAGCAATGACTGCAGATCTTTCTGTGGAGGATGGATATAAAAGCAATGGACAGTACAATTTACTATCATAAAGAATTCATCATATCTGCACACGACCACACAGAAGGGTAGAAGGTAAATAATAGAAATTATGCTTTTATTGATAATTCCACCAGCTTGCAGTGTTCTTGGCTTTGTGCTCAATGCAACCCTGCATTCAGATGGAGGAAAACACAAACCTACTCAGCTCTTGATTGTACAAGAGACTGTCGATCTCTTCCCACAGAAACTTCTTAAATTGAAGCCCTAACACTGCCTTCACTGCTGTTGATTTGCTTCTTTGCAATCTTGAACCACTCTGTATGGAAAGACCCCGGAATGTCAGTGCGCTCATATGTGTGAGCACCAAAGTAGTCACGCTGTGCCTGAACAAGGTTGGCAGGCAGTCGCCCCCGTCGGTAAGTGTCAAAGTAGGCAAGACTGGCACTCATACCTGGAGTGCTCACTCCAACTTCGATTGCCAGGGTCACAACTTTCCTCCATGCTCCTTGCCTCTCCACCATCTCTGTTGCAAACTCAGGATCTATCAGCAAGCTGGAAAGCTTGGGGTTGCGATGATATGCCTGCTTAATACGATCCAGAAACTTGGCCCGAATAATGCATCCTCCTTTCCAAATGCGAGCAAGTTCACCAAGGTCCAAATTCCACCCCTTCTCAATGCTCTTGGCACGAATGAGATTCATCCCTTGTGCATAGCTGCAAATCTTGGAAGCATATAAAGCCTTGCGGACATTGTCAATGAGCTCTTTCTTGTTAATGTTCTTGACTGTAAGAATGTCAGTAATTCCTGCCTCTTTAAAGACTTTGGCAGCTTCCACACGCTCCTCTTTCAATCCAGAAAGATATCGCATGTCCAAGGATGTGGCAATGGTGGGTGCTGCAATCGATAGCTCAGCAGCTTGCTGGACAGTCCATTTCCCTGTGCCTTTCATGCCTGTCTTGTCCAAGACCTTGTCAACAAGTTCTCCATCATCCTTATCATCCTTCACCAAAAAGATGTCAGCAGTGATTTCAATCAAGAAGCTTTCGAGCTCACCCTTGTTCCACTCAGCAAACGTCTCCTGCAGTTCCTGGTTTGTCAAACCACCAACAGATTTGAGAACATCATATGCCTCTGCAATGAGCTCCATATCACCATACTCAATGCCATTGTGGACCATCTTCACAAAGTTGCCAGCACCTCCCGGTCCCACGTATGTCACACAAGGGCCATCACTGACTTGTGCTGCAACTTTCTTGACAATGTCCTCTATGTATTTGTAAGCCTCTAGAGTACCTCCAGGCATGAGAGATGGTCCATTACGAGCACCTTCTTCTCCTCCTGATACTCCCATTCCCAAATACAGTAAGCCCTTGGTCTTTGCAGCAGCAGCACGCCGTTCTGTATTCTCATACCACTCATTGCCTCCATCAATGATACAATCACCCTTCTCAAGGTACTGTGAAAGAGTCTCGATTGTTTGATCAACAGGGGATCCTGCCTTGACCAAGATGATGATGCACCGTGGCTTCTGAATGGAGAGAACAAACTCCTTTGGATGGTAGTAACCCTTGACTGGAAGATTGCCTTCCAGTTTGGCACGCTCGACTGTCTCATCTACTTTGTTTGCTGAGCGGTTGTACACTGAGATAGGAAAGCCCTTCTCAGCTATGTTGAGGGCCAAGTTCTGGCCCATGACTGCAAGCCCAACCAAACCGATCCTTGAAGGGCCATCCATAGCTGCTTACAAACTGATTCGATCTGCTTCTTCTTCTTCTTCTTCCTTCTTCTTCCTCCTGCTGTCAGCTTCAAACCATGATGCTTTGTCAGGAAATTTGTAATTTTTGCTTGAAATCGAAACATGATGTCCTATCTTCTTGAAGGAAAAAAATAGAAAACCCCAGCCAGCAGCATAACGACCATAACACGAGATAAAAACAGAGCTTCTTCTTGTAGCCGGCAGCAGGG
>Ga0116230_10006515_pt1 | contig 11511 bp, 4 predicted proteins | sample S1TSphfallax_3_FD_88678 | JGI IMG/M metagenome (GOLD analysis project Ga0116230, IMG submission 88678) | Host-associated microbial communities from peat moss isolated from Minnesota, USA - S1T2_Fd - Sphagnum fallax MG | ecosystem: Host-associated > Plants > Peat moss > Unclassified | place: USA...
CTACCTACCTACCTAAGTTTAGGTTAAGGAGGTCTATATAAATAAGTAGGCCTAGTAGGAAAATATTTATTTCATAAAGTAGATACACATAATTTTAAGTAGGGACACATGTCAACAAACTATTGCTTAATTTTTTTGCTTATACATAATTTTAAGTAGGGCCACATGGCAACAAACTATTGGTTAGACTCTTTGATTGGTCTGGTTGTAACATAATTGAAATTACAATTTGATGACCTAGTTATAATGTAGTTGAAATTTCAACTCATTCTTTGATGACGTCATGGTTTATTAGTGGATGAAGTTCATCCAATGGGGGTTACCCCATATGACAATTCCTAAAATTGGAAAATAGTTGAAAGTTCAACTTTGAAATTTGGATGAAGGTGGATGAACTTCATTCAGAAGTTTGAAATGTTTTGTCAATTAAACTAGTCTATCGCTTTCAACTAAAATCTTGTCACCTCGATGTTGGTTGAAAAATTGACACGTGTAGGCAGGTTTTGATTGTGTTGTGAGTTCGACTCAACATTGTCAACTATTTTGGTAGGCAATTGAAAATGTCATTTTGAGTTGTAAAAAACATTTTACAATTGGAAGTGACATTTTCAACTTCAAAATGTAGTTGAAACATAGTCAAAACCTTAGTTGAAAACCTCAATTTTTTAGTGTATGTTATGTTTTTTAGCTAAGTTTCAATGGGTTTATGTGTCAATTTGTTTTAGTTTGTAACCTTGAGGGCATGTTTCATATTGGTATGTATTGTGTGCTTATGTTTCAATGTATATTTTGTTGTAACATTCTATGTTATAACATGGGTGAATTTCATTGAAATTGTGAAGTGTGATGTGCAACTTATGTATGTTTTTAAGTATTTACACAAATATTGAAATGTGGGTGATGGGTAATCACAATCTCCCATACACAAGCCATGATATTAATGTTGTCATAGAAAGCTACCATGCAAACCTAAAAGCAACATGGAGAGTGACAAAGTCACGACTATTTAGAAAACATGTGGATTGATGCATTCACAAGCTATTGGGGGATTTTTGTCACACTATTGGTATCAAAGTTTGAAAAAGAACTAGGGGTTTGTCCTAAACATAACACAATAATGATTTATTGTTAATGTCATTACTCATGCAAGAGAATTCTTAAACAACTTAATCACCTTGTTAATCAAGATGGTGGATATGCAATGGTCACCTCATTAACACATGAACATGTGAAGTATAAGAATTACAATTCGAAATCGGAATGGGCCTACTGTGAATGTCTCAAGTCGTAAAAAGGAAACATATGTAAACATCATATTAAAATATTAATGTTCTTTCGTCCCCATCTTGTAGAAGGAACAATTGCACGATATTACGGTTCATTAAGAGGAACTGTGAACAGTGGGTTGAGTAGGATGCTAAGTCCTTACCCAATCGTCATATTGTTTTTACAATAGACACCATAAACAAGTCCAGATCCCTAAAGCACCCCTAACTTGGAGAATAATATTTGCAATTTCATATTGAAACTAGTTTTGAACACTAATGAAAACAACATGTTTATGCAACATTTTTTGGCTAATTTGACGCAAGTAGCTAGAAGGTAAGAAACAATATTGGTAGAATTATGACGTGGGTTTGTCCACCCAATACACATGACCAAGTTCCAGGGATTGAACAACAATCACAAAATGGGCTTAAAATGCATGCATGACTTCCTTAACCATAGAGATGTTGTTACCCAATGAACGGAAGAGATTTGATAAGGTAATGATTATTTAGTGAATGGCAAGGAAGCAACAAGATATTTGAGTAGCTGGATAGGATTAAGATTGTTGATTATTTGATTTCAAATTAATTTTGGAATGAAAATAACTTAGGATGTAAAACTTTTGGAATTTGATAGAGTTTCAGAGTTTTTTTTACACATAATTAGACTTAAAGAGCTACTGAAGTTGGAACATGGAGACAATATGAAGTTCAAAGTTTTTTTGGTATTGGAAACCACAATTTTTTCATGTTTTCATTTTTGATTTTTACTTTTAAGACTACAAATTTTTTATATGTTCAATTCTGAATGAAAAAAGTAGTGTGAAATTGACAAGGAAACATTGATCATACTTTGTAATTGTTGTGTTCTTTTTTTGGATTTCTAACTATAATTACGACCACAAATTCTGATTGTCAAGAATAATTTTGAACTTGAGGAGAATGAACAATAATTGTAATGAAAATTTTGCATGAAAATAGTCTACCAAAATTGTTTTGAACAATAAAAACTATAGTTTGTAATTGTTGGAATGAATGATTGAATTTGTATTTGTATTGCTTTAAGTAGGCAAAAAAAAATTATAAAATAAAATCTACACCTACTAGATGCACTCGAAAACATTAAGTCCAAAAGGAAATTAAACATGGACAATGTGGGTTGAATGATATATGCTCTGCGATTTATTGAAATTTATAATGCATTTGAAAAGCAATTGAAAGCCATCTTTTGATTATAAATGTTTGTGTATGAGGTAAGTACAATGACATGAAACCCATGTTTCTTATCTTAATGGAATTGTAGGGGCATGTTTTTGTTCTAGTTACTTATCATTCATTAATAGTGGAATGAAATGTGACTTTGAAAGGTTTCATGTGCAAAGTTTAAAAGTAATGGTCTCTGATGTTTCATGTTTTGCAAGTGTATGTTTTTCTTGGATATCATGTTTCAACATTAAGGTGTGTATGTTTTTTTTCGTGCATCATCTTTATTATGTTCAAGGATCTCAAAGTCTATGTTTCTAGATGTCATGTTTCATATGAAAGTTTTTGATTTTTTTCAACCTAATTTCAATGTGGTATTTGATTTGATTTTGATTTTTTTCAATTTGTAATTTGTTTCATCGTAGTGATCACAAAGATGTTTGATTCAATCATGTCATTTCCTCTTGTTCAATTTGGTCTTATCAAATATCTTAAAAAACCCTTGGTGCAAATTGAACAAGCTTGGTGTTTTTTTATTCCATCCATGTTTTTGGTCATGATTGAGTCAAATTTTGCCTAGAATAGTGTATTAGGATGAATATAAACTTCTTGATTCTCTACGAATACAGGGTAACTCTCTTGTCCATTCTTGGAGTAATAAATTAAAATATATTACATAAATTGGTTCTACAGTCCGTTATGTTGAATAATTGCACCTTTTCAGTTTGGGTTGTCCAGGGTTGTGCAAACACCATGAAATTGCATCGTCATACTAAACCCTTTCAATATCAAGTAATTACCTTCAATTTGGAAAAATAATGTCAAGTGATTGCCATCTATTTGGAACAACTAGGTTCTTGTTGTTTTTTCTGTGTGGAAAATATAGGTTTCAAACACAATGAAACCTCTAAGTTTTTTCACTTTTTCATTTTACCATTTGTTAATGATCATGTTTTTCATTTTTTCCATTTGTCCATTCCACAACAATCCCACGTTTTTAAACTCAAAAGTTCAAGCTTTTTATGCAAATTTCCTTTACTTTCATCCTATAAATTATAAAACTTATTATACAGTTTCATTTCAAGTTTCGAAACCAAAAAGTCAATGCGTGTAATTTTTTTTAATACCATGTTATGTTTCAACACATGATGTGTAGGATTTTGTTCATATCATCTTATGTTTCAATGTTCGTTTTGCAAATTTTTCTTTACATCGTCTTATGTTTCAAACCGATGTATGCAAATTTCTCTTCGTTTCATCTTATGTTTTGAAACTTGTTTTCTACATTTTAGTTGAAATTTCTAATCCAAACAATCAATGAATATAACTTTCCTTTGATTTTGTGTTTTATTCCAACTCTTGTAATGCAACTTATTGTGCAAATTTTTGTTCATTCGTGTTATGTTTCAAAACTTTTTGTGCAAGTTCCTTGTCCAAACAATTAATGTGTATAGGTTTTTGTTAATTTTGTGTCATGTTGTCCATGCCTCTATTTCTTCTTTTCATGGTCAAATTCCAAGTTTTGTGATAACAATCGTGCTTTAATTACTCTTATTTTATGTTTTTGCTTTTATATGATATTGCTAGGTGTGTATTGTCACTTGATCCAAGATACATTGTATGCTATGAAATTGTATCAATCATATGGTTTTGCTTAAACTACTTTTTCATCTTGACGCTTAAAGAAGGTATGTACTTAAAATGCATAAGAATGACTACATGGTGTGCATAACACCAAGTTTCATTTAATCTTATGTTTCAAGGTAATGCCATTAGGTTTTTGTGTATAGGTTTCATGATTCTTTTTGCAAGGCTTCAAGGTTTTTTAGGTTATGTTTTGTTATTTATTTTGGTTTGTGTACAATTTGGGAACACAATTTTGGAGGACATCGGTAGTCATTGTTAGTATTTATTTATTTTATATGTCATATTTCTAATTCATTAGTGCAACTTGTCTCGATATGCACTTTCCATGTGTAAAGTCGATAACACTTACCAAGTCAAGTTTGACTAAATGGATGTGTTATTTGATGTGAAATGGAATCGATGACCAAGGAGTCAATCCCAAGCTTTGGATTGTATACATTTTGTTTTGCCAACCTGAGGTCCATAACAAAGTAAATTCCATCAATTGTAAGAGATGCCTCTATAATATTGGGAACACACACCACGTTGTTCCAAGAGGTGTTGGGTCAAAACTACATGTCTACATTTCCCTTAGAAAAGCATTATAGACAAGCAAGTTGATCGGCTTTAGCACATTAAGACCTAATCCTTTAATTATTTTGTACAAAATCTAACAAGCTCTTTCAATCACCTCCTTCCTTGATAAGAAAAAAATGTCACCTTCAGTGAAATGGATTCACATTAGTGTAATGAGGGCAACATCAAGATAATCAATCTCAAGTAGCCTTGTGTAGGGAATCTATGAAAGTTTGTGTAGGAATGGTGAAGATGGGGCAATTGAAAAAATAACCACAAATCTTGTCAATATTCAATGCATGAATTATTCATTCATGAACCTCATTTACCATGATCACATGAGAATAAAAATCAAGTTATTCATCAAGTAAAATCTCTAAAAGCAACATTACATCTGACATATATTTTATCGTTATTTTAGGTCCCGTGTAGTCCTCAATCTAAACTGCATAAGCTTTTCACCAAGGCGACATCAAGATTCTTTAGCAACTCTTTGGTCCATAATGTAATTAATTCCACCTATTGTAAGAGATGTGAATTTTCAAGAATATAACTTGTAAGAGGACTAAAGACTTGCCACATTATGGGTTATGCCACACTACAATTGCATGCTTGATTGATTTTCTAATGAAAAATTGACACACTTTATCAATTACATGTGACCTACATAAATAAAAAAATATTCGCCTGAAGTAATACGAAGGCACACTACTGTGATGTGGGCATTGTTATGATAAGCAACTTCCAATTTGTTTGTATAGAGGATGTCCCTTTGGAAAGTTTGTCAATGGATGGCAAAGATGTGGCAAAAGATGGTTCAATATAAGTTAAAATAGTGATACCAAGTTTTTAGAGAATCAAGGACCTCCAAGATTCTTATCATTTGATGTTATGTTTCAAAATATGTTAAATAATGCAATTCAAACATAATGTTTTAGTATCCAAGTTTCGTACACACAATTGTCATGTTTCAATTGTTCTTGTGGGATATCATGTTTCTACTATCTGGTCTTCTTTGTATCATGTTTTGTATGTTCTTAGCTTTTGTTATTCTTGAAGATTCACATGTTTTTATCATGTTTCATACTTTCCTAATTTTTGTTATTCCCAATGTTTCAACACACATGTTTCTATCTTGTTTTTATTATGTTTTGTACATTCATAGCTTTTGTTATTAGTGTAGTTTTGGAGCACTTGTTTCTATCATATTTCATTTTTGTTTTCATGTTTTGTAAATTTAAAACTTTTGTTACTCCTATAGTTTCGGAACACATCTTTCTATATTTTATGCCATGTTTCTACCATGTTTCTGAGCTTTTGTTTAATTGAAACATGTTTATTATTATTATTTATGTCATATTCTAGGGGCCACCTTGCTTCACCCAAAAGATGAACAAAAACAACCTTTGTGTATCAATACAAGACAATCATTGATGTAACCAAGTTAGAGAACTTCACCCAATGCCCTTGGATGTTTGAGGCCAAGATCAAGTTCAAACATTATCCAAGAACACCCAATGGTTGTGGGAGGAGCATTGCAATAACATAAAAAATCATCCTTTGCTGAAAATGTATTGGAAATAAAGGTCAACCAATTGTAGTTGGATGTTTGAAAGCAATGTATGGGATAGACCATAACATTTCCTTCAAACTTCCACTTGCATTTGGTTGATCACTTTAAAGTCTTTTACACTTGAACCTCCTTTTGATTATTAGAATTTAAAAAAAAAACACATTTAAATTTAAAAAATTAATTAAAAACATGGGTTCTAAAAACCTAGATCAAATGATTTTTGAAATTATCATGCAACTTTATAGTCGAAACATGTGTACAAAAAATAATTCTAAAAACATGTTGAAACATGTAATTTATACATGCTAGTGTAGTTGGCCATGTTTCAAGTGTTAAATTCCATCGGGGACCTCACTTAATTCGAAACAAGAAGAAAAATCATACGACTTGTTTAGGAATGTTGCAAGTTCATCGAAGCGTTACATTTTGCAAGACTTATCCGAATGCACTTGGATGTTCGAAGGTAACATGGGATAACCCCAAAACATTATCTAGGAACAACTAAGAACTAAGGGAGGAGCACAACAAGATCATAACTTGTCATCCATATTAAAAAAAAAAAGTTTCCTAAATGGGTCAATCGATTGTTGCTAAAACATGTTTACAAAAAATAAAATAAAATGTAACTTAAAAACTCTACTTCAACAAGAACATGCACAAAAATGTTTGGACTGTAATATTTAGTACTATATTGTTGAACATACAAGGGTGGTTAAATTGCAAATTGAAACATGACAGACGCATTTTGTAGTGTTTTATCTAGTTTGAATTTTTTAATAAATTGTTAAGTTTTGGAACGCAAACTATAATTGTGTAAACTATTATGTCGGAACTTTACATCAAAAAAATTTAAATGATAATTTGTGAACTCATATGGGATTTAGATTCAAGAAGCTTAAGGAAAAAATACAACAAGTAACATTGTTTGTATTTGTTTTTATGAACTAGTTGTAACTTAAAGTGAAACAAATTGTAGTGTATAAAAAATCTAGTTTCTACAGGAACATGTTAAAGGCCTTGAGGAAATTTTCTTACAAGCAAAAACAAGACAATGCAAACCCAAACAAACAATGCAAAAAATGAACACGATATAAAAATACAATTCATTTATTTTGTGAGCAAATATTTAGTGTGCAAGTTTTCAACCTTTGCCACAAAATGTGTCAATCATTAGAAAAAATATATAAATCATTATGAACTTGAAAACAATAAGAAGCTTCAACAAGTAAAACAAGACATGTTACATGTTCTTAAAATTGTTCATGCATAAGATGTGTTTCAAAAGGAAAAATGAAAGAGAAAGAAATTACATATAAAATAATGGGAATGAATAAATAAAGGTTCTTTAACATTGCCATGAGCTTGTTTTGATATCAAAACCCTAAGTTAACATCTACAACAAAGGAGCGATGATGAAAACAATAGTGGTAGATTTGAGTTTTTAAAAAAAATACACGACAATGATGCGAAAATAAAAAAAAAGTGTAATGTGCTATGAATGGGGCATGGATGGGGCATGGACAGGTTTTGCATGGAGCATGGGCACATGGCACCAAAACATAACTCCCCAAACTTTACATGCTTTGGTTGGTGATATGTTTCAGGGCTCAAGTTACCCGAGCATTGAAACTTGTGTTGGGCCACCCACTTGACACATTTCAATGGGTGGTAGGTTTCAATTGCCTCATTGCTTGGGCATTGAAACATGTGGTGATGGGCCCCGAAAGTTGGCATGTTTTAGTAGACACAATGTTTCAGGGAGTAATGCTTTTGGGCATTGAAACTAGCATTGGGCCGCCACCAAAACATGACATCTTTTGGTATTGGTCTACTCGAGGACTACGTGCGTCAAAACTCACACTAAATTGCCTCAAAACAAATGACACATTTACAACTTGTCGCTGAAATAACATGGAGGATTGGTATACGATAAATCATATGCTTGGCCAACACTATAATTAACAACCAATAAGCCAAATGCGGAACTATACCAATTGTTTGCTGATTAGTATTGCTACTATAATATAATAAAGGCTTGTCTTTTTGTGCCAGATTGAACTAACAGCCACCAATGCAAGCATTTATTGGAAGTGTGCTAATACTTAGTTGTCGGGTGAAGCGCCATGGCCTTAATGTCCCGTTTCACCCATCTTGTAAAGGATAGGTCATGAGGCAGGTAGGATAATAGGTGGTATAGGTGGTAAAGGATAGGTTATGAGGAATGTGGATAATAGGTGTATGGACGCATGGAGATGGTTACTACATGGATAAGGGTTACTTGGTTGTTAGAAGGTAGGCAGTAAGACAGAAACTCATCTAACCACCATGGTTAGTTAGGGAGGTGGAATCCTGTGAAAAACTGTTTCCTGCCCACCTACCGTCCATACATCGCGGATGTTGCGCTGTTGGCTGAGGTTACTCTGGATGTTTTTCTCAGGCACAAAGTTTTTGGGGGGGAGATTCCCCGTGAAATAAGCAGTCCTTACATGAAGCAAGTTCTCAAACCAAAAGGTAGGAATCCTTGCAAATTGTGGACCCAGTGTGATTACTAAAGTAAAATATTCTTCTGGATACTTGTTAACTTTGTGGACAATATATTTGGAATTTTGAATAGTAGTTAGTTACCTTTCAAATTTATCATGTTTGCTTCAAGTGCAATCTGTTGCCAACCCGGTTTCCATGAGAATCAGCACTGTTCCAATTTAAAAAGTTGTCAGTGATCTCCCCGCGTACCCACTTTCCTCTCAATGACATTCCTGCCGATGAGGGAGGAGAATTGATTGCAATATATATTTGCTCCATCGTTTCCTTTCATTGACAGAGTTTGTTTGCTGTCCTTTCTTATTATATTTTAACAACAATAATTAGAGAACACTAGTGTGCCCCAGTAATTTATTTTTCAATTTTCTGATGTTGCAGGATTGGCTAGCATCCCACGCAGTGATGCCTTTTCAATTCTCTGTTGTCATGTTACTGCGTAGCATCCCAAGAGGGGTTTAGCATTATGTGGGGACAGGTTTTTAGAACCCCAAATCAAAGTTTCTTTCTTTTCAATTCTACGCTTTCGAAAATTTGATGATTTTTTTCAAAACTTTAGCAAAATTAGTCGACTTTACATTTTTAAAACAAAAATCTCCAAAATTTCCAATAACATTTCCTGTCATGTGACAAAAATCCACACCCCAAAAAATCACTCAACTAAAGAGTCTTTCTTTAAAAAATTAAATGCTACCAAACTGAAATCAAAATCTCAATGTGGGGAAAAAAGCTTTTTTTTGGGGGGAATTTTGGTGATTTTTCCAGAAAAATAAGAAGTTATGACAAAATACTCCCTTTCTATTTTCAGCATTTTGGCAAAATTTTGCACCAAAACTTGTTGATCTCAAATAGGAATTAGTATCAAATGGCAATAGGTTCTGAAAATTTGATTGAATAGTAAGAAAACTAGTTTTTAAAATGCTACAAAACAAACATTAAAGTCCAATTGTGGTGAAAAAATTTCAAAAAACATTTCCCAAATGGAGACTTTTTTTATTTGGGAAATCTCCATGTGACAAAACAAACAAGCAATTCATCTTGTAATGACTTTGGTCTTTATGGCAAGTTCAAAATTCAAACTAAAAAATTCCCTTACTAGATGTAGAACTTCTCATTTAAATGCATGCACTTTTATGGAACATGCCCATCCATCATATGCACACATAGTTTCAAATGTCACTTACACGTTGGGTGAAATTCAAACCAAAATTTAATGTTCAAATTCTATATCATGTGTGGTCTCTTCCATATGACCAATGCCAACAACTACCTTGCTTAATAATAGGAATTGCCATAGTTCTTATTTCACAATTGCATTCCTTTCTAAAATGTTTTATCAAATTAAGATTGTCCATTTTCCAAAAAGATGTTAAATGACACTTAACAAACATTATCTAATGTAAAAAATTCTCGATAATGCTCAAAATGTAATTTTTGTTACAAGGTTTGGTTGTTTTGCCTTGCAACATATGTTTAATATTATTTTTAAATGTTTGTTTTCAATACTTGAAAATGTATTGCTAGTTGGCATTTTCTCTCTCATGAAAGGTGTTGGGTTTGAATTCAACATAGGACAACATAACATGCATAACACATTAAATGATGTCCTTTTTGCAAAACATGAAGAATCGCACAACATAGTTATATGCAAAACCATGCCTTATCAAAATCAGTAAAGGATATTTAACATTTCATTTCCCTTCAATAATGAGCATGATGTTACAAGACCAAAAGAAATTGAATCTCTCTTATCACTTTGCATTTTATTTCTTTTTTTGACCTTTTGGTAGATTTTCTTTCCTAACAATGACAACATGGTTGTTCATTTTTTTCTTTTCATAAGATGTTAAATGTCTCCTAAAAAATCTTATTTGGACATTAATGTAATGCCTTGTCCAATTTTATGCAAGGTTTGATTAATGTTTGGCCAAAATGTTTAATATAAATAAATGATCATAAAAATTTATATAATTGAAAGTAGTCTAATAATATTGATGGGTTTTATGTCCTACTCCCTTAATTACATCCCCAATTCAAACATGGTGATCATTAGGGGTATTTAATGTCCTCCCTTCTCTTCCCTTAAAGACCCTTGGAGACTACAATTTTTTTCAATTTTGCAAAGTATTTATCTTGGTTATAATCAACTAAACATAGCGCATGATATGATTATTTGAATCACTTTGAAGATGAAAAAATTGACTATCATGGTTTGTTTCAAAGAAAGTTTTTGGCAATTTTTCAAAGTTATTTCTCCAAAGCACTTTGATTATCCAAGCAAAGACAAATGCATACTTTAGCAATTAATGTCACCTTAAATATCAATGAACACATGGAAATCTTCACAAATGATTAACATAAATCAACATGCAAATGAACATGCTAAAATCTAGATTTTTGAAACCTTTTAATTTCATTATAACTTTGAAGGTTGAATCATTGTTAAAGGAATTGAACCCCAATCTCAAAAGAGAGATTTTGCCCATGTGCAACAACAATGTCTTGCACCCAAAACCTCAAACCCAACCCCCAAATTCCAACCACAAGTACAAGATTAAAAAACAAGCCAAAAAGTTGCACAAGTGCAAACTACATAATACATACAAAAACCTTGAAGTGTGACCAAATTGCAAGTTCAAATAAAAAAATAGAAAACAAGTAGATACAACTCATTCCATGCTTTAATATATATTATTCCATAGTTGACCAATAAACTTGCACACCAAG
>Ga0116230_10006518_pt1 | contig 11503 bp, 12 predicted proteins | sample S1TSphfallax_3_FD_88678 | JGI IMG/M metagenome (GOLD analysis project Ga0116230, IMG submission 88678) | Host-associated microbial communities from peat moss isolated from Minnesota, USA - S1T2_Fd - Sphagnum fallax MG | ecosystem: Host-associated > Plants > Peat moss > Unclassified | place...
AGCGCCGACTGGTGCGTCTGCACCATCCCGGCCTCTGTCCTGAGCCAGATCCCGATCAATGTCGGCAACCCGATGCAGAACGCCATCGACGCCCTTTATTACGATGCGTCGATCAAGGTGGGCCTGCAATTCAAGCGCCGCTTCTGGGAGCAGGACGACGCCATTTATGGCGGCATCAGCTTCACCGATCAGCCAAACTCCATGATCGGCTATCCCAGCACCGACTATTTCAGCGACGGCAAGGGTGTGCTTCTGGGCGCATATACCTTCGGCCCCAACGCCTTCCTCTATGCCGCCATGAGCCCCGAGGAGCGGGTGGCCAAGACCGTGGAATACGGGGCCAAGCTCCATCCGCAATACAAGGAGGAATTCGAGAATGGCGTGGCCGTGGCCTGGCACCGGGTGCCCTGGACCCTTGGCTGCGCCGGCCATTGGACGGAAGAGCTGCGCGCCCAGCACTATGACGACCTGTGCGCCATCGACGGCCGGATCGTCCTGGCCGGGGAGCATGCCTCGCGTATTCCCGCCTGGCAGGAGGGCGCCCTCCTCTCCAGCCTGGACGCCATTCGGCGTCTCCATCAACGCGTCATGACCGCCTAAGGGAGCAGCGCCCATGCTCAGCTTCAAGACCCTAGGCTTTGGCCTTGCCCTCGCCCTCGTGGCCGGCGCCGGCGCGCGGGCGCAGGAAATCTATTCCGGCCACTATCCCCAGCAGACGGGGCAGGCGATCTATCAGGGCATCTGTCAGGGCTGCCACATGCCAGGCGCCCTCGGCGCGGTGGGGGCGGGCGCCTATCCGGCCCTAGCCCACAATCCGCATTTGGCGTCCGGCGAGTACCCCGCCCTGGTGGTCCTGAACGGTCGCAAGGCCATGCCGAATTTCGGCAGCTCTTTCAGCGACGAACAGATCGCCGCGGTGGTCAATTATGTGCGGGTGAACTTCGGCAACCACTATCCTAAGCCCATCACCCCCGCCGAAGTCGCGGCCCTGCGGGCGTCCACGAAATAGTCGTCGCGTCGCACGCCGCACCTTGGCGGAAGGGTACAAGCCGTGATTGAGGTTCGCGCGAGGCCCGGCGAGACTCAAGGAACCTTCTGGTTCGCCGGCCGAGGCTATTTCTGTGCTCTCGGCCGCGCTGGTGTGGTGGCGGACAAGCGGGAGGGTGATGGCGGAACGCCCCAGGGTCGCTTTTTCCTTCGCGAGTTGCGCTACCGTGCCGACCGGATCGCCGCGCCCGCGACAAGTCTTGCCGCCTATCCCATCGACGCCGCCGATGGCTGGTCCGATGATCCCCTCGACAGCGCCTATAACCGTTTGGTTCGGCTTCCCCATGCCGCGCGCGCCGAAGCCCTGATGCGCGAGGATCACCTCTACGACGCCCTGGTGGTGATCGGTTACAACGATGACCCCGTCAGCCCCGGCGCGGGGAGCGCGATCTTTCTGCATGTGGCGAAGGGTCAGTCTGGCGCATTTGAGCCCACCGCCGGGTGCGTCGCTCTGCCGCTGGAGGATTTGCAGCGGGTCCTGACTCGGTGCGGCCCCAACACCCAGATCGATATCCGTCTCGTCTGATCGCCCCTTGGCCTGAGCGCCGGTTCCGGGCACAGGCGGCGCATGCTCGTCTCGGACTTTGATTTTGATCTGCCGCCGGAGCGTATCGCCCTGCGCCCGGCCCAGCCCCGGGACGCCGCCCGGCTGCTCGCGGTAACCCCGGGCGGAGGCCTTCGTGATCACCATGTCCGTGATCTGCCGGACCTGCTCCAGCCCGGTGACGCCCTGGTTTTCAATGATACGCGGGTAATCGCCGCGCGTCTGCATGGCCGCCGCGCGCGGGGGCAGACGAGCGCCGCCATCGAGGTCACCCTCCACAAGCGGCTCTGCCCTGACCGCTGGGCCGCCTTCGCGCGACCAGCCAAGCGCCTCAAACCGGGCGATGAGATCGTTTTCGCCGGCGCCGAGAGCGGCGGTTGTCTGGCGGCGAAGGTCGCGAGGTCAGGGGAGGGCGGTGAGGTGATCCTCGCCTTTGGGCAGTCCGGCGCTGACCTCGATGCGGCCATCGCCGCGCACGGGGTCATGCCGCTGCCCCCCTATATCGCCGCGCGCCGCCCCGAGGATGAGCGGGACCAGCACGATTATCAGACCATGTTCGCCCGTGAGCCGGCCTCGGTCGCCGCACCGACAGCCGGCCTGCATTTCACGCCCGAACTGATGGCGCGGCTGGCCGGGCGCGGCGTGAGCACCCACTTCCTGACCCTGGAGGTGGGCGCGGGGACCTTCCTGCCCGTGAAGTCAGAGCGGGTGGCGGAACACCACATGCATGCCGAGCGTGGCATCATCTCGGCGGCGACGGCAACCGCTTTGAACACCGCGCGTCAGGCGGGCGGCCGGCTTGTCTGCGTCGGCACCACCTCCCTGCGCCTTATCGAGAGCGCCGCCGACGAAGGAGGGGCGATCCATCCCTTTGACGGCGAGACGGATATCTTCATCACCCCAGGATTCAGGTTCCGCGCCGTGGACGGCCTGATGACCAATTTCCATCTGCCGCGCTCCACGCTTTTCATGCTGGTCTGCGCCTTGGCGGGAGCTGAGACCATGCGTCGCGCCTATGCTCATGCCGTGGCCAGCGGCTATCGCTTCTATTCATATGGCGACGCCTCGCTGCTCTGGCGCGCGGTCTGATGGTCGCCTTTCCTTTCCACATCGCGGCGCGGGATGGGGCGGCGCGCACGGGAACCCTGACCACTTCGCGGGGGGTGATCGAGACGCCCGCCTTTATGCCCGTGGGGACGGCCGGGACGGTCAAGGCTCTGACCATGGATCAGGTGCGGGCCACGGGGGCCCAGATCATCCTGGGTAATACTGTCCATCTGATGCTCCGGCCAGGGGCGGAGCGGGTCGCGCGGCTGGGCGGTCTTCACCGCTTTGGCGGATGGTCTGGGCCCATTCTCACCGACTCCGGCGGCTTTCAGATCATGTCGCTTTCGGCCCTCACCAAGGTCAGCGAGGAGGCCGCGACCTTCGCCAGCCCCATTGATGGCTCACGCCATGTGCTGAGTCCCGAGCGGTCCATCGCCATACAGGCGGATCTGCTGGGCTCCGATATCGTCATGCAACTCGATGAGTGTGTGGCGTGGCCCGCGCCCGAAGTCCGCGCCAGCGAGGCCCTTCGCCTCTCGGCCCGATGGGGCGCCCGGTGCAAGGCAGCCTTTGGCGAGCGCGAGACCCAGGCTCTGTTTGGAATTCAGCAGGGGTCCACCTTCCAGGGCCTCCGCCGGGAATCATCCGACCGTCTGATCGAGATCGGGTTCGATGGCTACGCCCTGGGGGGCCTCGCGGTGGGCGAAGGACATGAGGCCATGTGTGAGGTGCTGGACTATGCGCCGGGCCTCCTTCCCGCGGATCGGCCGCGCTACCTCATGGGCGTGGGCAAGCCGCTCGATATCGTCGAGGCCGTGGCCCGGGGCGTCGACATGTTCGACTGCGTTCTGCCCACGAGAGCAGGGCGCCATGGACAGGCCTGGACCTGGGCGGGCTCTGTCAATCTCAAGACGGCCCGCTTCGCCGAGGACGAGGAGCCCCTGGACGCGGGCCTCCATTGCCCCGCGAGCCATGACTATTCCAAGGCCTATCTCCATCACCTGGTGAAGTCCGGAGAGCTTCTCGGCCAGATCCTGCTCTCCTGGCACAACCTCGCCTTCTATCAGGCCCTGATGGCTGAACTCCGCGCGGCGATCCGCGCGCGCCGGCTGGACGCCTTCCGCGCGCGCTTCAAGGCGGGTCTCGCCACCGCTTAAGGCTCAGTTGATTGGATATTTCGGGGCGGGGCCGTCCTCGCGGGCCGGCGGCGGAGGGTGCATAAAATGGACGGGACGGGCTGGGCGCGGACAGTTCATCGCCTCGCCCAGACCCTTGAGATAACCCCGCCGCACGCTGCCGGCCGTGATCGCTTCGATCACCAGTTCATCGTGGTGGCCCGCGCCAGACAAGGTCCGGACGAAGCCCGCGAAGGGCAGGAGGGACTCGGCGGCGCCGTGCAGAAGCGCCAGGACAATCCTGCCATTGTGCAGGGTCAGGCTCGGGCTCTGGGGCGTTTCCGGCTCGTCTAGATCCGGCCCAAGGGCGGCTTGCAGGACGAGAAGTTGCTGGGCGATCCGCGCACAGTTGAGGGGCCGCACAGGGTCGTAAGGGTTGGTGATCGCCGCCAGAAGGATGGGAGGGATGGGCTGGCGGGTGATGTTGAGATCGTGCAGCGGGGCTACCACCGCATTGGGCACGCTGGCGGTATTGTTGCGGTCCGGCGTCTGGAGCTCGCCCTGGCCGGCGCCCGGTGGGGGCGGGGGTTGGGCGATGGCCGCGTTGGTCAGGCTAAACGCGGCGGCCAGGGCGAGCGTCGCGCCGAGTTGTTGGGTGAGAGAGGGCATGGACCGATCCCGAAGAGATGAGGAGCGCGACGTTCCTCTGACGTTTTGGGCCCGCCCTGGCAATAAGCGGCGCTTGCGCGGGGCGGGGGTTTGACTATGGTCCGCCCGCCTCGCGCGGGGGCCTCCCCCTTCGCCTCCCCAAGCGCTTGAGATGGGGGCCGGTAGCTCAGTGGTAGAGCCCTCGACTTTTAATCGAGTGGTCGTGGGTTCGACTCCCACCCGGCCTACCAAGCTTGGGCGCGGCTATTGCTGCTGTTGCTGCTGCTGGTGGTGATGCTGGTCCAGCAGCGCCTGACTTGAAGCGCGGCGGCGGGCGGCGGCGATGGCGGGGGCGCCGAGGCGCATGAATTCGGGCTCGTCGGGCAGGGCCGTGGCGCGGCGGACGGAGACGCCCACGGAGAGCTGGCTTTCGGCGTCGCCCTTGAACACGCCCCGGGTTGGGGGCACGTCCGAATAGTCCCGGCCGATGGCCACAGGGATGTGCCGCTCGCCGGCAGGCGTATTGTTGGTGGGATCAAGGCCGATCCAGCGCAACGAGGGCAGGAACACCTCGACCCAGGCGTGGGTCGCCTGAGGGTCGGAGCGGTCGCCCTCGTCCTTGCTTGCGGCCAGATAGCCCGAGACATAGCGCGCCGGCACGCCCCAGCCCCGACAGATTGTGATCATGATGTGGGCGAAGTCTTGGCAGACGCCCCGCCCGGCGATGAGGGCCTCGTCGATCGGGCTGTCGGCGGCGGTGATGCCGGACTCATAGTCCAGGCCCCGATAGATCACCGAACTCAGCTCATGGACGGCGCTCAAGGGGTCAAGCTCGCGCAGGGCGTCGATCCCATGGCCCGCGCAAAAGTCCGAGAGCGCCGGCGTCGCCACGGCAAAGCCGTGTGGCCTCAGGAAATCCCAGCAATCTCCGCGCACCGCGTCGCTGGCCAGGCGATCCCACTCGTCCATGGTCAGGGTGTCCGGGCCCGGGGGATTGGGATCAGTCTCCACGACGCTACGGGCGGTGATGGTCAGGCGCTTATGGGGGAAGGGCACATCGAAGAACTTCACCGTGTTCCCCCAGCTATCGGCATAGGAGAAGATCTGGGATGGCGGATCGATATCGAGCTCGGAGGTGATCAGGTGATGGCCATGACCCGAGCGCGGCTGCATGCGCAGCTCCATGACGCTCTCGCGAATGGGCTCGTCGTAATTGTATTGGGTGACGTGTCGCACCTCGAAAATCATCAGGCGGGCAACCTCATTTCCAGGGGGTAGGCGACGAACGTGTCATACATGGCCTCATGGATCGCCTTGCACTCCGCCTCCACCGCCGCGAGCAGGGCGCCCGCGCCGGGGCCTTCGATTTCCTCGATGTCGGCATAGGCGAGGCGGGCGTTGAGCCGGCCGGCGAGGCGAAGCGGGTCGCTGCGCCCTGAGTCGCGACCCCGGGAGAGGTGGCCCAGGGACTGCTCGATATGAGCGGTGCAATAGCGGATGGATCGGGGAAAATCCTCGTCGAACATGAGGAATTCCAGGATGAAGCGCGCGTTCAGGTCGGCGGTATAGACCCGAAGGTAAGGCTCCAGCGCGCAGGCCATGCGCAGCACGGCCACCAGGGAGATCGGCTCGTCGACGCTCGCCCCATAGCCGTCGATGAAGCTGGCCTTGAGGAGGCGGGCGATGAGAAGGGCCCGCTCCAAGTGCACCCCCGCGACCATGAACCGCCATCCTTCGCCATGGCTCATGGTGGCGTCGGCGGCGCCTTTGAAGAGGTGTAGGTCGGTGACGATTTCCGACAGGAATCCTTGCGGGTCGGCGTTGAAGGCGGCTTCGGATCGCGAGCTGGTCGACCGGAGATAGAGGAGGTTCAGCCGCTCCCAGCTCTCGCTGGTGATCTGATCGCGCACCTGGCGGGCATTTTCCCGGGCCCGGGCCAGCGACATGACCACAGAGCCCCCGTTGTCCCGGTCCAGGGTCAGGGCGCGGGCCAGATCCACGGGATTGCTGGCCAGGGCGAGGGCCGCGTCGCCCACCGCGGCTCTGGCGATCTTGGCGGCCTGGAAGGCGGCGTCCGTGCGGTCGAGGGTGGCGTTGAGCATCACTTCGCTCAGGCGTGAAAAGTGCTCGGCCCGCTCCACATAGCGCCCGACCCAATAGAGGCTGTCCGCCACGCGCGCGAGCATCATGTGCCGGGGCCCCTGACGATGGGCGCCGCTTCGGCGGACTGCACCCAGGTGTCCTTCGATCCGCCGCCCTGGCTGGAATTGACCACCAGGGAGCCACGCTTGAGCGCCACGCGCGTCAGGGCGCCCGGGGTCACCACGACCTTGTCGCTGGAGAGAATGAAAGGGCGCAGGTCCACGTGCCGGGGCTCGATGGCGCCGTCCACCAGGCAGGGGGCGGTGGAGAGCTGGATGGTGGGCTGGGCGATATAGTTCTCCGGATCGGCCTTGAGGGCCGCGGCGAAGTTCTCGCGCTCGGCGCGGCTGGCGTGGGGCCCTATGAGCATCCCGTAGCCTCCGGATGCTCCCACCGCCTTGACCACCAGCTTATCAAGATTGGCGAGGACGTGATTCAACTCGGAAGGAACCCGGCAGAGGAAGGTCTTCACGTTGGGAAGGATGGCGTCCTCATCCAGATAGTAGCGGATGATCGAGGGCACATAGGCATAGACCGCCTTGTCGTCCGCGACGCCCGTGCCCGGCGCATTGCAGATCACGACGCTGCCGGAGCGATAGGCGTTGAAGAGGCCGGCGACTCCCAGGGACGAGTCCCGCCGGAACGTCAGGGGATCGATGAAGTCGTCGTCGACCCTGCGATAGATGACGTCCACCCGCCGAAGGCCCGCGGTGGTGCGCATATAGACGAGGTCGTCGTGAACGGCGAGGTCGCGGCCCTCGACGAGCGGCACGCCCATGAGGCGGGCCAGATAGGCGTGCTCGTAATAGGCGGAGTTATAGACGCCGGGCGTCAGAACCACGACCTGAGGATTGGGCCGCCAGTCCCCCGCCATGGTCTTCAAGGTGGCCAGCAGTGTGTCTGGATAGCGCTCGATGGGCCGCACGCCAGCCTGGCGGAAGACGTCCGGGAAGGTGCGGCGGGAGGCGTCCCGATTGGCCAGCATGTAGGAGACGCCGGAGGGCACGCGGAGATTATCTTCCAGCACGAAGAACTCGCCCGTTGGGCCTCGGATCAGGTCGCTGCCGCAGACATTCACATAGGAGCCATGGGGCACGAAGAGGTGCTGCATCTCCCGCCGATATGAAGGCGCGCCGAGGACCAGGTCGCGGGGGATCATGCCGTCGGAGAGGATTTTCTGGGGCCCATAGATGTCGGCGAGGAAAAGATTGAGGGCGCGCAGGCGCTGGCTGAGCCCCGCTTCGATGGTCGCCCATTCCGCCGCCGAGACGATGCGCGGAAAGAGGTCGGTGGGGATGATACGTTCGGTGGTGTTCTCCGCCCCATAGACGGTGAAGGTGATGCCCTGGAGAAGGAAGGAGCGCTCCAGGGTGCGCTGGCGGTCAGCCAGGGCCTCGGGACCCAGGGCCTCGATGCGGCTGTGCAGGAGCGCGTAGTGGGAGCGTGTTTCGCCTGTCGTGGCGAACATCTCGTCATAGGCGGCGCTGGCGGCATAGCCGGAGGGCCGGGCCAAGGGGGCCTTGATCTCTTCGATGGTCAGGGCGTCGCCCTCTGCTTCGCGGCCAAATCGGCCCTCTTCAGGTCACTTGGCCACAGGCGCGGGTCTCTTCGCAACCGCCCTCTCGCCGGGATTTGCCGCCTTATCACGTGATCGCCCGTCGATTAGGCGTGGGCGGGGGCCCGGGCGGCGGCGCGGGCGTAGGCCTGTGTGCCCCGCGTGATCACGGCGTCCCGGTCGGAGATCTCAGCGATGGACACATCCCGGGCGCCGGCGAGGCGCGCATAAAGTGGACCGAAATCGGCCAGGGTCTCGGCCAATATGCCCTCCAGGGAAGGCGCGACGAAATAGACCTGCTGAAAGTCATCGATCCGGTAGGGCGTGCGCATGATCCGCTCCAGGTCGAATTCCAGGCGATGGGGGGAGGGGTCCTGCAGGGCAAATGTCGTCTCGCCACGCGAGGAGACGATGCCCGCGCCATAGATGCGCAGGCCCGCGGGCGTGGCCAGAAGGCCGAATTCCACGCTGTACCAGTAGAGCCGGGCCAAATGATGCAGGTGGTTGAGGCTCCGGGCCCTCAAGGCGCCTTCGCCATAGGCCTGCATATAGTCGCCAAAGACCGGATTGGTCAGCATGGGGACGTGCCCGAACACGTCATGAAAGATGTCCGGCTCGCTGAGATAGTCCAACTGACCCGCGGCGCGAATGAACTTTCCGGTGGGGAAGCGCCGGTGGGCCAAATGGTCGAAGAACACCTCGTCGGGCACCAGTCCCGGGACCGCGACGACCTCCCAGCCGGTGAGGCGCCGAAGCTCCGGATTGATCCGCGCGAAATCGGGAATGCCGCCCCGGTCCAGATCCAGCGCGTCCAGGCCTCTCAGAAACGCGTCGCAGGCGAGGCCGGGAAGCAGGTCCCTCTGGCGCTCATAGAGGGTCGTCCAGACCCTGTGCTCTTCAGCGGAATAGAGCTCCCAGGCCTGATCGATGGTCCAGTCCGGCCGGGCCGGACACTTGGCGGCCGGCGGAACGGACATGCCCATGATCCTTAGTGGGTGATCCGGGGGCGCATGAGGTATCGGCCTTCGCGGAACTCGGCAAAGATCAGAGATGTATGCGGGTGGCCCACGGGTTGCTCGGTGTCGTCCGCCAACAGGTTCTGCTCGGAGACATAGGCCACATAATTGGACTGATCGTTCTCGGCCAGGAGGTGGTAGAAGGGCTGATCCTTCTTCGGCCGCACTTCCTCTGGGATGGCCAACCACCAATCCTCTGTATTGGCGAAGACTGGATCGACGTCGAAGATCACGCCGCGGAACGGGAAGATCCGGTGCTTGACCAGTTGGCCGAGGCCAAATTTGGCGAGTCGATAACCCATGGCCATGAGGATGGCGCCTCGATCTTGAATGTACAGTGAACGTAGCGTCTTTGAGCGAGCCATCAAGGGGTTTACCTTTAGGGAACGCGGGGCATTGGGAGGTTTGATGGACGCAACTGTCGCTCCGGCCGCGCTGCCAGTCTCTGAGCGACACCCGTCGGCCCAGGATGCTTCCGTCTATGCGGCCATAGATCTGGGCACCAATAATTGCCGTCTGCTCATCGCCACGCCCTCGGGGCGGGGCTTTCGCATCGTCGACACCTATTCGCGCATCGTGCGCCTGGGTGAGGGGCTTTCCCAGACCGGTCGCCTGAGCGAGGCGGCCATGGCGCGTACCCTGGAGGCGCTCAGCGTCTGCGCCGAGAAGATCGCCCGGCGTGGCGCGACGCGGGTGCGGGCCGTGGCCACCCAGGCCTGCCGGGGCGCCGCCAATCGCCAGAACTTCCTGGACGCGGTCCTGGCGCGAACTGGCCTCACCCTGGAGATCATTACGCCCGAGGCTGAAGCGGCGCTCTCGGTGACCGGGTGCGGCGACTTGATCGACCCCCAGGCGGAGGTCGCCTTGATCCTGGATGTGGGCGGGGGATCGACCGAGCTCTCCTGGATCGACACGCAGGCGCGGCGGCTCGGTCCGCTGAAGGCCGAAGCCTGGGTCTCCATTCCCATGGGCGTCATTACCCTGGCCGAGAGGTTTCCAGAGCGGGATGATCAGGGCGCCTGGCGCGCGGACATGGCCGAGGCCTTCGCCGCCGAGGTGAAGGCCTTTACCGGCGCCGATCATCTGAAGCCCCGGTTCTTGGGCGGGCGCGGCCACACGGTGGGGACCTCCGGCGCCATCACCAGCTTGGCCGCCGTGCATCTGGGTTTGCCGCGGTACGACCGCCAGAAGGTCGATAGCCTGTGGATGACCCGCGCCGAGTGCAAGCGCGCCGGCGATCGCCTCGCCGCCATGACCCTGGCGGAGCGCACGGCGCACCCCTGCGTCGGCGCAGGCCGCGCCGATCTGGTGCTGGCCGGGGCGGCGATCCTGGAGGCGGTGCAAAGCCTCTGGCCCTCGGAGCGGCTGAGGGTCGCCGACCGCGGCCTGCGCGAGGGGCTGCTGCTGGCCCTCATGGCGCAGGACCGGCGCGCATGACCGAGGAGCCGCCACGCAAGCGCATGGTCCGTCCGCCCACCGGCGGCGATGGCGGGGGCCGGGCGACGCCCGCGCGCCTGAAGACCGCCAAGCTTCGCACGCCATCCTCCCAGGCGTGGCTGGAGCGCCAGATCAATGATCCCTTCTCCGCCCAGGCTCGCGCCCAGGGCTTTCGCTCCCGCGCGGCGTTCAAGCTCAGCGAGCTGGATGACCGGTTTCACCTGCTGCGTCGCGGCGCGCGGGTGATTGACCTCGGCTGCGCCCCAGGCGGCTGGCTGCAGGTGGCCGTGGCGCGGGGCGTGGAGGCCGTGGCGGGGGTGGACCTGTTGCCGGTTGATCCCCTGAACCCCGTGGCGATCCTGCAGGCCGACTTTACCGATCCCTCGGTGGGGCCAAAACTCATCGCCCTGATCGGGGGGGCGCCGGACCTGGTGCTCTCCGACATGGCGCCCAACACCACCGGCCATCGCCAGACCGACCATATCCGGATCGTCTCCCTCATCGAGGCGGCGGCCGACTTTGCCATCGCCAACCTGAAAATCGGCGGCGTCTTCGTCACCAAGGCGTTCCAGGGCGGGGAAACGGGCGGGGTTCTGGAGACCCTCAAGCGGCATTTCCGCGAAGTGCGCCACGTCAAGCCCAAGGCCAGCCGGGCGGAGAGTTCCGAGCTCTATATTGTCGCTAGGGGCTTCAAGGGCGCCTCGCCCCCATAATAGCGCGACAGGAGCCAGGCCTGAGCGGCCACGCCGGCCAGCGGCAAGAGCAGGACATAGGCGAAGGGAACGCCGATCCAGAGCAAGCCCGCGGCGCAGATCAGGGCCGCCGAGCAGCCCGCGTCGTAGCCGCCTTCGGTGGCGATGTGGAACCTGACGGGGCACGGTGAGCGCTTGGCGAGATTGTAAACCGCCGTCATCAGGGTTGGCACATAGATGGCGGTGACGACCATCCCCGC
>Ga0116230_10006519_pt1 | contig 11503 bp, 12 predicted proteins | sample S1TSphfallax_3_FD_88678 | JGI IMG/M metagenome (GOLD analysis project Ga0116230, IMG submission 88678) | Host-associated microbial communities from peat moss isolated from Minnesota, USA - S1T2_Fd - Sphagnum fallax MG | ecosystem: Host-associated > Plants > Peat moss > Unclassified | place...
GATTTTGTGGCCGTCGAACGAACTGATGAGCGCGCCGTGCGGGATGCCGGCGCTGCCGAACACATAGCCGGGATTGGCGACGTACACGCCCTCGATCGGCAGGTTGTAGTGTCGCGCCTGTTGATAAGACAACGTATGCACCACCGCCTCACCGAACTCGAGGTACTCGTCCGGAGTGATCGAATTCAAGTCTTGCACTTCGATCGAGTGTTTGAGCGTCGCGGCGCCGCGCTGCACTTCGATGTTCACGACTTTGCCGACGGCATTGTCGAGCAGGTCTTCCAAGGTGAAGAACTCGGGCACCGGTTTGCCGTCGATCGCGACGAGGATGTCACCCGGAGCGAGCACACCGTCCGACACGGAACCGGGCAGCACGTCGTCCACCACCAGCATGCCGGTGAGCTTCGGATACGCGGCGCGCATGTGCGCTTCGGTGTCCGCATGCAGCCCGAGCCGCCGCAGCTCATCGTACGGCGTATATTTGAATACCGTCTCCAAGGTGCCGCGCGGCACCGGCTTGCCGGCATCGATGAATTTCAAGGCGCGCACCACCGCCGGCAATGGCAGATAAAAGCTCGAGGCCGCGCCGGTGGCGCCGCCCGCGTTGAGCGCCACCACCCGGCCGTCGATGTCGATCACCGGTGAGCCCGAGGAACCGCCGGAAGTGCCAGAAGCCGCCTGATAATAGAACGTGTTGAAGTCGTTGTACTTGCCGTAGCCGTACTCCGGCGCCTGCCGGTCGAGGCGCGCGAGCGTGCCCGCGAGGATGGATAATTGCTCTCCCGCATCGTTACCCACGACGCGAATCTCCCGGCCGATGACCGCGCCCGCAGGATAGAGCGGCAACTCCGCCGGTTGGATGAACTTGAGCGTTTTCGGATCGTAGCGATAAATGCCGAAGTCGTGCACCGGATCGCGATACACCGGATAGAGTTGCACTTCCTCGCGATTCTGGAACGTCGCCTGCGCCGTCACCGGCCCCGGCGTCACCACGTGGCGATTGGTGAGAATCAAGCCGCGCTTGGCATCGATGACGAACCCCGTCGCCTGCGCGCTCACGTTCCACTCCGTGTCGAAGGCGCGCGTGCTGTCGATCTGAATGGTGACTACGCCACTCGCAATGCGCTCGATGGTTTGCGCCCAATTGGCCGGCGAACTCGGCACCCCGGGCGGCAGAGTGCCCGGCATGGCAGCAGTGGACAGCAGCATCAACAGGGAGAAAACGACGGCGGTACGGGTCATGCAAATCCTAGTGTTGGAATTCTTTAATGTCCGTGGTCGGACAAGACGAGCAGCCAGACGGTTCCTAAGATGACGAAACTGAGCAGCACCGCGGCCGAACCCATGTCTTTGGCCATGCCGGCCAAAGGGTGGCGTTCGGTGCCGGAACGGTCCACCACCGCTTCAACCGCACTATTCAGGATCTCGATCACCAGGATGAACAGCATCGGACACACCAATAAAGTCCGCTCCACGCCGCTGCGACCGAGATAAAGGCCCAATGGAATCACCACGGCCGCCAATCCCGCCTCCTGCCGGAACGCCGCCTCCTCCCGCCAGGCATGCCTGAAGCCCTGAAATGAATAGCCGAACGCGCGAAAGACGCGCGTCAATCCGGTTGGTTTGTCTCGTACCACGCACGTCCAGCCCGTTGAACACGCCGCATTGTATGCGTAGCCGCAGTCCGCGACGCCGCTTTTAACCGCCCGATCGCTTGGCGTTGAACCCCTGCTTCCCCAACTCGGCCACGATCACATCCCGATGGTCTCCCTGAATTTCGATCACTCCCTCGCGCACCGTGCCTCCCGAACCGCAGCGCTTCTTGAGTCGTGTCGCCAATTCCTCGATATCGGCCGGCGACAGCGGCAATCCCTTGACGGTCGTCACGCCCTTCCCGGCCCGTCCCTTGGTTTCCCGGCCCACCACGATGGCGCTCAATTTGGCCGCGCCGGGGGCCCCTTTGGGGCAAACGCAGTCGCGCACCGCCCTGCGGCAATTCGGACAGAGGCTGCCGATACCGGTGGAATAGACGATTCTTGCAGCCATGCCGCCATTATGCCGAAAGCGGCTCTCGGGGTAGAATGGGGGCATGAATCCACGCAGAAAATCGCTGGCCGTCAAGGTTGGCGCCGTCACCATCGGCGGCTCCGCACCCATCGTGGTGCAATCCATGACCAACACCGACACGGCCGACATCGACGGCACCGTTGCGCAAGTGAAGGCGCTGGCGCGGGCCGGCTCCGAACTGGTCCGGGTCACCGTCAACAATGACGAATCAGCCGCTGCGGTACCGCACATCCGTGACCGCTTGGACCGTGCCGGCATCCGCACCCCCTTGGTCGGCGACTTTCATTTCAACGGCCACAAGCTGCTGAAGGAGCATCCCGCCTGTGCGGAGGCGCTCGGCAAGCTGCGTATCAATCCGGGCAACGTCGGCCGCGGCTCGAAGCGCGATCCGCAGTTCGCCGAGATGATCGAGACGGCCTGCAAGTATGACAAGCCGGTGCGCATCGGCGTGAACTGGGGCAGCCTCGACTCCGACCTGCTCACCCGCATGATGGATGCGAATTCCAAATTGGCGGAGCCGTTGCCGGCCATCGACGTCATGCGTGAAGCCATCGTGGTGTCCGCGCTCGACAGCGCCGAGCGCGCCGTAGAGCTGGGACTTGGGTCCGACAAGATCGTCATCAGCGCCAAGGTGAGCGGCGTCCAGGACTTGATCGCCGTCTATTCGAATCTCGCGGCGCGCTGCAATTTTCCTTTGCACCTCGGCCTGACCGAAGCCGGCATGGGCAGCAAGGGCATAGTCGCCTCCACCGCCGCCATGGGCGTGCTGCTGCACCAAGGGATCGGCGATACCATCCGCGTCTCGCTGACCCCGGAGCCCAATGGCGACCGGACGCAGGAAGTCATCGTCGCCCAGGAAATTCTGCAGACCATGGGATTGCGTGCCTTCATCCCAATGGTGATCGCCTGCCCCGGATGCGGTCGCACCACCAGCACCTACTTCCAGGAACTGGCGCAAAAGATCCAGGGCCACATCCGCCACCGCATGCCCGAATGGCGCAAGCAGCGCTCCGGGGTCGAGGACATGACCGTCGCGGTCATGGGCTGCGTGGTGAACGGCCCGGGCGAGAGCAAGCATGCGAACATCGGTATCAGTTTGCCGGGGACGGGAGAGCATCCGGTGGCGCCGGTGTACGAAGACGGCGAAAAGACGGTAACGCTCAAGGGCAACCACATTGCCGAGGAGTTTCAGGCCATGGTCGAGCGCTACATCGAACGCACCTATCCGCCGATCGCGGCGGCGGCGCCCAGCGTCGAAACCGCGGTGTCCTCGTGAGCGGGCTCATCGACCAGAAGTGCCAGCCCTGTGAGGGCGGCGTGCCGCCGCTCACCGCGGCCGAGGCCGGCCAGTTGCGCGCGCAACTGCATGCGGACTGGACCGTCGCGGACGATGCGAAGAGCCTGAAACGCTCTTTCAAGTTCAAGGACTTTTACCGCACCATGAGTTTCGTGGGCGCGGTGGCACACATCGCCAACACGGAAGATCACCACCCCGATCTCGAGGTGGGCTACGGCTATTGCCGCATCGTGTTCGCGACACACTCGATCGGCGGGCTGTCGCATAACGACTTCATTTGCGCCGCCAAGGTCGACCGGCTCTAGGAGCCTGGCCACCGATCGCATTGGCCCCAGAAATCGATTCGCTGACGGCACTGCGCGACGGCTTGTTGCGCTGGTTGCTGCGCGATGCGTTACCGCTATGGGAGCGGCACGGCGTTGATTGGACGGCGGGCGGGTATTTCGAAACTCTCGCGTTCGATGCGGATGCCGGCAGGTTCGCCGCCGCCGGCGACACACGCCGAGGCCGTGTGGTGGCGCGCCAAATCTTCGTCTTCGAAAGCGGCCGCCGCCTGGGCTGGCAGCCCATGGCGACAAGTCCGGTGATCCATGGGTGCGAGTATTTGTTTTCGCGCCTGCATCACGGCGAAGGTCTCTTTCACAGCGCGGTCGAGGCCACCACCGGCCGGCCCAATGCACCCTTCAGCCTCTACGAAACGGCGTTCTATTTGTACGCGCTGGCACACGTCAACGGCACCCTGGCCGACCGCTTTGCGATCAGCGCCACCGCCAATGCGTGTCTGCAGCAACTCAGGCGCCGCTGGGGTAAAGCAGGCGGCGGGTTCGAGGAAAGCGAGCCGCCGAGCGTGCCCCTCAAGTCCAATCCGCACATGCATTTGCTCGAGGCGGCCCTGGCATGGACGGAGGCCAGCGACGGCGCGGAGCGCGAGCCGTGGATACAGCTTGCCCAGGAACTCGTGGACCTCTGTCTACAGCACTTCATCGATCCAATGAGTGGTGCGCTACGCGAGTATTTCGACGCCGCCTGGCGCCCGATCGCGGGTGATGCGGGCCACCTGGTCGAACCGGGCCATCAATTCGAATGGGCGTGGCTGCTGATGCAATGGGCCGGGTCGGTACATTGCCCGGCAGTGCAACGACCGGTGTGTCATGCGGCGGCGGCGAAACTCGTTGACCTGGCCGAGCGCTGGGGCGTGGATGCGGGGCGCGGGGTGGCATTCAACGAACTCTGGGACGATATGCGGGCGAAGGATCTGGATGCGAAATTGTGGCCGCAGACCGAACGCGTCAAGGCCTGGTGTGCGCTGCTGGAGCACGCGGGTACCGCCGTCGCGGTGGATCGCGCTCGCCGCCAATTGGCCGCGGCCATTCGCGGTCTTGCGAAGTATTTCATGACCGAGCCTGCGGGCATCTGGCATGAAGTGATGCGCGCCGACGGAACATTCACGGCGGAGGCTTGCAAGGCGAGTAGCTTCTACCACATCGTCTCGGCAATCCAGACGGTGGAACGCACGCTACGCGCCCCCCTTCCCCGGAGCGCTGGTTGATCGATGGTATCCTAAATGCCTTGCATATCAGGAGCGCGCGTTAAATGACCATCACCGAAGCATTTACCGGAATCCGCGTGCTGTGCATCGGCGACGTCATGTTGGATCGTTTCATCTCGGGCAGCGTCCGTCGCATCTCGCCCGAGAGCCCTGTGCCGGTTTTGTCGATTGCCAAGTCTCAGGTGTTCCCGGGCGGCGCGGCGAACGTCGCACGCAATGTTGCCTCGCTGGGCGGTGTATGCACTCTGGTGAGCGTGGTCGGCCGCGATGCCATCGCGCGCGAGCTGCAAACAGCCGTCGAAACCATCGACGGTCTGCGCTGCGAGTTCATCGCCTGCGACGACCGCCCGACCATCGAAAAAATTCGTTTCGTCGCCAATGGTCAGCACATGCTGCGTGCCGATGCGGAAATCGCCACCGCGATCTCCGGTTCCACCGCGAAACAGGTGCTCGACTCGATCGTGCGGCTGATGGCGGGACACGATGTCGTGGTGCTGTCGGATTACGCCAAGGGGCTGCTCACCGATGAAGTGATCCAGACCACGATCCGCCATGCGCTGGCACAAGGGTTGCCGGTCATCGTCGATCCGAAATCGGTCGATCTTAAGCGCTATTCCGGCGCCACCGTCATCACCCCCAACAGCAAGGAGACGGAGGACGCGACCGGCATCGATCCGACCGATGACGATGAGCATGCCGAGCGCGCGGGTCAGACCATTTTGCACCAGGCGAACGTCCATGCCGTGCTGGTGACTCGCGCTCACCACGGCATGACGCTGGTGCAGCAGGGCAAACCGCCGGTGCACATCCCGGTGGGCGCGCGCGAAGTGTTCGACGTCGTTGGCGCCGGCGACACCGTCATCGCCACCATGTCGTTGGCGCTCGGCGCCAAGCGTGATTTGGAGGACGCGGCGCGGGCGGCCAACGCGGCAGCCGGCGTGGTGGTCGGCAAGCGCGGCACCGCCACCGTGACGCAAACCGAGCTTGCCGATGAGTTGGCGCGCGAATCGAGCGGCAGTCTGCAAGCACTCAAGGACAAGATCGTCTCGCGGCGGGATGCTGAGGACCTGGCATCGACCTGGCGTAAGAACGGCCTCAAGGTGGGCTTCACCAACGGTTGCTTTGACATATTACATGTCGGCCATTTGTCGATTTTGACTTTCGCCAAACGCAATAGCGGCAAGCTGATCGTCGCCGTCAACAGCGACGCGTCGGTGCGGCGGCTGAAACAAGCCGGCCGCCCTATCAATCCGGAGACCGACCGGGCGATGGTGTTGGCGGCGTTGGCCGCCGTCGACGCCGTCGTGGTGTTCGACGAAGACACGCCGCTCGAGATGATCCAATGCATCAACCCGGACGTGCTGGTGAAGGGCGCCGACTACACCATCGACACCATCGTCGGCGCACAGCATGTGCTCTCGTATGGCGGCAAGGTGCTCACCTGTGATTTGGTTCCCGGTAAGAGCACGACCCGGGTCATCGACGTCATGCGCGGGACGCTGGCGAAGGTTTGAGGAACTCGGGCACATCGCCCGTAAGCCCGAGCGCCCGCTCCGCCAAGGCGCGGGTGATGAACGGAACCCGGCCGACGGCATCCAAGCCGAGGACGCGCAGCCGCGACAACAGCGGATTGTCGTTGCCGAACAGCCGTTCCAAGCCATCGAGCGCGCTCGCCATCAGAAGATTCTCGCTGCGCCGCCAGCGCTCGTAGCGGCGGAGCACCCGCAGTTCGCCGAAGCCCGCACTCGCCCCTGTGCCCGCACCAGCGCTGCTGCCGGGGCCGGAGCTGGCATCACCGAGCACGCTCGCCAACGACGCGCAGTCGAGCAGACCGAGGTTCAGGCCCTGGCCCGCGAGCGGATGCACCGCGTGCGCCGCCTCGCCGAGCAACACCGCGCGCGGCCGCACATAGTCGAGAGCGTATTGCAGCTTGAGCGGAAATGTCGCTACCGCCGTGGTGAGCTCGCACGCGCCCAATACCTCACCGCTCGCCGCGGTCAACGCCTCGCCGAAGGCGGCGGCATCGAGTGACCGCAACCGGGCCGCTTCGCTGCGCGACGTGCTCCACACGATCGACGAACGGCCGTCGGGCAGCGGCAGCAGCGCGAGCGGACCCGTCGGCAGGAACCGCTGCCGTGCGGTACGCGCATGCGGCTTGGCGGTGCGCACGTGTGCGACCAGCGCATCCTGCTGGTAGGCATGTCCGGCGGTGTCGATCCCCAACAGCTCGCGCGTCGTGGATTCCGTGCCATCCGCGGCGATCACCAACAGGCAGGAGAGCTCGCGGCCGTCGCGCAGCTGCACGCTGACGCCGGCGACGCCCGTGACGATGCCCGCAAGCTCGGCTTCGATCAACACCACCCCCGCGGCATTCGCGGCGCGCGCGCCCGCGCTGGCGAGCGCGTTACCCTCGACGATGCGGCCGAGATTCGGCTCACCCAAGAGTGCGCAATCGAACGTCAATGAGCCCAAGCCGTCCGGCTCGCCGCGCGCGTCCCAGACGGTCATCCGCTCATAGGCAAAGGTGCGGTCGGCGGGCAGCGTTTGCCACACCCCGCAAATCTCGAGCAGGCGCTGCGATGCATGGCTCAAGGAAAAGACGCGCAGGCCCCAGTCGCCTGGCGCGCTCGCGCTGGCTGGCGCCCTGGGCCCGGAGATCACCGCGACCCGGCCGCGCGCCACCAGCTTGCGCTCGAGCAGCAGACTCGCCATCGTCATGCCGATCACGCCGGCACCGATGATGAGACAGTCGAAGTCGGTGCCCGCGGAGCGTGTCATCGCAGGTGCACTCCACGCGCGAGTTTCGGCACGCGGCCCGTGCCCGTGCTGAGGCGCGACAGCGCCGCTTTGGCGGGCGGCAGGACGTCGAACGCCAGCAATCCTAAGTTGCGCAGCCGCTGCACCGCGCCCCAGGGACTCGAGAACACCCGCACCAACCCATCCGTGAAGGCGATGATCCCGCCGCGATCGGCGGCGCGCCACGCATCGTATTCGGCCAGCAACGCGGCGTCGCCGGGGTCTCCCCCCGCCGCAACGAGTTCCGCAAGGCTCGCCACATCGCGCAATCCGAGATTGAAGCCCATGCCCGCCACCGGATGCAGAGCCTGTGCCGCGTTGCCGATGATGACGCAGCGCCCGCGACTGGTGGCATCTGCGCGCGTCAACGACAGCGGATAAGGCACGCGACGGCCGACCTTGAGGAATCTTCCCAGACGAAAGCCGAAGCGTCGCTGCACCTCGGCAAGAAATTCCTGATCGGACCACGCGAGCGCGGCGGCTGCCAGGGAGGGCGATAAAGTCAGCACCAGCGTGCATCGGCCATCCGCGAGCGGCAACAGCGCCAGCGGCCCGCTCTGGGTGAAGCGCTCGTACGCCACGTAGTCGTGGAAGCGCTGCGTCAGAACGGTGGTGATGACTGCCGTTTGCTCGTAATCACGTACCTTGGCTGCCACACCGAACGCGGTCCGCAGCGCGGACTCGGCACCATCCGCCGCGACCACCAACCGCGTGCTCAAGGTTGTGGCGACGCCGCCGACGAGCACGTCGAGTTCCACGACCTCCGGTTGGCTGACGACGCGCACCACCTCGGCCGGGCAGTACAGACGCACGCCCTGACTGCCGGTCAGTCGGGACCACAGCGCCGATCCTAGCGCCCGATTGGGCACCACGAAACCCAGGGCATCGAGCCCCTGTTCCGCGGCGGCGATCCGTGCGAAACCGAAACGACCCTGATCGGATATGTGAATCTTCGCGATGGGGGTGGCAGCAGGCGCCACCGCTGACCAGATACCCAGCGTTTCCAAAATACGGCGACTGCCGTTCGACAGCGCGGTGGTGCGTTCATCGAAGCTCGGCTGCGCGGCGGCGTCGTGCGGCACGGCCTCGATCAATGCGATGCGCAAGGCAAGTCCTTCGAGCGCCACCGCCAGGCTCGCGCCCACCATCCCGCCTCCCACGATGACGATATCGAAAGGGTCACTCATGCTGCGGACGCCAGACTCTCGACCGCGTCGGGGGATTTTTCGAGAGCCGCGGTCAACACTTCCGGCGCGGCGCCGGTGACCAGCACGTCGTCCTCGATGCGGATGCCGATGTTCCAAAATTCTTTCGGCACTCCGCGTGCCGGTCTGATGTAGATCCCAGGTTCCACCGTGAGCGCCATTCCCGCCTCCAATATCCGCCATTCGCCGCCCACCCGATAGTCGCCGACGTCATGCACATCGAGTCCCAGCCAATGTCCGGTACGGTGCGGAAAAAAAGTCATATACGCCCGTTCCTTGATCAGCCGTGCCACTGGTCCCTTGAGCAGCCCGAGCTTCACCAATCCGCAGGTGACCACCCGCACCGCCGCCTCGTGCGGTTCGTTCCAGTGATTGCCGGCGCGCACCTTGTCGATCGCGGCCAGCTGCGCCTCGAGCACCACGTCATATACCGCACGCTGTGCCTTGGTGAAGCGGCCCGAGACCGGGAACGTGCGGGTGATGTCCGAGGCGTAATAGTCGTGCTCGCAGCCCGCATCGAGCAACAGCAGGTCGCCGTCGCCAAGCCGCTGATCGTTGTTCCGGTAGTGCATCACACAGGAATTGGCGCCGCCGCCGACGATGGGGGTGTATGACATATCGGCATTATGCGAACGAAACTCATGCAGCACTTCGGCCATGACCTCGTATTCCATCCGGCCGGGGCGCGCGAAGCGCATGGCGCGCCGATGTGCGCCCACCGCGATCGCCGCGGCGCGCCGCAGCGATGCCTGTTCGGCGCGGCTCTTGTAGAGCCGCATGTCGTCGAGGAGGTGATTCAGGGCGACGAACTCGCGGCCCGCCCCCCAACCCAGGACATGCGAATCGAATTCGCTGTGACCGCCCATGGCGTAGTAGACACGCGACCGCTGCTCGATCAATCCCGGCAGTATCTCGTCGATGTCGCCGATCGGAAAGGCATCGTCGGCCGCGTAGCGCTCGACCGCGCCTTCGGTGCCGGCGCGCGGACCGTCCCAGGATTCGCGCACCGGATCACGCTCGCGCACGAACAGGAGATATTCAGCATGCGCACGTCCGGGAACGAACACGGCCACCGCGTCGGGCTCCGGAAACCCGGTCAGATAGTGGAAGTGGCTGTCCTGGCGGTAGGCATACTCGATTTCGCCGTTGCGGTGGCGCACCGGCGCCGCCGGTAGGATGGCGATCGCCTCCTTGCCAAGCATGCGCATGAACTGCCGCCGTCGGCGCACGAACTCCTTGGCCTCCATGCGAGCGGGATTCAGTGCAGCCGCTGCTGAACGCTGGGATAAACCTGCCTGCGCAAGGGGAGCAATTCTTCGAACACCACCTGGGCCGCGACGCGGATGAACTCGACGAGTTCCGTATAGGCCTGTTCGTTCGATTCGTCCGCATCGGCGTCATCACCGGTTGCCCGGGAAATCTCGGTGAAGTCCCTGACGATTTCGCCGACTTCGCCATTCAGCGCTTCGAGGTCGGAAATATGTCCCGTGCCGAGTCCGTACAGAAAGCCGGTGCACCACAATGCCAGAGCATTGGCCCTGCCGTTGAGCGGCTCCTCATCGTCGGGCAGCAACGGCTCGAATTCCATGCCCTGCTCGCCGAACGAACTCGCGGTCGCGGAAAATACCCGTTCGATCATCGCCGCGGATTCCTCGGAAAGCGATGCGCCGTCGGGGAGGATCTCGTTGAGCCAGTCCTGCATCTTGTAGGGGGACATGGAACACAATGCGCCGCACAACGAACCATGCGCTTCGGCCGCATCCGCCATGCTGCCGGCGGCCGCCAGCACGTCCTCGAAGTCCTTAAATCGAATATCCGACATCATAGCCGCGGATAATACCGCACCGAAGCCGCATTCGGCTTTTGTTGCATCCGCTTTGCATTGCGGAATGCCGGCATCTATATTGGCATCCATGAACGAGACCACAGCGAAATCCGTCGTCGAACTCGAGCTGAAGCGCTTGGAACGACGCCTCGAAGACCTCATTCTCACGGTGAACCAGATGAAGGAAGAAAATCGTGCCCTGCGTCAGCGTCAGGATGCGCTGACGGCCGAGCGCGCGAGCCTCCTGCAAAAGAACGAGCAGGTGCGGGCCCGTGTCGAGGCGATGATCGGCCGGCTCAAGTCGATGGAACAGGCATGAGCGTCAGCGAGACCCATGCGCGGGTGAGCGTGCGGATTCTGGAGAAGGAGTATCACATCACGTGCCCACTGCACGAGCGCTCCGACCTGCTTGATTCGGCAGAGTATTTGAATTCGAAAATGCGGGAGATCCGCGACGCGGGAAAAGTCGTGGGTCTAGACCGCATTGCGGTGATTGCAGCGCTCAACATGGCCAACGAATTGCTGCGATTCCGCAACCGTGACCACGATCTCGAATCCGACGTCGGCGGGCGCTTGCGTATCCTGCGTGAGCGCGTAGAGTCGGCGTTGGAGAAGGGTCAACAACTGGAGCTGTAGGTTCCAAGGCCCTTGAAGGTTAAATTTGGCGCTGCCTGCGGTGTGCGATGCGGATCGGATTACCTCCTGACCCTAATTTGTAAACCCCAGGGGCCTATGCTTGCCGGCAACATTGTGCATGTCCGTCC
>Ga0116230_10006520_pt1 | contig 11502 bp, 10 predicted proteins | sample S1TSphfallax_3_FD_88678 | JGI IMG/M metagenome (GOLD analysis project Ga0116230, IMG submission 88678) | Host-associated microbial communities from peat moss isolated from Minnesota, USA - S1T2_Fd - Sphagnum fallax MG | ecosystem: Host-associated > Plants > Peat moss > Unclassified | place...
AAAAAAAGGGGTGAGCTTGGGTTTAAAAAACATGGGGGTTAAAAATTTACCCAACCCCCTTTCCCCGTTGGGGTCCCAGGGGGGGGGGGGGGAGGGCACAGAGGCATACCCAAGGGGCATATTCTGATGGCGTTCACCTAGTCATCTGACAAAATTGTGCACATACCTTGAAAGGTAATGTGAGCGCTGGATGTTTTGTGATTGATTGTCGTTTTCATTTGCTGTAAATAGGGACATCTAAAATTCGTAGACTCCAAAGATAGTACCCATTCTGCTATTTGTTAATGGTTTCCTTAGGTTAAACACCAATTGACATCTAGTTTGAGCTAACTTGACATCCTGTGAATTCTCCATTTTTTTCTTTTTCTTACTCCTTTGTACATTTTTCAAATCTTTGGTGTGTTTTTAAATAAAGCTTTGCAGGGTTGCATCATTAAACACCAATCGACAACCAACTTGCATTCCAATTTTAGCAGCTCAATCAAAACTTAGCTTTTCGAAATCTAAATTCTACAAATAAAAATGTCTTCAAATAGGAATTCTATTCGAAACTCAACATGGCACTTGGAATGGAATAGGTGATTTGTTAGCAAGAACTTGGGATACACCTAGTAGAAGAACAAAGCCAATTGGGCTAGTGTTCCACAACCTTCACTCTTTGCAAATTAACTGGGACTCTAAGCTCCTGTCCACCAACCAAGGAATAAGATCTTGAATACAAAACCGCATGATCAGAGAATAGAGTGGTCAAGGATGGCGGGAGTCGAAATTGTTTAGTCATGAAGGTTGCAGGTGATCGACTACCTAAAATAACTACGATGGTAAAAAGGGCCAGAGTGAACCAGCACCCACCAGTGCACCAACATGGATGAATGGTGCACTGATAGGATTCTCTTTTCTATCCCTGTGCCATCCCAGGTTGATTTTTTCTTTGCCTTTTCTCTGCCCTGATCAGCCCTGATCTCAGTTTGTTTTTGGAACTTTATTTTCTCCCCTACCGCAATCTAGTTTTTTAAATTAATTAATTAATTATTATTATTATTTTTTTTAGCTTTTGAATTTTTTCCTACCCACCTACTACCCTCACTGTCCTGCACCGACCTACTCACCTATATATTTAAATTAAAATTAGACTCTTCCTCATCTACCTACTCGCCTATAAATTTAAAATGTGCTCCTCTCATTCCCACCCACCTACCCACCCCCCATCTATTTATCTACCTACTAACATTTTAAGTAGGTAGCTACCAAACTCCACCTACATGGTTATAGCTACCTATCCAATTGCCACTCGAATAGACCCCAAAGGTGGACAACGATGAAAAAATAATAAAATGAAAATATTGCACAAAGCTTGGTCTTGTTAAGTCAAACAAATAAATAAAAGCATGATTAAAGTATTTGACACCCCTTGTATAAAGGTATTGCAAGTTATGTTTAGAAAGTGTTTTCCATGATGGGGATATTGCAAACTAAGTGGGTAATTAAAGTAATACAAAACTCCAATTCAATTTAAACACAATTAATGTATGTTATATTTAGGTTCATAAAATAAAATTGTTGCAACCCTAGCCTTGGGCTTACGACAAAGGCAAAGGGGTTACAAGGTTGCAGGTCAAAATAAAGTCGAGGAGTCACATCACATACTCCCGGGAGTGTAAGAAAGTGTGAGGGAGTGAACCCTCACACTCCCAAAGCAACTCCCACTTTGGGAGATGGACTCCCGATGGATTCTCAAAACTTTAAAAAACGATTTTAAGGGTCAAAACTCAATGACTTGTGACGTTTTTTATATCATTGAAAAGCTCTTGAAACGTAGATGTCTAAAATAGGCTTGCATTGCTCATTTGGAATCTGAAACACAAGTTATGGTTAAAAGAAAAGCCGGGGATCAAACTGCCAGTTTGACCCTCGACCAGAAAAAGTCGGGAATCGACTCGATTTACTTAGCTATAGACAACATTTGACATAATGTTGGAAAACTCTCAATGAGAGCTACAACTTTACTTTAGACCGCACCTCAATTCGAGGTTTGCTTGCAAAGTTATGGGGCTCCAAAGTCGCGGGAGTCCCAACTGGCGTAATTTCGAGACTCCCACTTAGGAGTCCCGGGAGAAAAAAATCACTTGGATGCGAGCCATGTGGAGAGGTGTAGAATACACTATAAGGGGGAAGGTGGTGGCTTCCCCCAAATTTGGGCTGTGGTGAATCTTGTGTGTCTGTGTTACCGGTGGCTCGTCCTAGCACCAAAGGTGCTCCAACTATGCACTAACCACCTTGTGTGGGTTGTGTGTAGGCCCGTGTGAGTGAGTAAAGCTTGTCAACTCTTCCTAGTCCCATCTCGAAACTCCAACACGCCCCTCTACCCTTCAAAATGTTGTGAGCTAGGGAACATGCCCCGACTCCTCCCCCTTCCATTATCTTGTATTTGGACTCACTTTTGAATCTTACAAGGAGTTGGGAATGCGTAAAAAATTCAATGAATGTGCAATACCTTTTTCTGAGTATTGTTGAAATAGTTTGGGCTCCATATCATATCTTTTGAAACTTGGAAATGTATTGTGTAACCTTAACAAAATCTAGAAAGAATACAATATCCTCATTGGGGTATTTTATAAACATCATGGATTAAATGATTTTGATTCAAAAACTATTAAAGGGGTATTGGTCATGCCTAAAAGGACTTAATGAACATGTAAGACCCCTTTTAGAATATCCCAAAAATACATTGGGCTCCATAACATTTTTTTAAAAACATGTAGGGGCATTGCATAACCTTACCAAAACCGACGAGGAAACCAATACCTTCATTAAGGTAGTATGTAATTAAACGTTATGGGTTGATTTACTTTGGTTTACACTATTGAAGGGGTATTGCTCATGCCCAAAATTACTCAATACACCTATAATACCCTATAGGTATCCCAAAAATACATTGGGTTCCAAACATATCTTTTGAAGCTTAGAGGGGTATTGCATAGCCTTACCAAAACCTATAAAGAAAACAAGCCTTGCTTGGGGTATTCAGTAAACACCATGGGTTAAATTATTTTGGTCTAAATTATTGGAAAGGTATTGCTCATACCTAAGAATATTCAATGCATGTGCAATACCCTTTGTAAGGTATCCCATAAATCCTTTGGGTTTTATAGCATATCTTTTGAAACTTACAAGGGCATTACGTAGCCAAACCAAAACCTAAAAGGAAAGCAATATTCACACCATATTGCGATAATATCTTAATCATGAAACAAAAGGATATTTTCATAAATATTTATTCCATGCTTAATATAACATGCCCTATATATTGATTCAAGTAAATGAAGGTATTTCAAAGTTGGTCACATTGATGGTATAGGGGTTTAGGGTTTAATGTAAATTTTATTACTTAATCTTATAATTTAAAGTTTGTTTTCCATGGACTTCATGACCTAGCTGCTTGAATGGATGTCATCCTTGTGGTAGTTGATTGATTATCCAAGTTGGCAAAAATGGTTCCAAGGACATTAACCTTTAAAGTGGAGGCGAACGTTCACAAAATTAACTACTTTCACTAAATGACAGTTAAAGGTTTTCACGAATGTTATCGACTATAAAAATACTAAGGTTCATAGGGGAGTAATCATGAGATAGGTAAAGGAATGGCAACCAATGAAAACAAACTTGGAGTTGAACTTAATTCAAAAAATTTCAAAACTTAATAAAGTGAAATCGGGTTGATGGTGTGTGTGAATAAAGTGGCACATCCTTGAGTAGAAAAGTCTGACTTTTTACACATGAATTTGAGAATCATGTCTTGCTTGGGTAAAGGGGATTTGGATCATAAAGCCCAATCCAACAACCATATGTTGGCACTTTTGTAACCTTCATCTAGTGTGATGGTCAAAATTTCTAAGCTAAAATTTGAAATGGATTCCAAAAACAAAACAAAATGGTCAAATGATGGGGGTTTGAGGAAGACATCAAATGGGTGCATTGGATGAAAATAGAAGATACATCTAGTAAAACCTCATACATTGAAAACACAAAGACACAATGTGAATGGGTTTTTTTGATTGGGAAGTAACTAATCTCACCAAAAAGGGGGTTGAAAGAAAAATTGGCAAAAACATTGAGGGTGATCATCTTAAAGAAACATCAATGAGGACGTTGACATCTCTAAATTGGGGGAGAATGACATGCCATTACAACGACAATCAAGTATGGGGGCTTGTTTAGTTGGGGCTCAATTCTAGACCACCGTTAGGTGGCCCCCATGACAGCTTGGGTTATGAGTCAAAGTGTTGGGTTGGGTTGGGTTTGACTTTTGATTTAATAGATTCATGGGCCACATAGGTGTTGACAAGTGAGGGTTTGGAAAGGGGGCTTGAAGTGTTGGCCTTGGAGCGCTAAGTCCTCAAACTAAACAAAGTTTATGATTAGGCTAAAAAATAGAAACAAGGCCTTGAACCACTTGAGAAGTCACTTCCCAAAATGAGTTTTAATCCCACCCATCTAAGGGTGGGGAATAGCTCAAGGTTGTGAAATAAGTCTAAATGTCGAAGCTTCACCAAGTGTGTGATTGTCCATGTGTAAGCAGTGTAGGTGTTTAGTAAGGCACAAGAAAGAAACAGAGTCGACGATGGAGCAACACCAAAACGTATTCAGGTGTGAAAGGCGCCCTCCAGACTCGAGAGTCCACAAGCAGTAGAAAAAGTTGTACCAGTTCATTAGGTACCTTCCAAGGGGCAGCAGTAAAGAAGGTACGAAGGTACCTGTGTAGGTGCTGGTGCACCGACTTTAGTGACCGGGCATAGATAGACAAAGTTCAAACCACCAGAAATTTACAGACAACAAATAAAGAATGAAGAATCAAAAAGTTAGTACCTAAATCTTGACTTAAAATTATCCTAAACTCGTTCATGTGCCTCTGTTTGCAACCACAACAGTGCAGAAAATTTTGGGCAGAGAATATCTAGTGTGCTCGGCAATTATCTCTCTGTTTTGTTCGTGTGTGCATCTTTTGCCTGAATTCCATGCCTTTAGTAACAACTTATGCTTCTGGACTCTGTTTGTGCTTTTGATTATTATCTCTGGAGCTTTCTCATCCTCTGTGAACCAACTCAAGTTGCTAGTCTAGTGTCTCGTTTTGCAAGCTCTTTATTAGATCGGTTTTTCTCCGTGTTTGGGCTTTTGCGAAGTTTGAGTTTGAATCTGTTCCATTTGTCATCGGAACTGCAGTTTTTTTGTTTGGCCGGAGAAACTCGGTTTGTAGCCATGGGTGAGCTTCATTTTTTCGATCATTTCTAGAGAAATCTAGAAACTCATTCTCAAAAAGTTTCAGTCTTTTTTCTCTCTGTTTTTTGCTTGGGTGTTTTTGGTGTGTACATAGATTAAGTTTGTGTGTCGTTCATGGCTTGTCTCCTTCATGAAACATGAGATTTTCATGGTGAAGGAAGGTTTTCTCATTGCAAATGAAGTGTCTTGAGTAGGAAAAACAAGCATTCTTTATTGGTCTGTTTTGAGATAGGTAATATTTTTTATGGATGCAACTCTAAGCTCGGTACGTATCTGGTAACGTGGAAGTAGTGTTTTGATGCTATGAGATTGGGTTCATTTTTTGTCCATAACAGGTTCTACTGATAAGATTGTGGAGAAGGTCAAGATTGGCATCAATGGTACTTACCTCAATTCCTTTTCCCCCATCTCTGACCATCAAAGAGAAAGAATCTTGTATTGAGGAATGGGAAGTATTATGATGTTCCAAGCTAGTTCTAATTCCTCAAACTTTGAGAATTTGCTTTGGAGTTTAGTCTTGAACAGAGTTTCTCAACATTTTTAGATTGTAAGTGTTTTCTGTAGATTGTGACAAAGTTTGCTTTTGAAAGGCTATATCCACTGCACTTGAATTTATTTATTTTCCCTGAGAGGATATGTTGGTACATGTTTGGGGTTTTAATGTGCAGGATTTGGACGCATAGGCCGCTTGGTGGCAAGAGTGTGCCTGGATCGTGATGACATTGAAGTGGTGGCTGTCAATGATCCCTTTATCAGTGCAGAGTATATGGTCCGTACCTCCATGCATTGAGAATGTTTGTATGTGGGTCATTTTATGGATGTGGTCTTGCAATTGTAGTTGCCAATAGGTTTTTAAGTTCATATGCGGTTTTTGCAAAGTTTTGTGTATTCTGTGCAGTCATTACGATTCAATATTGAAGTTGGGTGGCTACAAGGTGGTCTCAACTCGATTCTGGGTGCCAACTCTTTTGTTTGGTTTGAAATTTCAGTCAAAAAAGGGTGATGTGTGGTATTTAATCTATGCTTCTAGATGGAAGTGATGTTTTTGCTTTTGAGTGTTTATTGTAATTATGTGTCTTTGGGGGTTTTACAGGCATACATGTTTAAGTATGACAGTGTTCATGGGAAGGCAAAGCAATATGATGTCAAAGCTGATGCTGAGAATTCCTTATTACTTGGTGGCAAACCTATTGCTGTTTATGGTCTCAAGTATGTGCGTGAACTTTGGCACTCTTAAATTTTTGGAAGGAATTTTTATCCAACTGGATGAACATCATATTTAAGTGAACCTATTTTTGCTACCAAATGTGTAGTCAAAATATGCCTGATGAGGACTAAAAGGATTTTTTTCTAAAGCACCAGCTTTCCAGGCTTCTGACTTTTAAAAATCACCCAAAGACTCCCCTTGGGATGCCATTTGTAGAATGAGAAGTTTGATCACCTGTGTATACAATTCCTTACAGCAAATTGTATGACATTGAATTCAAGATATGACCCAAACTAATGAATTGTATTGTCCCACTTCAACTCTCGCTGGTCATTTTGTGGAATTGCAGCATTTGATGTCCTATAAAGACAGTCTCTTATGGCAACATGTGAGAGGATGTTTAGTTAATTAATGATCTGAACTCAACTAGTGGATAAATTCTTGAACGCTGAGGCTAGAGCATTCTAAAAATTTTACAAATTTTGAAGAATTGTAAGAGTTTCATAATAGATGATTTTGACCTAAAAGCATTTCCAAGGTTTGTGGCTCCCTCTAGTGGCCATTTGTTATGTTACATGTCCCAAAAGTGTGGATATGTACATATATGCAGGGAGCCTTCGGAAATACCATGGGGCAAACATGGAGCCGACTATATTGTTGAGTCCACAGGTGTATTTACTGATAAAGAAAAGGCTGCTGCTCACTTGAAGGTAGGTGCTCAAACTTGTTGCTTAGAGTAGCTATTGTCATGAACCTCCTCTAGATACCATAGAAGATAGATAATCCAAAAACTATGGATGTAGTTGTTTGCCATGGGTCATCCTTCTTCAGCTTCTGTTTTTGGTTCAGTCAGTAATGACCTTGGATCGATTGTAAGGTCTAGTTGCACTAGAGCTTTTGTGGACTTTTAGGATCCAACCTTTTGTCCCTGGTAAACTGGTGCTCAATCAGATGTTGTTGAATGATAATAGGTTCCCTGACATTCAATCTGCTGAACTTTATTAACAACCGATTACATAAATTTTGCTTCTGGGGTTTTGAGGTGTTTCAGTGTAAGGGGTAATGCAGGGAGGAGCTAAGAAGGTTGTGATTACGGCACCTAGCAAAGATGCACCAATGTTTGTCATGGGTGTGAATGAGGACAAGTATACACCTGATCTCAACATTGTCTCCAATGCTAGCTGCACCACTAATTGCCTTGCTCCTTTGGCTAAGGTGCTTGCCACTCTTCCCAGTTCTTCCATAATTACTGAGTGATCCACCACCTATGAATGTACTGACTTCCATGCTTAGAATGTGTGTGTGTGTGATGCTAAACTCCAAAATCCATATGCTTTGAGATAAATTTTCCTCAAAGTGGTTGTCTGATGATCGCTTTCCCTCATTAGATTTAGCTTCCTTCAACACATGGACGTCTTGATTTTCGTTGTGTTTGGAGGGATGCATTGTAATCATAATTTTTTTTTGAAAGTGCAGGTGATTAATGACAAATTTGGAATTGTGGAAGGTTTGATGACTACTGTTCATTCTACTACAGGTACACATTTGCAGATGTATAATATACTTGTGTTTTGTCTTCATAGTGCAGGATATGTTATTGGGCTATAAGATAAATCTGTAACCCATAATAAAATGTCTAGTCTGTAGACTTATGGTGGTATGGTCAACTGCATTGTGGTTAACAACAATGTCTATTTTCAAAAAGTTTTTACATGTGATTGGATATGCAGCCACACAAAAGACAGTTGATGGACCATCAAAAAAGGATTGGCGGGGAGGCCGTGCTGCTGGAACTAACATTATCCCTAGCTCCACTGGAGCTGCTAAGGCAAGTTTTCTATCAAGTTTCATGTGTGCTTCTCTAGGTGGAAACATTAATTGTCTACTGTGTTATATGCTTATCTACATCTAGCTATCTGATCAAGATACTTGGGAGTAATGGCAGCTAGTCATTGCCATTCATGATGAAGGTATTTGGTTTGATATTTTGTGAGTGATAGTCACAAGGTTATGCCTGCACTCATTCCTGTCTTGTCTGTTTTGGTTTGGCCAGAATTTGTCACAACATTTGTTTTGTTACCTTACATGTTTTCATGGAGTAGTTGCTGTCAAAAATCACACATACACATACATATATAAAGAACTAGAATGGAATTTCCTGGTAGTCCACTCTGTGGTTTAATCTGGTGGACATGTAACCGAGGAGGGATTTGAGCAGTCAATATCTGGGCTACTAGGATTCACACTGAGACTGGGTTGTGGTTAAACTCGTGGTGCTCATCCATGTGGTCATTTTGATAGAGAGAGCAGTCCCTGTTTATACTGCATGTTTGCATGCTACCATAGATACAGAAGTTAATTGTATGAACAATGTTCTTTTGCTTTTTGCCAAGGAGATATGTTTAGACTTTCCTTTGAGAATTGAATGTTGACTTTCAAGCTTGTGCAGGCAGTGGGCAAAGTGCTACCAGAACTGAATGGGAAGCTTACTGGTATGGCTTTTCGTGTTCCCACCATCAACATTTCCGTGGTAGACTTGACAGTCAGACTCGAGAAGTCAGCCTCATATGATGACATCAAGGCAGCAATCAAGCAAGAACTCGCCTTTTTCTTTGTGCAGTTCATATAAGTTGTTGGGTATAATTCTGGAGCTGTTCTTTTTAAACTATGCACTAAGTCCTCTCCATAGTCCAAGCTTATTGATTATACTTCTGGAACAGGGAGGAGGCAAATGGAAAGATGAAGGGCATATTGGGCTACACTGAGGATGATGTAGTATCCTCAGACTTCATCACCGACAGCCGGTCAAGCATATTTGATGCCAAGGCTGGCATTGCTCTCACTAAGAACTTTGTGAAGTTGGTAGCATGGTATGACAACGAATGGGGTTACAGGTGTGTTCTATTCTGTTTGAAAGGTGTGAATGATTAATTTACCTTGATAGTCATGAAAGGGTTGCCTAAAACTGTGAAATCTGAGATGACATCTCTTCTCACAGGAGTCACATAGTACATGGATTTTTTTTGTTTTTGTACTTGACCCAAGGACTAGTATTTGAGCTGATGGATGGCATCAAGATGTTACCATAGTGGGTATAACTGACACCCATTTGTGGATTCAAGTTGCCATTAGGCCAAGCCTGATGCTATTGCCAATAACAACAAACTGCACTATAATGCAATTACTTGGTAAACCAGTCATTCTGAAAAATCAAGATCACAGGAGGATATGTATACAACAGATAAATGAAGTCCTTGGAATTATGGTCAATGTGCATGCTTGTGTCCTCCGTCCACCTTCTAAGAAGTGACAGAGCTAGACAAAAAGTTAAGCCAGAGGTCAAGTGACACTCATCAGAATTGCTCTGTTGTTCTTCCTAGGTATTGTAGATGATTGTCTGTACTAAGATGTTCCATATCTGACATGTTCTTTGCATTCTAATTCTGACCTGTCCTATGTGCTTCTTGGATGCAGTTGCCGCGTGGTTGATCTGATCTTGCACATTGCTTCTGTATCCAATACCAATGGATGAGCACACAATTGCATTTACCACATGTATGGGGTAGGTTGTACTAGCTGCAGTTGGAATTTGGAACGTTTTACATCCCCAAAATAGAATTGTGATGGTGCTTCCCTTTTGCCTAGCTTTATAACTTAATGGTCAAACTTTGGTCCAACTGGATGTGATAAATTATGGTGGTGTTGGGTTCATACTGCATCACCAAGCAAAAAGAAGAAAGAAGTTATGTCACTGCCTGTATCATCAATCCAAAAGAAAAATAACGTTGTGTGACCACCTTCGGTTCATTGAACTACCATCAATTCAGTGAACTGGCATCTAATAAGGTGGCTGCCAACTCACTGGTTCTGTGCTCACTGAACTGGCTGCTAATTCACTAGTTCCCCCTTTCCCAAAAAACAAAATAAAAGAAATCAGTGCCCCCCATTACCTCCCCAGAGGAGAAAAAAAGTTGGCTTCTTCACTACTTTTTAGTTTGTCTCATTAAGAGTCAAGATTTCTTTTTCCTATTTGTGTTCTTCACCATTTTTCTCCTAAACTTTAAAACCTCACTCCATGAGTGTGGGTATTCAGAAGGCATGAATACATCCCTCTCTTACAAGGACCAAGATCCCTCCCACTATTGAGTGTAGGTGTAAGAACCATCATCCTCTTATGGTTCTGTGATCTATTTTGTTTAGGTTCATGATAACCTTTGCCTTGTGCTTTGTGATGGGTAAAGCCTGTGAATTGGGGTACATTCCCAAAATGCACGGTCAACATTTTATTTGATAACCAAATTTGGTTAAATGTTCTTGTGAATGATTGTCACCACTTCATCTACATCACAAAATTGAACAACAAAATATTGACTCAAGAGCACAGCAGTCACTTTTCTTCTACTTTAGGACCCTAAAATTCTCAGCAGTTCTAGATCTTTTTCTACTGAAGCCTAGGATCACCTTTCACATTGACAAATAATTAGTTTTTTCAAAACATAATTTCCTTTCTAAGATTTGGAATTATTAGATTTTCATGATTTACAGTAGTCTATTACATGATAATATTTCATAAAAGTATTTTTTGTATAATATTTTTACAATGCTAGAAACATACTACCACCATTTGACAAAAGGCAGATTTTGTCTGCTGGTTCAACTCAATGTCTAAACATGCCAAGTTGTCCTCATATTGGCTTTAATTCCACTGTGAAGTCCCCCTCATCCTCCACAACATTTGCCAAAGCATATGGGATAAAAGTCAGGTGCTTATATGCAGAACATGTTGAGGAACGCATTGTGAACTTGGGGAACATATTGGGAACCCATTAGGAACTTAGAGGGAACACCATAAGAACACATTGGGAAACAGGGAAAAATGGAAAAAAAATCCTTCTACTGTCCGTCCGGTTTCAGGGGAGGCTTCATTCTTCCTTTTATATATAAAGCACGCACAGGACCTGCAGGGACTCTCCCGTGCCCAGCCCGCCCGTGGTGCCCACCGTCACAGCCAGTCAGCC
>Ga0116230_10006521_pt1 | contig 11501 bp, 8 predicted proteins | sample S1TSphfallax_3_FD_88678 | JGI IMG/M metagenome (GOLD analysis project Ga0116230, IMG submission 88678) | Host-associated microbial communities from peat moss isolated from Minnesota, USA - S1T2_Fd - Sphagnum fallax MG | ecosystem: Host-associated > Plants > Peat moss > Unclassified | place: USA...
AGCCAGTCGTCCAGGTGGCGCAAGCGACCTGATACCGGGGAGCGGACCAAGGCGCGCCAGCCGCGCGCCAAGGTCTTTTCCAGCAACTCGGGCAGGGCGTGGTCCAGAGCCGTCTGCTCCAGGTGATAGAACCACACCTCAGTCACGCCCGCCCCCGTCCGCCACTCGAAGGGCGCTAACCCTCGAACCCGTCGGCCACCAAGCGGTTCAGAAGACGCACGCCAAAGCCCACAGCGCCCTCTGGGATCGTCGGGTTGGTGGACGGTTTCTTCCAAGCGGTCGAGGCGATGTCGAGATGCGCCCAGGGTGTACCGTTGACGAACTTCTGCAAGATCAGGGCTGCGGTGATCGAGCCGCCCGGCCGGCCGCCGATATTCTTCATATCCGCCGCCAGGCTTTCGAACTGCCGTTCATATTGCGACGGCAGAGGCATGCGCCACAGGTTCTCGCCCTCCGCCTTGGAGGCGGCGAGCAGGCCGTCGGCGAGGGGATCGTCGTTGGCATAGAGACCGGCGTAATCATTGCCGAGCGCGATGATGATCGCGCCCGTCAAGGTCGCCAGATCGACCATGAATTTCGGCTTGAACCTATCTTGGCAGTACCAGAGCGCGTCGGCCAAGACGAGGCGGCCCTCCGCGTCGGTATTGATCACCTCGATGGTCTGGCCGGACATGGAGGTGACGATATCGCCGGGGCGGGTCGCCTTGCCGTCGGGCATATTCTCGACCAGGCCCAGGATGCCGATGGCGTTGACCTTGGCCTTGCGGCCCGCCAGGACATGCATGAGCCCCGCGACGGCGCCGGCGCCGCCCATGTCCCACTTCATATCCTCCATGCCCTCAGGCGGCTTCAGGGAAATGCCACCGGTGTCGAAGCAAACGCCCTTGCCGACGAAGGCGATGGGCTGCGCCTCGGGATCATCGGCCCCGAGCCACTGGATCACCGCGAGCTGGCTCTCCCGCTCGCTCCCCAGCCCCACGCACAGCAGCGAGCCCATGCCGAGCGCTTCCATCTCAGCTTCGCCCAGGATCTCGACCTTCAGGCCCATAGGCTCCAGCGCCTTGACCCGGGCGGCGAACTCCGCCGGATAGAGCACATTGGCGGGCTCGGATACGAGGTCGCGGCTGAAGGCGATCGCGTCCGCCAAGGCCTTGAGCGGCGCGTAAGCGGCCTGCGCCGCCTCGACATCGTCGACGGCGACCTCAACGGCCGTAATCGAAGGCTTCTTGTCGGGCTTTTCCGTGGTGCGGTACTTGTCGAACCGATAGGCGGCCAGCGCGACGCCGAACGCGGCCCGCGCCGCCTGGGCCGGCGTGAAGCCGCCGAAATCGAGAGTCAGGGTCTCAATACCTGTCGCCTTCAACACCTGATAGGCCGACGCCGCGCCCTGTTCGATCGCCAGATCGTCGAGCTTTTCGGCTTCGCCCAGGCCAAACGCCAGCAGGCGGCCAGCTTGAAGTCCGGCCGGCGCGATCAGGTCCAGCGTCTGGCCCTTCGACCCTTTGAAGCGTCCGGCGGCCAGCGCCCGGCTGAGAGCGCCGCCGACAGCCAAATCCGCGTCCGCCGCAGGACCGGCCAAACCGTCGCCCTCGTACACGGCGACAGCGACCGCGGCAGATGACGGCGCTTCCGAAACCGACTCGCTGCGCCTCAAAACCAACTCGATATGCATTTTCAATAAGACTCCATGGCGTCTGGGACACGGCTTAAGGCAAAAGCGCACCGGGAGCGAGCGTTGACGCCGCGCTGTTGGCGATGTGCGCGTGGCGCGTGTAGAAGCACATCGTATCGGTACAGGCCCCGTCCTGCAGTTTTTTTGCGATCCCTAAGTTCATGCGATCTCGTCACACGCCGCCGTTAGAACGCATAACGGGCGCCGCCGCACCCGAAAAGCGCCTCGGCGCAGCTGCGCCGTCGGCGAAGGGACCCGCCGCCGCCGACAGGGCGGCGCGGGTCGGCGCGAAGGCCATCGGGGTCACGGCCGGAGCGGCAAAGGGTCTGGCGGCCAAGGCCGCCAGGGGCGTCGGCGGCTCGCGAGTATGGCGCCGCACCGCCGCTGAGTTTCCTGGTCTATCGAAGCTCACCATCCGGCTGCGGTTGACCCGCATTGAGCGCTACGTGCTGACGCAGACCCTTTTGGGCGTCGGCGGCGCCTTGGCCATCCTGGCGGCCCTGGTGACTCTGATCGACTTTGTGGAGCTGTCCCGCACCATCGGCGTACAGGCCAAGGACTCCACGGTGATGGATATCTTCGGTCTCACCCTGTTGAAAGCGCCGGCCGATATTTTGCAAATCTTCCCATTCGCCTTCCTTGGCGGGGTGATGGCGGCCTTTGTAAACCTCAACCGGCGCAGCGAACTGGTGGCCTTGCGCGCAGCGGGCGTCTCGGCCTGGAGGTTTATCTTCCCGGCGGGGGGCGCGGCCGTCGTGATCGGTATCGCCACGATTTTGATCCTCAACCCGATCGCCTCTGCGCTCAGCGACGTCTACACCCGAGTCGAGGCGCAGATGGTGGACGGCGACAACGCCCAACACAACAAAGCGCTTTGGCTACGCCAAGGCGACCGACACACCCAGGTCATCATTCGCGCCGCCACCCAGCTTGGCGCCGGCGTCGAGCTTCGCGACGTCGTGCTGTTCATCTACAAGATCGACGCGACCGGCGCTTTTCAATTCAGCCGCCGGGTCGAGGCGGATCAGGCGCGCCTGGTCGATCACCACTGGGTCTTGAGCGGCGTCAAGGAGGCCAATCCCGGCGCCGAGGCCACCCAGGTCGACGAGATCACCCTGCCGTCGACCCTGAATCAGCGCACCGCTCTAGAACGGTTCTCCTCGCCCCAGGCCGTCCCCTTCTGGAGCCTGCCCGGCATGATCGCCCGGACGGAGCGGGCCGGCTTCTCGGCGACGCAATATCGGCTGCAGTTAGATCAACTGTTGGCGACGCCCCTGATGTTCGCCGCCATGTCGGTGCTAGCCGCCGCCTTTTCGCTGCGGCTGTTGCGGCTTGGAGGGCTTGCGCAAATCACTGGATCGGGCGCGGCGCTCGGGTTTGTGCTGTTCTTTATGGGACAATTTTTCAATTCGCTCGGCCGCGCGGAGATTATTCCGCCGTTCATGGCCGCTTGGCTACCGCCGCTCTTGGCGCTTTTGGCCGGCTTCACAGTGCTCTGCTACACCGAAGACGGTTGACCCGCTTGCCCGTCCATTGGAGGAAAAGGCTCCATGGCCGCTCGGCCTCGCCTCTGATTACAAGCCACCCTCTGATCACAAGGTCGATGTCCTAATGCGTTTCGCCGACCGGTTCGGACTGTCCGCCTCCCGCGGTCGGGATCAGCGAGCCCGTTCCAAATACCCGGCGCGGACGCTCGCCTTGGTGGGCGCCGCCCTGATCGTCTGCCTTCAGCCGGCTGTGGCGCTGGCTCAGTTTGGTCCGACCACGCATACCACCGTCGCGCCCCCCGACGACGGGCTTGGCCCTCGCGACGCCATGATCCAGGCCGATACCCTGATCGACGACCGGGATAACAACACGGTCACCGCCGAGGGTCAGGTCGAGGTCCGTATGCAGGGCCGAACGCTGCGCGCCGACAAGCTGATCTACAACCGGGTCACCGGCGCCGTGGACGCGATCGGCCACGTCGTGATCGTCAACGCCGACGGCACGTCGGAATACGGTTCCCAGATGATCATGGACGACCAGTTGAGGGCCGCTCTGGCCTATGGCTTCTCCATGCGCGAACAGGACAACATCACCCTGACCGCCGGCGTGGCCGTTCGACGTAACGAGACCATCGATCAGCTCAACAATGCGATCTACACCGCCTGCAATATCTGCGCGAAATCCGGCGCGCCGAAGAACCCGACCTGGGCGGTCCAGGCCACCCGCATCATCCAGGATCGCGACCGACATGTGATCTACTACCGCAACTTCGTGCTGCGCATCCTCGGCGTGCCCGTATTCTATTCGCCGGTCTTCTGGCATCCCGACCCGACCGCGCCGCGGCAATCTGGCTTTCTGGCCCCGAAATTCATGTATGGCGCGCGCCGGGGCTTCAGTTACGAACAGCCCTACCTGTTCGCCGTCAACCCCTCCACTGACGTTGTGGTATCGCCCCAGATCAACACCCGCGTCTTGCCGCTACTGAATGTCGAATGGGTCCAGAGGTTCTATTCCGGCATGGTCGATATTCGGACGGGCTATACCGACGAAAGCGATTTCGATAACCACCACTTCTACGGGGACCCGTCGTCGCGCAGCTATGTGCTGGGCCAAGGCCTGTTCAATATCGACCCCTATACGAGCTGGGGCTTTGGGCTTGAGCGGGTCGGCGACCCGACCTTTTTCCAGCGCTATTCGACGCCGGAGGTCTATGAGGATCGCGGACCCTATCCGACCACAACCAACCACTTGATCAGCCAGCTCTATGTCCGGCGCCAGGATGACGACACCTTCCTGTCCGTCGCCGCGATGGATTTCCAGAACCTGACGGTGTTCGGCCGCAACACGACCGTCGGGCAGCCGAATTACGGCAGCCTGATCTCGGAGGACAGCAAGGGCTTTCCGTTCGTCGGCCCGTACATCGAGGGCCATTATAATCCGCGGGAACCCGTCTTCGGGGGTCAGCTCAGCATCTCAACCAGCGGCGCGGTGCTGAGCCGGTCCGACGAAGTCGTCAGCATCAACGACCCCACCAGCGTCCAGGCGCCCGGCGCCCAACAGTTTCAACCCGTGAGCTCGACCAACGCCGGTTCGATTTCGACGATCGCGAGCACGGCGGCCCTGACCAAGAACAACGCGGTGACCGCGCTCACCTACACCGATTATCGGCGGGCCAGCGCCCAGGCCGACTGGAACCGCACCTTCACCTTCGACATGGGCATCAGGGTGGAGCCCTTCCTTCAAGTGCGCGGCGATGTCTTTTCGGTGGCCGACAGCACCCTCTACACCTTCGGCGACGGAGCGGACAGCACACCCGCCAAATCCGGCTCGGCCGTCCTGAACTATGGAACCGCCTACGCGGTCTCCCGGCCCGGCGAGGACAGCATCGCGCGCGGGCTGGTGCAGGCGGGGCGAACATAAGCTGGCCGTTCATTCGCAACTTCGGATCCACCAGCGTGATCTTGGAGCCCATGGCCCAGATCGTTGTGGCGCCTCTGCTCGGCGTCAACCCCTATATCCCGAACGAAGATAGCGTCTCGTTCGAATACGACGAGACAAACCTGTTTTCCCTCAACCGTTTTCCCGGCGCGGATCTGGTCGAAAGCGGTCAGCGCATAAATCTCGGCGCGCGCGCGACCGCCGACTGGGGCGGTGGTCATGAGATCAGCTTCATCGTCGGGCGCACCTTCAGGGCCGAGCCGGATCCGGCGTTCGACACCGCGTCGGGCATCGCGCAAGACGACTCGGACTGGGTCACCGCGATCAACTTTACGCCCGTCGATTGGTTCACCGCCTATACGCGGGAGCGGCTGCAGGCCACCAGCTTCACCCTTGAGCGCACCGACACCGGCGTCAATTTCGCCCTTGGCCGGAACAGCCTCAGCCTGCGCTATCAATACAATATCAGCGGATATAATATCGCCGCCGAAGCCCCCAATCCCGCGGTCGTCAACGGCGTGACCCTGCCGCTAAACTACGTCAGCAGGATCGCGCCGACCGAAGACGCCATGGTCAGCGGACAGGTGTACTTAACCCAGCATTGGGGCGTGGGCGTAAATGTGTCGCGGGATTTGGAAGAGAACATATTCCCGATCGAGCAGCTGGATTTGATATACCAGGATGAATGTCTAAGGCTGGACGTGCTCTACAATCACAACCAAACCTTTGGGACCGTGATCGGCACGTCCAACGCCATAACGGTCCGCATCACGCTTTCCACCTTGGGAGGCACGCAATCGAACCCCAACAGAGGCGGGACCCGTTAAATGATGTCGCCAGGAAGAGGACAAGGCCGATGAGTTTGTCGCGTCATTTTGTGGGATTGCCGCTGGCCGTGGCCCTGCTCGCCTCCACCGCTGCGTCGGCCCAGACCGCTGAGGGTTCGCCCGCGTCGCCGGGCAGCCTTTTGGCGGGCGGTAGCGACAGCTTCGCCGTTCCCTCGCTTTCGGTCGCCAACAACACCGCCCCCCAGGCGCCGCAACGCCCCAAGCTGACAGAGAGCGTGGCCGCGATCGTCAACGACGAAGTGATCTCCTCCTACGATCTTCGACAGCGTATGCGATTGTTGGTCGCCACCAGCGGTGTGCAGCCGACGGCGGACAACCTGCCGCAAATCCAGCGCGAGGCGCTGCGCAACCTGGTCGATGAACACCTGGAAATGAGCGAAATCCATGACGTCGAGGCCAAACAGAAGGACCTGAAGCTTGAGCCCACTGATAAGGAGATCAATGATCGGATCGCCGAAATCGCGGGCAGCGCGGGCATCAAGCCCGAGCAATTTCTGGCCACGCTGCGGTCCGACGATGTGGACGTCCAAACTCTAAAGGATGAGATTCGCGCCCAGCTGGCTTGGGAGCGCTACATCGGCGCCCGGTTCCGCGACAACGTTGAGATCAGCGACAATCAGATTCGCGCCGCCATGGAGCGGGCCAATGCGGAGGCCTCCAAGCCGCAATATCTTGTCAGCGAAATCTTTATCGACGCCGCCCGTGTCGGCAACGAGGCCTCGGCTATGGAGGGCGCGCGCCAGTTGATCGCCCAGATGCAGCAAGGGGCGCCCTTCCCATCGGTGGCGCGCCAATTCTCCAACGCGCCCACAGCCGCCAATGGCGGGGATCTCGGCTGGGTGACCGCCGACTCGCTGCAACAGCCCGAGCTGACCAAGGCGATCGAAGAGATGCGACCGGGCCAGCTATCCCAGCCGATCGCCTCAGCCGACGGGGTCTATATCCTGGCGCTCCGCGACAAGCGGGCGGGGGTCACTGATACCGTGGTCGACCTCAAACAGGCCGCGATCAGCCTGCAACCCGGCGCGACCCCGGACGAGGTCTCAAAAGCCGAAGCCAAGCTGGCGGCGCTGCGCCGCAAGCTCGATGGCTGCGACACCCTTGAGACCCGCGCCGCCAAGACGCCGGGCGTCCTGGCCGGCGATTTGGGCGAAACGGATGTGAAGGATCTACGCCCCTCATTCCAGCAGGCCATCGCCAATCTCAAGATCGGCCAAGTCAGCGAGCCGGTTCGCACCGATATCGGCCTTCACCTGATCATGGTGTGCGAACGCCACGCCGCGGGGTCTCGCGCGATCACCCGGGCGTCGATCGAGTCCCGGCTACAAGGGGAGCAGTACGACATGTACCAACGTCGTTTCTTGCGCGACCTGCGAAACTCCGCGACGATCGAGACCCGTTGAGCGGCCGTGATCGTTTGGGCCTAAGCCGGTGACGCCGCAGGCGGCTGACGCCCAGGCCGCAAAAGTCGGCGTTGTACCGTCCGCGCCCGTGGCCGCCACCCGACCTCTTGCTTTGACGATGGGCGATCCCGCCGGCATCGGGCCGGAGATCATCGTCAAGGCCTGGGAAGCGCTCCGCCAGAGCGGCCCCGTCTTTATGGTGGTGGGCGATCATGACGCGCTCGCCGCCGCCTCGTCGCGCGGCGGCTCAAGATTGCGCCGGATCGGGGCGCCGGAGTCCACCGCAAATATCTTCGCCGACGCCCTGCCCGTGCTGGATCTGCCCCTGCTGAGCCCCGTGGTGGCGGGAAAGCCTTCATCGGCCTATGCGCCCGCGATCATCCGCTGGATCGAGACCGGCGTCGGCTTGGCGCTCTCAGGCGCGGTCTGCGGCTTGGTCACAGCCCCGATCGCCAAGAAGCCGCTCTACGAAGCGGGGTTCAGCTTTCCTGGACACACCGAATTCCTGGCGGAACTGACGGGGGGCGCCGCCTATGCGGGTCCCCGTGGACCGGTGATGATGCTCGCGACCAAGGACCTGAAGACGGTGTTGGCGACCATCCACCTGCCCCTGGCCGCCGCCATTTCGTCGCTGAGCACCGCCCGTATCGTTGAGGTCGGCCGTACGACCGCCTACGCTCTGATCCACGATTTCGGCATAGCGCGGCCGCGGCTGGCCCTGGCCGGCCTCAATCCCCATGCCGGCGAAAACGGGGCCTTGGGGCGCGAAGAGATCGAGATCGTCAATCCGGCCGCGGCACAGCTTCGCGCCCTTGGCGTCGACTGCGCGGACGCCAAGCCGGCCGATAGCTTGTTCCACGAAGAGGCCCGCGCGCGTTACGACGCCGTGATCTGCCTCTATCACGACCAGGCGCTGATCCCGGTGAAGACGCTGGATTTCTGGGGCGGTGTGAACGCCAGCCTGGGACTGCCGATCGTGCGCACCTCGCCCGACCATGGCGTCGGCTATGATATCGCAGGCCGCGGCCTGGCTCGCCCTGACAGTCTGATCGCCGCCCTGCACATGGCTGACGCCATGGCGAGCGCACGGATGCGCAGCCAGGCCAACCTCGCCGCCAGCGCATGAGCCCCCAAGGGCCTCGCCAAGCCGGGTCCCAAGACGAGAGCCCGGCCGACCTTCCCCCGCTGCGTGAAACCTTGGCCGTGCAGGGCCTCCTCGCCAAGAAGAGCTTCGGCCAGCATTTTCTGCTGGACCTCAACGTGACGCGCAAAATCGCGCGCCTCGCCGGCCCCTTGGAGGGCGAGACGGTGATCGAGGTGGGTCCTGGCCCCGGCGGTCTCACGCGCGCGCTCCTCGAAGCCGGCGCGGCCCGTGTGATCGCCATCGAAAAGGACCCCCGCTTCGCTGACCTTCTGCAACAGCTCGCGGCTGTGGCCGATGGCCGGCTGACCGTGATCGAAGCGGATGCGCTTGGCGCGGACGAAGCCAGCCTGGTCACAGCTGACCCGGTCTCCAAGGTCCATGTGGTGGCCAACCTGCCCTACAATGTGGGCACCCCGCTTCTGATCAAATGGCTGACCGGTCCCTTCACGCCCAGCTCCATGACGCTGATGTTCCAAAAGGAGGTCGCGCAGCGGATCGTCGCGGGCGTCGGCGACGACGACTACGGGCGCCTCGCCGTCATCTCTCAGGCCTGCGCCGTCTGCCGAATCGCCATGACGCTTCCGGCCCGCGCCTTCACGCCGCCGCCCAAGGTCGAGTCGGCCGTGGTCCGGCTCGATCCCCGATCGGATCGGCCATCGGCCGCGCGCCGCGCCAAGCTGGAGACCGTGACCCGCGCGGCGTTTGGCCAACGGCGCAAGATGCTGCGCGCCAGCCTCAAGCCGATCGGCGGCGAGACGCTCTGTCGCCGGGCGGAGATTGATCCGTCCGCCCGCGCCGAAGAGATCGACGTCGAGGGCTTCTTGCGCCTAGCGGACGCCTTGTCCGGTTAGGGCGAAGGCCCCGGCAGCCCGCCGTTGAAGGTCTTGCGGCGGCAAGCCCTGCCGAAAAACAATTTCTATGGTTGCGCCACGACAAATGCACGTTAAAAGCGCATAATAGGTATGCGCACGTCAGGTTGTCTTACGTGCAGAAAAAAAAGGGAACGGAAATGTCTGGAACGAAAACCATTACAAATAATTCCGCCGTCGCGCTTTCGGTCGTGCTGCGTGGCCGCGTTGGAGCTGACCCCAATGGCGGCAGCCTACCTCCCGTTTCAGGCTCGGTGCCTCCACACCAGTCCCACACCTTCACCTACGGCTCAAATCAGAACCCTTATTTGAATTCGCTTGAAGTGAATGAAGACTCCAATGGTTCCGATGTCAGCCAAACCTTCACGTGCCTATCCCGCGGCGGCCCCGGAACGCTTGACAATCTTTTCAACACGAATAGCGCCATCGCCATCAACTACACGCCCGACAGCTACGGCTTCGCCATTAGCGGCCACAATTGAACGAGGCTGAGATACGACGCCTTATGACCGGGGAGCCGATGGCGGATAACTTTTTCGCCATCGGCTCGCCAATACGACGTGAACTCGCCGCCCGACAACATTGCCTAAAGTCCCAAGACCTAATCCAAGCGAAGGCTGCCCGCCTTGAGACATCCATGCCCAAATATATTTTAGAAAATCACATCGCACCTGTTTAATATCAGATCGCTTTTACAACGTGATACTTTTATAATTATAAGCTGAATATTATCAATATTGCTAATCATACTGGTAATTTTTCAAGGCGCCGCGGCTAAAATTCGCTCGCCAGACCAGATAATCAAACCCTTTATGCGTCGACGCCCTAATCAATATTGTTCCTTTATGTGCCCCGCCTCTATTCGAGGTCATGCGCGAGTCGCAGCAAGGGCGAGGGACTCATGAGTTCGCCAGATTTTCACGCGGAACGGCGTCGGTCGGTATCGTGCCTGACGGAGGCGCCCAACCGGCTTGGCAGGCTAGCGGCGGCGCTGTTCGTGTCGGCGGCGCTTTGCGCGGCGACGACCGCAAAGGCGGCTCCATCAGAGGTGGTCACGACCTCGGCGGCCGCGGGCGTAGGCTATGTGGACGATCAGGCGACAGCGCCCGCCTCAACCACGCCTGCGCCGGTCGCGCCAGCGGCCAAGCCAGACAACCCCTACGATCACTTGGGCGACAACCCCTTTGTTCGCTTTTGGCGTTACCAGAAGCTTGAACTAGGCATGGACTCCGCCCCGGTCGACCCCACCGTCACGCCGCTCTCCACCTTGCGCCCCGGTTGGCCCACCGTGCCCGAAACCATACCGCCTATGCCGTTCGCGGACTGGCCCTACGGCGGAACAACCTCGCTCGGCGATAACCGGACGGCGTCGATCGACAGTCCGTTGATGGTGGCGACCGCCAATACAGGCTTCGGCAAGGCCTTGGCCTCGTCAGGTATCCAGGCCTACGGCTGGGTCGATGTTGGCGGCAACATCAGTTCCAGCAAGCTGCCGGGCGGCAATGCGCCGGCGGCCTATGATTATCAGCCGAACACGGTGCAGCTCGATCAAGCCGTTCTCTACGTCGAGCGCACCCCCGATACGGTGCAGACCGACCACGTCGATTGGGGCTTTCGCGTCTCCGCCATTTACGGAGAGAACTACCGCTATACGACGTCTTATGGATTGGCGAGCTATCAGCTCCTCGATGAGAACAAATTAAATGGCTACGATTTTCCTATGGTCTATGGGGAAATCTATTTTCCTCAGGTGATGCAAGGTCTGATGGTCCGCATCGGGCGTTACATATCTCTGCCTGATATCGAGGCGCAGCTGGCGCCCAACAACTATATGTATACGCACTCCATCACCTATACGTTGGATAACTATACCAACGAAGGCATCCAAACCACTTTAGCCATTACCAAGCAGTTCATGCTTCAAGTTGGTCTCAGCGTCGGCACCGAGACCACGGTGTGGAATTTGGGGCAAAAGAAGCCCAACCTGTTTGTTTTGGGCGGCGGCGTCGACCCCCTATATCCGGGCACGAGTTTCGCCAAGGACCCCGGCGCCCAGCCCACCGGCACCGTCTGCGCCCGTTACCAAACTCAAGACGGCAATGACGACATCAACCTCTGCGCCAACGGCATCAATAACGG
>Ga0116230_10006522_pt1 | contig 11501 bp, 10 predicted proteins | sample S1TSphfallax_3_FD_88678 | JGI IMG/M metagenome (GOLD analysis project Ga0116230, IMG submission 88678) | Host-associated microbial communities from peat moss isolated from Minnesota, USA - S1T2_Fd - Sphagnum fallax MG | ecosystem: Host-associated > Plants > Peat moss > Unclassified | place...
TACACCCCGCCGCGGGTGAACATGGTGCAGCTTTCCACGTACACCGCTCGGACGGCGTAGCTGAAAAGCATCACACCGAGAATGAACCACGGAGCGGCCTTGCCGATCGCCTGCTCGCTGATGCCCCCGATGTAGTAGGCGGTGCTGGCCAAGTCGCATAGCACGATCGCGGCCGCGCGCCAGAAACTGATGAAGCTGAGCGCGACGCTGGTTACCAGCAGAACATTAATTTTTCGCCCGGTGGATGGTTCGGGCATCTGCGCAACGTCGTAAGTATTGGGATCTCCCAAGGACATACATGATCTCCTGGCCTGGCATCAAGATTCAGGCGGCGCGGTGGAAACACCGGCGGTGCTCCACCGCGGTCGACCCGGCATTTTTCGGATCGAGCCGACTGCGTTATTTGCATCCTCAGAAGGAAAGTTCGGGATGTGAGGGCTCCCGATTGACGCAGGTTTTTCTTTGGTAGCAGGTTCTTTCGCTAAGAGGCTTTCACGCGCCGACGGGGTTAGCTGACGGGCTGGGAGTTGAAAGTCTCCCTTGACCAAAGCGGTCAATTCGCCCCTGCCGATTGCCGCAGCCGGTTCGCGACTCCTGCCCTGCCACGGGCGGTAATCAACCGATCTTCTGCCGCAAACCCGGCATCGCGGGACACACGCCCCGCGCTGGGTTCCCCATGCCATCTCAACGATGTGAAATGGCTTAGGCGGACGGGAATCTTAATAGCGTGCGGGGGTAAGTCAATTGAAACGGTGAAAGCGCTGCCTGAACCCATCGTAAGCCGAACGTTGAACATCGAACGCACAACGTCGAATGTCGAAGGAATAATCCTGAGCCTTTCACTTCGAAGTTCAACGCTGGACGTTGGACGTTGGACGTTCAATGTTCGATGTTCATATTTTCCTGCGATTCAAGTTCATCACGCCACCACGTCTGCAATACCGACCGTCGAAAACGGCGATGCCGTCACCGAAATCCTGACCGCATGCAAAGTATCCGAATCATCTCCCCCGCCGCCGTCATCACCGCCGTCATCACCGCCGCCATCTCCGCCGTCATCACCGCCGTCATCTCCACCGTCGTCTCCACCGTCATCATCATCCCCGCCGTCGTCGTCGGATCCATCTTCAGTGTCGTTGCCGTCTTCGGACGGGTTGGGCATTGATGTGGGTGCGGGCCGGCTGGTGGGGGTTTGGTTGGCGTAGCCGTACTCGCCTTTGTCGTCGTAGTAATAATCGGTGCCCTCGTAGAACGTGCTGGTGGTGTCACCGGCGTCCGTGGTTGTGTCGGAGTTTTTCGATGGAAGATGTTTGAGCACCAGCAGTGTCCGACTGGACGCTGACACATCGTTGGCGGCAACGGAGTCGGTTGCCGAATTTGCCGGCGTGAGCACGGCGAAAACCAGATACCGGCCAACTGGTGTGCCTGCGATAAGCGTGATGTTCACAGAGACAAGCACAAACTGGTTCGGTTTCAGCGTCACCGCGGTGACAGAGGCTGTTGCCAGCAACGGATCGGATCCAGTCAGTTCAGCGGAAGTCGAAAGGTAGAACTGCACCGTGGCCGCGCTGGAGACGGGGACATTTCCGGAGTTCACCACCCGTGCCGCGACGCGGTGCGGGGTGTCCAGCTTGTTCAGCAGGAAAGGCGTTGCCGGCGCGGCCACCGCGGAGATCGCCAGATCGCTCACCGGCGGTTGCAGAAAAACTGCGTGCTGGGACACAGCGATGCCCGCACCGATGCCAGCCGAAGCCTGCACCTCGGTGATCAGGTAGTATTCCCCGCTCCCCACCGTCGCCGGCAGCGTGAAAGGAACGGCCAATGTCGTCCCCGGATGTTTCAGCGCGACAAGCGTGGTCATTTCGCCAATGAGCAGATCGCCAGCGTCGAGCTTCCGGTCGGTTGAAGCGTAAATGCTCGCCGTTACTGTTTCGCTTTGCGTGACCGAATTTGCATCCGTGAGGTGAATCTTCAGCGTTCCAGAAGCCAGCGGCTGAAAAACATAGGGCAGCGTGCCAACAATCGCAGGCCCGGTCGACAGATTCACTCTGGGCTCAAGCGGCTCGATGATGCATTGGGCGGATGGCATGGAAGATCACCGGATGAAGTTTATCGTTCGTTCCTTTTTTCGGGCACGCCGAAAACTCAGGTGTTGCCAACGATAAATTCTGCGAGTTTTTTTCCGCCGCTTTCGGCTTCGAGGATGCAGCAGCGCGGATTGCGAAGATTGGCGACGGAAAATACCGGGATTCCAATGGCCCCTGATGATCCCTGATCCGCGAAACCGCGAGCGACAGGAGAAGAATTGGATACATACACCGCCTTCAATAAACTGTAATGACTTTAGACATTCCCGCCAGCGGTGTAGCTCTTGAGCGAATTTGGCTTATAATCCGAAGCCGTTGAAGCAAGTAACGTCACTGGAAGGAGCCGTGCGTGGCCAAGCGATCGCCGTTGGCTGAGAAATTGGACGAGGTTCGCGACCGGATCAGTGCTGCCGCCATCAAGGCGAAGCGCGACCCGGCGGAGATCACCCTGGTCGCGGTCACCAAGACCGGCGGACCCGAGCAGATCCGCGAGCTTCTGCAGCTGGGTGTAGCCGACCTGGGAGAAAGCCGGGTGCAGCAACTTGCCCAGCGGGCGGGGCAGGTCAATGAATATCTGCAGCGCAAGGCCTCGTTTGGCGAAGCAGGAATCCCCGAAAAGGTGCGCTGGCACATGATCGGTCACCTGCAGCGCAACAAGGCCAAGCAGGTGCTGCCCATCGTGAGCCTGGTGCATAGCATTGACAGCCTGCGCCTGGCTGAAGAGCTGGACGTGCTGGCGGAAAAGCTTGGTAAAAAGACCCCTGTGCTGCTTCAGGTCAACACCAGCGAGGAAGAACAAAAATTCGGTGTCGCGGTGGGAGCCGCGATCCATCTGGCCGAGCAGATTGATTCGATGCCCAACCTGCAGTTCTGCGGGTTGATGACGATGGCCGCCCACGGTGTGCCGGAACCCAAAATCCGCCAGGCGTTTTCCAGGGCCAAGGAACTGTTCGAAGAAATGAAATGGCACAAAATGGGCGGCACTCATCTGAAACATCTCAGCATGGGCATGAGCGACGATTTCGAGCAGGCAATTGCCGAAGGCTCGACGATGGTGCGAATCGGCTCGGCCCTGTTCGGCGGGAAGATTCTGGACCACGACGCGGAGAGCGACGGGTGAGACTGGAGACCTCTTCTGGACGCGAGCGGTGACAAAAGTTGTGAGAACGTGCGTGGGCATCGGCTGGCTTTTGATTATTGGCTGGGGTTGTTCACAGCCAACTTATATCGATCCGAATTTTCCGCCAGATGGAAATCTGCCAGCCATCTACGTTCATCCCATCCCTCCTTCGACAACCCAATGCTCGCTGCAACATTCAATGTACGATTGGCAGCGTTGATCTGATATCGAATTATCGGTATGAGTCGGGCTCGAGCGCTTGCCGAATTTGTTAAACTGCCCCCGGCGAGGCAAATAACTCCCGAGGTCATCAATTGGCTGCAATCGCAACTCATACACGGATCACGCCCCAGGCACTTGAGCGAATGCCCAACGCCGAAACCTTTGAGTTGGTCGACGGCGAACTCGTGCAGAGAAATGCGAGCATGCGGTCAAGCAGCGTGGCGATGGCGGTTGGAAGTCTTTTGAGAGTCGAAGCGTTGCGGACAAAGGAAGCAAACGTATACGCCAACGATCTTGGCTATCAATGCTATCCAGATGATCCGCAGAAGATCCGCAAGCCTGATGTTTCAGTCATTCGCAGTGATCGCCTCGCGGGCATCGATCCGGATCGCGGTTACTCACCGATTCCCGCCGATCTGGTGGTCGAAGTGATCTCACCCAACGATCTTTCCTACGAAGTTATTGAGAAGGTGCGAGAATACCTGTCCGCTGGTTTCCCGCTGGTCTGGGTGATTCATCCCAATGTGCGAACGGTCACCGTTTACACCCGGGGTCAACATTTGGCCGCCGAATTTGAGGAAACCGACGAGATTACTTTGGGGCCTGTGCTATGCGGATTTCGATGCAAGGTCTCGGCGTTTTTCGACTAGTCGATCGAGCAAGGACTCTTTTTTGGCACTGGAACTTCACACCGGGCAATTAATTCGTTGCTTGAAGGTTCTGTTCTTCGTATTTTTCCCCCGTGGACCTTTTCGATTTCTTCCGCTATTCGCTAGGCTGGGTTGTCACGATCTATGCGACGATTCTCACGCTACAAGCGATGTGGGGCTGGTACGTCTGGCTGGCGGGCAACGACCAGTACATCAGCCTGATTCGTCGGTATGTCATTGTGCACGGGCTGCGATTGCGAGTGCGGGCGTTCTGGGGAGATGCTGTCATCTGCGTTTTGCTTACGGCCGTTTGCCTGATCCTCTGGCACGCCCATAGCCGCGTTGATGAATTGAAGGTAGCCTTGGACCGGCTTCGGCAACCCGAACCGCCGATGAGCCACGCAATCGACAGGCATTAAACCAGATCCCGTGAGCAATCCATCAACCGATATCCAGCATGTGCCCGAGCCACCACCGACGGCGGCAATGGCAGCAAAAGAGCCAACCCGTCAACTGGCGGAACTCCCCCGTGATGAACTCGAAGCGCTGGCGGAGGATTTCGGACTGGACCCCACCGGGTACAAAACCCCCCAGCATCTGGTCATCGCGCTGCACGAACGCCGGCAGTTGATCGCATCCATGGATCGCGACGCGCTGATGGACGTGGTGCGCTGGGGCCGGCGACCGGTGACGATCAATGCGGGCAAGGAGCAGATCGCCCAAGAGATCGCGCGGGTGAAATCGATGAAATTCGCGGGCCTCTCTCAACGAGGCCTTGTCGCGCTGGCGCAGCTTCGCGGCGTTCCCATCAAAGACGGCGACCCCGTCCCGGTTCTGATACGCAAGCTGAAAAAAAACGAGGGAGTGTTCGCCCGCCTGGGCCGGGCACGACGGGCTGCGCTGGGATCGCTGGTCGCCAACATCATCGGTGAAAGCGAGCCAGCCCGGGAATATCACTATCTGCCGTCCCCGCAGAGCCCAGCCGGTGCAACCGAAGGCCAGCCGCACGTTTTGCCTCGACCAGCGAACAGCATCAAGGATGAAATCGAGGATGCCGGTCTGGTCGGCGGACTCACTAATCGCATCAAAAAATCCGCCGACAGTTATCTGAACCAGAAGCTGGACGAAATCGAATCCCGCATCGATCGCAAGCTGGATGAGATCGACCGCCGGCTCGCCGAATGGCGCGACAAGGAAATCGCCAACCGCATCCGCATCCTGAAAATCACGCTGTGGGCCAGCGTGATCGTCGGAGTTGTTTCGCTGATTTATGCCTATGTGAAGGTTTACCTGCCAACGCTGTTTGGGAAATAGCGACGCGCTGCGCGTCCAGCGTGGTTTGACATCAATGCCTACTATTTAATGCCGCAATACCAGCGGCAGGAGTATTCATGATGACAAACAGAATTGCTGAATTGATTTCCAATCCAACCGGGTCGCACTATTCGGGCAACGCAACACTCGACGACCGGCCGATTTCTGACGGCGACCTGCTGGACGCTTATTCCAATGCCGTGATCGGAGCTGCCCGGCGGGTCAGCCCCGCGGTGGTGAACATTGACGTGCACATGCCGGAAAAGACCGGCGACAAAACCCGCCGCGGCCGGGCCGAAGGCGGGCACGGCAGCGGGTCGGGTTTTGTCTTTACACCTGATGGGTTCATTCTGACCAACAGCCATGTGGTGCATAACGCCGCTCGAATTGAAGCCACGCTGCACGATGGCCAGAAGCTGCCCGCCCGCATTGTCGGCGATGATCCGCAAACCGATCTGGCGGTCATCCACATCAACACCCATCTTCTGGACGCGGTGGAGTTCGCGGATTCCTCGGCCATCCAGGTCGGGCAACTGGTGGTGGCGATCGGTAATCCGTTCGGTTTTCAAACCACTGTTACGGCCGGTGTGGTCAGCAATCTGGCCCGCAGCTTCCGGTCGCAAACCGGAAGGCTGATCGACAACATTGTTCAAACCGATGCCGCGCTGAATCCCGGCAACAGCGGGGGTCCGCTGGTCGACAGCCATGGCCGAGTTGTCGGCGTCAACACCGCCATCATCCCGATGGCGCAGGGAATCTGTTTTGCCATTCCAAGCAACACGGCGCAGTTTGTGGCAGCGCGATTGATCCGCGATGGCAGGATTCGACGCAGCTATATCGGTTTTGCCGGGCAGAATGTGCCGCTGCACCGCCGGCTCGTCCGGTATCACCAGCTGGATGTGGACACCGCCGTGCTGGTCGTCGGGCTGGAGCTCGACAGCCCGGCCCGCGAAGCCGGACTGGAAGAGGGAGACCTCATTGTTTCCTTTGACGGCAAACCGATTTATACGATCGACGACCTGCAAAAGCTGCTGAGCGAAGAGCGAGTCGGTGTGAAATCGCCGATCTCGATTATCCGCGGCACGTCGCTGCTGAAATTCGAAGTGACGCCCATCGAGGCGCGGTAATGGATGATTTTGATCGCCCATGGCCGGAAGGCTGGTGATCAGTCGGCGGCGAGCAACCGCTTTCCGCGGTCCGATCCCCCGGCCTTTCCGGCCTGGGCTATTACGGAGTTTCGTCGCGCGATAGGATCGTGTGATGCCCATACCCAGCCGCCCCGAGCTTCATTTTAACTCATTTGACGAACTGCTTGCAGACCTTGAAAAGCTGCACACCAGCGGCTGGGAGAAGTCCGGCCAATGGTCGTTGGCGCAGGTCTGCGATCATCTGGCCCGCGGTATGAACTGCATGCTGGACGGAGGGATGCCGTACATTCCCGGACCGTTTCGATGGATCGCCCGGGCGATGGTTCGGCGGATGGTGCGAAAACAAAAATACCCCTCGTTGAAGGTGAGCGCGCCGAAGGCAATGAAACCTGTCCCGGACATCACAGAAGCCGCGGCAATTCTGGACGTCCAAGCTGCTGTCGCACGTCTGCAGCAGCTCTCCGGGTCAACGGTGTACGTGCATCCCTTTGGAGTGCTGTCGATGCACGACTTTCATCAAATGGTCCTGCTGCATGCGGCCCATCACCTGGCTTACCTTCGGCCTCAATCCGGAATCATGCAGGCTGCGCAGAAAGCGGGTTAGCGGATATCATCCCATTGTGAACCGCCCGCCGGTCAATCTTCAAGCTGGGTTGGAAATGCATCGCCTGGGCCGATTAGCCGAGGCTGAGGCAGTATACCGCCAGGCACTGGCGCAAAATCCAAATAATCCCAATGCCCTGCATCTGCTGGGGGTGGTGCTGCATCAGAATCGGCGGAGCGCGGAGGGTGTGTTGTTCATCCAGCGGGCGATTGCGCTGCAGCCGAACGTTCCGGCGTATCACAACAATCTCGGCGAAGCGCTCCGGGATCTGGATCGGTGCGAAGAGGCGATCGCCAGCTATCAGCGGGCGCTGCGGCTGAAGCCGGCGTATCCCGAAGCGCTAAATAACATGGGCGGCGAGTATGGCCGGCTCGCGCAGATGGGCGAGGCGATTCATTGCCTTCGGCAGTGCATTGCCCTCAAGCCGCTGGACCCGGATGCACATTGGAATTTGGCCGTCGCCCTTCTGCTGGTCGGCGATTGGGGTGAGGGATGGAATGAATTTGAATGGCGGCTGCAACGGCCTGAATCGCGCGGGCGCATTTTTCCAAAACCGATTTGGGCGGGCCAGCCATTGGTTGGCAAAACACTGCTGCTCTGGAGCGAGCAGGGATTCGGCGACATGCTGCAATTCTTTCGCTATGTCGCCCTCGCCAGGCAACTCGGCGCTCGCGTGATTCTGGATATGCACCCGCAGCTGGTGTCGCTGTTGGGAGCACAGAAAGTGGCGGATGAGGTAATTCCCGCCGGGCAACAGCCGCCGGCGTTTGATTATCACCTGGCGCTGATGAGTATGCCCCGCGTCGTGCGGAGCACGGTGCAAACGGTGCCCAACGAAGTTTCGTACATCCGGCCCTCGCCGGAGCGAGCGGGCTATTGGGCGGAACGGTTGAAGCCGATCACGACACGCAAGATCGGCATCGCCTGGGCGGGCCGGCCGGAGCATCCCAACGACCGCCGGCGGTCGATCCCGCCAACTCTGCTTCACCCGCTGGCAAATGTACCCAATGCGACCTTCATCATCGTGCAACCGCTGCCGAACAATATAGCGATGCCACCGGGATTGCCGCTGCTGGATCTGGGATCGCATTTGACCGATTTCACCGAAACCGCAGCCCTGCTTTCGCAGCTGGATCTGCTGATCAGCGTGGACACCTCGGTGGCTCATCTCTCGGGCGCGCTGGGCAAACCAACCTGGCTGCTGCTGCCATTCTCACCGGACTGGCGGTGGTTGATGCATCGCAGCGATACGCCGTGGTATCCATCGATGAAACTGTTTCGGCAGAGGAAGTTGGGTGATTGGGCGGAGGTGATTGACCGGGTCATAAAAGATCTCGGGTAGTCCTGGCCTGGCTGAGGTTACTTGCAGATGAAACAATTCACGAGAGCTTATTCTTAAGACTGCCAGTTCGATTTTGCCTCCTGTGCGCTTGCGGTTGCCTCTACGTTCCCGTGCCGCTCAAACCAGTGGCGAAAAATGAACCGATTATGCCAGCATTGCTGGATGCCAGATGCAGCGACCGCCCGCTGCATATCGGAGTCTCGAAATCTACCGTACTCAAGGTGCTTGCGTACTCACGGTGCTTGCGTACTCAAGGTGCCTGGTAGACGGCTTCGAGAAGAGTCGAAGGTAAAAACTATTAGCTTATTCTTATGCCTGCGTAAACGGTTATTGGGTGGGCCTGATGATCCGACTGGGAGATGATCGAAATCCTCCGCCACCGTTGGTTGAAACGCGTTACCGTTGCCATGACGCTGTACTTGAATTTGACGTCGCCGATGAACTCGTAAGTTTCAATATGCGCCAGAACGCTCAAACAGCGGGAATCAGCGACTCACATGCCATCAGCGAAATGCTCGATGAATAGTCGATGGAGCGGTGAGAGAGTTGAAGAAACGATTCGAGGATCTGTGTAGGAGCGGTCAGGACCCGAGCAGATTCTCGTAGAATCGAAGATATGCCTGGGCCTGGACAGCCAGCGAGTACTCCGCCACGGCGATTTCGCGGCATTTTTTGCTCATCGTTTGATAGGCCACGGGATCGTCCAACACTTTCCCAATTGCAGCGGCAAGTTCACTCGAATCCCCCACCCGAGCGAGATAGCCGGTGACACCCGGGCGGACCATGTCGGGGATTCCACCGGTGTTGAAACCGACCACCGGAGTGCCGCAGGCGAGTGATTCGGTGACCGTCTGGCCGAACGATTCCTGCAGGGAGGGAATCACAAATACATCGGCGGCACTGTAGATCACCGACAGCATTCGGTCATTGGAGATTCGACCCAGGTGCAGTTGCGGCAAATCAGCAACGTTGGAGTTTCCTCCCCCTACGGACAGCAGAAATAGATCGGATCGATTGCGCAGCAGGCGAAGGGCCTGGGCCAATTGCTCGAATCCCTTTCGCTTGATGGCGGAAGAGTCGGCGACGAACAACACGACTTTTTTGTCCCGCGGAACACCCAGAGTATCGCGGGAGAAGGCTTTGTCGCGCGGCGAGAAGTCCTCGGTGTCTAAACCATTGGGGATGATGGTGGATGGAAACCGGCTCAGCAGCGAGCTGCGTTTTGCCTCGGCGGCTATCCATCGGCTGGTGCCGACCAGATGAATCCGATTGCTGTCAACCCGACTGAGAGCCTGGTGCTTTCGCAGCCAGATTTGCCGGGATAGATCATCTTCGGTCGTTGATCCAAGCACCGGGCATGCGCCGCAGCGGGCGTTGAATTTCCCGCAGCCGCCGTCGTAATGGCAACCGCCGGTCAATGCGCCCATGTCCGCGAGTCGCCAGACGAGCGGAATATTTTTTGGCACGCCGGTGAAGAAACTCTCGTGATCCACAAGACCGGCAACCCAGTGCAGGTTGATAATGTCACACGGCGGAATCTGCCGAAGGAGTTCATGGCCGGTTTCGCTTCGGTCATCGCTGAACAATTCGAAGCCGACGGGAAGGGTTTTTTGATAACGCTGGAAATCCCGCTTGATTTTATGAGCGCGCCAGCGGCGACGTATCCGGGTGGAAAGATCGTTGGCGAAAACAAATTTTGTCACCAGTGGATCGACGCTTTGTTTTTTCAGCACGAGCATTCGGGAGTCGACCCCGAGGCGGACCAACCCGGTGTGGAGGCGGAACGCCGCCCTTGCCGCGCCGCCGCCGATGTCGCTGGTGGAAAGGTGAACGATCCGCATCAGTTTTATCGGGCTCCGTGAATTAAATCGAATCTGCCGCCGAAGTTCGGCACCGGTCCAATGTATCGACGTACGATAGCGACTTGGTTAATCTCTGGCAGTACTCGAGCGAGAATGTTAATGGAAGTTTCTGTAAACCATCAGCGAAAGGTAATCAGGGATGAGACCCTCATTGGTCATTTTCTCGGCCGTGCTGGCGATGACCATCCTTGCGGTGACTGAACCAGCCCGGGCCGACTTTACGCTCATCACGATGGATGACACCCCCGGCCCACCTACGCCGGTGGTGCCGGTCCCGCCTTCGCTGGGACAGCAGCCATTCGTAACGGAAAACGAGCTGGATCTGACGCCGTCGCAGAGCAACACGAATCAGCTGAACCAGTTGCTGACCTTTGAAACCACGCCCGATATCTGTGCCAAAGGCGAGGGGTATTTTTCGGTCGATTTCAACTTTTTGAAATTTCCCGGGCAGACCAAGGAATACCGCTATCAGTTGCAGGGCCAGTATGGGTTTACCGATCAAATAGCCGGCGGCGCGTTTGTCCCCGGCATCACCTCAGAGCTGGGAACCACCAACTCCGGGCTGGGCGATATCACACTGTACGCCCAGTACAAGTTCGACAAGTTTGTCAGTCCCGAGATCGTTGATTTGACGGCGCAGGTGGATGTTGTCCTCCCGACCGGTAACCGCACGGAGATGCGCGACACGGGGAAGTTCGGCGTGCGACCGCTCATTCTGGCCTACAAAGATTTTGGCCAGCATGGACCGGGCATTCTCAGCGCCTATGGCTCATTTGGTTTTACGCTCACCACCAATTCGGATGTAAGATTGGCATTGGGGACCACCTATCAAATCGACCGATTGGCGGCAATTCTCGAGTTCTACGACCAAACCGGATCACACCAGGGAGGTCCGCAGGTTCTCATCACGCCCGGCCTCTGCTATCGCGGGATCAGCCCCTGGGAAATCTCAATCGGCGCACCCCTGGGCCTTAATAAAGGCTCCCCTGACTGGGGTGTCATTGCGAAGCTGACTTACGTATTTCAGAATTAATTCCGCGCGGAAGCGGCCTACATCTTATTAACTCTCAAGCTGGCAGGCGAAATGCAGATGGTTAGGCAGCAGGATCGCGCCTAACCATCGTGCTCTTTCTCAAATTCGGCAAAAGGCAA
>Ga0116230_10006524_pt1 | contig 11499 bp, 9 predicted proteins | sample S1TSphfallax_3_FD_88678 | JGI IMG/M metagenome (GOLD analysis project Ga0116230, IMG submission 88678) | Host-associated microbial communities from peat moss isolated from Minnesota, USA - S1T2_Fd - Sphagnum fallax MG | ecosystem: Host-associated > Plants > Peat moss > Unclassified | place: USA...
CTGCCCCGCATTCGTAAGCAACGCCCGAAGCTCCCCGTGATCGTGATGAGCGCCCAGAACACGGTTCTAACGGCCATCGCCGCCGCCGAGGGTGGGGTTTTTGACTATATTCCCAAGCCCTTTGACCTCGACGACATGGCCGCCCTGGCCCGGCGGGCCCTAGAAAATCCCACGGACAAGGAGGCCGCCAAGGCCCAGGCCCGCGCCGTTCGGGATGAGCGTCTGCCCCTGATCGGCCGTTCGACGCCGATGCAGGAGGTCTATCGTTCCATTGCCCGCCTGGTGGGCGCGGATCTGACCGTCCTGATCCTCGGCGAGTCGGGAGTCGGCAAGGAGCTGGTGGCGCGGGCTTTGCATGATCTTGGCCGCCGCCGTGATGGTCGTTTTGTCCCCATCAGCCTGGCGGCGATCCCGCGCGCGCGGGTGGACGCCGAACTGTTTGGCCACGGTGAAGGCGATGTGGGGCGGCTCGTGGAGGCTGACGGCGGCACGCTATTCCTCGATGAGATTGGCGACATGCCTTTGGACGCCCAGACGCGTCTGCTGCGCGTTTTCGACGGCGCCGAGCCGGCCACCAACCCGAAGACCGGCAGGCGTCCCAATGTGCGGGTGATCGCCGCCACCAACCGCGATCTGCGGGGCCTCGTCGCCCAGGGTCTCTTCCGCGAGGATCTCTATTTTCGCCTCAATGTGGCGCCGATCAGGGTTCCCCCCCTACGCGACCGCGCGGAGGACATCCCCGAACTCGCACGCGCCTTTCTTCTGCGCGCCAGCCGCGAGGGCCTACCCTCCAAGACGATCGATCAGAGCGCGCTGGACCGGCTGAAGCTTCATGAATGGCCCGGCAATGTGCGGGAATTGGAAAACCTCATCCGCCGGGTTTGCGCCCTCTATGGCGAAGAGATGATCACCGCGCGCATCGTTGAGCGCGAACTCTCGGAGCAGGCGCCGCCATCGCAAACCGAAGGCGCGGTCACGCTCTCGGCTCTGGTGGAGCGTAATCTGGCCTCCTATTTCGCGGGCCAGCCGGGCGGCGTGCCCCCCGTTGGCCTCTATGATCGCGTTCTGGCGGATATCGAGCGGCCCCTTTTTCAACTCACCCTCGCCGCCACCAAGGGCAATCAGATGCGCGCCGCGGAGGTGTTGGGCCTCAATCGCAATACGCTTCGTAAGCGCCTTCACGACCTGGGGATCGAGGCCAAGGGCCGGGTGTGAGGTCGTAACCTGTGGCGCCGCGGACGCGGGACTGTTGCATTCGCGGCACAGGCTCCTAGAGTCGGGACATGACCGCCAAGGGACTCGGCGCCGCCTCGCCATCTCATGCCCGCACCGATGTCTCGGCCCCCGCGGGTGAGCGGGACGCGCAGGGCGTGACGATCACGCATAGTGGCCGTGCGGTCGACTCACAGGCCCTTATGAGCGTCTGTTTCGGCTTGGCGGCGAGTGCCGTGGTGGTCGCCGTCGTGCTGGGTTCCTCTCCGGACATGAGCGGGCCCCTAGGGCCGGCCAGCCCCGAGGTTCTCGCCCTGTTGGCGATCAGCTTCGTGCTTATCCTTGTGCTCGCGGGGCTTTTAGGCTGGCGGCTGCTGCGCCTGGTGACCGCCCGTTCGACGGACGCGGGCGCGCGGCTGCATTTGAGATTTGTCACCCAGTTCGCCTTAGCCGCCGTTGTCCCCGCCGTGATTGTGGCGCTGTTCTTTGGTCTGCTGGTCACCCGCGGCGTGGAGAGTTGGTTCAGCGCCCGCGTCCAGACCGTCGTCGAAAACTCCGCCACCGTCGCGCGCTCCTATATTCAGGAGCAGAAGAACTACATCAGCCGCCATGTGAATCTCATGGCCCAGACCCTGAACCAGGCGGCGCCCAGCCTGGCCGATTCACCGATCGCTTATGGCCGTTTTCTCAAGGAAATCACCGCGGAGGGCGGCTTCTCAGCAGCCTATCTGCTGGACCGCGATGGCCGCGTTCTCGCCCGCGCGGACACGCTGGGCGCCGCGACGCCCCTTCTCATTCCGCCCAAGGCCAGTTTCGCAGCCGCGGATGAGGGAGATGTCTCGGCCGCGCCTTTTGAGTCGGTCGATCTCTTCCGCGCGCTCTACCGTCTGAAGTCCTATCCAGACGCCTATCTCTATGTGGTGCGGCCCGTTGACCAAGGCATTTTCCGACATCTCCGCGAAACCGAGAGCTCGCTCGCGGGATATGATTTGGCCAAACACAGGCGGGTTCTGATCCAGGGCGCCTTCGCCCTGAGTTATCTTGAAACCGTTCTGCTCGTACTTGCGGGCGCCATCTGGCTTGGCATGGCGACCGCCGACCGGATCGCCGCGCCGGTGGCGAGATTGGTCCAGGCCGCCGGGCGCGTGGCGAGCGGCGATCTTACGGCCCGGGTGGATACGCGCGGCGATCCCGCCGAAATCGCCGTCCTGTCGCGGGCCTTCAACCGCATGACCTTCGATCTGCGTGAGCAGCAGGACGCTCTGCGCACGGCCCACGTGGATGCCGAGATGCGACGGCTGTTTACTGAGGCTGTGCTTCTGGGCGTCAGCGCCGGGGTCATCGGACTGGATCCGCAGGGGCGGATTTCGGTCGTGAACCGTCAGGCGCTCAGCCTGCTGCATATTACCGATAAGGACAGCCAGGGCCGCACCTTAAGCGAAGCGGCGCCGGAGTTCGAGGCGGTCGCCGCGGCGGCCGCGAGCCGGGGCGGCGAGGCGGAGGCGGACCTGGAGGTGACCCGGAGGGGCGACACACGGCTCCTTCGGGTGCGCGCCAGCCATGGCGCGGAGGGGCTCGTACTCACGTTTGACGACATGACACGCCTGGTTTCGGCGCAACGCAACGCCGCCTGGAGGGACGTCGCCCGACGCATCGCCCACGAAATCAAGAATCCGCTCACGCCCATTCAGCTTTCGGCGGAGCGGCTGCAGCGCAAATATCGCCAGGATATCTCTCAGGACGTGGAGGTTTTTGACCGCTGCATCGACACGATTACCCGCCAGGTGGGGGATATCGGCCGCATGGTGGATGAATTCTCCTCATTCGCGCGGATGCCGGAGCCAAAATTCAGCGCCTGCGATATCGCGGAGCTCGTGCGCCAGTGCGTCTTCGCACAGCGCGTGGCGGATCCGGGCGTGGAGGTGGAGATCGTCGGCCCCATTTTGCCGACGACAGTGATCTGCGATGGCCGTATCGTCGCCCAGGCCCTCACGAATGTGCTGAAAAACGCAGGCGAAGCGATCGCCGCCCGACCCGCGGGCGTGGCGCTCCCGCTCGGGCGCATCCAGGTCGCCCTGGTCGCCTCACCCGACAAGGTGGATATTGAGATCGAAGACAATGGCGTTGGCTTCCCCAAAAAGTTTCGCGAGCGCCTGACCGAGCCCTACGTCACCACGCGCGAAAAGGGGACCGGCCTTGGCCTGGCCATCGTCAAGCGCATCCTTGAGGAACATGGCGGTCGCCTCGTTCTGTTGGACGCCGCCGAAGGCGAGGGCGCCAGGGTGGTGTTGTCCTTTCCCGCACCGCGAATCGGCGCAGGTGAGGGTGTGGCCCAGGCCGCGAGTAAGGTGCAGGCATGAATAGTGACATTCTCGTCGTCGATGATGAGATCGATATTCGGGAACTTGTGGCCGCCATTCTCGAAGACGACGGCTACGCCGTGCGCACGGCCCAGAATGCCGAGGCCGCCCTGACGGCCCTGCGCGCACGCAAACCCGCCCTGCTCATTCTCGACATCTGGATGTCCGGCAACGGCATGGACGGCCTTGAGCTGCTCGACCGGGTGAGGGCCCTCGATCCAGATCTTCCGGTGATCATGATCAGCGGCCACGGCACCATTGAGACGGCGGTGAGCTCCATTCGCCGCGGGGCCTATGACTTCATTGAAAAGCCCTTCAAGTCTGATCGCCTGCTTCTGGTTGTCCAGCGCGCGCTGGAGGCGTCGAGTCTGCGGCGGGAGAATCGTCATCTGCGCGCCCAGGCGGTTGTGCCCGAAGGCCTGGTGGGATCGTCCCCCGCCGCGCAACAGCTTCGCGCCATTATTGGCAAGATCGCCTCGGCCAATAGCCGTGTGCTGATCTCGGGCCCGCCCGGCGCGGGAAAGGAAACCGCCGCGCGCCTCATCCATGCGGCCAGCCCGCGCGCCTCCAATGCCTTTGTGGCGATCAGCGCCGCGGGGGTGACGCCCGAGCGCATGGACCGGGAGCTCTTCGGCGAGGAGCCCACGGCCGAGCGACCTGGCCATATCGGGGTTTTCGAGCGCGCGCATACGGGCACGCTCTATCTGGACGAAATCGCGGAGATGCCGCGCGAAACACAAAGCCGCATACTCCGTGTGCTGGTGGAGCAGCGGTTCCGGCGTGTGGGCGGTGAGACGGACGTGCAGGTGGATGTGCGGGTGGTTTCCTCGACCTCTCGGGATCTGGCCGCTGAAATTGCCGCGGGGCGCCTTCGCGAGGACCTTTTCCATCGGCTGAATGTCGTGCCTCTGCGTGTGCCCGGCCTTGCGGAGCGGCGTGAGGATATTCCCGTCCTGATCAGCTATTATTTGGAGCGATTGAGCGCGGCGTCAGGCCTGGCCAAGCGCAGTCTTGCGCCAGACGCCTTGGCGACGCTTCAGGTGCAGCCTTGGCCAGGCAATGTGCGTCAGCTTCGAAACCTGGTGGAACGCATTCTGATCCTTGCCGGGGGCGACCCGCACCAGCCGATCTCGGCCGACATGCTTCCGCCCGAGGTCAGCTCGGCGCCGCCCACGGGAGGCCTTGGGGCTGAGCGCATCATTGCTCTGCCATTGCGCGAGGCGCGTGAACTCTTTGAGAAAGAATATCTGGAAGCCCAGATCATGCGCTTTGGCGGAAACATCTCCCGCACGGCGGCTTTCATCGGCATGGAGCGTTCGGCGCTGCACAGGAAGTTGAAGACGCTGGGTTTTTCCAGCTCACGCATGGTCGAGGAGACGGCCGACGTATGAGCCGGATTGCCTATGTGAACGGACGCTTCACGCGCCACGCCGAAGCGAGCGTCCATATCGAAGATCGCGGTTATCAATTCGCAGACGGCGTTTACGAGGTCTGGGCGGTGTTCGACGGCCGCCTGGCGGACAGCGCCGGGCATTTCGAACGCCTGGCCCGCAGTCTGGGCGAACTGAGGATCCCCGTGCCGCTTAGTCAGGCGGCGCTCGGAGTCATTCTGCTCGAGACGATCCGGCGCAACCATGTTTGCAATGGCATGGTCTATCTGCAGGTGACCCGAGGCGTGGCGCCCCGGGATCATCCCTTCCCCGCGGGGCGGGTCCGCCCCAGCGTCGTCGTCACCGCCAAGTCGGTGGACATGACCAGGAGCCAGGCGCGCGCGGCCGATGGCGTGAAGGTCATCACGCTTCCCGAGACGCGCTGGGCGCGTTGCGACATCAAGACCATAGGCCTTCTGCCCAATGTTCTGGCCAAACAGGCCGCGCGGGAGGCCGGCGCCGCGGAGGCCTGGTTTGTGGACGAGCTGGGTTTGGTCACCGAAGGGGCGTCCAGCAACGCCTGGATCGTCGACGCGAATGGCGTTCTGCGGACCCGCGACACCCAGGCCAATATTCTGCGTGGCGTCACCCGCAAATCGGTCCTGGCCCTGGCCGCCAAACTGGGGCTGACGTTCGAAGAGCGGGCTTTCACCGTGGATGAGGCAAAACAGGCGCGCGAGGCGTTTATTACAGGCGCTGGCAGCCTCGTGCTTCCGGTGACCCGGATCGACGCCACCGTTCTGGGCGACGGAACGCCAGGGGCGGTGGCGAAGCGACTGAGAGATGTCTATATCCAGCAAGCGCGGCAAGACGCCGCGTGAAGACGGCGCCCGGCCTTGCCTCATCCCGCGAGGCGCCGACCACCATAAAATGGGAATTTCTAAGTGACGGTCGATAAGAAACAGAATCTCCAGGACGCCTTTCTGAACAGCGTGCGTCGCGCGCGCACGCCCCTCACCATCTTTCTCGTTAATGGCGTGAAGCTTCAGGGCGTGGTGAGCTGGTTCGATAATTTCTGCGTTCTTCTGCGCCGCGATGGTCAGGCGCAGCTTGTCTATAAGCACGCCATTTCCACCATCATGCCGGCGGGGCCGGTGCAGCTCTATGAGCCGGCGGACGAAGGCGACGATTGACCCCAACTCCCACCCAGGCGCCCGCCGAGGTCGCCCTCGTACTCCATCCCATCCATGGGCGTGGTTCTGGCGCTCGGACCCCCGAGGAGCGCTTGGCGGAGGCAGTGGGTCTCGCCGAGGCGCTGGATCTGGTGATCGCCGACGCTCGCGCAGTCGCATTGCGCCAAGTCGCGCCCGCTACCCTCTTTGGCAAGGGACGGGTGCTTGAGATCGCTGAGCTCTGCCAGGCGCTTGAGGTGACGCTGGTCGTCGTTGATGACGCCCTGACGCCTGTCCAGCAGCGCAATCTTGAGCGCGCCTGGTCGGTGAAGGTGGTTGATCGGACAGGCCTCATTCTAGAGATTTTCGCGCGCCGCGCCCGAACGGGGGAAGGGCGGCTGCAAGTCGAGCTGGCCCGGCTGGACTATGAGCGATCCCGCCTGGTGCGCACCTGGACCCATCTCGAGCGGCAAAGGGGCGGTTTTGGCTTTCTGGGTGGCCCCGGTGAAACCCAGATCGAGGCGGACCGCCGTCTGCTCAATGAACGCATCGTCAAGCTCAAGGCCGATCTCGCCTCCGTCCGGCGGACGCGGGAGCTCCAACGGCGGGGGCGCAAGCGCGTCCCTTACCCGATCGTGGCTCTCGTCGGCTATACGAACGCCGGCAAATCCACCCTGTTCAATCGCCTGACGCGGTCCCAGGCCTTTGCCAAGGCCATGCTCTTCGCGACCCTGGACCCCACCTTGCGTCGCCTGCGCCTGCCGAGCGGACGGGACGCGATCATCTCAGACACGGTGGGATTTATCTCGGACCTGCCGCACGAGTTGGTGGAGGCTTTTCGCGCCACCCTCGATGAGGTGCGGGAGGCCAATCTTATCCTGCATGTACGCGATATCGCCTCTAGCGACTCCGACGCGCAGCGCGACGACGTCAATGCGGTCTTGAAGGAGCTCGGCGCGGAAGCGGCGTCGGAACGCCACGTCATCGAGGTCTGGAACAAGCTTGATCTGGTTTCGCCCGACGAGCTCTCGGACCTTCGGGCGCGCGCTGGACGATGTGGAGCGGTGCTCGTGTCGGCCGAAAGCGGGGAGGGAACTGAGGCCCTGACCTCAGCCATCGGCCTCATGCTGGATGAAAGTCCCGAGCGGGTCTTCCAGCTTCAGGCGGACGACGGCGAGGCGCTCGCATGGCTCTATCGCCATGGCCGCGTCACCGCGCGCGACGAGGCTGAGCATGGCCTGACGGTGACAGCTCGCCTGGATGCTCAGGCCCTGGGGCAATTCGAGCGTTTGAGGCCCGATGTGCATGGGCGGGAGGCCCACGCCTAACCGCGTTCCGCCGCCTTCGCCTCGTCCCAGAGTCGGTCCATTTCGGCTAGATTTGAGTGTTGCGGCGAAGATCCGGCCGCGCGGAGCGTTTGTTCGACATAGCCAAAACGCCGGACAAATTTGTCGTTGGTTTCGCGAAGACAGGTTTCGGGATCCACGTCGAGCTCACGAGCGATATTGGCGCAAACAAAGAGCACGTCCCCGAGCTCACGGCGCGCCTTCTCCTTATCGCCTGCCGCGACTTCGGCTTCCAGTTCGGCGATCTCCTCCCGCAGCTTGGCTAGAATCTCGATCATGGAGGGCCAGACAAAGCCGACGCGCGCCGCCCGGCGCGAAAGTTTGAGTGCGCGGGTGAGGGCGGGAAGGCCCACCGGAATGCCATCAAGGACACTTGGCTCGGGAGCCGCGCGGCCGGCCCGCTCCAGGGCCTTGATCTCTTCCCAGGCTTCGAGCTGTTCAGCCGCGGTGCGCGCCCTGGCTTCACCGCCAAAGATGTGCGGATGGCGTCGGATCATCTTGGCGGTGATGGCGTCAGCCACATCCTTGAAGTCGAAGGCCCCCGCCTCCTTTGCAATCTGGGCATGGAAGACGACCTGAAAGAGCAGGTCGCCCAGCTCATCGGCGAGATCGGCCATCGTTCCATTGGCGATGGCGTCCGCCACCTCATAGGCCTCTTCGACGGTATAGGGCGCGATCGTCGCGAAGGTCTGTTCCAGGTCCCACGGGCAGCCGCTGCGTGGGTCGCGCAGGCGCGCCATGACATCCAAAAGACCTAAATGAGACGCCGCCGTCCCGCGCGCGCCGTCAGCGCCGACGGCGCTCATGGCGCCGGGTCGGTGAGGGTGTCGCGATCGCGGGCGGAGAGCAGCCGCCAGCCATTGGGATCAAGGACCTCAAGTGGCGAAAAGCGGGCCTTGTAGTCCATCTTGCGGCTGCCCCGGACCCAATAGCCAAGATAGACGTGCGGCAGGCCCAGGGCCTTGGCCTGGACCAGGTGATCGAGGATCATGAATGATCCCGGGCTCAGTCGCGCCGCCGAGGGCTCGAAGAAGCTGTAGACCAGAGACAGCCCATCACTGAGGCGGTCCACCAGTGCGCACGCCACAAGCAGGCCCGGGCCACCGTCTTGGGAAGGCGTTCGATACTCCACCAGATAGGTGCGCACGGCCGTATCCTCGACCATGGCGACAAAGTCCGACCAGGTCATATCCGCCATGCCGCCCCCGGCATGTCGGGAGTGCAGATAGCGGCGCAAGAGGTCGAACTGTTCGCGGGTCGCCTCCGCTTCAACCACATGACGGGTCAGGTCCTCATGGCGCGCGAGGATTCTGCGTTCGGAGCGGGAGAGCTGATAATCGCGCACGGGAAGGCGGGCGGAGAGACAGGAGACGCACCCTTCGCAGGCGGGCCTGTAGGCGATGTTCTGAGAGCGCCGGAACCCGCCTTGTGTCAGGGCGTCGTGAACAGCCGGCCCCTCGAGCATGGGCAGATGGGCGAAGACCTTGCGTTCCTCCCGCCCTGGCAGATAGGGGCATGGGGAGGGCGCGGTCAGGAAAAACCGCAGCTGCCGGGTCGGAATATGCTGAGTCACGAATCGACCATCTCTGTCCGTGAGACCATGTTCTTCGAGTGATGATTAGGAGCCAAGGCTTGAGCAAGCGCAAGGCTTATGGAGCCGCCGTATGAAAGTTGGATTTGTCGGATTGGGCGTCATGGGCGGGCCCATGGCCGGTCACCTCGCCGCCGCCGGCTTCGAGATGAGCGTGTTCAATCGCTCCGCCGCGAAATCGGAGGCGTGGGTCGCCACGCACGGCGGGCGGACCGGGGCGAGTGTCGCCGAGGCCGCCGCGAACCGTGACGTTCTGGCCATCTGCGTCGGGGCCGACGACGACGTGCGCGCGGTGGTTCATGACGCGCTGGAGGCTTTGGCGCCGGGCGCGGTGATTGTCGATCACACCACAACCTCGGCCAAGGTGGCGCGGGAGCTTGCCGAGCTGGCCGCGCGGAGCGGACGGTATTTTCTGGACGCTCCCGTATCGGGCGGTGAGGCGGGAGCAAAGGCGGGGCAGCTCTCGATCATGGTGGGCGGCGACGCCGGCGCCCTGGAGCGGGCGACGCCGGTGATCACCTCCTACGCCAAGGCCATCAAGCATATGGGCGGTCCGGGCTCCGGCCAACTCACCAAGATGGTCAATCAGATCTGTATCGCCGGGGTGGTTCAGGGGCTGGCGGAGGCCGTCGCCTTCGCCCGCGCCGCCGAGCTCGATCCTGGCCTCGTATTGGAGGCGATTTCCAAGGGCGCGGCCCAGTCCTGGCAGATGGACAACCGCTGGACCACCATGGCGCGCGGCGAGTTCGAGTTCGGCTTCGCGGTGGATTGGATGCGCAAGGATCTGGGTCTGGTGCTCGACGAGGCCCGCGCCAATGGCGCCCGGGTCGAGATCACCGCGCTGGTGGATCAGTTCTATGGCGAGGTTCAGGCCATGGGCGGCCGTCGCTGGGACACCTCGAGCCTCGCGGCGCGTTTGGCGCGTTAGCGCGGGTTCAGGCGCCCAGTTTGCGCGCGGCCCTTGGCGCGAAATAGGTGATGACGCCCGCGCAGCCCGCGCGTTTGAAGGCCGTGAGGCTCTCCATCATGGCGCGCTCTTCGTCGATCCAACCCTTGGCGCCCGCTGCGGTGATCATGGCGTATTCGCCGCTGACCTGGAATGCGAAGGTTGGGGCGGCGAAGGCTTCCACCACGCGCCGCACGATATCCAGATAGGGAAGGCCCGGCTTGACCATGACCATATCCGCGCCTTCCGAAATGTCGAGGGCGACCTCACGCAGCGACTCGTCCCCGTTGAAGGGGTCCATCTGATAGGTCGCCTTGTCGATGGGGTTGCCCACCGATCCCGTGCCGAGCTTTCCCGAGCCGATGGCCTCGCGATAGGGGCCATAGAAGGCCGAGGCGTATTTGGCCGCGTAGGACATGATCATGGTGTCGTGATGACCCTCGGCCTCCAGGGCCTGACGCAAAACGCCGATGCGGCCATCCATCATGTCCGAGGGCGCGAGGATGTCGCAGCCCGCCTGGGCTTGCATCAGGCCCTGTTCCACGAGCCGCTCGATGGTGGGGTCATTGACTACCTTTCCACCCGCGATAAGGCCGTCATGGCCGTGGTCCGTATAGGGATCCAGCGCCACATCGCACATGACGCCAACCTCAGGCGCCGCATCCTTCATGGCCTTGACCGCCTGGGCGATGACGCCATTTGGATCGGCGGCGAGACTGCCTGACGCGTCCTTGCGACCGCCGTCGATGTGCGGAAAGACCGCGATGCACGGAATGCCCAGGGCGCGGGCCTCTTTCGCGGCGAGCGCGGCCTCCTTGACCGAGAGCCGGTCGACGCCCGGCATGGAGGATACGGGCACGCGGCCTTCCCCCTCATGCACCACCATCGCCCAGATCAGATCCGCCGGACCGAGTGTGTTTTCGCGCACGAGCCGCCGCGTCCAGTCCGCCTGACGCAGCCGACGCGGCCGCAGAGCGGGGTAGGGGGCGAGAACGTGTGAGGGCATGGTCATCCTTTGGGGGGTAAGGCGCGGAGCGCGCGATAAACAGCCACCAGAAAGACTGAAATACCAGCGCCGCGAGCCTCCGCAAGCGCCGGGCGGCTCATTTCGTGGCGGGCGCGGTGCAACGATTGCCGGGCCGTGAGAGAGCCGCTAGCGTCCCGTCCAGCGGGCCAGAATGGCCCTCAGACGGGGTGAGGTTCTCCTAGATGGTGAGTGTTCCGCAAAAGGGCCTGGGGATCGGTCGGATCTTCCAGAGAAAGACGGTTGGCCAGATCCAAGCTGAGTATCAGCAGGGCGAACTGAAACGAACCCTCGGGGCTCTCAATCTTGTCCTGCTGGGCATTGGCTGCATCATCGGCGCGGGGATTTTCGTACTGACCGGCCGCGCCGCGGCGGAGTTCGCGGGCCCCGCCATCATGCTTTCGTTTATCATTACCGGCACGCTCTGCGCCCTGGTGGGGCTATGTTACGCGGAGCTGGCCTCCGCGCTCCCGGTATC
>Ga0116230_10006526_pt1 | contig 11496 bp, 9 predicted proteins | sample S1TSphfallax_3_FD_88678 | JGI IMG/M metagenome (GOLD analysis project Ga0116230, IMG submission 88678) | Host-associated microbial communities from peat moss isolated from Minnesota, USA - S1T2_Fd - Sphagnum fallax MG | ecosystem: Host-associated > Plants > Peat moss > Unclassified | place: USA...
CCGAATGACATATGGTACATTAATATTTAAAATTTTAATCATAATTTTAAACACATATTAAGATATCATGTGTATAAAAATGAATAAATATTATCATATTTTGATATGTTGTACATAGAAACAATAAATTACATGTATTGAACATAAAATATTATTATTAACATATATTTCAAATTTTCTTTAAACTTTATTTTGAAATTAAAGTTTAATATTTATGTGTACAAAAAACCATCCATTTATACAAATAAATTTTAGATGTAGTTTAATTTTATCATAACTTAAAATAAATATTAAAATATTATATGTATAAAATTGAACTTGCCTACTAATTGTTTAACCTAGTTGAAAGAGATAGACGCAACAAAGTTTCAAACAAGACTACCTTTCATCCATCCTCTAATACATTTTATCATATATATATACATGTGTGTTGAATGGTGTCACCAAAATAGTTGAACACTAATTAATGTCACTATGCTAATTGGAGAACCTTAGATGCCAAAAATATTTTGAAAATGGCCCCTTAGTTGAAACATGTTTCACATTGTTTATCAACATAATTGGGCTTTCAACTTGAAGATGTCAAGAATATTCAGCAAATAACTAGCTAGTTGAAAAATGCTTTCAACTATATACCAATATAGTAGATGAGTCAACTTAATTGTTAATTGCCATAATTTTATTTTTAAATTAAAAAATCCTAGTTGCAAAATAATTGCAAACTTCATAGTTGAAAACTTTTGGTTAAAAAAGTGGGGTTTTCTACTAATATTCTACTCTAAAGGGGAGGCTTTGCCATTAGTAACTACTTCACACACTTGAATTTCACCAACCCATGCTCCCCTCCCCTTTTAACATTAATAGTCGGCTCCTCCTTGCCCTTTGCATTAATTACTTAAACCCCTTTACATTGATCTCCTAATTAAAAAAATATTTTAATTATCTTTATAAACCATGGTGAATAATAATTAACTACTAACATTGGATTTTGAATCCAAAATCGAGAAAGATGGAGTTGAATATTTGTTGAGGATTCAAGATTTGAATGTTGCAACTTGTAATTGTGTGTAATTTATGTGTTGTAGATTGCCGTTTGAACTTGATGGAGTCTAAACTTTAGAATCAAGAGAGTTTGAGCATGGGGCTCACAAGTTTTGCAAAATCTTGATGGATATTGTCCTTGCCATGAACATGGAGTAGCATGGGGATAAAAATGCATCTTGTCAATGTTCAAAACATGCAAGTGAATGTGACTCATGAGTGATTTGTTGAGTGATTTTCATTTTTCAATTGTTTATGTTCATTAATTATCTTGATTCTTTAAGCTTTGCAAATTGCAACTTGTTAGTCTTCATTGTTATGCAACTCTCAAGCAATGGTTTGGGTTCTATGGCATCAATTTTATGTGGAGCTTTAATTCTTAGATTGATTTTGATGAGCTATGTTTCAGTGAAGGCCCACTAAATTGCAATTTATAAGTGTGCGCACGCTTTACAAATAATGATTTTTTTAAATGCATCTATTTTTTTAAGGTGAAACCCTACATCAAAACTATTTTATGTTTGAGTCATGTTTTTATAATTCGTTTTGTATAGTGTGAATTGTGAGTTTTTTTTATTAATACCAATGTAGTTTGTGAAACCTCTAAAACCTCCTAGCAATTTCAAGTTTCATATATTTTTTTGGTCAACAACTAAGGGTTGTTAGCAATGTTGTTGGGTCTATTAAGCTTGCAAGTTGTGATGTTGCCAGAAGTAGTAATTAACCATGTTAAAGACAACGGAAAATCAATATTGATTGAAGGAGGTCAATTTCACATCAATTTGACTTTTAATGCCCAGCCTAAAAGAACCCCAAAAGAAATAAAACTTGAATGTAACAAACAAAAATGAGCTTATGAATTAAACTAGAAATTCCAGGATGCATGGGCTGCAAAAACTACCATGGGCAAAGAGTGTGTTGAATGGAAATGACCTTGTCACCCATGTGTGATGCAATATTTGCACAAAGGTGTCAAGTTTGGAAAAGCTTATGGCTCCTAAGTTCAATTCTCTTTGTAAACATGTTGGAAGGAAGAAAGATATTTCCCCTATGTTGAGTGTTCCCAAAGGTACCTTCTATTATGCTAAAGACTATTGACATGTTAAAAAAATTGTTATATGTTTCTAGAAATGGGGAAAATGTGTGGACAAACATGATGCAAGGTGTGGCACAATAAGGTTTTAAGAAGGTGGTTCAATTTGCCATTATGTTTTTCCTATTTCGAAAGGGAAAATCCATGCTTAGGTATGAGCAGCATGAAGGGTTTATTATAGTAACCAAAGGGTAACCAAGGGGTTTAATGTTGCAAATCTTATTAAAGTGGTCACACAAGTTTTATGCGAAATTATGTCCTCTAAGTTCTTTTATTTTGGGGCTAACGGTGTGAGTGTTGTTCAGGGTGCTAAGACTAGAATTACCAAACAAATCTAGTAAGATTTTGTGCATCACATGCAAGGTATCCACTATATGGCCCATAAAACTAATTTGGTTGTGCAAATTTTATCCAAGTTGAACATGGTTTTTCGATTAAAGAGTTTGTTCCAAGCCCTACATGCCTACTTTAGTAAAAGCCCTAAAAGACATGTGTAATTCCAAAAGCTTGTTAAGATCTTGGAAACCAAAGATATAAGATGTTAAAGAATGTCAAAATTAGGTGGATTTCGATGTTGGAACTTGCAAAGAGGGTGATGGGTGAATTTCGCATTCTAGTGGTGAAGATGGATATGGATGGGACCACCATCGATTCTACCAAGATAAATTTTGAACTCCTAAATGATATTGAAATCCTTTATGCATTGGCAATCTTGCTGCCATTATTTGAACAAGTGAACAACTTGATGAAGTTGGCCCAAGTTCAAGATGTTTTTGTTGTTGACTATGTGGCAACAATCTAACTTTGTAAAGGCGATTTATTTTCAAACTATGTGGATTCTAACACTACTTACAAGTATGATGTGTTTTATACGTTTGAATCTTTGGTGGATTCCTCCCATGAGATCTTCATCATGTAGTGGATAACAAATGTGAATACATGTATGGAACACTTGACCCTTGATTGCAATGGACAACACATTTATGCCAAACATCTAAACCAACTAACAAGTGTTGTGAGATTTGTGACTAGAGAGGTGCACATTTAGGTTATGGATATTATGAAAAATCAAATGAAAGAGGTTGATGAATCCCTAATTTCAAAGTTGCAGTCCCATTTTCCTTCACACACTCTTATGGAAGTTTTGGGGGTGGTCTTCCTTCAATATTGGTTGATGCCAAATTGTGAAAAGTTTTTCAAGAAACACATCAATGTGGTTAAGTCCCATTATTGCTCCCCCAAGAGGATTGTGCCTCATCAAACCTAAGTAATAGAGATTTTGTCTTTTATGTTTCTAGATTTGCAAATGTATTTTTCAAGTTAACCAAGAAAACCAATGCAACTTTAGCTATGGGTCCTCATTACACCATGAACTTTATGACCCATCTCTAAAAAAAATCTCCTCTTAACAAGTGATCGAGTGCAAGATGCTAAAATACATGAAGCTTGTAGAAATTGCCATGGGGCAAGTGATTAGTTCAATTGAGGATGAAAGATGTTTTAGCAATCTAAATATCATAAAATCAAAATTCCGCAATTGATTAACAACAGATTTGGACCTAGTTGTTTGGATGTTTGCTCAACAATTTCACATGTTGGAGAATTTTTCATATCCAAAAGCGATTGCAATTTGGAAGGAAATGTAAGTTAAATATGGCATTTAAAACTAGTTTTGATTTTTGTTTGCAAGGTTTGATTTTTTTTGTCTTTGGCCTTATAAGTTCTAATTAATGTTTTCATGATCTCAACAAAAAAAATCCATTGATGTGTTTCATTATCATGTTTTTTTTTTGGGGGGAAATAATACCAAAGATTTTTCTTTTGTGTATAATTTGTACATGTGTTTGGGTATTTTGTGTGTTTTGTTTATAGGTGATTTAAACATTATAACTTGTGTTGTAGTGGGCAATTCAAAGGTTCAATTCCCGCACAAGTCTCTTTTTTGGAAGTTTGGTTTGTGTAAACATGCATAATGTGTGTCAAATGTCTTGTGTGAGATTGTGTGCAATGTGCAAGTCTTAGGAAGCTTGTGTTACAACAAGTAGTTTGGGGGTTCAATTCCCCCACAAGTCAAACACCAAATTTCAATCTTAAGCAATTCATTGATTACCAAAATGCTTTACATGGGCTAGAAAATGTTGCCAAATTGAACCCCATTGCACATTTAGAGGGTGCCAAACATTTCATAAGTGTAAAAAAAATGTCGTCAAATGTCTTGGATTAAAAAAGCCAAGTCACATGGCCCTCTTCCAAACATTTAGTAAAAGTAGCCATTCAAGCCATGCCAAATGTCCCTTCCTCACCACCATGATAACCATTTTTGAAAGTTGAAAAACAAAATTTGTTAAAAGCTACGAAATTTGAATTGTAATTATATGCAACATTGTCTTAAGAAGATTTGAGGCTTTAAAAACAACGAACTTTCTCATGTACAATGAATTATTTGTAGATGGGTGGGTGACCATGAATTATCAAAGGTAAGATGCACACCCTTTGTGTCCATATCTTTACCCTAGAGTTAGTTTTGTCATTAAATAATTCTTTAGACATTGAAACAAAAATTTGTGAAAACATGGAGCTATGAGGTTTAGCCATGGTTGGGGAAACCTTTTTATACAAGAATTTTTAGATGTCTCAAATGGATTCCAACTCTTAATAACATGTAAATGACCTTTCACCATCTTCTAGTCATAAATTGTTTTCAAATCAATGGGCATTATCATTAAATATTGCATTTCAAGATTTCCTTTCATCTTTTTGTGCATGCACATGTCTGAACATGTGTCTTCCCCACATATTGAACAAACACTTCAACCTTAAGCATCCCATCTTGGTTAACCACCCCTTAGTTAACCAAACCCACTACATCCCTTATCTTGGCACTCCACCATAGCCCAACCCCTACAACCCCTTTCCTTAGCCCTTTTTTCCCCTACCCCCACTCCGCTTCTTACCTCCCAAACCCCATCCCCCTCCTCCTTAAGGGAAGCTCACATGTTCAAAGATTGTGAATACCCATTCTCCAAGGATCCATAATCAATTCATCACCATTTTGACAACATGTTTGTTAAATAATGACCACAACATTTCATGAGTTGTTTAAATTAATGTTGTTCCCCATTGAGTTGAAGGTTTTAGCATTGATGCCTATGAGTTGCAAATGGGTGAGTTTGATGTTTTAAAATCTTGGCTGATGATTTTTTTTCAAAATAATCTTCTTAGGGCATCATCATATTTCTAAAAACATGCCTTTTGATTTCCCAAGGAAGTCCATTACCCCTAGGGACACCATCCCATTGTGTGCCCAAGGATGCAATTGCATTCCATTCACATAACACCTCTTCATTTGCATTTGCATTATCTTTCATCATTTTTGTTTCTAGAATGTTTGATTTCCATTGGCATTGTTCCATCCTCTCTTGCATACACAAGGTTGTTCTTTCCAATTGGTTTTAGTTTGCTACTAATCATATTCACATTTAGGTGCATGTTTCTTGTGTTTAATTTCATTTTACATTGTTTGATCATCACATGGTTTGATTTATATATGCATTTTCTTTTGTCATTGAAATCTCTTACATACTTACAACTTGTTTTAATTTGCTACAAATCATGTTCATGCTTAAATGTAGGTTAATTTTGGAATTTTCTTGAATATTCCGTGTAGTCCAATTTTTTGTGGATGCACATTTTCCAACCATGTCAAACAATGGTATTGATGGAGGCAAATCCACAATGTGCCAATGTTGCACTAGTCATCCAATGACTCCAAAAGCCCTAGAACTAGACATGTGTTTTTGGCACAAGGAGTAGGGAAGGAAATGAAACAAAATATTGTTACCCAACACATGGGTGTTGTTTTATTATGCTATAAATGAATGGTGATTTTTTTTTTTGTAAAAGATCAAAATGGGGCTGAAAAAAAATGATATTGATAGGAAACAATATACAATCTAAGTGCATATGCCTAGGTTGTAAGAAATATTGGGGTTCCAAAATCAAGTTCAATAGATATTGGTTTAGGGTTGTACACATTATGTGTTGAAGGGGCAAAACCCGTAAAAAATTGCAAGCCTTGGTTAGTAGTTGTAACTAACATGAAGGAGATTTAATATTCCACATCAAATGTGTTGGGTGCAAAAAATAGTTAGTCATTTTTTTTCTGATGAAGCCCTAAGGAAGCATACAATCCTAGGAGACATGCAACCCAATTAGAGCATTTGAATCAAAACCAAATGCACACAAAAAAAGCCAAAAATGCACCAAGGAAAACCCATAATGCATAAAAAAGGAAACTAAATATGCACAAAAAGTAGTTGGAAACACACCAAATAAGAAACAAAAAAAACACAACAAAAAAATGAATGTGCACAACAAAAAGCCAATAGCATGCTAAGGAGGACCCAAAACACAAAAAATGAAACTAAATGTGCACAAAGAGGAATTAGGAACATGTCGAGGATGAATTGAATCCTCACATAAAAATAACCAAAAACCCACACACAAGGGAAAACCAAATGTGCACAAAATAGAATTAGAAATATGCCAAGTAGGACCTAAAACACACAAGGGGAAACTGAATGTGCACACGGAAGAATTGGCAAAATGCTAAAGAGGAATCGATGACCACAAAGTAGAAACCAAAACCCCGAATATAATGAATAAAAAACACCCAAGGGGAAACTAAACGTGCACAAAAAAAGGCAAATACATTCATGGTAATATATATGAACCAATGGTGCACCTTAATGATTACATGTTTTTACAATATTTTAAAAGTATTAAATTTGTAAATTGGGAAAATTATTTTAAAATTCTTATGATCCCAAAAGATGTTGCACTATACATCAAGAAGTGTTTAAATAATCTCCTAAAAGTATTCCATTTTCAAATCATTTAGGAATCATTTGGGAGTTCATTCAAGAACAAAAGAACATTGGCTATAATGTTTTAAGGATGTTTTTGAGTATTTTATTCTTATTAAGTTTATTCCAAATCAATTCAAATGTTTCCATAATATATTTGAAACATTGAACTATGTAAACACATTAAAGAAATTTATAGCATTAATTTATAACTTTTAACATTGAAATATGAAAAACCAAACATTGGTTACACATCCATTGACTCCAATTAATTTGAATGTACTCAAATTGATAGCACATTAAGGAGGACCTAAAACCCACAAGGGGGAACCAAGTGTGCACAAAAAGGATGCAAGAAGAAGTTAAGGAGGACCCAAAACACAAAAGAAGAAATTGAATGTGCACAAAAAGGATTCAAGAACACACCAAAGAGGACCCAAAACACGTAAGAGGAAATTGAATGTGCACAAAAAGGATTAAAAAACACACCAAGAAGGACCCAACACACACAACCTAGGAAACCAAATGTGCACAAAAAGGATTTGCAATATGCCAAGGAGGAACCAAAACACACAACTTGGGGAATTAAATGTGTACAAAGAGGAGGAAGGAACTGAAAACTCACATAGGAAGAACTAATACATTCAAAGGAAAAACCAAATAAATTCAAACAAAAACCAAATACATTGAACAAAGGAACTAAACACACACAAAAAGAAATTGAAAATATTGGAAAGACAAGTTGAACATATAAAGATAGCAAAACACAATGAAAAAACTAATACACAAAAAGATTCAAACACAATGAGAGAACCAATCAATGATAAAAGAAATGAACACAAATAAAATACATAGATTTTGTAACTTTGATGAATATGAAGGATGTTGATGATCTTTTGAAAGTTAAACACAAATAAAGTAGATACACAATGAAACCTTAATAAAATGAAAGTCGAACACAAAAAGAAAGAAAATTAGTTAGTGGTGGAACTAATGTCATTCATTCAACCATATGATGTTGGCAAATCTAAAACAAAACACATTTTTTATTATTTGAAAGAATTATTAAAATCCTTGGATGATGACATTTAGAAGTTTTTTACATTACTTATATAATTAAATGTGTTTGGAAATTTAGGCCTATCCTACACCTCTCCACTTGTGGTGTCATAGAAAACTAATGCATCCACTTCATTGTTGTAGACAATAACAAGTGATTCATAAGCATCATCTTTTATGTCTATTGAGTCTTTGGGCCATCTTTGCAAATTTTCATTATCAAGCACATATAATCATTCACAATGAAAACTCAACAAATAATCAATCTACTATTTGAATTGAATTCTATAGATTTGATTTATGGGCTATAGGGACCATGGATTGTTTCCTAAAGGTTGATGCACATTAGTAAAAGAAGTCCAAAAGGAACATTCATATCATTATTGTGTAAATCTTGTAGGAATGAAATATACATTGACAATATATTTCAATAATGAGGAATGAAATAAGATGGGATAACCTACATGCACCATTTTCATCTATCATTGATAGTGGCATTGTTAGTGATTCATGAACACTGACAATTGAATTTTTAAAAGAATGGTGCCCTATAATGTCTCTATAAATAGACATGATGGATATGTTGTTATTAGCATTGTAATAAACTTTAGTTTGTTAACAAATGATGTTTTAATTTTTTTTGTAATGTCATTAGTCCAAAAATCTAATATTTGTAATTTTCATTCTTTTCATTTTACACAAATGCTTGATTTTTGGTTTCCCCTTTGTCACAACTGTAGAAATCTATTGTGCTTATGATTTTTAGGTTCTTCATTCCATGCATGTAATTCAACAAGAAAACAAAAATTTACAACTTTCATCATCACAAAACCAAAAATTGTACAATATAATATTTTTGGGGTGTGTCCTTTTGGAATTCACCTCATAGGACTGTTTAATTTTTGGACTTGTGTTGTTGCAAGACTAAAAACCATGCAATATTTTAATTCATGGGGTGGGTTTTCTTGGTCTTCACTTCCATTTTTTTATTTTTTTTGCACTTGTGCTATCACAAATGCAAAAATCATGCAATGTTATATTTTAAAAGTTGCATTCTTTTGTCCTTCATTCCCAAAATCATGCCCGATTTTTGGACTTTGCATTGTCGCAAATCCAAAAACCATGTAATATTAAAAAAATTGGGTTACATTATTTTGGTTTTCACCCCTAAAGAATGTTCAACTTTTGGATTTGCATTGTTGCAAGACCAAAAACTACGAAATATTATAATTTATGGGCTACATTCCTTTGGCGTGCACCCCCAAAGAATGCCTAATTTTTGCACTTGCACTTGTAATTTCACTTGTTTTTTTTGCATCCCTTTGTTGATGGGGAAAATGCAAGGGTCATAAATGTTTTATTTCATTAAGTGCAACAATAATACACACATGAACTATTCACATGCTTTTGCATTTTTTAAGCATTAAATGACAAGGAAGTTCAGCTCATTACAATTGTTTGGTATCTAGTTGTTTATTAATAGTAGCATATGTCATTATGCATACAATTAATCAAAGCAAATTTGATTGCAAAACTATGTTCAAGGCTCATGGTTCATGGTTCAACTCATGTAATTGTCATTCTGGTACTCTATAGGTGCAAAAGTTTTACCACATCATAGTTGAATACTACAATTGTTTACTACATAGAGTGATTTTCCTTATGCAAAAGCTTGAAAATACACTAATTTTTTGCCAATGTTATTTACCATGTATAACACCATGAACTTAACCATACACTATATGATTGCATTGCTAATGTTTAACATAATGTTTGCTTGTCATTGTGTAAAAGCTTAATGAAACCATTGGCATGCCCTCTACAACAATCATCCTTGGGTCTATCACATTTGACACACTACAGATCAATTAGAAGGCCGTATAAAGGTTACCCTTTTGTCTAAATATGGATGGAGTCACCTTTGAACAATAAAAAAACCTTGTTATAACTTAAGATTGGTTGATGAATGAGTTCATCTATTGATGGATTGTGATTCATCACATGGGAAAATATGTAATATAAATGGTTGCAATTTACTTATTGTTCTTATATTCCTTCGCAAGAAGTTTGGACAATTACATTGTTGAAAATTTCCAATTGTCACCACATACTCATTTGTGTTTCCAAGAACTACTACTCCAATGAGAAAACGATTCCATACCTTGGTGGTGAAATCGGTGCCAATGGTAGTTTTGTGAAAGCATTCATGCAAACTATGATTGACCATTTGTTGTTGTGGTTAATTCCTAGTTGAAATCAATGAACCTCCTTACCATATCGCTCAACACCTTAGGTGGACATGGGCATCTAGAGGGGGCCCAAAGGAGATGCAAGACATATTTCAATCGTCCAAAAAGCCAACATGGCATAAGGTCATTCTTTGAACTACCAATGAAAACTTTACATCCTCAAGTTGATGCACCTCCTCTAGGGTTAAATTTGTTTCTTTGAAAACATGCCATACTAAAGGTATAAACAATTCGTCCAAATCATGTGGTCACTTGTTGCCCATGATGCATTTGAATTTATCATCTACACAAAAACAAAAATGATATTGGTCCTTGAACTTCTAAGTGGGACCAAAAGATGGAGCTTTGTTTTTGCCTTTATAGATATGAGCCAAGGTTCTATTCTTGGTGGAGTTGTAAACCCAAGTTGTACATCACACTTTTGACGTACTTTGAATTGCCAAGCATTATGTTTGAGACTTGCATTGTGTAAAATGAAATAGCCCCTTAGCACATTTGGTCTCCAATATCTCTTTTCCATGTCAAGTAAGGGTTATTGTCATGTATTTGAAGCCTTGCCAATTGCCAAAGTTGTTTTTCCCCCATATTGTCTTTCTAAGTTGGATATCCTCTCTTTCTAATTTGCATGATGCAAGAGCTTCACTGCAAAAAGAGAATGCATAAATATGCCTGGCTGATGTAACAATTAATCTTGTAAGCTCCTTAGTACCCAAACCTGGAAAGCAAAAGCTGTGTAAGCAATAGGACATGCATTTTCCCCCAACATGGAAAGAAAGAAAGAAGGAAAGGGTTTTTCAAAAGACGATCTTTAGATCTTGCAGTGATGCTAAAGAGATAGTGTAGTAGCAACAACAGTTTTAGTCCACTGCCAAAGGAACAGTGTGGTGCTTGACTCCTAGGGTTTGACCCAAAGTACCACCAGCCCACAACCCTGAATTAGGAAAATATAAAATACTAGTGTGAACCCAGTGTATAATGCACCCCGTTGATCCCCCCACCCGGTCCTTCGCATTTCCCACTCCGTTTCACTTCCACCTATTAAGACCCCTAGAACCCCACCCCCACCCCCTCCCCCCCTCCACGAAAAAAATAAAAATCGTGACCCTCTTAAACCCTTAGCCCAAAAAAAACGCACCCAAATCTCCTCACCCACCCTCCTAATCCCAAAAGTACCTCCCCCATCGACAAC
>Ga0116230_10006527_pt1 | contig 11496 bp, 11 predicted proteins | sample S1TSphfallax_3_FD_88678 | JGI IMG/M metagenome (GOLD analysis project Ga0116230, IMG submission 88678) | Host-associated microbial communities from peat moss isolated from Minnesota, USA - S1T2_Fd - Sphagnum fallax MG | ecosystem: Host-associated > Plants > Peat moss > Unclassified | place...
AGTATGTATAAGTTTAGGCCATTATTTTTATGACACATGTCCATGTTGTACACATTTAGTTGCATGTTAGTTGCACACACAACCGTATGGCCCAAAAATTATACAATACCAAATTTGTAGTTGAAAACATGACCAAGATAGTTACAAACAACCAATTGCATGCCAGTTGCATAGTGACTAGTTGCAAATGACAAGATTTTTAGTAGTGTTAAAAGGTTACCTCCTTAGGCGCTTTACTTTTGGTTGTGATAGCCATCACCATATTAACAATGGCCTTTTCATTTTTCTTTTCACTAAGCCCCTTCATCGACTTGTGGTCTCGTGTTTTTTTCATTACCATTGTTAGATTTCCTCTTTCCATGGGCAATTAATGGAAGCAGACCCTAATACATGTATAACAAGTAAAGGGGTTGTTGGGTTGCCACTCCATTAATTGCTATTTCCTACTTTTCCTTTAGTTTGTTCTTTGGGTTATTAGGGTTCCAAAAACACTTCTTTTTTTGGCGGTTAGATTTTTTTCCAATATTGGAATTCCTTTTCCTTTGGTTTGTTGGCATTGATTAGGGGTTTCTCTACCTTTTTCTTTTCACCTTTCATCATTGGGTATATGTCTAGTATGACGCTATTACCATCAACATCTATAGAGCTCTCCTCGCATATGATTATTACCTCCAAATGTTGGATCAAAGTTCCCCTCTCCATGTCGACAGTAGCCACCCAAAGGTAGGGTAATAATCATGCTCTAAAAAATGCATTTAATAGAGGTCATCTACCGGGTGTTGGAAACAATTTGCCAAGTTGAGAATTTGTTTATAATATTCCTCTACTTTCTCATATAGATTTTATTTAACGGTTCCCAAAGTAATGTAAAGTTGTTCATCCATCTGAACCTTGTGGTACCTTCTACATAAAACTTGGGCAAATTCACTGAAAACACAATCAAGGTGGTTATTCATAAAGTTGTCCCCCCAAGTGGAAACCATGTCCCACAACGTCCATTGGAAGTACATAATTTTTGTACCCTCCTAGGTAACACCATTGATTTTTATCATTTGTTTGAACACATACACATTTACGTTTGAGTTTGAGTTTTTAATACATTTTAGATAATTCAAGACTTTCCTCCCTTCATTATAATTTCTAGCTAATACCATCATGAGTGCCATGTTAGCATACCATGGAAAATAAGGATTCTAGTTGGGTGGCATTCCTCCCCATCTTGGAGGTATTAGTGGGAGGGGAGGTTGGCCCTTTTTATCATCCTTTCTTTCATTTGAATCTTGAAAAGCTTGAAAAACCTTTGTGTGGATCTCCCCCTTTACCCATTGTAGAATAATGCCTTTTGGATTTTTTTTTGAGGGGGCTTTTTGGCTAGTCCCATGGGAGGTAGACTGTCATGAATCCCCCTTTTGCTTATTACTTAATCTAGCTATGCTAAAATCTACCTTATCCATTACTATTGCCTCCTTATTAGGCCTTGAACGTAGGGCAATCACTTGAGATAAAGTGACACACCCCCAAAATCCTTGGTGGACTCAATTGCAAGCCTAAATGTGAAAAATAATGGAAGGATAAGGAGTTAGGGCACGCTCCTTGACTCATAGCACTTTGGGGGTAGAGGGGCGTGTTGGAGCTCTAGGATAGGGACTATGAGGAGTGATAAGCAAATCAATAATTCACACGGACCTACACAGACCAAACAACAAGTTGGTTAATGCATAGTTGGAGCATTTTTGATGCATGGATGAACCATGGGCAAACACGGAATCACAAGACTCACCACGGCCTAGACTTGGGGGAAGCTACCAACTTCCCTCTTATAGTATTCTATGTGCATGGCCACGGAACTAGCACCCAAATATCATTTTAAATGGGAGTCCCAAAATTCCCAAAATTGGGACTTTCGTAATTTTGAAGGCCCATAACTTTGTGTGTAGACCTTATATTGAAATGAGGTCTGAAGCAAAGTTATAGCCCTTGTCAAGAGCTTTTCAATGTTATGTGGCATGCAACCTACACGCAAGGAAATCAGGGAGATTCCTGACTTTTAATGGTTGGGAGTCAAATTGGCAATTTGACTTTTGGCCCTTCTTTTGGCCATAACTTGTGTTTTAAATACCTAAATGGGTCATGCGAGCCCATTTTAAACATTTACGTTCCAAAATATTTTCAATGATACAAATAACTTTTCAATCTAATGAGTTTTGACCCTTGCAATCGCCCTTTAAAGATTCAAGAATCCATTGGGATTCCAACTCCCAAAGTGGAACTCCCAAAGTGGGAGTTCACTTGGGAGTGTGGGGGTTCATTCCCTCACACTCTCTTACACTCCTTGGGAGCATGAAATATGACTTCTGGGCTAACTCTTGGCCCGCACCTTTGTAAGCCCTTGCCTTGATCCTGAACCTAATGTTAGGGTTATGACATAAAAGTACAATTGAAATCTTGCCATTACAAGGTACACGGTTGGACCCATTCCATACATTTGGGGCCCCCATCTTGGACTGCCAATGGTAAAGGGTTGACCAACCCATAGCAAGTTGAAAGGGTTACCTCATGTGGGTCCATTCATGGTTAGGGTACTAAAAAAAGAAAAAAAATGATTTTTTAAAACTGGTTTTTACAAATAACATTTACATGAAACAAACTTAAATGAGAAAAATTGAATAGTCCAATATAAGATAATTCATGTGTTAATGGTGATTTTTCACAACCATATATAATTATGTATGAATATTTAATTTAATGCTAGAATGGAAAAAATCCCCAAAAATCCCAAAATGAGTTTCAATGGACAACCAAACATGTTTTTTGGCATGTTTATTTCATGCATATGTGACTAGCATCTAAAGCTAAACATTTTGAACCCATTGAACATAATTTTTGTATCAAATGGTTTTAAAAAATAATTCTTTGCCTTGCAACCTTTTTTTTCAAAATTTCAAGACTTTGAAATTTCTGAGTGATTTGGGTTTTCATCAAGTTCATCCAATGAACATGTACCAATGGGCATGCTTTTGTTGCACAAAAAGATTGAGATCAATTGTATGATTTTATGCCTTCCTTTTGATTAATTTTTTTTAAAATGTACTTTAAACATTTGATTCCTTTAATTTACAGGACTCAAAATGACATTAGAATAGTATCCAAGTTATTTTTAAATATTTTTATTAATTTAAGAAGACATCATTTTATCTATTTGCATATAACAATCCATTACAACTATAATAATGTAAAATAAACAAAAATCCAAAGTTGTCCTTTGTAGTCCTTTTTCAATTAAACACTATTTTTTTGTACCCCATTCATGAATGGACCCTTGCAATTCCTTCTTTGGTCTAGGTTATTTCATTTACTTTTCCAAAATGGGCGCCTCTACAATCCTCTATTTTTTTTTCTTTGTCAATCTAGTGTAGTTCATGTCCATGTTTTTCCCAAAATCATTAATTTGGTTTTTGGGTTGGGTACCCCTTTATTATCTAAAATTGGAGGATGGAAGGTGCCCTACCTCCCCACACAATTTGCACTATGATGGTGGGCCTTTATTCAATATTCCTCCCTTGTTTTTTGGTGGTAGTAATCGTCCCCCCTTTTGTTCTAGGTATTACCTTTGAATTGAGAGGGTTGGAACATGTGTAAACTGTTGGATCTATTTATGTGCGGTTACAGAATGGTTATTCCCTTACCTGACAATCATAAGGAAGGTTGTTTCACCACTTCTAAACTCTTGCCCCTAAATGATCATCTAAGATTTTCAAGCTTCTTAAAGGCATGCCTCCTTTCATATTTAGAATTTGGTTTTACCACCTCCACCTTAAAGGCAGCTACGAATGGGACTTCCATGGTAGTCACCATAGTGTGGGGTCTCGTGAAGTGCAAGTTTTGGGTTGCCCCTCTAGTACCCTTCTTGTAACCCTCCATATCTACCCCTAGTGCATATATTGTCTACTCCTCCATTTTTTCATCTTGAAATCTTAGGGTTTTAATCATTTTCTCTGTTATCGTTTATACCATTTGCCCTTGACAGTAGCCAAGTAATAGGTCCTCTTGAAGGTAGAACCCACCTTGTCCTCCCCTTGTCGTTTTTTATGTTTGTTTTCCAACTAGAAAAAAGTTATTTCCATTCGTCTTTTTGCCTTTGGTTTATATATCCCTCCATCATGAGTGATACCAATAGGCGTCATTTACCTCTTAATCCTCCGAAGGTCTTTCCATCTTTCCATGTATGGAAATGCCCATAGTTACCATCTGGGATGGTAACACTTCCTTTGTTGTCTTCTCCATATAATCAACATTTAATGCTTCTAATTCCCCTTCCAAGATTTGTTCCATATTTTTCTTATATCCTTTTGTTATTGCATGGCTCATGATTTAAAAACACATTAGGTTTTTTGTGAAAGTATGATAGAATAACTTCTCATAGTAGTTGTTTAATAGTAATATTATTACCTTCCCCTTTAATGAACTTTTGTAATAAGACTAGGAATCTGGAGTTAGTGTTTATTTTATAGTTTCTAGTTGGGTATTAAGTGCTAGGTCCCTTTTCTATCACCCTTGGGTAGTAGTACCTTCCACTCCTTACTCCAAGTTTAATTTCCCTTAGATACCTTCTTTTCCACCACTTTCCCAATTTTATTCTACAAACTACCCACTCTTTAGGGCGGTACTACTCTATCTACCAATAGTAACTCCCCCCTTGTCTACCTTCAAAAACCCCAAAAATCATTTTCACTAATCCAACACTAATTTTACTATTCCAAATTTGATCCACGTGATGGTCACCAAATGTTAAAGGGTGAAATTGCAACCCTCGATCATTATCATCCTCTAGAGGGTAAGGCCACAGGGGCAAGGTTGACACCTTATTACTCCACAAAAAGAACTACCCTCCTTAGCTTACTTTACTACAATTATTCAAGTAATAAGTAAGAGGTCATATAAGGAAAAAATAAGGAAGATAAGGGTATGTTGTTTAAAACCAAACCTACCTTCCTTTAAATAATTGGTAAATCTTAATATTTTGATTTTTTAAATTGTAATTTTCTATTCTTGTACATATTTAGTTTTAATTTTACAAAATCTATACTAGAAATCCACATATAATCTTAAATGTTTCAACAACATTTTTCACAATCCAAATATTTGCACATTTACGAATCTATCATAATTTTGCCACAATTTATTTCTCATACTAATATGAAGAAAGAAACAATCAAATCCTGTAAAAAAATTACAAAAAAACAAAAGCTCCACAATCATAGTTGAACAACTTTATATATTTTTTCAAAATTGTTTTATCTCCATAACTATTTTTTTCCCCCTATCTTCTTTGTATTCCCAATATTGAACATCCAAAGAAAAAATCTAATTAAGACATAAGCCCCAAAAAAAGTTCCAAAGCCTCTTTAATCCTCAACTTTCCAGCTTAAAACATCATTTGAATTCCACTTCAACAATCCTAATTTCACCAGTCTTATACTTATTAAACTTGCCCTATTTAGTTTGTCTTAGAATAGACATCATAATGCTTATGCCCTATGCTTATCTGGTCCAATTATTGTCTTGCCATTCACATTAGCCCCCATGTACTTTGATTTCATCTTGTTAAAGATATATGGACTAAAAGAACCTATAATTTGTAGAATAAACCATCCTTTATTCCTATTTAGTATGTAATTGTTTGTTCTGCAGTTATACTTTGTGGTTCTATAAATTGTTGATCCTCCATTACATGAATTTCTTCAATTTGCGGAGGTTGCTATAGTTGCTCATGTTGTTGTACTTTTGTAATGGTTTGTGTATGGCCATTATCTCCCTCCTGCTAAGTAGTTATTACTATTGCAATTGTTATAACAAATGGGATAGTTAAAGAAGCATTAACAGTTGTAGCATAGTCTGACTTTGTGTGAGCAAATACCTATTATGCTTCTAGTTTTGCTGAAACTTCTACTAATCATGAGACTTGCCTTTCCACTTGTGTTATAGTCTATTACTCTATAGCCTCCTTTATAGTATATCCTCCCCTCAAATCTATAGGTGAATTTGATTAAACTTTTTAAGCCTGTCCATTTGGACCTATTTCATATTGATTAAAATTTGAAGTATTGAAGTTGTCCTCAAGAGTTGTAGAAGGTGATTCATATTTGAACTTTAGATATGCTTCCCAATGTGATTTAAGCCTTCTTTTGGAACTAACTTCATATGCCTTGTGCTCATTAAACAAGGTCTGTAAATCTATTTTAGACATATCTTGAACTAAATTCCACCAGGTTTCAACATTAGATGTTTGAAATTGTAAGGACTTTTACTTAGTCCTCATAATTGTGTTTTGCATCAACAAATTATCATATTCCTTTAGTTTGTGCTTGGACAAATATGGTTCCATGGTTATGATTAAGTTCATAACTTTGTTTTACCTCATTGCATCTTATTGCAACTTTTGGATTTATTTGTTACACATAGCTTGAGTTATGTCCTCCTTCACAACTTCATTTTTCTTATGCATAGTACTTTGAAGCTATTCCTTGAATTAAAAAATTTCCATCTCCTATACTTGTACTTATCATTGGAGACTCTCCTTGTTTCATTACAAAGCTACAAATTAATTTTCCATATCGTCCGCTTCTTTTTCTAGGACCCAATATTTGGCATCCTTTTTTTCTTGATTTTCTTTCAAAAAATCCCTTTGTCCTTTGATTATCTCATACAACTACATTTGTTGTTCCATAATTCCTTTCCATTGTTTTACCATAATAAGTTCCATCTACAATTGGTTCAACTATTTTTCCTTGGTTTGAAGTATCTTTTGGATATGAACTTTAGTTACACGAATGTGATGCTATAAATCTTGAATTTCTTATTGTGCACTTGTAGCTCTACCCTCCATGACGCATTCCCAAGCTCCTTAATAGACTCAAATGTGAATCTAAGGTGAAAACAACGGAAAAACAAAGGGTTGGGGACACGCTCCCTAGCTTGCAACACTTTGAAGGGGTAGAGGGGCGTGTTGGAGCTCTAAGATGGGACTAGGAAGAATGACAAGCACTTAATCATTCACACGGATCTACACAAAACCAAACAACAAGTTGGTTAGTGCATAACTGGAGCACTTTTGGTGCTAGGACAAGCCATTGGCAAACTCAGACTCACAAGACTCACCATGGCCCGAACTTGGGGGAAGCCACCACCTTCCCCCTTATAGTATACTTTGTGCCTCTCCACAAGGCCCACATCCAAATGGCATTTTGTCCCAAGACTCCCAAGTGGGAGTCTCAAAATTCCCACAATTGGGACTCTTGCAATTTTGCGGGCCCATAACTTTGCGTGTAGACCTTCGATTGAGATGAGGTTTCAAGCAAAGTTGTAACCCTCATCAAGAGATTTTCAATGGTATATTTCATGCCACCTTCACGTGAGGAAATCGGGGTGATTCCTGACTTTTAATGGTCAGGAATCAAATTGCCAATTTGACTCCCAACCCTTCGTTTGGCCATAACTTGTGTTTTAGATGTCCAAATAGGTCATGCAAGCCCATTTTAGAATCTACATTCCAAAAGCTTTCCAACAATATAAGAAACTATTCAATTAATTGAGTTTTGACCCCTGAAATTGCTCTTTGAAAATTTGAAAATCCATTGGGACTTTAACTCCCAAGGTGGAAGTTCCCTTGGAAGTGTGAGGGTTCATTCCCTCACACTTTCCTACACTCCCGGGAGCATGTGGCGTGACTCCCGGGCTTCCCTCTTGGCCCGTAACCTTGTAAGTCCTTGCTTTGGTCGCAAACCCAAGGCTAGGGTTGCAACACTCCAACTCCTACTTTTATGCTTCATTCCTTTCACACAATAATTTGAATCCTAACGACTCAATTTTGGTTTGCTCCATCTTCTTATTGTAGTTTGTTACATGTTGGCATAGTCCTACAATATGTAAATCTTCTTTTGCTTCATGACGTAATGATCTTTTTATGTGTGGGGTTTGAAAATTTGGAGTTGTGCCCCTAGATGTTTTTGCAACTAACCCTGCACTCCTATATGTGCCAAATTTATCCCTTAACTCACACACTTGCTGAAAATGATGGTCCACCTTCTTGATTTATAGTTGGTTTTATGGTTTGTAACTAAACCTCCTATTAATGATGTTGGGGAGATGATGAATGTGATGGAAACCATTTAACTCTATTTTTTTATGGAGATATCTCCCTTTGGTGCTCCTATGGTATGTATTTATTTGCAAGTGGTAGAACTTGTTGAGTAGCCTAACCCTCCGACTATGGTTTTTATTTGGCCACCTATTATGGGTTTGGAATCTTTACAACTAATGCAAGTCATTGTGCCTTTTCTTGAAGGTGTTGTGGTCTTGGTATGGTGTGGGATGTGAGGACTTCTTGGTTGAAAATTGTTCTTCGCATCTATTTCTTTCTTTCAATCATCAAAGGTCTCTCTTCTTGCTCTTCCTCTAAATATTCTATCTAGTTCTTTGTTCCCTAGCTTGCATATGTCTTGGCAATCTACCGAATGAAGTAAAAGGTCATTTAGTTTTATGTACTTGCTCCCTCAATTCTAAAGTATTGACCCCTAAGGTAGAAGCATCATGTACTCCAATGGGTAGATCTTGTGGTGGAATCTATTGAATTGTGTCAGCGAAAAAATGTTACATCAAAATCTCAATAACTAATGTTGAATGACAAACATCTTTCTTTAGATCAACCTTGAATGTTCCCGTCATGGGAAGTTGTCCATCTAATCAATATTCTCTATAGTTGTTTAAACAAAGTGTTTGCCCAATCTGTTGCCTTTCCTTGTACAATTGTCATGATTGGTATTACATTTTTGTTACTAAAATAACAAACCTTATCCCTTTGGTAAATGACTTGAATTATTGTAGGGAGATGAATATCACAGTGTGGCTTCATTTTACTAACATTCAATTGTTTTGTCTTCACATATGCTCATAGTAAGGTAATATAATAAAACATGGCTTTTGCAATTTCCTTGTATGCATGCTTTTGTTCTTTCCAACCTTAGTTGGATATCTAAAAACATCTACAATCAAATGCTTATCAATTGCAACAATTTTTTCTCCCATTTTTGCATATTTAGTTTCTCCTTTAATTTGATAAGTGTTGAAAAACTCCACTAGCTAGTCATGACACGATGCTTTCCACTATAAGTTTAACATTCCTACTAGTCCTACCGCTAGTAGAAAACAACCATTTTTTAACCAAAATGTTCTTGACTACATGTTGTTTGCAATTGGGATTTTTTAATTACAAAATAAAATATTGGCAATTCCCATTTAAGTCGACTTGTCTACATAATTGGTAAATAGTTGAAAGCAGTTTCAACTAGGTGGACAATCGCCAAATATTCCTCACATCAACAAAATCTCTTCAGTTGGACAACTTGCATTTTCAATTGATAGTAAGAAGCACGTCCCAACTTCGCATGTGTGCTAACTTCACTAGTCTATTATTCAACTACCATTACTTACACCATCAACTAACAAATGGATGATAAAATGTGTTAGGGGTTGGATGAAACAAAAAATGGATTACATAAAGGAGATAACATATGAATGCAAATGATTTCAACTAATGGATTGCCATTAATGAAAACAAGTGGCAACTATCATCTATAATATCAACATTGAATCCATGTACAACCAGTTACAACCATGTTATAATTAGGTAACATATGGATGTTAAAATGTCATAAAACATTTTATATATCAAAATTTCAATTGATTTAAATATTTCCTGACATTGTCATCATTAATGTCAATGTCTAAGCTCAAAACAAGTTCATCAACTTCCAACAGTGGGAATATAACTTTTTAAAGATGAGGCTTTGTGGGCGTTCCAAAGCATTTGGACACTGGTGAACCCACATCCATTGTCATTTTTTGAAATCCAAAATGAGATGTTGAGACCTAAAACTGGCATTTAAAATCCTTTTTTTTTAAATGCATTATTTTCCCCTTTCTTTTTTCCTTGAAAAAAAGGAAGTTTAGTTGTTGAAAACCATCATAATTATTGATTACTAAAATCTGAAAATTTCAGTAACTAATATGATAATGAAGACCATGAAAACGTTATTAATCCAAAATTCTAGAACTAAATTGACTTTTAGAAAAACTATTTTGAAAGAAATTATTTTTTGAAATTTAGCATTTGTTAAAAATAATATGAGTTGGGTCAAAGTTATTAACTATTATAATAATCATATCCATGGATGTCAATTTTTTTGGAAAAATCCTAATTGAAGGGCCATGGAGAAAAAACATTATTCCATGTAAGATTTAAAAAATGTAATTCTTCCTTATTTTTCCACTGTGTGCACATAATTTTGATGAATTTCAAGGCACACCAAAGTTTTCAAGACACACAAAATATTTTATTAAATATATATAATGTATGTGTATAATCTATACAATAAATATTATATATTAAAATATTAATACAATCTTGGTGATAGGATAAAAAAACACCTAAGTGTTTTGCATATGATTTTGGACATACATGTGCCATTGCACAACCAGTGATAGATTCAAAGTTCATGTTCTTAACTACCTTTCATGGATCTAGACCATCCCTAATAGAATGATCACTTGGTACACATTTTAGATTTAGAACATGGTCACAATTTTTAATAAATATCACCTATTCCCCATTCATAAGGTCCATGTTCCTTTTGGCATGGTACAGTCATGTACACTTTTTGTTATGTGTTTAGTCCTTACCTTGTGGTGTGGCCCAAACATGTGTCTTGGCTTCGAATTTCAAAATTTAGGTTCTTTCAACACAAAGTTGTCTTGCTTCATTGAGTAAGAGTGATTCCGCTCTAGAGAGGAGGATTGCACCAATCATGTTAGGGATTGTTGGGGCATCTAACATGGTGTATGGTGCATCCAATGCATTGCCATCTTCATTTGTATTTATGTACTCCCCATAGGTGTCAAAAAATACACACCTACTCCGTGGTTCCGCATGTAGTACGACCTTCCACCCACTACTACATATTGTGCCTTTTTGCGAAAGGCCAAACAAAAAACCTGAAGGGTTTGCGAAGCAAAAACAACCTGCCATATTTGCGATGCAACATGCATCGCACCTTGTGGTGCACCACCCATCGCTAATTTATAATGTACTTTACAATCATCGGAACACTTTTGCGACATATACCACAAAGAAAACTTTGCGACCCGCTCAGTCTCCGTCCACCCTAGCGATATTCCACACTTCGCAATGTTTAATCATACTCAAAACATTGCACATTTTACAATACAAAACGTATCGCTAAAAACTTTGAGAGTCACAAGAAATCGCAAGCTTGCATTATTCGGCGCCTCGCATTTTGTGTTTGAATATGTATCGCAAACCTCATCACAAATTTTTACAAAACTTTCCGGTGGTGGATGTATCACAAGTTGCGATGTGCGTTAGTTTGCAAATTAGTGAAAGGGTTACTGGAGAAGGCAGTTTCGCAAAAGGTTTCGCAA
>Ga0116230_10006531_pt1 | contig 11495 bp, 6 predicted proteins | sample S1TSphfallax_3_FD_88678 | JGI IMG/M metagenome (GOLD analysis project Ga0116230, IMG submission 88678) | Host-associated microbial communities from peat moss isolated from Minnesota, USA - S1T2_Fd - Sphagnum fallax MG | ecosystem: Host-associated > Plants > Peat moss > Unclassified | place: USA...
GGCAACACTTGGACATGGCATGGGGCCAACAAGATCCTACAAACGATGCCAACAACCCCAACACTTCACAAGACACAACTAAGCTCAATGTAGAGGTTAGTGAAAAAGTTACTCTTTTCATCTTTGACATATGCAAGAACACAAATATTAAGCCCATGTTTTACAAGCACATCATTCACTTACAAAACATGGCACTTCCAGATGTGTTTGTAATATAAAAAAACCCAATGGTCGCATGACAAGGTTCCCACTTATCATTCAAGAAATGCACAATGAAAACAAAAGTATCTACACCTCCCCTTGACATCCAAAGATTAAAAGATACGATGCAAGTATTACAAGAGTGAAGGGTTGGAGATACAAACCTTTCCTTGGTTCTTTTGGTAATCCTAGGCAAAATATCATGTCTCAAGTTTTGCCTAGATGGAAAAGTCAACCAAGGATTTTGCCTTAAAACCAATCTTCTAAAAATGGTGCCTCAACAAATGATAATGGCACAAGCTCCTTGGCAATTAACAAGACAAGGTTTTCTTCAAATTGCTTTTGAAGAGGATCATCCTTGTTACAAGGAACTATACTACCAAAAAAAGAAAAAATAATGGATGGGGTGGGGCCACACCTTTTCTTTGAAGTTCGTTTCTTTCCTATTTCAACCCCATATTTTTCTCATTCAATCTATTCTTTCCAAACTTGTTGATGATTGGTTTCAAGATGTTTCCTAAGTGCAAGGAATCCCATTTATAGTCGTATAATTTATTATGTCTCTTTGGATTCTTACAATTGCTGCAAGTGGGTAGCAAATAACACATTTTAGTTGTCAGGCTAAAGGAATGCACTCGAACTGACCTCTAAGGTTGAAGATGAGGAAATTGGTTGGAAAAATGCCCAATAAGTGGAGTTGCAACTTTTGGGTTTCCAAAAATCTCAATTTTTCTTCAACAAATCCTAGGATACTACTAGAGTTTCAGTGGTTGAAGAAGTTTCTCCAAGTGTTGTTAGAATTGTAGCTACTATTGTTGTAGCAACACCTTCAATAGAAGTTGAAGCACAACGATCCATCTCCAATTGAGGTTCTGTAGGAAATAGGTTTCCTTCTAAGGGAAGCCTTGAACCATCCATGACCTTAAACCTTGAAAAACACTAAGAACATCAATAAAAACATAAAGATCCAAAACCATATTATAGTTCTACTAGCAGCAACAAAAAAAATTTAGTTCTACCAACAACAACAAAGAGATTTTAGTTATGTTAACAATAATAAAAAGATTTTAAGCTCTATTAGTAGTAGCAAAATTTTCAAATTTACCAGTACCACTAAGAAATTCTAGGTTTGCTTTCTTGCCAACAACAACAAAAAGATTGAACATCTCTACTAGCACCACCAAAAGAATTCAATTCATCAACAATAACAAGGAGATTTCAATTATGCTAATATCAACAAAGAAATTTCAACTATGTCAATAGCAACTCAAAGAAATTTGAACTATGCCAACAACAGTTCAAAAATATTTCAGCTCTACTAGGGAACATGATAATTTCCATGAAATTCTAGTAAAACAAGCACAAAGGTCAGACCTAAAATTTTTTTGTTGAATTTAATGAAAGAAATGTGCCTTGTTCATAACATCATTGATGTTTTGTGCGACAACATTGAAAACCATTAAAAAAAATGCCCACAAGTCTAGCCTCTCACTTTTTACTATTGGTGAAAAGGGTTGAAAAAAAATATCAAGCACACATAACAATGTGGCACTTGATCTTTGAAAAAGTGATCGACAAAACCCAAGGTGCACGTAGAGTCATTATGTTTCATACTTTGTTTTGGAAGGGGGCCTCCCCTCCAAGCTGAGGTTCAAGGTAACAAGCTTTATGGCGGAAAACTATTAACTTTAGTTTGGGGGGGGAATGTTATTCAAGAATTTTGCCATTTTGATTTTGCTAGTCCTTGGGAACAAATGTCACGTAGTGACTGCTTTCAATCTTGTTTACATGGCAAAGACTTCAATTTTCATGCCAAAATTTTAGAAAATGCGTTGGAGGAATTTATTTGGTGACTTCGAGGTCATACTTTGCTAAAATCCAATGAAAATAACAAAGTAGACCATCATGACAAGATCCTTTAATTTAAGTGCATATTCTTCTAATAAAATGACAAAGAAAGGATGAAGGTTTATGTAGACATTTTACAATTTTGGGGTTTTAGTCCAAAACAAAAGCTACCTACCCTTTTCATAACAAAAATAAGTCAAACATGATTTCTGCGGGTTGACATGTCAAACAAATTGCTTGAGCCGTATGTGGGGAAATTTGCATGTATGATTTAGAAGGAAGCTTAAGGGGAAAAGCAAAAAAACGAAGGCCGAGCTATAATGGCTCTAACATATCATCATATGTCATTATTGTTATGTCAACCACTAGGTTGTGAGGCAAGGCATCCGCCCCAGATAAACTAACCACCATGGTAAAGGCATGAATGTAGGTTTGGCCAAAGATATTTGGCTCCAAAGATTTTGTGTCAAATTCATTTTTGGATTACTTTCTTTGGTGTGAATTTGACTTTCTTTCCTATGCTTACAATAAAAGGGAAGGGCCTAAATCAATAGAGACCTTTTCAATATATCTTGAAGGAGGCTAAAGATTCTTGCTGAGGCGATAGGAATATCCTTTTCTTTTGTAATTTTTATGTTATCATTTTCATTGAAGTTAGGATCTACATGGGTATTCTACATAATGGATTCAAACTAGAATTATATTTGGGAAATAATTGAGTAATAACAGTCTAATTTACATAATAAAATATCAGTCATTTCCAATTTATTCATTAGCAACTCATTCATTGAGAAAAAAAAGGAGATCCTAGATTGTGATCTGAACACATATTGTTTGACCTTTGGCTAGGGCGTTTGAGCCAAGCACGACTAAAACGGGGGCGGCAACATTATAAAAAGACTTGTTGCTTTTGTTCAATACAAACCTAGCCTCGTAATGATGGGTAAATCATGCCCAGGCATAGCAGGCTACGACAAATCAAACTTGTCTAGGTGTTTATTAACTAAGTTTGTCCAATGGTTTTAATTGGTTAGTGCTATTGCAAACAAACTTTTGTGCCAACATGCAAGTTTCACATGTGGTGAATCTTCACTGGTCGAGAGCATTCAATGTTGCTAACTAGACATTTGTTGACCAAATTTACTGCCTACATGCCCCTTATGTTTAATCATACCAAATAGTGCCAAATTGATTTCATATGAATCTATTTGTTTATTTTATAGTAACATGTTTTTTGTGTACTTTTCGACCCTACTTTCCTAAAGCAACCACCGTATTATTTTTATGTTTATGGTGGACCTTCTTGACTTCGTTTTTTTGTATGTCAATTTTGAATCGAGAGGGATTTGAACCCCCGGTATTTTCAATACTTTGGTTTTCAACGTATAAAATTTCTTTTCTAAGGATTAAATTAACTTGAGAGAAAAACCTTCTTCAACTGTCTTTAAAATATTCAATTTGGCTTATTTGTATAAATTAAAAATTTATTATTATAAATAATTTATGGTCTTTGATGATATCGTGGAAATGTTACACGAACCCTGCCGTGTAGTGTACCATTGCGTAGCAAAACTTCTTTTGGCCAAGTATCCTTAAATATATTGGAATGACTTAAATAAATCAAACATGATTTATTTATGGGCCCATATATACATTTTTCAACCGTACTTCCTTCATAAAACATAATTGCCATTATTTCCCAATTTAGTCATGATGTCGGTCTTTTCTATTTAAATCGGAAATTTTTTGGAGGAATTTAGGCTCGAAATTCCCAAAAATCACACTATAAAAATCCTGAGTTCGTCGGGGTAAAGTAAACATAAAAGATAGCAAAATATTAATGCAAAAAACCACTATAATCTCATTTTTTTATTTGTTATTTTGCACAAAGTACAAATAAATGAAATTCAAACAAAAGGATTAGAACTCGGCAAGACAGTGATAAATTGTGATTGGTCTACAATGGAGAAAAAAGAATTTAAAAAAAAGATAAATAAATAAATAAAAATATATACCACGCCCTTTAACCTGTTGCACACAAAATCATAAATAATTCCCACAAAGGATTGCCAAATATCCAAAGGGTAAACCCCTTTCCTCTGCCCTTGCATTTACAAAATTAATAAAATGAATAATTTTTTTAAATATATTTTTTCAATCAATTTATTTTGTCTTCAACCTACTATTTATTTTTCTGCCTTATGTTTAATGGCTTGTAGTTTTCTTGTTGACAATATGGCAATAATTAATAATATAGAAATCCATTGATGCTTCTCAAAAGATAGGAATTTCACGTAAAAAAAAGGATGATGCACTTTACGTAAACAATATATCTTTTTGGACAACACAATGTATTATCAAAACAACTTTGGTTGATATCCTCCATCCAAAGTTTTGCCAATCTTTTGTGGAAATTATTTGTGATTTTGTGCTTTCGGTGCCTTGTCCAGTTTTTTTAGTTAAAGGCAAGTCATTTTTATTTTTTGTGCCAAATATTGGGAACTACCCCAACAAAAGTCCCAATTTATCATCCACAATTTGAAGGTTTTTTTAAACTATATATTTGTCTTTCATCTTTTTTTTCGCCCAATAAAATTATAAGTCAGTTATCTCAAGATGGTCATTGCTTTTCACCCTTTTTTTTCAAGAATTAAACAAAATTAGCCTTTTTTGTCCAGCCCTGCAATTGTGATGATATATTTAGGCAAAATAGGCTCGGCCTTGGGAAAAATAACATATTTTGCGATGTTGACATTATCATATTTTGTAGTTAAATAGGTTGGAGCTTATTTTGATGCAAAGTCCAAAATGGCCAAATACTTAGGTGCAAGCAACTCTGTTGACCCTCTCCTTAAAGAGTGGGCCAATCACATGATTACGTCTTTGATTTTTTTTCACTTTCTTGGAGTGCAAAGCAAATGAAGAGTTGATTATTTAGTAAACTCGAAGTATTAAAGAAAACTAAAATGAAAAAAAATTAAAATGGACTAGATTTTTAGGACCTTTCGTCTTCAAAAGTAGCAATTTTCAAAAGCTGAAATCAGGATTTCCTTTGACCTTGACAATTGTAACGTTGAACAAAAACTACTTATATGTGGCCCCCTTTTTCTTTTATGGAAAAAGGTTTTCCATACTTTCACCTTTTATGAAAACTTGTATGGAGACCACACAAACAAATATAATGCACACTTAGTGTGTTTGCAGCCTTCATGCCGACCGTTTTGTAAGCCATGCGAATTTTGAAAAAATAATGATTAGTTATCCACAAATTGTCTCTTGTATTTCATATCAAGTAATTGAAGTAGTGCACCTTTCACATCTCTCATGATGTGTTCTACACTTTAAAGAACTAAATCCACATTATTAGAGAAGCCACGTCTCTCTTTCCATGTAAAATGTTGGCCACATTACCTAAAATAAAATAAACTTTCAAACTTGTAACGAATACAAGACTTGAGTCCCCACGTGGCTTTCTAACTCCAGCAATCCCATGTAGATCTCATATCCAAAAGCAAGGAAGAAAACTTGCAAAAAACAAAATGAGTTTTACTCAATTATTTCCCAAATATAATTCTAATTGGAATCCATTGTGCGGAAGTCATTTATGTGTCGCTTTTCCTTTTCATCTATGGCAATTTATGACGCTTCCAACCAAAATAAAATACTTTTTTTTTGCTTACTTATTACAGCGAATGTTTTCAAGTTTTGATCAATATTTGCAATAAAAAAAAACTAGGAACGAATGAAATTTTGTCCACTTTTAGACAATGTTCAAATCAATATTGGTGTTTTGTGCCTTTCCAAGTTAGCTTTTTCTTGATTGTTGTGCTCTACCTCCATGGGAATTGGCTTCGCCCAAAACATTAAAAGATTTTTTGAAAAAAATTGACAAGCCATTCAGCCAAAAGCAACCAAAACATTTTTTGGTGAATTGGTCAAAAACTTGAACTACATACATATGATGTGTTAATAAATGGCAAAACAAATAATGAATATGATATTTTAGAAACCATAATAATTGAAATATAAATAAGTAAACTTAAAAGCATTTTCGTTTGATGTCGAAAGAGTCAATATTTGCTTTGACAATGCAAAACAATGGATGGAAATTTTGTGTTTTCCAAAATTTTCCATCAAAAGAAATATGCAACTATTATTCGTTTTTTGAGACACTCAACGGGATGAACTTCCAATGGAGAACGATGCCTTTTATCTTTGCCATTCAAGTGTATGACATCTAGTGATTTATACTGATTATTGAACAAATTGGAGTTATTTTGTCTACATTGTTTTGTACACAAATACGTGAGTTATATTGAATGCCATGTCACATTCCAGATTATCCATATGCTTACACTGGCTAACCTTTTGAATAATTGTCGTAGATAATTTATATTATATTTTTGGAAGTCAAACCTCGGGAGTTGATGGTGAAATACTAAATGCTGCCTTTCTCAACACTTTTTTTAAATGAAGGTGTTTCAAATGCATGGGCTTCATTTTTTTATACCCGAGCTAATGATAAAGGCAAAAAGATTTCCAACCAAGTCTCATTAATTGGTTAGGTCACATGCCATCCCATGCTTGATAAGAATGGTGGATTCAAATTGAAATAAACCATTTAGAATAAAGAAAGCAAAGTGCACCAAGCACCATCAATCTTCCCATAATTTGATAAATTATTAATGCAGTAAACTTACTTGTTGACCTATGATGGGTGACCATCCCGCACGGTTTGGAGATCAACACTACAATGTTTCTTTTTTTTGGCATGGCTAGCCCATTTTCATAATAATAATATTTTTGTTTTCATTGCGAAAATTTATTACGTCAAGATTTGTTGTTAAAATTTAGTTACGCCAACATTATGGAAGTTTCATTCATAAGAAAGATCTCTAGGAAATTCACTAAAAATATTTAAAATAGTTTTGATGTAATGTTAAATTTCCTAGATGTTTTTCTACACGCATTGTGGCAACGCTACCTCTAGGTGATTTCACAAAATCAAATCCAAATATGGGAACTTGCACCATCTGTTTTTTAGATGATGGGTAGAAAAAAATGTATTCTTGGCCATACCTTGATTGTGTCTTCAAGACCATCAACATGAGGCCGCCTTTCTAGAACACGACATAGACACCAACCTGAGTAGGCCGGCATTGAAGGTTTTTCTTTTTGGAAGGATCTTGTTTTCATGATCTTTATTAACAATAAAAAATGAGAAAAGTAACAAAAAAGAACAACCAATCAATGGTTGTGGCCCTAGAAGAAAAAAACATTGTAACTTCTTTTCCATTGATAATACACGACAATTTCGTTATTGACTGGCAGATGAACAATAATGCAAATAATTTAACAAAAATATTAAACAACTTTATTAGCACCACCAAAAGATTTCAGCTTTGCAAGCAACAACAAATAAAATTTAGCTCTATTAGTAGTAGCAAAAAGATTTCAACAATGCCAATAACAATTCAAAGAAATTTCAACTCTATTAGAAGCAACTCAAGAGATTTTAGCTTTGTTAACAACAACAAAGATATTTCAACTTTGCAAGCACCACCAAGAGAGCTCAACTCTATTAGTAATAACAAAAAGATTGAACAACTCTACTAACACCACCAATAGATTTTAGTTTTGCTAGCAATAGCAAAAAGATTGAACAATTATGTTAACACCACTAAGAGATTTCAATTTTGCTAGCAATAACACAAAGATTAAACAACTTTGTTAGCACCACCAAAAGATTTCAACTTTGTTAACAACAACAAAAAGATTGAACAACTTTATTATCACCACTAAGAGATTTCAACTTTGCTAGCAACAAATAGATTTTATTTTATTAATAATAACAAAAAGATTTTAGTTTTGCCAATAGTAGTTCAAAGAGATTTCAGCTCTTCTAGCACCACCAAAAGATTTCAACTTTGCAAGCACCATCAAGAGATTTCAACTCCACTAGCACTTACAAAGATATTTCAATTTTATTAGTAGCAACAAAAGATTTTCAACTTTGTTAACACCACCAAGAGATTTTAACTTTGCGAACACCACTAAAAAATTTAGTTCTATAAACAACATCAAAGATATTTCAACTTTGCCAATAGTGGCAAAAATATTTCAATTCTATAAGCAACAATAACAAGATTTTAACTTTGCCAATAGAAATAAAGAAAAAGACAAGGAAAGCCATAAGCAACACAAAAAGCGAGAAGGCCATGAGCTACTTGAACCTTAGGAATGCAAAATTAAGGCTAGAAAGGTGATGAGCTTAATGAAACTAGGAAGGCCATGGGTAACGCAAAAAATAGGAAGGCCATGAGCTAAGTGGAGGCCAAGAAGAAAATGTGAATGCTAAGAAGGTGATGAACTTAATGAAGACTAAGAATGCCATGGGCAACGTGAAGACCGGGAAGACCATTAACTTTAGGAAGGTGATGAGCTTTTAATGAAGATAAAAAAGGCCATGGGTAATGCAAAGACTAAGAAGGCCATGAACTACACAAAGGCCAGGAAGGCCATCAACTACGTAAAGGCTAAGAAGGTGATGAACTTAATGAAAACTAGGAAGGCCACATGGGCAACACAAAGATGAAGAAAGCCATGAAATACATGGAGACCAAGAATTTAAAAACTGTGAAGTGTGAATGCCAAGAAGGTTACGCAAAGGAGGTTATGTGAAGACCATGAAGGCTAGGATGTTACACGAAGACTAGGATGTATGTGAAGGCTAGGAAGGCCAAGAGTTATGTGAAAACTAGGAAGGCCATGACAAACACAAAGACAAGGGAAGAAATGAATTACATGAAAAACACAAAGGCCATGAAACAAATTGAAAAGAAAACAATTCACCAAAAGAAAATCACTGAAAGCATCTCTACCACCATTGTTGCCACCATGTCACCAATTACCATCGACATTGCCACCATCACCATTGTCCATTGTGCACAAGCATAAACCACAAACCATATTCACAAAAAGAAAACAAAAAAAATTAGCTTAGAAGTAACACGAAAATTAGGAAGGTGATGGTTGAATATACAACTTACCTTGTGTATTTTTGTTTGTTGAAGTTGGGCCAAGGCACTTGAAAACCATAATTTAACTTGAACTCCAATGAAAGCCACATAAAAGTGAACAATAAGCAAGAGAACTTGAGTTCAATGAGATCTCGAAAGCTTTCTTCAAAACTCCAAACTCTTACAAATTCCTTAAACCCTAAAACCAACAAATGTTTTCCACTTTTTTCACAAAAACAATAAGCATTAAAATTGGAACCATAAGTGGAATTGGAATTTTTAAAAAATCGGTTCAATTTTGACTGTGAACCAATCTTGGAACCAAATCTTAGATTTGGTTCTAGTTACTCAAATGCAAAGAATCGTGAGGCAATTCCCCTCTAGTTCTAAAAACCGACCCCTCCATAGTTGGTGTCCACCCGGTTCCAAAACCAAGACTCAGTTATGGTTAGGTTTTTTGGAACTGGAACCAGAATCGACAATTCTTAATTGACTATTCAAGTACCCAACCAACACTAGTTCATATTAAAGAATGTAATGGATACATATTTGTGTCATAACATTATTTTGATGTACATGCATTTGAAAGTGGGGATGGAAAAGTTGCAAAAAATTTGCTCCTTAGTTTGTTCAAGACTATCACAAGTGAAAAATGAAAGCAAATGCTAGAAAATTTAAGTGCCGTAGAAAATTGGCCTAGTTCCAAAGCTTTTGGCATTCATGAATTGCTATTAAGATTTACACCATGTTGGGTGGTTCTTTGATTTGGTTATAACCTTGAGTTTCGAGTTTAGAAGATTTTCAAAGAACCACAAGTTTTGCAAAAGAACTAGGCAGTTCATGACAGGTTTTTTGATTAGTTCTTTTGAATTTTTTTTTCTGAGAACCATTAGTCAATGTTCCATATACTGAACATTTACCCACCAGACCTTTTTTTGGAAAACAAATAACCATCCAATAATGCATTACATATGTTTTTTCATTCAACCATTATTAGACATTAACAACTCTTAATAACAACTTCTTGGGTCTTAATTAAATTTTAAAAAATCTAAAACTTTTCTTTTCATTACTTTTGTTGTAAAATTGGACTACTATTTATAAATCGTTTTTGAGATGTGGTCAAAATGTAGCAGAATATTTTTTAAATTAAATAATTAATTATATACATATATTAATTTTTCCCATTCTAGGAATGTCATAGATGAAATTAGTAAATTATTAATGGTTATTAATGATGAGTTTTTCATTGTCCTCTATGTGGTTGTTTTGTTTCATATCACTTTTGTCATTTAAAGGTGAAGCAATATTGATTAGCCAAGGAATTTGTGTGTGCTTGATTTGAAAATTATTATTATTTTACTAATTATGGTTTTTAAAAAGTTTTTATATATAATAATATAATCAAATCATGCAACATCTTAACTATAATTATATAGTTTAATTCTATAGGTTATAATGTGCTACTAATAAGGTTTGAAAAATATTTTTGTTAACAATAATTGACTAACTTGCATTTTAAGTTTTGTCACTAGGGATGATACTATGTTTACATAAGGCAAACATTTTACAAGGAAAAGGAAAAACTTTACAACTATTGACCTCTTAGGATTCATGAATTTTTTGCTCCAAATCTTTGTGTTTCCACCAACATACCTTTGCATTTTTCTGGCCATCATCATCACATTCCTCACATGGAATGGGTTTGGCAATTACACATAGAATTTGGGTAGTAATTTTGTGTGAAGGGATCGACAATTTTTTTCCAATTTTTTCTTGTTATACCTAGAGGTTATCATTTGTGTATCTGAAGAAAAATGAAACAAAAGATGCCAAATGTTCTAAAAAATGAAAAGTGAATGTTTCATTTTTTTAATTGCTCTACCTTTTGTGGACAAAAGATTTCATTGAATTTGGTAAGGCGGTTTGTAAATGCACTAACAAATATATTTTGATGTTTTGTGATACAATAAATACCTTCTCAAATTTTCTTGTAATATATTTCAATGGTGGGTTCATATTAGTGTTGTGCAAGTATTTAAAAAAATACATATCCTTGAGTAAGGGTATATATATTTTTAAATGTGTTTACCCATCAGGTAAATGGGTATGGGTACCCCTCATCATATACCCCTTTTTGAGGTAAAAATGGGTATATATATATGAAGGACAAGGTCCACATTTCAAAATTTAAAAGAAAATTCAAATGTCAAATATAATGTCAAAATGTAAGAGTCAAAGTCTTTGATTCATTCTTGACTAGGATAAACATGCATATGAATGAACACTTAATGCATCAAAATTAAATAAAATGGTGTCATGGTCGATGTTTGGTTGATGATGGAGTCTTTAAAAAAATTGTAGCTCATCTTTGAGCATTTTAATAAGCTTTTGAATTGGCTAATCCCCCCCCCCCCCAACCAATAA
>Ga0116230_10006532_pt1 | contig 11492 bp, 9 predicted proteins | sample S1TSphfallax_3_FD_88678 | JGI IMG/M metagenome (GOLD analysis project Ga0116230, IMG submission 88678) | Host-associated microbial communities from peat moss isolated from Minnesota, USA - S1T2_Fd - Sphagnum fallax MG | ecosystem: Host-associated > Plants > Peat moss > Unclassified | place: USA...
GAACCATGGAGGATCTCAAAGGCCGCAAGATCGGTGTGTCCGTAGGCGGTGTTGAGGAGGCGCTGCTTGGTGCCATGCTGAAGAGCCATCATCTCTCGCTAGACGACGTGACGGTGGTGAAGGTGAATTTCCAGATGCTGCCAGCCCTCATGTCGCACCAACTCGATGCGGCGATCGGTGCTTACAGCAATTACGAGGTGATAGAGGCGCAGCAAATGGGGCGCGCGCCGATCGTGTTTACGCCCCACACCAACGGCGTGCCGCTCTACGATGAGCTGATTCTCGTCGCGTCGCACAACAAACTCGGCGACCCTCGCCTAAAGCGCTTCCTCACTGCGCTCAAACAGGGGGCGGCCTGCTTGGCGGCCCACCCGGATTCGGTCTGGGCCGATCTGGTAAAAGACCATCCGGAAATGGATACGGCTTTGAACAAGGCTGCGTGGGCGGCTACCTTGCCCCTGCTGGCGCCCGATCCGGCAGCCCTGGATGCGAAGCGTTATATGGCGTTTCAGGACTTTCTTGTTCACGAGGGCATTATCGGCACGGCACGCCCAATCAGCCAGTTCGCGGTGCAGCTGGAGCCATGAGGAATCGGGCCACCCGGATCGATCCCACGCGGCTTGATCCGGTGCGGGAATTCTGGGTCCGGCCGATCGGGCATCATAGCGCGGCGCTGGAGGCCGTGCTCAATATCCTGCGCAGCGGCCCTGTCGCCGGCAAATATTGTCTGATTTGCCTCAAGCCGCATGCGCAATGGGCCATCGGGCGCATCAGTGGCGTGCGCGGTGTGCCGCCAGCTCGTATCGACGGCCCTGTTTTCACGACGATCGAGGATGCGGAACGCCATGTGTTCCGCCTGCGCTGGGAGGCGGAGACGGGATACGCATTGCCGCACGATGAAGCGCTGTGGTCGGAAGGTGGCGCCGAATGAAAAGCCTGCTGGGATATGCCGACAAGATCAGCATCGCGCCCGGCGAAACCATCGCGTTCAAGGTCAGCAGCGAGGATGCGGCAGCCTATGATGCCGCGATTGTCCGGTTGTTTAACGCGGATACCAATCCGGCCGGCCCGGGCTACCGCGAGCAGAGTGTGCCGGATGCAAACTGGCGGATTGCTGGCCGACACCAGAAGGTGCATGCTGGTTCCTGTGCTGTTATCCCCGTGCACAGGGGGGCGTCGGCGCTGGCCAGTTTTCGATTCAGCGTGTTGGTATGGCCAACCTTGCCGGATCAAATGGACCAGACAATCGCAAGCCTGTGGCAGCCTGCCAGCGGGGCCGGCTTCATTCTGGCGTTTGCGGGTGCCCAGGGCTTAAGCCTTCGCCTGGGCGATGGAACCGGCGGCAGCGCCACGCTCCATCTGGGGCTGCCTGTGCTGGCGCGCCACTGGTATCGTGTGGAGGCGATATTCGATGTTGAGACCGGGCGCGCGCAGGTGCGGCAGCAGGCGCTGGTCCGGTATCCGGGCATATGCGATAGCGGGGAAACAGGGCAGGACACCGGCCTTCGCGGCCTCGGCGTGGAGCAGGCTGCCCTGGTCCTCGCTGCGCGGTTGGCGGGGGCGCCGGGCCGGTTCGCGGGGCATTTTAACGGGCGCCTGGAAGCCCCCGTGCTGCATTATGGCGAGGCGCTGATCGGCGCGTGGGATTTCAGCGCGGGGATCGGCACCGATGTCGTGCAGGATTCGGGGCCAAACGCGCTGCATGGCACGCTGGTGCAGGGGCCGGCCCGTGGCGTGGCAGGCCACGCGTGGGACGGCACCGTGTTCGATTGGCAGCGCGCAACGGCGCAGTATGCCGCCATCCATTTCCATCAGGACGATTGCGAAGATGCCGATTGGAAAACCGACTTTACATGGACAGCGCCGACCGACCTGCCGAGCGGGCTGTATGCCGCCCGTGTGCATACTGCGCAGGATGAGGATTATATCCCGTTCGTGGTGCGGCCGCGTGCCGGCGGCAGTGGGGCGCGGCTTGCGCTGATCATCCCCACCGCAAGCTATCTGGCTTACGCGAACGAGCATCTGGCCCTGGATGCCGCACTGGCCGAACGCGTGCATGATCACGTGCCGGTCTTCGGGCCGAATGATCTGCATCTGGCGGCACATCGTGAACTTGGCGGCTCGCTCTACGACGTTCATGATGACGGCAGCGGCATCATGACCTCGTCCCGGCATCGCCCAATCCTGAACATGCGGCCAAAATATCAAAGTTGGCTCGGCGGCACGGGGTCTTCGCTGTGGCAGTTGGCGGCGGACACGCATTTGCTGGACTTTCTCGACGCAAACGATATCGCGTGCGACTGCATAACGGATGAGGATTTGCACGCCGAAGGTGCAGCCATCCTGTCGCCGTATGCGTGCGTCATGACGGCCACGCACGCGGAATACTGGTCAACCCGCATGCATGACGCATTACTGGCGTATCGCGATGGCGGCGGCCACATCATGCATATGGGGGCCAATGCGTTGTATTGGCGCATTGCGTTCCATCCGACGCGGCCCGGCATTATTGAAGTGCGGCGCGCCGAAGTCGGCAATGGCTGGATCACGCCGCCTGGGGAAGCGGTGCACGCCTATAGCGGGGAGCCAGGCGGATTGTGGCGAAGGTTGGGGCGGGCGCCGCAATCGGTGGTGGGCGTAGGGTTTGTTGGCCAGGGCTTTGATGTGAGCAGCTACTACCGGCGTTTGCCGGATAGTTATCGCCAGGAGGCAGCTTTTATCTTCGCGGGCGTCTCGGACGAAATCATCGGCGATTTCGGGCTGATCGGCGGCGGCGCCGCCGGGCTGGAACTGGACCGCACGGAGGCGGCGCTGGGCACGCCGCCAAACACGCTTGTTCTGGCGCGATCGGAGAATCATACGCGTAATTATCTGCCGACGGTGGAGGATCTCCTGATCAACTACGCCGGCCAGGCGGAGACTTCCGCGGTATATGCGGAGATGGTTTACTTCGACTGCGCCGGGGGCGGCGCCGTATTCGCCACCGGCTCGATCGCCTGGGCCGGCAGTCTATCGCATAATGGCTATAAAAATAATGTCAGCCAGATCACCCTGAACGTACTGCGCCGCTTCCTCCACGCCAACGAATAAAAGTTTTTTGCTTCTTTTTTTCAAAAAAGAAGAGTCTTCTTTCTTGAAAGAAAGAAACAAAGAACTTTTACTTATTGAGGAGCTTTGTCCATGGATACTGCCGACCTGAACATAGCAGCCGAGGCGGGTGCGTTTGTGGGGCAATCGGGCTGGGGGCGGGCTTGGGGGGTTGCGGCCATCGAGCACTATACCGAAGTCAAAGGCGTTGTCGCGCGCCTATGAAAGCGCGATTGAAGCCTGGGCTTGATGCCACGCTGGCTTTGGCTGTGGAGGCGGAGGTCCGCGAGCCGGCGCCGACGCTGGCTGGGATCGTGCAGCAGAAGATCGTGAACGACATCGCGCGCGGTACGCTGCCGCCGGGGATGCGGCTGGAAGAAAATGAAATAGCCGCACGCTATCAGGTGTCCCGAACGCCTGTGCGGGAAGCACTGCGCCAACTTGCGTCTCTGGGCATGGTGGATATCAGGTTGCGGCAGGGCGTGGTTGTGGCCGAGCGGAGCCTGGATCATTTCACCTATCTTGTCGAGGTCATTGCCGATCTTGAAGCGTCCGGCGCGCGTTACGCGGCGCAGCGGATGACGGAGGCGGAACGCCAGCATCTCTCGGCCGTGCAGGCTGATATGGTGCAGATCGTCGCGCGCGGCCAGGCGCAGCGTTTTGACAAGACAAACAAGCTGCTGCACCAGATTGTGCATGAAGGTGCCCATAACGCCGTGCTTTCGCGCGGGATAGAGCAGATGCGGATGCGCACCTTGCCCTATACGCGGGCGGAATTCATCTCCGAACGCCGGCGCATGGAGATTTCCCATATGGAGCATCACGGGATTGTGCAGGCGATCCTGCGGCGGGAGCCAGAAGCTGCCTATCATGCAATGCGGCTCCACGTGATCGATGCGGGCCATGTCGCGGAAGACAAGGATACCCAGAATGCGCCTTAGGAGCGCCTTTCAAAACCTGGCATGGCGAGTCAGATGGCGTTCGTTTTTGAGCACCGGAGCGGAGCGGCCGTTTGGGGGCCGTGAGCACCGGCGCGCAAAAGACGGGCGCCAGATGGCCGCCAGGGCAGGTTTGGAGAGGCGCTCTAAGTTTTGCAGCCTGTGGGCAGTGGCCGCCTTGCTGCTTGGCAGCGCGGCGCCGATGCCGCGCGTGCTGCATCTTTCCATGTATCCTTATATCCCCGATGCGGCGGATGCGGCGTTAATACTGAAACAAGGGTTTGAGGAAACCCATCCCGGGGTATTGCTGCGGATAACGCTGAACGAAAACTACTATGATGCCACGCCGGGGGCCGGCGGTGTGCTGGAAGAAGATTCGGACATTCACGAAATAGACGCGATCTTCTTGAAGGACTTCCTGGGCCACCATAAGCTGGCGCCTTTCTCGCCGGGATTCGCCGCGACGGTGCCGCAACTGCATCCGCTTGCGCAGCAGGCAGCATTGCAGGGTCACGTGCTGGTGGCTGTTCCGCATTGGCTGTGCAGTGACTTTCTGTTCACGCGGGCGGATCAGCCTGCGTTGGGGTCTGCGCACACACTGGCTGCGTTGCAAGTGGCGTTGCCGCCGGCGCGAGGGCTTCTGCTGGACATGACCGAGCCTGCGTTGGGAGAACTCATCCTGTCGTATTTTCTCGGCCGCGAGGCAAGTGCTGCGGGCGCACTCGCGGATGTGAAGCGCGGCCCCGATCCGGCACTGCTACGGACCATGCAGCAGATTCTGGCGCTGGAGCCGGCCGGGTTCGGGCGCAGCCTGGCTGATGACACAAAGCCCGGATTTTATGCCCGGCAATTCGCGCGGGGCGCGGGCAGCGCATTCATCGGCTATTCCGAAGCCACCCACGACATTCTGGAGGAGGGCGAAACATCCTGCCAGGCAGGGGATCATTGCCTGTCACAGGCGGATATCCATGTGGGGCCGTGGCCGTTTTCCGAGGCCGAGCCGCATCAGGTTGTTTGGGTGGATATGTATGGTATCGATGCCCATGTACACGGCGTGCTGCATCAGGATGCGGAGGATTTCATTCGCTACGCCATGCAAGCGTCCACGTACCGGGCTTTGCTGGTTCCGCACGTGGGTGCGCCGCCGCGGTATCTTTTGCCGGCACGGGCGGATAGTTACACGGACAAGGCGATACTGGCAGCAGCGCCGCTCTACGCGAGGTTTCTGCCAATTCTGAATAATGGGATCGTGGTTGAGGCCCCCGCCCTTAACGCCATGCTGCACAAGGCTGCCGCCGCCGTCAGCGCGGCCTTGCCTGCGAGCCACTGATATGAATAAAAGTCTTTTGCGTCTTGTCTTTAGAAAGGAAGAGTCTTCTTTCTTGAAAGAAAGAAGCAAAGAACTTTTAGCTATTGCGTGCGTGCTTCTTGCGCTGATTACGCCGGCGAACGCCAATGATAAGCTGACCGTGCTGCTGGATTGGTTTGTTAACCCAAATCACGGGCCGCTCATTGTGGCACAAGCCATCGGGGCTTTTCAGCGGCAGGGCCTGGATGTGGAATTTGTGGAACCGGCCGATCCCAGCATGCCGCCGCTTCTGGTGGCCGCGGGGCGTGGGGATATCGCCATTGGCTATCAGCCGCAGCTGTATCAGCAGGTGGCGCAAGGGTTGCAATTGGCGCGGATCGGCGTGCTGATCGACCGGCCAATGGAAACGCTGGAGACCCTCGAACCCAGCGGGATAAAAACGATCGCCGATCTGAAGGGCAAGCGTATCGGCTATAACAATGTGGGCGGTGATGTGAATCTGGCGGATATCGCGCAGATGCTGTCCACCGCGGGGTTAAAGCTCACGGACGTGACGCTGGTAAATATCGGCACCGCGCTCACAACCTCGTTGCTCACGGGCCAGGTGGATGCCGTCGGTGTGGACAGGAATTTTGAGACGTTCGAATTGATCGAGCATGGCGCCAAGCCGCGCGGGTTCGATTATGAAGCGTATGGCGTGCCGGCTTTCGACTATCTGATCATGATCGTGCAGAAGAGCCGCGCACATGACCCGGCAATGGCTCGTTTTTTGCGCGCGGTGCAGGAGGGGGTTGCTTATATCAGGGCGCATCCGGATCAGGCGTGGGCGGATTTCGTGAAGCTGTATCCGAATGACGATAATGCGCTGAACCTGTCGGCGTGGCGGTTTACGATCGGCTGCTTTGCGGCGGATCCATTCTCGCTTGATGTCAATAAGTATGACAGATTTGCAAATTTTCTGCGTGCGCGCGGGGTCATTCCGGCGGCGTTGCCGGTCGCGGACTACACTGTGGCTTTGAAGTAGGTCACTGTTAACCTGGGGCTGTGGGCTGATGGCCGTTCCTCAAGTTGGGACTATGTCTAAAATGGCCTGCTCTAACTCCTCGATTTTGAAAGGTTTCTTCACGCACCTGCTGCCGCGGAGAAAGTCCGGCAGAACTGCGGCGATTTCATAACCCGTGCTCAACACAAACGGAACGCCACGTGCCTGCAATGCCGCCGCCACATCCCAGGACATTTCTCCGTCCAGATTCACGTCCAGCAACACGGCGTCAAAATTCTCCGATTTGATCAGCGCCAAAGCCTTACGCACGCGCGTCGCCGGGCCTACCATCGTCCAACCGAAGCTATCGAACGCCAACTCAAGCGCGCTGATGATCAGGAAGGAATCTTCAACCACCAAAACACGAATATCTTTGTCGGCGCGTTTGGGTTCTTGGGGAATGTTGCAGAACGTGATCGGTGGCGGAACCCCGATCGCAGGGTCAAATGGCGCCATGGATGTGGATGGCAGTGTCACGTCACAAACCACTCCCTCGGGCAGGTAGCGCAGGGTTGCGGTGCCATCGGTCTCCATTGCCAGAGCCCGCTCGATCAGTGTCGAGCCAAAGCCACGGCGGGTCGGCGCGCTGACATTTGGACCGCCCGATTCCGTCCAGGAAAGTTCAAGCCCCCCGTTTTGCGTCAGCGCCCAATGTATCGAAACCCGTCCGCCGCGGGAACTCAGCGCGCCATATTTGCTCGCATTGGTGGCCAGTTCATGAATCGCCAAAGACAGTGCGAGCGCCGACTTTGATGTCAGAACGAGGGCCGGTCCCACGATATCGAACGCCGCATGTCCGCGGATATAAGGATCCAGCTCTTCCATAAGAAGATTGTTGATCGCCACACCCTCCCAGCGGCTTTGTGACAGTAGGCTGTGGGCCTTGGCCATGGATTGAATGCGTGCGGCCAGCCCCGCCACAAACCCGGAAAGGGAGTCCGCACTCTGGCTCGTCTGTACCACCAGCGCCTCTATATTCGCCAGCGTATTCTTCACGCGGTGATCCAGTTCGGCCATCAGCAACTGGTCACGTTCGGTCGCGTGTTTCCGCTCGCGGGCCGCGTCCGTTATGCGCCGAAGCACCACATTGAGAAGCGACATGCGCAGGTCACGCGCCGCATCCAGATCAGATGGCGACCACGGCAGCCCCCGGCCGCGCACCGTCTCTTTCCATATCTCAAACGACTTGCGCGGCCTGAGTATGTCGCCGTCGCGGCCTGGCACAACGGTCTTGCCAGGCTCCCCGGCCCATAGCGCGGTACCGACCATTTCCGGGCGAAACCAGATGATGTAATCCGATGGGCTGTACGAAACGGAAATGACCAGCAGGCCGCTGGCCACAGCGGCGAACGCTTTGGCCGGTTCCCAACATTCACCCAGCCGATCAGTGTCGTAAACGCCGTCCGTGTCCGGCATTTGCGTGTTCAACCAATCTACAAGCAGGTTGATCTGCTCTGGGGTCGGCGTGGTCCCCAAAACGGTCAGTTCACCATCAACGCTGACGGCAACGCCGCCATGCTGGCGGCCGTCCACGGATGTCGTGCCGCCGTGAATGTAATCGAGCAAATTCGGCGATTGTTCGGTAAGGCCGCGTGCATAATCATCGGCACTGGCCAGGTTCAGCATCAGATTCTGCAGGACCATGCGGCTGTTGAGGCGCGCATTGAATTGTTCCCGCTTTTCAAAAACCTCCAACTGATAGGAAAACATCGAGCCGAACAACTCGCACACGGCGCGCAAATGCTGCGGCAGACGGCGCGGGCTATAGTGATGGCAGGCAATCAGTCCCCACAACGCGCCGCCAAGGATGATGGAAATCGACATGGAGGCATCTATCCCCATGTTGCGCAGGTACTCCCGATGGACGGGAGAAACATCGCGCAATATCGCCTGGCTCATATCCAGTGCTTTTCCGGTGCGCGGATTATTTGCCGGCATAAGCGGTGCCGGTTCATAATCCACTTGCGTGATCAGCCGCAAACCGGTCTTCACGTACAGCGCGCGCGCCTGTTTGGGGATATCGGCGGCCGGGTAGTGCAGGTCAAGGAACGGCTCAAAACCGTCCTGCTTGCTCTCCGCAATAACCCAGCCTGAGCCATCCTCCATGAATCGATACACCAGAACCCGATCATAGGCGGCGACGTCTCGCACGCGGTCTGCCGCCATCTGGCACAAACTTGTCAAAGACGGCGCTTCGTCCAGACCGCCTATCATCTCCTGAACGGCCGCGAGCGGATCGGCGGCGAACCGCTCCTCGTTATCGGCCTTTTCAAGCTCTACAATCAACACGCCATCACTGCGGTGCAGGCTCGCATCCAGCGGCCGATCGGCGGCCACGCGCATTTGCGGATCCAGCAAATGCCGCGGTTTGAGCAGCGTAAGTCTGGTGCTCAACGCACGCAAAGTGTCGATCTGCTGGGGTTGAAAAATCGCCGCGGCGGGAAAACCCAGTAATTCCTCGGCGGATGCACCCAGCAGACCCCTCAGGTCACCGGCGACCTGTAGGATGTCCAGCGTTTCGGCATCCAGCACCAGCATGGCACCATGCGGCAGAATCGCCCCTGGCGTATGGATAGGCTCGCGGTCGCAGGTCGTGATATCGATCGGGGCCGATGCCTTAACCGCGCCTTGCCGTGCCACGTCGATGCGTCGCTTGGTCGCCTTGCGCGGTGGTTCGTGACCGCTTTGCTTGCTTTTCCGCGCCATCAATGATTCCCGCCGGTCCACGGCACGCCCGATATGGGCGGATGTCTGCCGCCCCAGCCTTATCGCTTAAGTCGGTTGAAGGCGAACACTCACACCGACGCGCCAGGTCCGCGAGTCGTTTATCATACGGGGATGCTTCGCCCGCCAAAAGCAGCGCCGCGGGCACCCCCAGCCTACAAGCTTACATCCGTCGCCGCGAGTCGGAAGGCGGAGGGGGTTTGGCCCACCTTCGTGCCGAAAGCATGGATGAAAGCGCTGAGGCCGGAATAGCCGGCTTCCAGGGCAGCATCCGTTACACTTTTCCCGTCCAGCAGAACACAAGCCGCCACCATCAGGCGGGCCATCTGGCGCCATTCGGAAAGCGGCATGCCGGTTTCCGCCAAAAATATACGCTGCATGGTGCGCAGCGTGGCGCCACACGCCGCCGCAATGTCCTTCAGCGTATCGCCGCTGCCGGGGTGGGCAAGAATGGCCTCGGCAACTCGCCGGGCGCGCCGATCAGCCGGCAGGTTCAAAGCCAGGGGAAAGCGCTCCGCCCGCGCCAACATCACCAGCATCGCTTCCCCAATCGCACGGTGCCGGCGATCGGCCATGGTGACATGGCCGATCCCCACCAGCTCCTGGATCAACGCGCGCAGCAACGGTGAAACGATAAGGCCGAGCGGCCTGGCTGCAAGCTCGGCGCAATGCAGCTTCGGTATGTACAGGGTGCGCAGCCGCGTGCGGCCGCGCATGCGCAGGCGGTGCGGCGTTCCCGGCGGCATCCACACCGCGCGGGCCGGGGGGATCAGCCAGGCTTGGCCGCAAGCGGTCACATGGATCGCGCCGCTGCTGGCGTAAATCAGCTGCCCCCACCCATGCTCGTGGGTGCCGATCTCGTGCCCATGCTCGTAGCCTGCGCCCAAAGTGCGGATGAACGTGTCCATCTGTCGCTTTCTCGATAGATTTCGTCATCCTGGCGCAAGGCCGCCAGTGCTCGCCAGCCCTATGATCGGCGCGCAGCCGAGGAGAAAACCTGTGCCCAACCATATCCGTCACTTCGCCGTGCAGGCAGACCAGGTGGAGCGGGCGCGTTCGTTCTATGAAAATGTGTTTGGCTGGCGTTTCGAGCCCTGGGGCCCCCCCAATTTCTACCTCATCCACACCGGCCCCGCGGATGATCCCGGCCTGCAGGGCGCGTTGCAGGAACGGCAGCACAAGCTGGATGGGGCGGGCATGCGCGGCTTTGAATGCACCATCGGGGTGGATGACCTTGATGCGGTGTTGGCGCTGATATCCCATTTTGGCGGCACAGTTGTTTCTCGCCCATTCGTCATCGATGGCGTCGGAAGGCTCGCGTTCTTCCACGATACGGAGGGCAACCGGGTCGGGGTGATGCAATACGATCCCGCCTACCCCCTCTGATGCCGAAGCCGAGGCAATCCGGCGGGCGATAGACGGGTGGACCAGCCACCCTACCGTGTTGCAGCGGGGGCGCGGCGCAGCGCGGCGGCCGCGTCGTCGTACACGAAGGGCAGGCAGGCGTAGCGGCGGCCGCGGCGCATCGGCGCCACGGCGTGCATCAGCGAACATGAGAAAACCAGCGCCCCGCCGGGCGGCGGCTTGAAGGCACGCGGGCCGTATTCGGGAAAACTGATCCCGCCACCGTCGAAATCCTCATTGAGGTTGATCGACACGGCGAAGCGGCGATGCGCCGTGGCCGCCACCGTGTTGTCACGATGGGGGGCGAAGTGGCCGCCATCCTCGGCGTCGTAGCAAGCGATGATCAGGCGCTCCAGGCGGGTCGCATGGAACTGAAAGGCGTGGGCGATCTCCGGCACCACGCGGCGGAAGATGCGCATCTGGATCTGGTCGATCAGCGCGCGGTCGGCGAGTCTGAGGTCGCGGCGCCGCTTTGCCGCCGCATCGGTCACGGTGGCGGAAGCGCCCGGCATCGCCTCGGTGAACACGGCGGAGCTTTGCCCCCCATCGGCGGTGTAGGTGGCGATCAGCCGGGCACAGAACTCCGGTTCGAACACGGCCGGGATGGTGAGGACGGGGATCTGGGCGTCGTCGCGGGGTTGGGTCAGCGCGTGCGCAAGAAGGGCGAAGGCGGCGGAGGCGCCCTCTCCCGTTGCGGGGAAAATGCCGAGGATGCGCAGGCGGGGATCCAGTACGAACCAGAGCGGCTGTTGGGCGGTGCCGTAGAGGTGGGATACGGCGTTGTCGTGGTCGTGGATGTGGATGGTGCCTGGGATGGGCTGGGCGGCTGCGTCGGCAGAGATGGTGAAGCAGATGGAGGAGCGGCTGTCGAAGAGGTGGCGGTGGGCTTCGATGGCGGCGCGTGGGGTTGGGGCGGCGCCGGTGAAGCAGAGCAGCACGTGTCGTCCGGCCGCCATGTCGAAGCTATAGGCGCCCGCTTGCGTGTTGA
>Ga0116230_10006533_pt1 | contig 11492 bp, 10 predicted proteins | sample S1TSphfallax_3_FD_88678 | JGI IMG/M metagenome (GOLD analysis project Ga0116230, IMG submission 88678) | Host-associated microbial communities from peat moss isolated from Minnesota, USA - S1T2_Fd - Sphagnum fallax MG | ecosystem: Host-associated > Plants > Peat moss > Unclassified | place...
GATTTATTGCAGAGTTTGAGAATATTGAGCGAACTACTCAGCTTTTTATTTTTCCCCTAATTTTCTCTTCTGGCGAAAGTGTTGAAAATTTGCCTCCAAAAGCCCTTTGAGAGCGTCGCAGCTCGTTTTCAGATTTCGCCCAAATTTTTTGGACAGGAGGAATGAAATCTGTTTGCAGAGTTTGGAAATGAAAATGAGAATATTATAAATAAATAAATAAAATGTTGCTTTTCTGCACACGCCAACGACAGACGCGGCGGTTCGACGACAGTTGCTCAAAAGCCGGTCTCGTCCGAGCGCTGTCGTTCGTCGCTCTCTCTCCCCCATCTCGCTCCACTCCTCGTCGTTGTCGTGGGACCAAATCGCGGTGTTGTTGGACGGATTTAGAGCAGCAACAAGCAGCGGTGCCATGGCGCCTGCTGTACTAGTTGCATCGCGACTCATGATGCACGGGGGATCCTCCTCCTCTTCTCTCCTCACGCAAACTCATCCTTGGATCTCCCGTCAACATCACCTTCCTACACTTCGCACGCTTGCAAGAAGCCAAAAACAACAAGCATGGCCACAGTTGAGTACCGATTGTGCTTTCTCCAACTCCTGCTGCGTTTTGGGTTCCAACTCCTCCTCCTCCGTCTTTCTGCCGTCTCTTGTGAGCCTGACAAGGAGGAGGCGTAGCAGCTTGAGGAATCAGGATTCGCCTTGGGTTTCCAGAGGTAGCATTGCAAGTGCAGTGATCAATGTCAGTGATGCCGCGGCGATCGGCGGCGATGACAGCGGGAATAGCGGAAAACCTGCCGCTGTATGGGAGGGAGTGAAGCCTTTGCCCTTTGTAGTGTCTGTGGGTGTGGGTCTTGCACTCAGGTACCTCGTTGCCAAGCCGGTTGCTGTGACGACGCAAGCGTGGCAGCTGCTGGCTATTTTTTTGTCCACCATCACAGGGCTTGTGCTGTCCCCTCTTCCCGTTGGAGCATGGGCCTTTCTGGGATTGACGATGGCTGTGGTTACCAAAACCCTAACATTCGGTGCGGCATTCGGTGCCTTCACCAACGATGTCATATGGTTGATCGTCATCTCCTTCTTCTTTGCCAGAGGATTTGTGAAGACGGGATTAGGAGACCGCATCGCCACTTACTTCGTGAAAATGTTGGGGAAGAGTACCTTGGGGCTCTCGTATGGGCTTGTTGTAAGCGAGGCTTTACTGGCGCCTGCCATGCCCAGCACTACAGCTAGAGCTGGGGGTGTGTTCCTGCCCATCATCAAGTCACTTTCTCTCTCAGCTGGGAGTCGACCTAATGATAAATCTTCTAAGAAATTGGGATCTTATCTTGTGCAATCGCAATTTCAGGTGTGAGTTCTTGCTTGCTTGCTTTTTTTTTGTCGTGTCTTTTGCTTTCAAGATGATAAAACAGACCTGAGTGTCAACTTAGCGCTTGATCATGCAGACAGCTTACATGTGAGTTTATATTCATGTACATCAGCATAGGTATTGAGAGTGTTGAAAATGCAGATTGCACAGATTTGTGGGCTTGAAGAGAGAATCCACAGATTAGGAGCATCAATTCACATTGCCAAACTTTTGCTGAAATGCGAAGAGTGATAATGTCCTATTCTGACATAAATCCTTGATTTAATGCCTCTGGAAAAGGGTTGTTCCAGTGGAGCTTATTCAATCCTTAGTTAGACTGAATCAAAATTGGGAGAGGAAGTTGTATCTTATGGATGGATCCTGCTTTTGGTGTCGTTTTGTGTAACTGATGCACTGTGTCATTGGCAGTATTTCATTCATATCTTTTGCATTATTGATTGTCAGTTTTGATGTCCATGTGTTTTTTGTTCCTGTTTTTCAGTCAGCTGGGAATTCAAGTGCACTTTTCCTGACAGCTGCTGCTCAGAACCTCCTTTGCCTGAAATTGGCTCAAGAGCTTGGAGTGGCTATTTCAAACCCTTGGGTGTCCTGGTTCAAGGCAGCAAGTGTTCCTGCATTCACAGCTTTGCTGACAACCCCACTCCTGCTCTACAAGATTTTTCCTCCAGAGATAAAGGAGACACCAGAGGCTCCTGCTGCAGCTGAGAAGAAGCTGCAAGCCATGGGTCCGATAACTCCAAATGAATGGTCCATGGTTTCAACTATGCTGCTGGCTGTCACTCTCTGGGTGTTTGGGTATGTAGCCCTCTATCATTTGCTTTGCTGTTTCACCAAGTGTCTTAACCTACCTTGCTCTACAGTCCCCTGGGTTGGATGCAGTTGAATTCACACATGTGTATAGCTTTGGTTCCTGACTACTGTTGCATGATTCAAATATAGTAGTGGCTTTTTGTAGCAATGAATCCTCTCAAATATTAATGATCCAATGTGTTGTCAATTTTGCTATTCAGAGTCAAGCGCTATCTTCAATCTGGTACTCTTGCTTTTTGTGATTTCAAATGTCCCCATACCACAAGTCTTTCTTTAGGGTGGTTATAGCCCTGTTGTCACCTTCTCCTTCTCCCCCTCTCTCTCTCTTCCACTTCTCTTGTGCTTCATACAGAATGGGCATGCCTTCTGTGGCAACAGGTCTAGAGTAAGCAATTTGTCATCTGTACAGTCCCTCCCTCTATTGATCTTCATCATTTGCTGGTGTATACAACTAAAAGTGATAAAAATTAATCTCTTCTTTTGTAAATTTGCAGAGAGAAGCTTGGGATTGCGAGTGTCGTGGCTGCAATGTTGGGACTCTGTATTCTCCTCCTCTTGGGTGTGCTAAACTGGGATGACTGCCTCAGTGAAAAATCAGCATGGGACACTCTGACTTGGTTTGCAGTCTTGGTTGGCATGGCTGGAAATCTCTCTAGCCTGGGTCTTGTAAAGTGGATGTCTGATGGGGTTGCTACGTCACTTGCCTCATTCTCTCTAAGCTGGCCTGCAGCCTTTGGTGTACTCCAGACTACATATTTCTTATCCCATTATCTATTTGCTAGTCAAACTGGGCATGTGGGTGCCTTGTTTTCTGCCTTCTTAGCAATGCAAGTAGCTGCTGGTGTTCCTGCTGCATTGGCGGCATTGACATTAGCCTACAACACCAATCTCTTTGGAGCACTCACTCACTACAGCAGTGGCCAGGCTGCAGTTTACTTTGGCTGTAAGTCATATCTCTTTGTTGCTTCTGTCTTGCATGTTATTGTCCCTATATTTGTTGTGTTAGCATCCTTTCAGATGACATGCATATCATCATAATTTTGTTTCAGAGAAGAACTCTGAATGATAGAGAGCATTGGTTTCAGGTAGAAGAACTTTGAAGTATGACTGAATCTCTGTTCATAAGGCTTCATAAATTCCTCCTGTCAACTGACTTATTGCTTCATTTACCTTTTGATTGCAGCTGGCTATGTGGAGTTGAAGGATGTGTTCAGGCTGGGTGCAATCTGTGCTATTTGGAATGTTCTGGTTTGGTCAGTTGTAGGAGGCATCTGGTGGAAGGTAATTGGGTTATATTAGTTGACAATCCTACATGTGCATCAGTGTCACCTCATTTGTTGTCACCCAGGGTGCTACAATTTTGCTGCTGTTCACGTTTCTTACTGATGAGAATCCAGATACTCTCATTCCTGTTGCCTCAGGATTCTGCATCCTGTAAGACTGGAGCCCTGTGTAGAACATTTATAATCACTTCAGGCTAGATCTACTGATGGGTATGTCTTGTGTAGGGCTTCCATTTTAGAAAATTTGCAATGATGGTCAATATAATAAGAAGATTCAGTATCCTAAGAAAATAACCCAATTCTTCAACATGAAAGACCCCATAGTAATTTCAACTTTCTGTATGAAGCTCATCAGAGCTCTCACAGTTAGTTTCATTCAGATTTTTGTGAGTCATGAGCTAGCATCCCCAGGTATATAACCTACTAGTACAGGTGCATGGTCATTGTTATGCATCACTACTGCATTTAGACACAGGGTCCAAATCTTTGCAAGAGGCTCTTGACTATTGTGGCTATTACCATGTTCATTGAAAAGAGCACCAACTTTCGATTGACCTTATTCAATGCTCAATGATCTGCCAATTGGTTGGTTGGAAAACTGAAGAACTCTGCATTGTACTCTCGGACAATTGTCATAGTTTGGACTAGTCACTGTGGTGTAGTAGTTATCATTGTATATTTTTTAATGTTGTGTGCTGTAAGTTGGAAGCTTAGGTTTTTCTCCAGAGCCATGGACCATAACCCATGAATGATGAACCTTAAGCCCATCAACAATGTCTTTCCTTCAAATGATTTTTACATGCATTCTATCCATGTTAACACAAACCTCATTATGAATATCAGTTTGATTTAGCAAATTTGGGCTTTGTGCTGCTATGCAAGATTACGAAGTTTTATGATAGAAATCAAGCAAAAGCTTATGGGATGAATTAAACAATGTTGAGATGTGAATGAATTAATAGCTTTGAAGCTTAAGTATGAAATTAATTTAATTGATCCAAAACTTAAAGTATGTAAGTTTAATCTCTTGTTGTTTTTTCCAGTTTCATACACAACTCTTCTTTTCGACTTGGGGAAAAATAATGTTTTGCCGCTACGATTGGTTAGACAAGGTACAACAATAATGCCAACATTAAACAAAACCTTTAATTCTCAACATGGATTTTCCATTTACATGTGCTATGATTTTGACTTGATAAATACCAAAGCTTTTATATAGAATTTCAAAATTTGTATTTTGTTTCTCTAATGTTCATTACTTGTGACCCAATTATTAAAAATACATACAAAACACACACCTCATGTACCTCATGTGTTAAATATTATGTGAAAAGTTGAATGACTAGTTTTTAGTGTTAACAATGTCATAAAATATATGAAGATAAACATAGAATTTGGTTATAAGGAACGATGATCATGTAATTGATTTATGGTTACCGCTCAAATGATAACTACAAAGGTTGATTAATGAAACCAAGGTCGAGTGCAATAAGTAATGTCTTGTTTGGGTCACCAATTAATATTTAGACATTTGTTCAATATTCATAGATCCATGATCAATTGAACACTTGATATAATGTAATTCGACTATGATTGTAATGTTTTCTAATTTTTGTTAATAGGGAAATCAATGTGATAATCTGATTTGATAAAAACAACTAAAGTAAACAACAAAATATCAATAATGTATGATGTCAAAATCAAGATTTTCATATTGAATAACCACATTAACGACTAGATGTGAATTATTAGCATTATTCATGATCACATTATATTCAATAGTCCAAATGTGTACATATGTTGTTGAGCAACATCACATAATTCATGTAAGTTGACAATGAACAATTATATTAGCCAAACAAGAAAAATGTATTGAATAAATAACATTTAAAAAATTTTATGTAAAAACCATGATATCAATTTAACTATTGAACTAGTTGACTGGTGCCCTTGTAGTGTCTTTGGAAGGACATAATAGTACCAATTACCTTACCTTAAGGCCAGTTTCATCATTAAATAATCCCCAAAATAGTGAAATGAAATTTTGTGAAAATATGAAGTTGACATGTGAAAATCATCATAATTATCATAAGCTACACCTTGAATAATCTCATTACTCATATCACAATATCACAGTAGATGATGGAAAAAAATAAATTTTAAAAATGAGTTTTTTTGAAAAAAAAATTATTCATTTTGTCAATGTTGAAATTGACCCTAGGCTACAATAATTACATAGTGACATAACTTTAATCAAGATGAAATGACTAGAGTGCAATAAACATATTCCACTTTTAAAAGTTCCATAATGATTTAAGCTAGTTTAGTACACCTCATTTTTATATTAATGATATCAAATGCATGTTCATAAAATTCATTATGATTATTTAATATAAATACATAATCATTATTGAACCTATCAATCATTTTATCATTCAATATCGCCTTGTTGATTTAGGATGTATGCACATGGAAACAAACATCATTCAAATGAATAAAAAAATGTCAAATAATCATATATCCATTTATGTTTTGTCACTTAATCATGGCAAGTTGTGTTAAATGATTCAAATGAATATTATAATATTAAATTAAAAATAAATTTAATCCAATTTTTATTAGGTTTTGGTCTAGTTAAAAACTTGTGAAAATGAACAACAATTATGTTAACTTAGGATAATTTTCCATTTTGAATTCTCTTTTATTTCATTTATTAAAATAGGTTTGAAAATATTCAAATTTACATGATGTGATATTTCTAACTCATTTTTTGCATTGAAAAGAAAACTTAAATGAAAAATATGAAATTCTTAGAATCTCAAAATATGATTTAAAATCTCAAATTTTCAAGATTTTTTGCCACATGGAAATGTAGTATAATGTACATTATAATTTTTTTTTTCATACAAAAAGTTATATATGCTTAAACAATGAACAAATTTTCATACAATTTGAAATTATGAAAAAATAAATTACAACAAAACATAATATCTTGTACAATTTGTAACATGTTACAAATTCATATTGATTCAACAACAAAACAAGTGAGATATAATTTTTTAAATGAAAACATTTATCAAGTTACAAAAGGTTTCATTCAAAAAATCATTTTTATGAAAAAGTTGTTTTAGGGGAAAAAGATGTTGCAAATAATGTTTTTTAAAAAAACACATTAGTTCATTTGAACTTGTTTTGAACCATTTGTTTGCTCATGATTGCATTGGGCTTCTTGAGCAACTTGTCAATCAAATTTCATAATGGGTTGATGCTAATAATTTGAACATTGAATATGCAAGGTAATGGACCAATTTAAATTAGTTTAAAGTTTTTTATCTTGTCACCTAAATTATTAATGTGCAAGGCACATTATCCTAAACTTCAATTTGTTGAAGCATGTGTGTTTGATTTTATTTCATGAAAGTGTGCATGGATTTTAAAAATGAGTTTATAAAATTATAACTTTTGATTTTTTTTACTTGCAACAAAATGGAATTATAGATGAACATAATTCATGGTTTATTTCTTGATATGAAAAAGTTTTGAAGGTGAAAATGAAGACTTTGATATCATTTTCTATTAAAAATTTCTTGATAAATTGGATTTCTGAAAAGCGCCTAAGTACCCCATGTTTCATATGTTTGCCACAAGGTATTGGGGTAAACTTTTTAATATTATGCATTATGAAATTGTTAATGGGTTTTTGTCTATTCCCATCAACGTTTTTGACCTCTTATTTATTCAGTAACAAGTTTTGAAAATAGCAAAAAATACATACAAAATGAAAAAAAACTAAATGTCCTATGTACAATTCCTAATCAAAGATGTACACAAATTGCATGAAAACTTCAAGGAAACATAACTGAGAAAATATAAAGCTTCATTCCTCTATTTCAAAGTGAAAGGAAAGAATAAAACATAAGATCTCCAAAAACAATTCTTCTTCCTGCAAGTTCCTCCTCCTAGTTATGTACAAGTTAATTCAAAACTTAAACAATTTGATTAGACCATCTAAACAATCGCTAGTCAGTAATAACACTAACAATTCAAAAATTAACAACTTGTTTCAAAACTACCTTCTCTACAAACTATTGATTTTACCATTACTTGTTCTACCAACCTACAAGTTCAACATGTATCACCGGTCAAACTACTATTGGTTATAGAATCATCAAATATCAATTAATAAATCATTTTGGTTAACATTATCCCCTTTTCAAAATTACCATTTCATCCTCTAAACGCTAGCTCTAAAACTTTATGTTAGTTTCTTCTGCAACATGTTGGTCGATAGCTCCTTCAATGGGTATAGCACTGGTTTCCTCCACAAGTTCAGCTTGGTTTAGAATATGAATACATGTTTATGTTGCAATCTTTTATCGATCAGGTGTTTCATCAAAGTTCATTATAGGTGTCATAAATACTAGTGATGCATGAGGTGTGTTGGAAATTACAGTAAGCTTTAAACCTACACCTATCAATGGTGGGTTTAATGGTATGGTAGTAGACAAAAACTTTAAAGCTCTTAATATGCTATTCACCACAAATGATGATGTATCAACAAGTATTGCTACAGTTACCACAAGTAAAGGTATGATCTCTAGACTTATACCTCCTCTAATGGGACTAACCAGTTTGGTGGTAACAACAGGTTGCCCTCCTAGATCAAGTCCAAAGGTAGATGATGTTGCACTAGTTGTTCTTGTGTTGGTTCCAATTTCCATAGACAAAAGAAGGTGGTTTAGACTTGAAATCTGAAAAAGCAGTTTGGTAGGCTTATAATTCCAGTTGGTAAACATATTCATAAGCTCTGGCCAACTCCATGCTCTCTGGGATTTACTCTTCTAAGAACTCCTAGAATGTTTACCACCACTTTTTCCACTTGGGATTTTAATCCAAGTCAAAGCCTACCCAAAAAACCATTTTGATTGCTTGAGGTCACATTCATCCTTCAAAGTCCATTTCACCTCAATTGGTCAATTTCATCCATTAGAGTTCATGTTATTTGTTTTGACTCCATTCATCCATCAATTTACAATTCATCTAATCCTAAGCATACATCCCTTGTAATGGAAGTTCATTTGTTGATGTTAGAAATATAATTCAAGGCAAATTTGCATTTGAGTCAGTTTTAGCTATTCAATTCCAACCCATTTGCTTGGGATATTCATTCATCAACCTTCATTCCATCTATTCATTTTCAATTAATCCACATCATTTATGAAGGGAGTACGAATTTTTAAAAAAAATAAAATTTCAATATTAATGTTGGGCAGTTCTTTCCTTTTATGAAAAACCTACTATTCCAGTTGAAAACAATAAAGTAGAATTGTTTCAGTTATAGTTTTGGTTCCACACATTAATGGAATTGGTTCAAGGTCTGGTTCTTTTAAAAAAACAAATTTCTGTTCCAATCTAATTGCGGTTTTGAAAACCGGACCCAAATCTAGTACTAACTCAGAGCGGAACCAATAATTAATTACTGGTTAACCTCCAATTAACCCCCAATGCAAGTCATTATCTCTTCCCCCCCTCCCCCCAAACCATGTATCTCAGTTCTGGTTCCTATTTTGATTGCACACATATATTAGAATTGAATACATGATTTCAAGTTTGGTTCTTATGAAAATAAAACCTGGTTTTGGTTTATGAAAATCAAACATGGTTTGAGATCAGTTCAAACTAACCAGAACTGACAGTTCTTAGCTCTTAACCTACAAAAGCATGATACTGAGCCAACATTTCTCTAAAGCCATTAGATTTCTATCAAGATGTGATTCACAATCACTCCAAAAGATCTCGAAATAAGAGTTTGATATCTCTCAGCCACTGTGAAAGAACTATGTAATTGAATCCCTTTAATTTGGGTTAGACAATGGCAAAGGGTAGGTAGCAGAAACCTGGACAAATATGCAAATTGTATCTGCAACAAAAGTGCATTGGAATTCTTACATCTTCTATGAGTTGGGCAATATTTAGTGCACCCTTGACAAATTATTTTATTTTATGTTTTTTTGCAAATTACCAACTTTCTATTGGATTTTGCACATTGCAAAGGGCACTCTGCAAAGTCTAGTGAAAGGTTGGAAAATGTCATATTGTAAAGCTTGACCTTGTGACTACTTCTCAAAAAGTTTGTAGTATGATGGTGGCAGAAGACTTTGAGGGAGAATTAGTAGCATACAATATGGAGTTGAAAATGTCAGGGTGCCGACATGGATGATAGGAATGCATGAACCTAGAGTTACAGGCATGTAACAGGTGACAGAAATCAAATTAGTAAAACTTACGGAAGGATGGTGCCACTGAAATTGCTCCCCTCACAATGGAAGGTGAAGACTACACATCTTTTTTAATGTAAGTAGAATGACATGCAATAATTAGTGAACTGTATTGCGAAGGCAAGAGCAGGATGTACTCTCTTGCACATGGGCCCAACGTGTTTTCTTTTGGTGAATTTTCACCACATGGTGACGAAAAACAAACCAGTGCTGCTCATATAAAGGATTGTTTTAAAAAAGAATTTGTGAAATCCACCAGATTTTGAGGGAAAATGCATGAATTCCTCATATGAGAATAATAGGTTCCAATAAGTTGCAAAAATATAGTAGGATTCATAAATATTTCTATTTTCTTCTCTGACCTGTAGCCAAATTTGGTACTTCCTCTTGTGGATGATAAACAATGTGGCAACATCACAAAATTAATAAAAAGCCCAACCCTGTATGGCACTCTCCAGTTTCTATATCAAATCTTTTTTTTAAACATAGAAAATTGAGTGTTTTAGGGTTCCCAATCATCTTCAAAAACAACTTTAAGAGATTATGATTGTATATAAGATTTCATTACAACAATAGATTTTCTAAGTTTCATATTGTATTGATAGCCAAATTTGGCTAGATCTTCTGAAACGGATAATCACCACTAAGGCTAATATCAAAAGTAATCAACAATATAAAAAGATGATCAATTTTTTTCAGTTTCATATTGTGTTTATAGCCAAATATGGCTAAATAGTCTTATGAATGATCACTATTAGACTAAAATCATAAAATTGAAGGGAAAAAAACTCACACATCTAATCCCAATTCATTTATCTAACCCTGAATTTGCACACTCCTTGTGAATCTTCAACTGTCATCACGCTTTACTGCCATAGTAAAACTACAGACCAAAGATATGACTTTATATTATGACCAAGTCTGAAAAATAGTAATTGAACAAAGGTGATTAGCAAAACAGTGTATTAGTGAAAATGCTTATAACAGCAGTTGTATATATGTATCCTCTGGAATCTAATGTGCACACAATGCTAAAGCATAACTAGAGCTTCTAGTGATAGATTCCGTGCATACTTCACATACACTTGTAAGTCACACAGAAGAAAACATCCATGCGAAACTAAATATGTAAGCCACGGTCACGAGCATCAGCGGAACATTAATGGCCAACAGATCCTAAATCAATGGAAAACAAAATCATCTGAGAACACACAATTCCGGGGTAAAAGTCAACTCAGTGGTATTTGGAGAAATCTGGACTGCAGATAGAAGTCTAGGTTCTTCAAGTACTAATTCCATGGGATAGACTCCTAGGTTTCATACACCAAGGTATGTGTAAGGGCTAGAAGTAGACTTGGATGAACATAGGAGAGCTGCTAGTATGTTTCAACAGGCAGCAAAATATAATGCTTGGACTTTCTGATTTGGAAATAAAAAATAAGCAGATCATAGAGGAGAAGGACAGATCTGTCTAGAATCTGCAAGGGGCTTTGGAGAAGGAACGAAAGCTCAAAGCAAAGTTCCACATCAAAAAAATGAAAATAGTGAGATATTGACATAATCGTAAATAGCCACCATAAATAGCGAGACAAAATATTAACAACATGGAGAAGCACAACAAGGATTTGAAAAACATCAGAATAGAAAGGGATTCTTTGCAAGCAACTCGGACACAAACATATACCAATTACTGGAAGTTGAAGACAAAGAAAGTTTGAACCCCGTGCCTAGTGCACAAGTGTGTGTGTATTTGAC